>Ga0335397_10007820_pt1 | contig 13546 bp, 14 predicted proteins | sample MAT04_FD_205740 | JGI IMG/M metagenome (GOLD analysis project Ga0335397, IMG submission 205740) | Freshwater microbial communities from Lake Fryxell liftoff mats and glacier meltwater in Antarctica - MAT-04 (spades assembly) (version 2) ...
TCCAGCCGTGGTTCCGCGAGGCGCGAGCCCTGCTGGACGAAGGCGCGTTGGGCGCGCCGCAGCAATTGACCTTTCGTTTTCGCCCCGGTGACGGGCGCGGGCCCGAGGCTTACCTGCAACGGCAACCTTACTTTCGGACCATGGAGAAGTTCCTTGTCCATGAAACTGTCGTCCACTATACGGATACCTTTCGCTACTTGCTGGGCGAGGTGCGCGCTGTCACCGCGCGCCTGCGGCGCGTCAATCCCGCAATCGCGGGCGAAGATGCGGGCATCGTCGTGTATGAGTTCACCTCGGGTGCGGTCGCCATCCTGGACGCCAACCGCGATCTGGAGCACGACGCCGCCGATCCGCGCTACACCCAGGGCAGCATGCTGCTGGAAGGCACGCTCGCCACCTGGCGGCTGGATGGCGCGGCGCGAACCTGGTTGCGTCGGCGCGGTGAAGCGAGCGAAACGCAACACGCCGCGTTCGGCCGGATCATACCCAACGGCGACAGCGTGTTCCATTACCTGACGGCGATAGTGCAAGCGCATGACGGCGCGGAGGAGTCGAACGCCGACATCGCGGCCAGTCGGGCGAGCGCCTATTTGAAAAACCTGGAAATAGAGGAGGCGATCTACAAGTCGGCATCCGAGAACCGAACCGTGACGCTTTAAGCTCCGGCCCTCAAGCGCTAAGCTGCACTGCGTCGCTCAGCACATGTACGACGCGCTGCGGAAATGGCACATTAATGCCGTGCGCCTGAAACGCCCGCCAGATGGCGAGGTTAATGTCGGAGCGCACATTGTTGATGCCATTTTCCGGATCGGCGATCCAGTAACCGAGCGTCAATTCCAACCCATCCGGCGCGAAATCGGTGAGCATCGCACCGGGTGCCGGACTTTTAAGCACGCGCGCTTGCGACAGCGCCGCCGCGATCATTAGCGAGCGCGCCTGTTCGACATCGCTCGCGTAATCAATCTGCAATTTCGTGCTGAACGAAACGCTGCGGCTTTCGAGCGACAGGTTCTCAACGCGGTTCACGATGAACATCTCGTTTGGCACCACGGATTCGCGCCCGTTCGCCGCGCGAACTACTGTGTAGCGCGTGTAGATGTTAGTGATCTGCCCTTCGAAGTTATCCACCTTCACGCTGTCGCCCACGCGAAAACTGCCTTCGAGCAGGATGGCAAAACCGCTCACATAATTCGCCGCAATCTTCTGCAAACCCAGGCCAAGGCCGACGCCCAACGCACCCCCAAAAACCGACAGCACCGTTAAATCAATCCCTACCGCGGCCAGCGCAATCAACAGCGCCAGCACAAACAGTGTCGCCCGCAAAAAGCGCGACAGCACGAGCCGCATGCTCATGTTGATGCCGGTCGCCATCAGCCGCGTCTCCAGCATCGACGACAGCCACAACGCGCCGAGCACAGTGACCGCAACCAGCATCAAGCCCTGCATCATCGTCAGCGCCGAGACATGCGTTTTGCCGAGCGGGATTATCACCGCTTCCAGCTCCTGCTCTATGAGCGGCAGCACGCCGGCCAGATGCATCACCAGCGTAAGCCAGATCACTCCACTGACGATGTTGATCATGTTGCGCACGGGCGAGGAATTCGGGAACAGGCCGCGCAAAACGCGCGCGATCAGCCGGATCACCACAAGCGACGCAAAGACGCGCACGGCGAACTGCGGCAGCGCGCCCGTCGTCGCGCCATACGGCGTCAGACGCAGCGCCATCAGAATCGCAGCGGTCACCAGCGGAAACGCTATGCCAACAATCGCGGCGCGCCACAACGCCTCTGATGGGGTCAGCGCTGGATCGCGACGGCGCGCCACCAGCGTGCCCACGAAGACCCCGATTGCCATCGCGAACAGCACAATCAACAGGCGCTGAACATCGCTGGCGTCGATGACTTCAAGCTCTTTTAGGATTTCCTGGAACGGGGTAAGCATCCGCCGATTATCTCGCGACCTAGAATCAGACTTCCACCGCAGACAAACAAAGCACCACGATGTCCATCCAGCCGTTCCACCTAGCCTTCCCAACGCACGACCTTAGCGCCGCGCGCAGCTTTTATCTCGACCTGCTCGGCTGCAAGGAAGGTCGCTCCAGCCCGCATTGGGTGGACTTCGACTTTTACGGCCACCAGATCGTCGCTCACCTCGCGCCCGAAGAATGCTCAATGGCGAAGACCTCAGAGGTCGACGGCGACAACGTCCCCTGCCGTCACTTCGGTGTCGTGCTTACGATGAAGCAGTGGCATGAACTCGCTGAGCGCCTGCAAGCCGCCCGCACCGAATTCATCATCGAACCGCACATTCGCTTCAAAGGCGAACCTGGCGAACAAGCCACCATGTTCTTCCTCGACCCGTCGGGCAACGCCATCGAGTTCAAGGCGTTTGAACATATTGAGAATTTGTTCGCGAAGTAACCGGTTCTTACATCCGCCTACTGCGACCGATGCACTATAAAATTGCATCGTTGCAAGCGCTGGAAATTGCTTGGCGAACGCTCGAGAAAGACTTGCCATCGCTGCGTGCGTAGCTGGCGGGTTTATTGACGCCGTAGCGCGATGAATTCCGCCTTCCCGAGCCTCACGAACATTCAACCCATCGCAAACGACACCGACTACGCCGCCGCACTGGCCCGCGTTTCGCCGCTTGTTGATCTCGACCCCGCGCCGGACACGCCCGAGTTTGACGAGCTGAAGTGCTCACCACGCTGATTGAGGCCTATGAGCCTACGCACCACCCGACAGGCGCACCGGAGCCCATCGCCGCCCTCAAATTCCACATGGAAGCACGCGGGCTCATGCCGAAGGACTTGCAGACCATGATCGGCAACTTGAACCGCGTATACGAGGCGTAGAACGGCAAACGTACCTCGTGACAACTGACGCTTTGATTTACACCCGCATTGCCCTCGGTATCACTGGCGACGCGGTTATCGGCGGCATTACCTTTGCAGCGAACGCCTCGCGCAACATCTGGCCGCTGATACGCAACTATCTTGTGACCCAGTGCGAGTTGTCGCCGGTGCAGTAGCTGCGATGTAGAAGCGGCGTTGCCGCTACCTACTTTCCGCCCTGACCACTTCAATGTTGGACAGCGCACAGACTGCGCGATCAGGCGAAAGCATCATTCGCCTTATAGAGAAACGCGCCGTAACGAAAACGATCAACGCGAGCCTTAATGAGAAGCAGCATCACGCAGCTGTCGAGCAAGCGGGTTTGTGTTGAAGCGGCGTGCTGCGACATTCCATTGATTGAGGAACGATCCATGCCCAAGTGCGACACCTGCGGAAATAACTACGACAAATCTTTTCAGGTCGTGACTGACGGCAATAGCTATACGTTTGACAGCTTCGAATGCGCGATTCAGGCACTGGCCCCAACTTGCGCGCAATGCGGCGTGCGCATCATTGGCCATGGCCTCGAAAGCGGTGCCCGGATGTTTTGTTGTGATCACTGCGCGACCGCGGTGGGTGTGACGGAACTACGTGACCGCTCCTGAGCGCCACGTTTTATTAACGACAGAAATGAGGAGATAAATATGCAAACACTTAAAGATTTGATGAGCCGCGACGTCAGGGTTATCAGCCCGGACGCGACGATCAGGGAGGCCGCACTGCACATGCTGAACGGCAATTTCGGGATGTTGCCGGTGGCTGAAGACGACCGCATGATCGGTGCGGTCTCTGATCGCGATATTGTGATCAGAGCCGTGGCGGAGGGCAAGGACGGAAGTACCAAAGTGCGTGATGTGATGTCCGCCGGTGTCATCTGGGCCTACGAGGACGACTCGGTGGACGATGCCGCCGAGCTCATGTCAGAACACCAGATTCGACGCCTGCCCATCGTAAACAGCGATAAGCGGCTCGTCGGCATCGTCGCGCTCGGTGATTTTGCTGTTGTCAGCGCCGATATAAAAACTGCCGGCGAGGCGCTGTCAGAGATTTCAAAGCCTAGCTGAATAGGTTCGTGTTCGGCCCCTTAATCAAATACTCAGGAGAATGACATGACAAAGCAAGAGAAGCAGTTCAACCCGCAACATCCGATCCCGAAAGCACCGCTCGTCGACGAACTCACCCAGCTAAAGCAGAAGGCGCAGGAGAAGGAAGTGGCGGGCAGGCACAAAAACGACGGCCAGAACGACCACCAGGGTAATCGGCGACAGCCCGGCACACCGTCCGGCTAGCACTGAGCGTCACGACGGCGGCAAGCCACCTGAAGAGCGTCTCGCTTCTAAAATCGCTGGATGCTTAATTTCGCCCACATCCAATTCGCCGCTGCGCGCATCAAAGGCGTTGCGCATCGCACACCGATCCTCACCAGCACCACCCTGAACCGCATGCTCGGCTGCGAGGTATTCATGAAGGCGGAAAATTTTCAACGCATGGGTGCGTTCAAGTTTCGTGGCGGTTACAACGCGATCAATGCGTTGACGGATGCTCAACGCGCGCGTGGTGTGCTCGCGTTTTCGTCGGGCAATCACGCCCAGGCAGTCGCTCTCTCCGCCAAGTTGCACGGCTGCACGGCGACGATTCTGATGCCTTCCGATGCGCCGCCGACCAAGCTGAAAGCGACGCGTGAGTACGGCGCGGAGGTCATCACTTATGACCGCTATACCGAGGATCGATCGGCGCTGGCCAATCGCTACGCGGTCGAACGCAACGCGGTGTTGATTCCACCGTACGACTATTTGCCGGTGATGGCGGGACAAGGCACTTGCGGGCTGGAGATCGCCGAGGAAGTGCCGAATCTCGATGCACTGATCGTCTGTACCGGCGGTGGCGGATTTCTGTCGGGCGCGGCGATTGGCGCGAAGGGCGTGCAGCCGAATATCAAAATGTACGGCGCGGAACCGGAGGCGGGTAACGATGTGCAGCAATCGCTTCGCAGCGGTCACATCGTCACCATTCCCGTCCCGAAAACCATTTGCGACGGACAGCAAACTCAGGCGGTTGGCATCAATCCTTTCGAAGTCATTCGCGAACACGTCACCGATATTTTGACGACGCCAGATGCGACCGTGATTGAGGTGATGCGCTTCGCGTTCGAGCGCATGAAGATCGTTCTGGAGCCTTCCGGGGCGTGCGCGCTGGCCTCGCTGATGACCAGCAAAGATCGCTTCGGGGGCCAGCGCGTTGCAGTCACATTGTCCGGTGGCAATATTGACCTTGCTCGCTTCATTGCGCTGGTCGGTTAGGCAGACCTCCGGGCTCGTCTTCGAACTCTGCAGCGCGCAGAAAGCAGTCACCGTTGCGCCGAAGCGGGGGTAATGCGCTTGCAATGTCGGGCGGCCGACCTCACGCTTTCATACGGGGCCGTTCTTTGATCTAATGGGGCTGCGTTTGCCACTTTCTACATCACCCATAAAGTGCACACCGGCAGCAACCTTTCGACCCCGAAGACCAGCAGTTCGCGGAACGACCCATGCCAGTGCGGCAGCGGGCGTCGCCTCAAACATTGCTGTGGCGCGCAGATATCTTCGCCATTTACACAGCAAAAATATGCGGCGCTCGACGCCCAGTACGCTGGCGACTTTTCACGAGCTGTTGCGCTCTACTCATCTGCACTGCAACAACAGCCAGACGATCTTGATGTGCTTCATATGCTGGCGCTCTCGCTATACCAGCTGGGCTGTATTGATGAGTCACTGGCGCTGTACCGCACGCTCCTTGAAAAATTTGAATCCCCACCGGATGCCGTCTGGTGCAACCTTGGCCTCATGCTTGCGACCGCTGCGTTCGAGGCAGACGACGCCAGCCTGTTGATGCAGGTCCGCTATGCCGCGTGGCAAAGCGCGCTTGGATTACTCCCGGTTGACGAACCTGCAACCATCGCTATTGTCATTCCGAGCTACAACCACGCACGCTACGTCGAGCGGGCCATTCGGTCGGTGCTTGAGCAGTCCCTTGCGCCTGATGAAATCATCGTGATTGACGACGGCTCGAGCGATGATTCGGTGCAGCGTATTCGGCGCGCGCTGGATGGCGTCAGGATTGCGCATCAGTTCATTGCTCGCGAAAATCGGGGCGCTGCTGTCACGCTCAACGAAGCGATTGAGCGGGCGAGCAGCCAATGGATCGCGCCGCTAAATTCCGACGACTTTTTTTCGCCAGATCGTCTGCGCTCGCTGCGACACAGCTGCGCCCGCGACGGCATCGACTGGGGGTTCGGCAACGTAGCGGTGGTGGATGAAGGTGACCGCCCGTTTGCGCGAAATAGCGGCTATCGGAGCGACGCGCTTTATTCCGTTCATGACTCAATCCATATGAGTCAATCGCTGGGGCTTTCATTCCTGCGCTGCAACCCGGCAATTTCGACCGGTAATCTGTTTTTCCGGAAGTCGCTTTGGCGACGTTTGGGCGGATTCGCCCCGCTTCGCTACAACCATGACTGGCGATTTTGTCTTGAGGCCACGTTAGTCGCAGAGCCGGTGTTTGTGCGTGATGCGACATACCACTATCGCTGGCACAACAGCAACACCATTTCCGACGATCCGCTTAAGCCCCGTGAGGAGGCAAGTGCCATGATGCGCGACGCCTTTGCGAACGCCATTAAAAGCGTACAACCGCAAGGCGCAGGCAATCCATTCGCGCCCACGCCGATAGTCTGGGGACACGGCTTCTGGTCAATGGTCGCTGCGTCAGGAAATATTAGCGCGGTCTCCAGATCTGAACTGCTGGCGCTTCTGGGCGCGATAATCGCTCCTGCGCCGAAACTGCAGCCAGGCGCCGCGCAAAACTAGCCCCATGCACATCACAGTCATCGTTTTTTGCGACCCGGAACACAGCAATAGCGTTGCGCAATTTCTTGACTGCTTCTTGAATCAGACACTGCCGCACACAGCATTCGATGTCATCGTAGCCGATGACGGCGGGCGAACCGATTTTCGCGAGGCAATCGCCGCCGCCCGGGAACGGGTGCCCACACTGAACCTCCGTTACGTGCCGGTTAACGGCGTGGGACGGGCCGCAGCGCTCAATGTCGGCATCAGACTAGCGCGTAGCCCGCTCATCGCGTTCGTAGCCGATGACGCGCTGATCGCGCCTACGGCGCTTCAGGCATTTGTCGCCTACCACTCACACAACCCAGATCCACTGGCAGTGGCAATCGGGCCGATGCTCTTCGCTCCAGCCCTGCGAGCCGACGGACTGCGGCGCTGGCTCGAGGATTCCGGCACCCAGTTCGGCGTGTCCATGCGACAGCACTTCACGCTTTGGCCGCACAATTTCTTCTTTTCTGGAAACACATCGATAAAAGCGGCGCTGTTCGACAAGGTCGGCTGCTTCAACGAAATCTTCCCGTGGATCACCTGGGACGACTATGAGTTCGGTCTGCGCCTGGTTGCCGCTGGCGGTTACACCCAGCTAGTCAACGGCGCGCTGGCGTGGCACGACCATTACGTGACGTTTGCCGAACGCGTCGGCGCAATGCGTAAGGGCGGCCACGCCGCCCACATTCACGAACATCTGGGCGCGCGGGATCGCTCCTGGCAACGCTGGATCGATTCAGCCCGGCGCAACCGCGATCAGCCGCTGCTTCCCGACAACCCCGCGCTGTCGCTACCCGAACGCATCCCCATCTTCAAGGCGCATTTTGATCGGGCCTTTCTGTCGGGCTACGAGGCCGAAGCGCGTGGCGACCGCGGCGACCTCGATTAATCGCTGCTACGCGATCAGATAGTCTCCCCCAGCCCATTGCGCTCTTACAATCAAGCGTATGAATTCTCACCCCAAGTTACGCCTGATTGGCGCGCCCACAGACATTGGCGCGGGTTCTCGCGGCGCATCGATGGGGCCGGAAGCTTTGCGCGTGGCGGGGCTCGCTGCTGCGCTCACGGCGCGCGGGCTTAACGTTGTGGATGACGGCAATCTGTCTGGACCGCCCAACCCGTGGCTACCCCCGTCGGGGGGCTACCGTCATTTGCCGGAAACACTGGCGTGGAACGTCGCGGTGCGGGACGCGGTGACGCATGCGTTGAATGCCGGAGAGTTCCCGGTGTTGCTCGGTGGTGACCATTGCCTGGCGATTGGTTCGATCACCGCCGTTGCTGCGCATTGCAAGCGCGTGAAAAAACGCCTGCTCGTTCTCTGGCTTGATGCCCATGCCGACTTCAACACCAGCTCGATTACGCCGTCCGGCAATATTCACGGCATGCCGGTGGCGACCCTGTTTGGTTTCGGTGCCGGGGCGCTAGTCAATCTGGCTGATCCGGCTCCCGCGCTCAAGCGCGACGAGATCATCCAGATCGGTATCCGCAGCGTGGACGCCGATGAAAAGCGTTTTGTGCATGAGCAAGGGCTCGAGGTGTTCGATATGCGCTCGATTGACGAGCTGGGCATGCGCGTAGTGATGGAGCGTGCGCTTGCAGGTGTGGACGAAAACACGCATCTGCATGTGAGCTTTGACGTCGATTTTCTCGATCCTGACATCGCTCCCGGCGTCGGCACCACCGTGCCTGGTGGTCCGACCTATCGCGAGGCGCAGTTGTGCATGGAAATGATCGCCGACACCGGCCGTCTGGCGTCACTTGACGTGATGGAACTGAATCCCGCACTTGATGTGAGAAACCGTACGGCGCAGGTCGCTGTTGATCTCATTGAGAGCCTGTTTGGCAAGTCAACACTGATGCGACAGGCGTAAGCTTGCGAAATGGATAACAGCAACACCTATCCTTACGATAATGAAGGTTACTCGGCGCTAGACATCCCGACCACAGCCGCATTGCGCTATGTGATGGACATAGCGGCGTTGGCCGGTCATGGTGGTACCGCGAGTCAGGATGGCGACGAAGTGTCGGCCGAGGCGGCGCGCACGCAATTGGTGGTTGACGCGGGATGTGACCTGCCCAGCGCGTGGCTCGCCAAACAGAACGTCGCCGTAGTTCCCATCAACATCAAGTTGGGTGATGAACGGATGCGCGATGATGGTAACGAAGCGGATCGCATTGCCTTTGTTGATCGTTTGACAGGGCGCGTGCCACCGCTGCGAATCAGCCCTGCGCGTCCCGTGCAGATTCGCGATTATCTGCAGACCTGGATGACTCCGCAGATTGATAACGTGGTGCAGCTTACCTTCGCCGCGACCGGCAGTTCGGTGTATTTAAGCTCGCTCGCCGCCAGCCAGTCGCTGATGCTCATTCACAACAAAGTGCGCCGTTCGCTGGGCAGCAGCGGACCGCTCAGGGCGTGGGTGATTGACTCATTTACTGGGCTCGCTGGTACCGGCGTGCTGTTGTCGCACGCGGTACGGCTTCGTGATGCTGGCATGCCCGCGAACGATATCGCAACCACGCTGGAGACTTTTCGGCGGCAGGTGCGAACGCTGCTGGTGCCCGACGACGTAGGCTTTTTATATCGCTCCTTGCAAGTCGAGGGTACGCAGGGGGCTGGCTTGCCGCGCTGGAAACTCTGGCTGGCACGACTGTTCGACCTGAAGCCGATACTGGTGATTGACCGCGGCAGCGGTGGCATGCTGCTTCGCGTCCGCCGCTTTGACGCGGCGTGTGATCGCGCATTGGCGATCACTTCGCGTCATATCGCGCTCGGGCTGTCGACGCCAACCGTGTGTATCAGTGTTGCCGGGCCCGTGGATTTTTTGCGCCCGCTGCCAGCGTTCACAGAGCTAAGTGCCGTGTGCAAACGTCATCGTGTCGACTTGATCGTGACGCCTATGAGCATGATGGGTTGCGTCAAACTGGGGCCTCGCGCGATCTCTGTGGCGTTCGCCAGCGAGCGATTTCACGGCTAATAAAGCCTGCAGCAAAAAGTTGTCGCAGACAATTCGCTGCCTCAAAAAGCAGCGTGAACTACTTCTGCCCAGCAGGTTGAACTTGGCCACCCGGGATAGTGCTTTCCAACGCACCGGGCGACAGCATCGTCGCGTCCGTCCGGCATTTACGCGATGGCATGTTGCTACCGAGCACGATACAGCGCTCGTCATTCGCGGACGCACCCAGCTCGTTGGCTGGGGCGACATAGGGCTTGCAACCGGACAACACCACCGGCAGCACTAAGCCTACCGCGACGGCACCCAGCACTTTTTCAAACAAATACTTCACGTTGTGCTGCCTGCAAAAAAGACGAATTGGCTAGTGTAATGCCCAACGGAAACCCGTTATAGCTGTGCATAATCACAGCATGAGGAAATCGGACGACCCTACCGTCAGTACGGCCCATAAAGGACGCGGCGCAACGCTCAACATGGCCGGCCGCTTCGAATCACGCGATAGCGAATGGTTTGATGATGGCTGGGGCGAGGACGAAGCGATTGAACGCGTAGCAAAGCGCCCGAAAACAGTCATTCACATTGAGCAGGCGCGCTCCATCATTTCGCACAATGAATCGCCTGATGTGCGCTTCACGCAATCGATCAACCCGTATCGCGGCTGCGAGCACGGCTGCATTTATTGCTACGCGCGACCCACCCATTCGTATCTGAATCTGTCGCCGGGGATGGACTTTGAGACGCAACTATTTGCGAAGCGCAACGCCGCCGAATTGCTGCGCAAAGAGCTTGGCAAGCGAGGCTACGAAATCTCCGCGATCAACCTCGGAGCTAACACTGATCCGTATCAGCCGATTGAGAAAACCGAGCGCATTACGCGCAGCATTCTCGAGGTGTTGGCCGAGTGCAATCATCCGCTCACCATCGTCACCAAGAACGCGTTGATTTGTCGCGACATTGATCTACTCGCGCCGCTCGCCGCAAAGAAACTGGTCAACGTTTTCGTCTCCATCTCGCAGTTAGACAACGAACTCACGCGCATCCTGGAGCCGCGCGCGTCCACGCCTACGAATCGGTTGCGCGCCATGCGTCAACTGGCCGACGCAGGCATCCCGACCTCCGTGCTCGTCGCACCCATCATCCCCTTCATCAACGACGAATTCATCGAGCGCGTGCTTGAAGCTGCGGCCGAAGCCGGCGCGCTCTGCGGCAGCTACACCGTGATTCGCCTGCCTTACGAGTTGAAAGATTTGTTCAAGGACTGGCTGGCAACGCACTTCCCTGATCGCGCCGAACACGTCATGAACCGCATTCGCGACATGAAAGGCGGCAAGGAAAACGTCAGCGAATTCGGTGAGCGCATGCGCGGCACCGGTATCTTTGCCGACCTGATCCGGCAGCGCTTTCGCAAAGCCTGCGTGCGCCTGAGTTTATCCTCGGCGAACCTGCCTGCGCTCGACCTCACGCAGTTTAAACCGCCGCGCGCAGACACCGCGCAAGGGCAATTGTTTTAGACGCCAGTTACGGCACGATCGCCAGGAACAAAAACGCTGCAAACAACACCAGATGCACCATACCCTGCAGCACCGTTGCACGACCACTGGCCAACGTCAACACGCTCACCACAAGCGTCAACGCCAGCAACACCATTTCCTTCGCGGGCAGACCGAGCACCAGCGGAAAACCAAGCACCACCGATAGCGCCGCGACTACCGGAATCGTCAAGCCAATCGTCGCCAGCGCCGAGCCCAACGCCAGATTCAAGCTTGTCTGGATGCGGTTGGCTCGCGCCGCGCGTACCGCCGCCACCGTTTCCGGCGACAACACCAGCATTGCAATCAACACACCGACCACCGCTGCGGGCGCGCCCATCGCGCTGACGCCCGACCGAATCACCGGGGCCATCAATTTTGCCAACCCGACTACCGCGACCAGGCACATCAGCAACAAACCGAGACTCAACCACGCCTGGCGCACCGAGGGCGGCGCGGCATGCTCATCATCGATGCTGTTGTCAGTGTCCAACGGCAAAAAATAATCGCGGTGACGCACCGTTTGGAAGAACACAAACGCCGCATAAAGCACTACCGACATCACGCCCGCAAACGCCAGTTGCGGCACAGAAAACGTCGGCCCCGCAGTCGACGTCGTGAAGGTCGGCAACACCAGCACAAGCACCGCGAGCGAGATCAACACCGACAACGACGGGCTCGTGCTGTCGACGCGAAACTTGATCTCGTGGTGACGCAAACTACCGAGCAACAGACAGAGCCCAACCACGCCATTACACACAATCATGATCGCCGCGTACACCGTGTCGCGAGCAATCGCGCTCGCGCCGTCGCCCCCCGAAAGAATCATCGACACCACCAGCGCGACCTCAATCACCGTCACCGCCAACGCCAAAATCAGCGTACCAAACGGCTCACCGACACGATGCGCCACGACCTCGGCGTGGTGCACAGCAGTCAGCACTGCCGCAATCAGGGCCAGCGCCACAACCATCACCGCGAACGGCCCCAGTGTTCGCCCCCAGGCAAACGCAAGCAAAGTCGCAGCCAGCACCGGAATCCAGGTGAACCAACTCGACAGATAGCGGCGAAGCGAACGCAACAGCGGGACGCGGATCATGGTGCGGCAATCTCTATCAGTTCGACGGGGTCAGGTTATCGGCGGTATCGAGCTTTAGCGCCGCTCGCCACACCGCAAGCTTTGTTTCAAACGGTAGCGACGCGTGCGCGGGGCTGGTCGAAGGCAAACGCTGAAACTGCAGATGCCCGGTGCCGAACATAACAGCGCAATGGCGCTTGAAGGAGGCTTCCGCTGCGATACCGTTGAAAAACACGTGCGTCACGTCGCGATGCTCGCGAAAGAACGGCAAAAAGTCGTTGACCAGCTCACTCGTTCGCAAAATCGCCGAATCCAGGCTGCCGGGTCGCTCGCAGCATTGCAGCACATCCCAGACAGCGATCCCGCCGCGCCGCAAAACCTGAGCCCGCTCCACATAAGGCGCATCCGCCGCAAAGCCCAGCAATTCACCCATGATGCGCCAAAACGCGTTCTGCGGATGCGCGTAATACTGCCCCGCCGCGAGCGAGGCCGCGCCCGGCATGCTGCCCAGAATCAGCCGCGTTGCCTGCGCGTCGGCAATCGGCGGAAAGCTTTGAATCATCGGGATCTTCACTATTAGCTTATTCCATTACACATCGGTAGACAGGGGTTTGCCGCACCCAAAATACTTTCTATGTATCAGTACACCGCATTTGACCAGCGCATCGTCGACGAACGCGTCGCGCAATTCCGTGACCAGACCGAACGCCATCTGGCAGGCGAATTATCGGCCGACGATTTCAAAATGTTGCGCCTGCAAAACGGGCTCTACATCCAGAAGCACGCACCGATGCTGCGCGTCGCAATCCCGTACGGACTCGTCAACACGAAGCAAGTTCGCATGTTCGCGCGCATCGCGCGCAACTACGACCGCGACTACGCGCACTTCTCAACGCGACAAAACATCCAGTTCAACTGGCCGGAGCTGTCGCGCGTGCCGGACATTCTGGCGGACTTAGCCACTGTGCAAATGCACGCCATTCAAACCAGCGGCAACGTCATCCGGAACACGACGACCGATCAGTTCGCTGGCGTCGCACCGGACGAAGTGGTGAACCCGCTGGTGTGGGCCGAAATCATTCGCCAATGGAGCACGATCCACCCCGAATTCGCCTACCTGCCGCGCAAGTTCAAGATCGCCATCAGCGGCTCGACCAAAGACCGCGCCGCGACGCTAGTGCACGACATAGGCCTCGTTGCACTCAAAGACGACG
>Ga0335397_10007821_pt1 | contig 13545 bp, 17 predicted proteins | sample MAT04_FD_205740 | JGI IMG/M metagenome (GOLD analysis project Ga0335397, IMG submission 205740) | Freshwater microbial communities from Lake Fryxell liftoff mats and glacier meltwater in Antarctica - MAT-04 (spades assembly) (version 2) ...
CTGGATCGCTCCCGCGCAGGATAATATGCCAGCGATAAAGCCGATTAATCCGGCTCAAAAAACAGGGCGCGGGGCCAATCAACACGCTGTCGCTCATCTCGGCTTTTTCTAAGCGCACCCGCAGCAGATCGGCGGTGCGCTGGGCGGAATCCCGCGCTTTGGCTTCGCGCTCATCCCGAAACAACAGCCGCGCCATCCGCCGAAAGGGCGGATAGCCTAATTCCCGACGGTGAGCAATTTCCTGCTGATAAAAGGCGGCATAGTCGTGATGGGCGGCGGCGGCAATGGCGTAATGGTCGGGCTGATAGGTTTGCAGCACGACTCGTCCGCCTAAAACACCGCGTCCCGCCCGTCCCGCGACCTGCGTGAGGATTTGGAAGGTACGCTCTCCTGCTCGGAAATCCGGTAGGCCGAGTCCGGTATCCGCGCTGACTACGCCGACCAACGTCACCAGCGGCAAATCTAGCCCCTTAGCAATCATCTGCGTCCCGATTAAGATATTAGCTTGGCGGTGGATAAAGCGATCTAAGATCAAGTCATGTGCGCCCTGCTTGGCAGCACTATCCGCATCCCAACGCAGCACAACCGCCTGCGGGAACGCGGCTTTCACCGCTTCTTCCACCTGCTGCGTCCCTGCACCAAAAAATCGGATGCGCTTAGAGCTGCATTTTGGGCAAGTCGTGGGACTCGGTTCTTGATGTCCGCAGTAATGACAGCGCAGGGCTACCCCGCTCTGATGATAGGTCAGCGGCATATCACAGCGCGGACATCCCGCCACATACCCACAATCGCGGCAAAAGACATAACTCGACGAGCCGCGCCGATTCAAAAAGAGGATTGCTTGCTCGTCCCGCGCTAACGTTTCCGAAAGTGCGGCGGTGAGGGCATGGCTGAACATACCTGTATTGCCTGCGCGGAGTTCCGCCCGCATATCGACCACTTCAATGGGCGGCAGATCAATCGTCAGCGCGTCGGTTTGATCGCTTTCCGATGGACGATAGAGCGGCAAAACACCCACGCCTGCCGATTGCTCCGCGATGTGGGCGCGATGCCCCATAATGCGATCTGGCAGCCGAAGATAGGTGAGTTCGCCGCGTTCCGCCCGCAGTATCGTGGCGATGGAAGGCGTGGCGCTGCCGAGAATCAACGTGCCATTATTCGCTCGCATCATCTCTTCCGCCACATCCCGCGCATGATAATAAGGCGGCGTACCGGACGGCGACTGCTTGTAGCTGTCATCATGCTCTTCATCGAGGATAATCAGCCCGACATCGGGCAGCGGCGTGAAAAGCGATGAGCGCGTCCCGACGACTACGCCGATCATGCCGTCTCTGGCACGCCGCCATGTATCGTAACGTTCCCCTATGCTCAAGCCGCTGTGATAGAGCGCGATTTTGCCTTCCTCGTCAAAGCCGTCTTCTGGAACCACCGCCACGCGACCCGGAAAACGTGCCGCCACGCGCCGGAGGGTTTGCGGCGTGAGCGCAATTTCTGGCACGAGGAAAATAGCCTGCCGTCCTTGCGCGAGCGTTTGCTCGATGGCGCGGAGGTAAATCTCGGTTTTGCCGCTGCCCGTTACGCCGTGTAGGAGGAATCCAAACCCCCTCCCAGCCTCCCCAATCAACCCCGCTGCCCTCTGAACCTCCGCCCACACCGCTGCTTGCGCCGCCGTCAGCTTGGGCGCAGCAATCGGTACAAAGGTCTGTTTCGCCAGCGAATCGCGCCACGTCTTTTTTTCACCCAACCAAACCAGACCGAGATCAGCCAGCCGCTTGAGATCAGCGAGTTTTGCATCAGTTTGGGCATACACCCAACTGACTTCGACAGGCTTTGTCTCGCGGGCGAGGACGCGCAAAATACTTTCGCTCATGGCATGGGTGCGCGGCGGCAAGTCGGGCAGCACATCGGGGACGCGCTCAGGATGAATCGCCAACGCCGCGACCTGAATCGACTGTGGACGGACACGCGCCGGCCCCAAAATCGATTCGGTCTTGATGATTTGTACTTTCACCAGCGGATCCGCCGCCTTTTCCCACTGTTTAAGCGATCTATTCAACTGGTCGCCGCGCAGTGATCCCCGCCGCGCCAGCAAATCAACCAATTGGGCTTGCAGCGGGTCGGAGAGGATAACGTCGGTTTGCAGCAGCGTCAGCAAAACATCACGCCGTCCAACGAGTCCCGGCGGCAGCATCAACCACAGGCATTGACCTAGTGGAGCCAACGTTTGGGTGCTGATCCAATGCGCGAGAGCGATCTGCTGCGCGGTGACGACGGGCTGCGGGTCGAGCAGTTCGATGATCGGTTTGGTGATTTCAACCGGACTCTCGTCGTCCAACGCAACCACGATTCCCGGCTGCATCGCGGTGCGAAATCCCACGCGCACGAGATGACCGGGGACGATCACGCCGTCCAATTCCGCCGGAATATGATAATGAAACGCGCCCTCAACCGGGGCATCAATGGCGATTTTTGCATAATTCATAATGGCAATCATAGCAGAAATAAGCACAGGTCAATAACGGCGAATCGTATTCTTCCTGTTGAGCGCACCAAGATCAATCCCTCAGTTTGATGTACAATAAACACGCACTCAAGGATGTGAACCTATGCGTTTTCCCCACAAAATTGACGCTGATCTTGAGCTTCGGCTCGTAGAACGCGCCCATGCGTTGGCTATCTATGCGCTGATTGACCGCAATCGGGCGTATTTGCGCCGCTGGCAAAATTGGCCGGATTCGCTGTGGACGCTGGCGGATGTTCGCGCTTTGATTGACCGTTTGGTAGACAAACGTGTCGATGATGATGGGATTGATCTCGTCATCTACTTTAAAGGGCAGCCCGTCGGCAAAATCGGACTGGTCTATGTCGATTGGATCAACCGCCGCAGCGAGATTGGCTATTGGATCAGCGCAGCGTATGAAGGGCGCGGATTGGTCACGCGCTCCTGCCACGCGCTTTTAAATCATGCTTTTGGCGAAATGAGCTTAGAGACGATTCTCATCCGCTGCGCCAGCGAAAATATTCGCAGCCGTGCTATCCCGGAACGATTAGGCTTTACCTATACGGGGGCGCTGCCGCATAAAACATGGCTGCACGGCGGGCAAATTGAGGAAGTGATGTTTACACTGACCGCAGAAACATGGTATGCTATAACTCAATCGTAGAACAAATGATTTACGGAGTCATCTGCCATGAGCGAAAATTATCAAGACGATATGCCACCTGTCACCTTTGATACCTTGCGCGAGATTGCCTTATCGCTGCCTGATGTCGAGGAAGGATTTACACACGGAAACCCGTCTTTTCGGGTGCGGGAAAAATTCCTGGCGGTTCTTAAGGAAGATGGCGAAACGCTCGCCCTCAAGATGGATCAATTCGATATTGATATGTTGACTGCACTGGAACCAGACATTTATTTCATCACCGATCATTATGTCGGTTGGGAAATGGTGTTGATTCGCCTCCCCCAAATACACCCGGATGACCTCCGCCAGCATTTTGAGCAGGCATGGCGCAGACGCGCTCCTAAACGCCTCGTCGCCGCTTACGATAAAGCCTCCTCTGCTTGATTATGAAATCGGCGAAAGGCATACGAAAAATTGGAACCACTAAGACACCAAGAGCGCCAAGCTGTATATTGAGCTAAAAGCTAATCGCTAACTGCTCTCTACGCTCTAATCTTGCGGATAAAATCGACGCTTTGCAGGCGGCGTTCCAAGAGATAGGTGATGTAACCGAGCATCAAGCGCTCAACTTCGGTATGAAGCTGTGGCGAAATTTGCAGCGCTTGCACCTGTGAATACGGGCTGCGTTGCAGATGCCGCAGCAGCTTGAGGGCGTTAAGCGAAAGTGGCACGAGCGCGGTGCTGTTTTTTGCGGCCTGTGGACTGACAACTCCGCCTTCGGCATTACTGAAAAATTGATCTTCCGGGCGCAGTTCCTCATGACTGAACACGCATTCGTTCAATTCAGGTCGGAAGCCGACTGTATCTAACAGACGAATCTCGTAATAACGTGCGACGAGGGGGAGGTCGTTTTCTACACACAGCCGTTGGAAGGTTTCCGCGAGGAGATCAAACAGGATATGCATATCTTCATCGCCCGATATAGTAAAGCGATCCATCAACTCCGCCGCATAACTGGCATACGCGCCCCGGTTTAAATCTTCCCGCAGCGCTTGATACGGGTCAATCATCTCGGCTTGCTGCGCGATGTCGAGGTCGCGTCCGCGATGGATGAGCATATCTGCTTTTGTGAATAGCTCAACATGACCCGTTTTGGTGCTGTTGGGTTTACGTGCGCCCTTAGCAATCACCTCAATTTTGCCGTGATCGGGCGTGATAAGGGTCAGCAGGCGGTCAGCTTCGCCAAAATCACGCCGCTTGAGGATGAGCGTGTGGGTGCGGAATGCGCGTTCTGATAGTGGCATAGGCGTTAGGGCATCACATCCAGCCCGGCGCTGTCTTGCATGAAAATGATGTGACTGTCGATCAGTGGTTCATCTTCAGCGCGTTCCGCCCGTTGATAGGTGCCGTCGGATTGCAACAACCACGTCGTCGCGTTGCTGCGTAAATCCGTCGCCAGCAGACGCATCACCCGCTTTTGCAAACGCGGCTCAAGCACTGGGAACACCGTTTCCACCCGATTCAACAGATTACGCCGCATCAAATCCGCACTGCCTGCGTAAATCCGCTGATTTTCCGGCGCGTTCTGGAAATAATAAATCCGCGCATGTTCCAAAAAGCGTCCGAGTACACTGATAACACGGATGTTCTCGCTGATGCCGGGCAGTCCGGGACGCAAGCAGCATAGTCCGCGAATAATCAGATCAATTTTGACCCCCGCTTGCGAGGCTTCATAAAGTTTTTCTGTCATGACATCCTCTTCAAGCTGATTCATCTTGAAGATCAGACGAGCAGGTTTGCCAGCCTTTGCCGCTTTGATTTCATTCTCGACCAGCGCGACCAGCGCCGGATGCAGATATTCAGGCGCGATCAAAAGACGTTTGTAGGTGGTGGTGGGTGCATATCCGGTTAAGCGATTAAAGAGACGTGTCGCATCTTCCGCGATTTCCTTGTCCGCCGTCAGCAAACCCAGATCGGTGTAAAGACGGGCGGTGCTGGCGTTGTAATTACCCGTGCCGAGATGGACATAACGGCGCAAACCATCGCCTTCTTTGCGGATGACCAGGGCGATTTTGGCGTGAGTCTTCATCGCTAGTTTTTCCACGCCGTAGGTGACATGAACGCCTTTATGTTCCATCTGTCGCGCCCAGTCCAAATTATTTTCTTCATCAAAACGGGCTTTGAGTTCCACCAGTACGGCGACTTGCTTATCATTGTCACGGGCTTCCATCAACGCCCGTACAATCGGTGAATTTTTACCGACGCGGTACAAGGTCGCCTTAATCGCCAACACCTGTGGGTCACGGGCGGCGATGCGGAAGAATTCTTCCACTAGCATGAACGAATCATAGGGATGAAAGAGCAAAATATCACGCTCACGAATGGCGTTAAAAAGTTGGGGGCCGCTCGGTAAATTTTCCAGCAGTCGCGGTGTATGTACCGAATATTTCAGCGCCGGACGATCTAGGTCATAAAGTTCAAATAAACTGGCAGACCCTAATGCGCCATCCAGCATATAGACATCACGGTCTTGCTCGACCTCTAATTCATAAATGAGGCGATCCAGCATTCGTGAACTGATGCTCTCTGGAACACTTAAGCGCGTGACCGAGCCAAAACGTCGTTCCCGGACCCCTGCCTCAATAATTTCGCTGATGTCTTCCAGTTCTTCTTCGTCGAACTCATGCTCATAGTCGATGTCAGCATCCCGCGTAACACGGAAGGGATGATGTTCCATCACTTTCATGCCCGGAAACAGCAGGTCGAGATTATCCGAGATGACATCCTCAATCCAGATAAAATTATCCTGACAGTCGTAGCACACCGAATATTTATTAACGACACGATCTAAATTCACGAGGCGCGGCATATCTTCGGGGACTTTAATCCGCACGAATTCTAATTGGTCATCATATTGACCGTTGTTCTGTGCATCGTCGTGCTCAAGATAGACAGCGACGTTTAAGCTGAGGTTGGAAATAAACGGGAAAGGACGGGCATGATCGGCAGCCAACGGCGTGAGTACGGGGAACACTTCCTCATAAAAATATAAGCGCACGGCTTCACGCTGATGCGGCTTAAGTTCGTTCAATTTGCGGATGAACACCCCGCGACCCTCTAATTCCGAAAGCACACTTTGCATCGTCGTGCGCTGTTCTGTCATAATATCGAGTACGCGCTTGTGAATTTCCGCCAGTAGCTGCGTCGGGGTATAGCCATCGGGGCGGGTGGTGCTGAGTCCTAACTTGATCTTTTGATGATAAGACGGCACCCGCACCATGAAAAATTCATCCAAGTTGCTGCCAACAATCGCCAGAAATTTGACTCGCTCCAATAGCGGCACATCAGGGTCTTGCGCCAGCGCGAGGATGCGGCGGTTAAATTCCAGCGCACTCAGTTCACGGTTGGTAAAGGTTTCGGCATTCAATTCGATTGGCTTTGTAAGATGTGTATTTTCGGACATAGGCTAGGGACTTTATCTAAAAAATATTAAACAATAGCTCAAGATTGTAACGTATTTTGATTGGTGAGTCGTTAAAATCCATTTAACGGGAATTATCGCGCTCATTTTGTGCAACCCTCACACATAAACTAAGACCTCCAAGGAAGCCAATAGACTTGTCCAGCATCTTTTTCGGGATCATACAGTTCGGCAAAATCCACCAATACTTCAATGATGTTGCCAATATCTTCACGAATGCGTTGAGCAAGATAAATCAACCCTTTGTGATTGCTGCGTGACATCGTGCGTCCGGCAAATGGTTGGTCAAATGTGACCATCACCAGATTGTTTTCTGTGGCGTAGGGAAGATGTTCAGTGTCGTCATCTTTCGCCTCCATCCCCACATCAACCGCCATCACGACATGATAACCACGCTTTATCAGCGCCCTCGTAACCTTGCGATCCATGTGTTCATCAAAGTAAAACCCGATCATGCTTGTCCCGGCTTTCTGCCGCCGTACAATTTCATCATCTCATCGGAGACTCGCAGGTCTTCCGCGTCTTGCGCGTCAATTTCGGCCTGATGTTCGCAGTAATACAATAAGGCGGCTAACACCTGTTCTTCGGTCAAGGTATAGCTATCCATGAGATCGGAAATCGAGTAATGATTAACACGCTGTGCCGAGGCAAGATAGGCTACTGGCAGCCGCCGCCCGCGAATATTGGCGCGACCCTCGCGCATTTCGATATATTTGCTCAAGTCTACTTTTTCGGGAATCGCGGCGCTCATGATGTGTACTCCTCAAGATAAACTAAGTCTTCTAGGGCAGCCAGTAAACCTGCCCAGCGTCTTTTTCGGGATCATACAGTTCGGCAAAATCCACCAATACTTCGATGATACTGCCGATATTGCCCTGAAGTTCTTTGTCAAGGCAGACTAATCCTTGATGATCGCGGCGTGCCATAGTTCGTCCGGCAAAAGGGTGATCGAATGTTACCATGACGAGGTTATTCGCGTTTGCATAGGGCAAGTGTTCGGTATCATCGTCTTTACTTTCCATCCCCACATCGACAGCCATCACGACCTTATAGCCGCGATTTATCAGCGCTTTTGCAACAACGCGGTGAAGATGTTCATCAAAATAAAAGCCGATCATCCTTGACCCGGCTTTCTGCCGCCATAGCGTTGACGTAATTCGCTGGCGATACGTGAATCTTCGACCTCTTGCGCGTCAATTTCGGCCTGATGTTCGCGGTAATAAAGCAGCGCAGCTAACACTTGTTCTTCGGATAATGTAAAATTATCTACTAACTCCGCGATTGAAAATTTATTCTCGCTCTGCGTGATAACGATCATGATAATCGGCAGCCGCCGCCCACGAATATTGGCGCGACCCTCGCGCATTTCGATATATTTGCTCAAGTCTACTTTTTCGGGAATCACGGCGCTCATGGTGTGTACTCCTCAAGATAAACTAAGACTTCTAGGGTAGCCAGTAAACTTGCCCCGCATCTTTTTCGGGATCGTATAACTCCCCAAATGAAGTTAGAATTTCAATTATTTTTCCAATGTCTACCCGAATATTACGGTTAAGGCAAACGAAACCTTTATGATCGCTGCGGGACATCGTGCGCCCGGCAAATGGCTTGTCAAACGTGACCATGACCAAATCATTTTCTGTCGCATAGGGAAGATGTTCGGTGTCATCATCTTTCCCTTCCATGCCCACATCGATTGCTCTAATCACTTTATAGCCGAGTTTAATCAGCGCTTTTGCGACATCACGGGGCATATTTTCATCAAAATAAAACCCGTTCATGCTTGACCCGGCTTTCTGCCGCCATAAAGTTGTTTCATTTCATCCCATTGACGCTGTTCTTCTTGGTCTTCAGCCTCAATTTCCTCTTGGTGTTCACGATAATAAAGTAACGCCGCTAAAACCTGCTCCTCGGATAGCGTATATTGATAAGCAATTTCGGCAATCGAGGCATTATTCTCTCGCTGCATCGCTGCAACAAACGAAATTGGCAGCCGCCGTCCGCGAATATTAGGGCGACCCTCGCGCATTTCGATATATTTGCTCAAGTCTACTTTTTCGGGAATCACGGCGCTCATGATGTGTACTCCTCAAGATAAAACTAAGAATTCCAAGGCAGCCAATAAACTTGCCCAGCGTCTTTTTCAGGATCATACAGTTCAGCAAATTCCGTAAGAACTTCAATCATGCTGCCGATGTTATCCTGAATTTCTTGGTCAAGACAGATCAATCCCGGATGATCGCTGCGTGACATCGTGCGTCCAGCAAAAGGGTGATCGAATGTTACCATGACGAGATTATTCGCGGTTGCATAAGGCAAGTGTTCGGTATCATCATCTTTACTTTCCATACCGACATCAACCGCCATCACAACATGATAACCACGCTTTATCAGTGATCTCGTAACCTTGCGATCCATGTGTTCATCAAAATAAAAGCCGATCATCCTTGACCCGGCTTTCTGCCGCCATAGCGTTGACGTAATTCGCTGGCGATACGTGAATCTTCGACCTCTTGCGCGTCAATTTCAGCCTGATGTTCGCGGTAATACAATAAGGCGGCTAACACCTGTTCTTCGGTCAAGGTGTAGCTATCCATAAGATCGGCAATCGAATAATGATTGACACGCTGTGCCGAGGCGAGATAGGCCACCGGCAGCCGCCGCCCACGAATGTTGGCGCGACCCTCGCGCATTTCGATGTATTTGCTCAAGTCCACTTTTTCGGGAATTACGGCACTCATGTTGCACACTCCTTTTTGATAACATTGTATCAAATTTCATGCATTCTACCTGCGAAACAAGTATAATTAGAACAAATCATCTCATAGGACTAATGATTTATGCCTGATTTATTTGTCGAAATTTTTCCGGTTGTGCAGGAGGCGATGCCCATATTGGTGGCCTATCACTTGGAGGCTGAGGTCGAAGGCGCGGCACTTAATCGACTCTGTGGGCGGCTTGCGGCGCGGCTGCGAAAAGCCTACCCCGGCGCGTGGTTGTGGCTGGATGGACGTGTGATTACGGATACGCCGCGCAGCGCGATTGAGCTGCTGATTACGCTCGACATCCTCAAAGGCGAACAGCCGGGGACGTATGGCGCGCTGCATGAAATTACGGAAGATGCAACGTGGCAGCCTTCAGCGCAAACTATCGCCACTTTTGTGCTGCGGACTTCGCTCAAAGCACTCGATGCGCCGATTCAAGCCGCGTTAGAGAAATCCGCCAAAGCCGAAAAAGCACTGCGTCGCGCCACCGCCGAGCGCGAACATAAATTACAAACATGGACTGTGCGGGACGCGCCTGCCATCTCCATTTCGATTGCATCCCGCTTACTCTATGAGCAGTCGCTGCAAGAATTTGTCGGCGGCGAAACCGATGTGACGGCGATCAACGAAAAGTTGAATGGCTTGTGGGTGAAGGAACGCGAGTCGGAGCAGCGTGGTGAGATCGTCAGCCTGAAGATTGCCCCGGATGGTACGTGGCAGGTGCAAATCCGCGCCGGACAAGAGGAAATCACTTATCCCGCCGACGCGCTTAAGCTGATCGTCCGACTGCCAGATATGAGCCGCTTTGATCTCGACCCTAAGCAGGCGCTTGTCTCGCTGCAAATGAAACCTGCCACGCGCGCCCGTTATGTGAAGGCCGCGTCTGATATTGCCAAAGAAGCCGGCGTATTGGCGAACGCTTATAATGCCCGCACCGCGCCCGATTTATTTTTCTCCGCCGACTTCGAGATGAACCTGCGTTACAGCCAGAATCGGGTTAAGCGTTACCGGGCGGAAACCTTGGCTGAGGATTTCACGAAATGCGGCGCGTATCAACTGCGTCCAGTATTCAAAAAAATGCCGATTCGGATTTGCGTCGTCAATGCGCTGCCGAACAAACTCGAAGATTTTGTTGAGGCGATGCAGCGTCAACTTAAGCGCACGTTTGATTTTTCGATAGACATCATTCGTGAGCGGCAGGTGCGCGTGATCTCGCAGTCGAACCTCGCCAGCGCCGTGCGTGTGGTGGAGAAAGAAAATCCCGACATTATTTTGGCGTTTTTCCCAGATGCGACCAGCAGCGGTGATGATGAAGACACGGGCGATGATGATGCGACGGCGACATATCTGCGCTCATTGACGTTGGGACGTGCGCTGCCAATTCACCTCATCTATAAAGCGACACTGGACGATCCCGAAGCGATGGGCGCGATTATCCTGAGTATCCTCGGCAAGACAGGCAACGCACCGTTTGTATTGGTCGAGCCAATGGAACACGCCGATTACGTGATTGGGCTGGCGATCATCCGCGAGACGAAAAAAACAACAGGCGAAACGCGCTTGACGGCTATCGCCCGTGTATATAAAGCGGATGGCGAATTCGTGCGTTATGTCGTGCGCGATTTGATTTTGGAAGATGCGGCGCTGCCTTATGTGCTGATGCGCGATTTATTTTCACAAGGCGATTTCGCTAAAAAGCGCGTGGTGATTCATCATGATGGTGAAATGGCGGATGAACTTCTGCAAGCCTTAAGCGGTTGGGCGCGGGCAATTGGCGCGGCTTTTTATCCAGTAGAAATTGATCGCTTTGGGTCGCCGCGTTTGTATGGCACGGAAAACGGGCAGGTCATTCAGCCGCCTTGGGGCAGTGCCTTTAAATTGAGCGCTTGTGAGGCGCTGCTGGTGTCCTCTGTCCCGAAGGCCGATGTGACTCCGCAACCGCTTTATGTTCGGACGAGAGATGCCGGGAGCGGGGCGCTGGAAATCGGAAAGGCGCTGCGTGGGATATTGGTGTGGTCACTGCTGCAATACAGCCCGGAGGGGCCGTCTAAGCTGCCTGTGACGGTGAGCAACGCCGATGATCTGGCCTATTGGCTGCGGAAGGGCGGCACATTCGGCGCGAGCGAGGGCGAGGTTCCGTTCTGGTTATGACTTTGGCTGGCGCACCATGCCCCAATAGATTGGCCCACCGCCGGGAATGTGGCGTTCAAAAATCACGCGAAAGCCGTAGCGTTCATAAAACGCGACGTTGCGCTTTTTGCACGTTTCCAGATAGCACGGAAGATTATCGGAATCGGCGCGATCCAGCATCGGCAGCATCAACGCGCCGCCTAAACCGCGCCCTTGCTGCTGCGGATCGATACCGAGCAGCATCAGATACCAATGACGGCCTAAATCTGCTTCGTGAACAGACTCTTCAAAACTGTTGAGCATGTTCATCGTGCGCCGGAAGCCGCCTAAACCGAATTTGAGCGGTACAAGGGGTAAGCCTGCGCGGATCGTTGTCCAGAGATTCACGTCTGTTTTGCCCGGTGCCAGCCAGATCGCCGCGCCGCCTACAGGAGGTGTCGTGTGGACTTGGCCTAAATGCAGTCCGACTCTGATTAAAGCCTGAAAAAACCATGCGGATTGGGCGGCGCGGCTGCGATCATTCGGCAGTAAATACATATAGAGGGGATCGTCATAGAATGCCCGCCCCAATACCTGTGCCGCAGAATGCGCTTGATGACGTTCCAAAGATACAATCGATATTATGCTTGACAAAGCTTTAACGCTTGAACTTTTGCTTGATAAAGATCAAAAAAGGATAAGCCAGATGATCGCCATCCACCACTTCTTTTTCCAATGCAGTACGGTTGGCTTCTTCAAAATCATGATGCAAACGCTCGATTTCGCGCATTTGCTCTTGCGATGGTTCGTTATAAAACAGGGTGACGACGGTGCTAAATTTGCCGGGTGTGAACAGCAGCCATTGTTTTGCGTCAATTTTCTCGAAGTGTCGATCAATCAATCGGTTTTCAGACATCATTCTTGAAAAATCGTTTAAAATAGGCGCAATCGTCGTCACCGAGACATCGAAATCGCCCAATGTTTCGATGACCATCCCGCTTTTATTATGATAGATGACCATCCCCATCGCTTTGCCGGTATAGGCTTCTTTGATGGCGACGGTGGGCAAGCCATCTTGTACGATGCTAATGGCTTCTGGCGTACCACTGAATAAGGCGTGGTTGGTAATGGCAAGGCGGCTGCTATAGCGCTCATACAGGACGTTGAACTGCTCACGGCTGATCTTGCCTTCCGCAAATTCACCCACCAGCGTGCGTATTTTTTCTTCCATGAGGGCTTTAAAGTCTTCGGCCTGCTGTTTTGCGTCGGCTGCCATGCGTGCGTCCTTCGTTAGGTGAGCGCGGTCAGAATCACATAGCCAATTGCGAGTGCGCCAATGACCGCTAATCCATAAACGACAATCTGCTGCCAACGGACGACTTGCCCTGCAATTGCCTGTTTTTCCAATTCCACGACTTCCAATGTGGGGCGATTGGCATTTCCCGTTTGCTTGGTCTCTAAATTTGCCCGTTGGCGTTCCTGATAATATTGGTTGGGGTCACCCATGAGAATGATTCCTTTTGCTAAAATGGTTGCATTGATTGTATTTTAGCGGAGATTATACACGGATTTAATTTTTCGCAACAAAAAGCCTTATGATAGTCTTTAGGAAAAACGATCAAGAGGAGTCTAAAATGGAAGCAATTAAACTCACGCAACATGTTGGCAGTGATGGCGTACTTCGGTTGGAACTTCTCATTGGTACAGTCGATGTCGATTGCGAAGTTGTGATTACGATCCCCAATAAAATGACAAGGGCAGAATAGTTAGCCTTTATTGAGGAAACAGCAGGGAGCTTGTCAGATGATCCGATTGAACGTCTTCCGCAGGGGGAAGTTGAAAGCCGCGACGAAATGCTATGAGATATTTGCTTGATACCAATACTTGTATTCGTCAGCTAAATCAACGTTCCCCCCTCTATTAGCGCTAAACTTAGCAGTAACTACTCAGCCTGTTTCAATTCAAAAAATCAATTTATCGCCAATGACATATCGCGTAAATGAACACCATATAGTTGAGAGTATGCCCCATAATGGTCACTTTATTTACCCTTAATAGTTTTCAC
>Ga0335397_10007824_pt1 | contig 13540 bp, 11 predicted proteins | sample MAT04_FD_205740 | JGI IMG/M metagenome (GOLD analysis project Ga0335397, IMG submission 205740) | Freshwater microbial communities from Lake Fryxell liftoff mats and glacier meltwater in Antarctica - MAT-04 (spades assembly) (version 2) ...
TCCTGCAACAGTCAAGGCGTCCACCAAGTTGAACAAGATGTCTGCCCGCTTACGGAAGGTTTGGTATACTGTTTTTCGGAACTCGCTGATTTGTTTTTTGTTCACACAGGAACTTTATCAGCAAGTTTCATTCTTGTTAAGGTGCTTTGAACTCTAAACTCAAGTCAGCGGCACAACAAAGAAATATCATAATATTCCGGATAACGACAATAAATGGGAACGACTTTTTGATTGCCATTCCCATAATTAATTTTAGATAAGCTTGCTTAAATATTCGAAACTGCGAATCGCATCAGGAACGGTTCCGCATTCAACACTGAAAACAATGTCTACAGGGCATGTCTTGACAGTTTCAATCACTTTTTTCCAATCCACAACGCCATCGCCGCATGCGCAACCAACAGGGGTGCCGGTTATTTTGCCCTTTTCTGCACTGCTTTGGGAAAAACTGATATCTTTTGCGTGCAGATGAACCAAGCGATCTTTTACATGGTTTAACCATTCGTATGTATCCGTGGTACCAGCCAGATAACTATTGCCAGTATCATAGTTGATGCCAATCGCGGGGGATTTCACTAAGTCATAGATACTATCAAGGCCTTCCTGCGATTTGCTGTATTGCTGGTGTGGTTCAAGCCCAATTTTGATGCCGTAACGCTCTGCTACCATTGATGCTTCCTTGAGGGTATAAGTCATCAACTGGTAATCCATCTCCTTGGTGGTCCATTCCGGTTTGGGACCTTCATCGGTGTTCACCACAGGTGCGCCGGCGTCAGAAGCCCAACGGATTGCCTGTTTCAGATACTCCACGCTAATCTCAGGTTTGCATAAGGGAGTATGGGCAGAAAGCCCGGACATTTTTATGTTATGCTTTTCGCACAGGTCACGCGCCCACCGTGGATCATCATACATTGACACACTGTGGAAATAACGTGCTTCGCTAAGTAGTTCGCGCCCAAGGTGCACCATGGGTTCAATATACTGATAACCGATCTCAGCCGCTTTTTCGACACCCCATGCAAACGGTTTGTCATGGGTTCGAACAAATTCCATATTCACACCTAAAAATACTTTTCCCATTTTTTGTTCTCCTTTTTTTGGTTTTAACTATTTTTTGGCTGAAAGATGCTTGTTCGCGTCTTCAACAATTTTACGCACGAAACCGAGACTTTTTTCGATCATCGGGCCGCCCTGCCCTTCGCATTCCAAGCTAACGACACCGTCATAACCAATATCCACAAGGACGTCGAAACACTTCTTGATGTTATCTGTGTTCACACCATCTCCGATTGCGCATTGGCTGACAGCAATTCCTGTTAATTCACCGCGCAATGAAGCGGCCAATGTATCACTGACATCTTTAATATGAACATGACTGACTTTATTCTTGAACTTTTGCAGAAAAGCGACAGGATCCTGTCCAGCGATGAAAGTGTTTCCAGTATCCATGTTCATGCGCAAATATGGGCTGTCAACAAAAGCAAGCATTTTTTCCATGAACTCGGGTTTGGTTGTGTAATATCCATGAGGTTCGATATCTATGATCATTTTATAACGTTCAGCGACTTCAATAATCTGAGCGTAGGATCTTTTCATCATGTCAAGAGCTTGTTCGTTGGTTACCCCTTTTGGCGCAAAGCGGTCATCTGTAGTATCAATATGGTCGCATCCTGCCAGATATGCCCAACGGATCGTGCGAAGCGCATACTCAACACCAAGCGAAGCACCTTCCGGTAAAGACATGGGGAAAGCGGCATCGATTTGAGAGAACTTAACGCCATATTTTTCTGCTTTTTCGCGCCACATCATGGGGTCTTCCCACATGGCAACATGAGGCTGGTAGCCAAGACCATGGATCCAGCTCACCCCATCGATCATGCCGCACTCGATCCAATGCACATCATTTTTTTGTGCCCATTGAAGGCATTGCTCGAAATTCCAATAACTGCTATTAAAAGCATCAGTGTGAAATCCAATTTCGATCATGGTTATTGCACTCCTTTTCATGGAATAAAAGATTGCTGAAAAATGAGCCCACCCGAAGCTCGAGCGGGCTCATACGTACATATTACTTATTAATCAATTCCTAGGGCATTACATCCTTGTATTTGTTTACATCAACATTCTTCCAGGCATCCGGCCAATTGGTCATATCCTCGCCACCAGAAAGAGTATAGTGAAGCGGAGGCATGCCAGGAGTGATGTATTTATCCAGATTGGCATTGGTGATTTCCGGCTGGGGAAGAACCCAGTTGTGTTGGACGGTCTCGCCTTTCAGGAACATAACCGAGGCGAGAACTGCGGTGCGCCACTGGTAGGTCGGGAATGTGGGGGCAATGGCGGTCAGCTTGTTAGCCTTCCAATATTCCAGGTAATCCTGCTGATCTTCACCAACCATGACTTTCGGGTAAGGCAGACCGGCATCCTTGAAGGCTTCGAGAACGGTCACGGCAGTACCACCTGCGTCCATCCAAACTGCGTCGATGGTGCCATACTTGGCAATGTAATCGCTAACGACTGTGCTGGCTTTAAAGCTGTCATAAGCAACAAATTCAACGCCGATGACATTGTACTTGGGATTGGCTTCGAAGATCTTGCGGGCAGCACCCCAACGTTGTTCAAGCACATCTACACCCGGGAGGATGCGGAAAGCAAGAACATTTCCACCTTCGGGCATATTGTCAACGATGAACTGGGCGCCGGAGATACCAAAGGCATATCCACCGATAGGACGTTCGGAGACAACCGGGCAATCGGTTTGAGCGTAGCGGTCAAATTGGACCACTGGCATAACCGCGCAAGCCTTCTCAACGATCGGAGTCAGGGCATCGCTGGTGTTTGAGGCAACAATGAGGATGTCGCATTTTCCAGGGGTGTTGATGAGATCCTGAATGTCAGCAATCTGTTTGGCATCATTACCTGCAGCATCCAAATGGTAGAAGTTCTTGACAAGGCCTTCTGTTCGAAGCTGCTCAACCTGTTCGCGCATTGAAACATAACCAACCACGCGCCAGGGATTGTTAACGCCCGCATTAGAGAAGCAGATATTATAGGGGGCCTTCTTCTTTGCAAATTCAGCATATTGAGGATACTTTGAGATATCCGTGGGGCTGTCGACAAGATATTGCAAATAGAGAGGAGCATCAGGATTCAATACTTTCTTTGTCATCAAATCCAGTGAAGTAGCATAATCTGCATCATTGAAGAACTGTGCGGCTACTTTGGCAGTTTCCATTTGCAAACCGGGATTCTCTGCCATGGGGGCTTCAGTCGCCACAGGGGCTTCAGTCGTCATGGGGGCTTCAGTTGCCGCAGGGGCTTGGACCGCGGGGGCCTCAGTTGCCACGGCAGCGGGCGCGCAGGCTGCGAGCAACATTACAAAAACCACAACTAACAAAATACTTTTTTTCATTTGTTCTTCTCCTATCAAAATATATCTGGATGTTGATTTACGTTCTGACACTTAAACCTCATTCGTTCACTATTTACCTGCGCACCACCTCCTTTTGAAATTATTCTCGTCCGGTAGAAAAATAGAACAGCCAACCCAACGAGTTTTTATTAAAAATGTTTACCTTTTCTTCCTTGTACTCAGAACTACATAAGCGACAGCAGCGATAATGATCAAGCCTTGAACTGCGTCCTTATAAGGCTTGGGTAAACCCAACAGATTAAGCAGGTTGAAAATTGCCTCCATGGTAAAAGCGCCAAAAATCACATTAGGCACTGATCCCTTCCCACCTCCCATCAGAGCTCCACCGACCACACAGGCAGCAATCGACTGCATTTCCAAGCCTTCGCCAATCGTCACGTTGACTCCGCCGAACCCCCCGATCATGATTCCACCAATGACCGCGAAAAGTGAAGAAATAACAAAAGTTATCACGCGCACTAGCCGGACCTTGACGCCTGAAAGTTGGCTTGCAAGCACGTTATCGCCGATTGCCAGTACCTGCTTTCCGAAATTTGACCAGTGGAAAATGAAATAAGAGATTAAGCCGATCACGACCAATGCCAACAACGCATATGGGAACCTGCCAATCAAGGGTACGTTTTCAAAGTAACCCCGGCCAAAAGCACGCCAATTTTCTGTCAGGTACCCTCTTGGCGCTCCACCAACCCAATAAAGCGCTCCTCCCTTCACCAGCAACATCATTCCAAGCGTTGCGATGAATGATGGAATCTTTAAGTAACTAACCACCAGTCCGTTTACCAAACCAATGACCACCGCTAAGCCCAACATGATCATGATTGCCGGAAATGCCATTGCTGGGTCATTGTTAAGCAAGAGAGAACTGCCAAGCACAACCAATGTAACGATTGCTCCGATCGAAAGGTCAAAACCACCAGAGGCTAAAACCATCATTTCCCCGATGGCAAGAATTGCCAGTGGCGAAGTTCGGCGAAGGAATGCGGTAATCCCATTTGCCGTTTGGTAACTGGGACTTAAAAATCCCAGAATGATAAAAATCAGGAAGAACACAGGATATACAGGGGGAATCCTCTTGATCCCTTCCCATAGCGAACGGAGGACTTTGGTGGTTCCAGCCGGTGTAGGTATGGTAGATGCAGTCATTCGGTCTACTCCTTAAGCCGCTTCTTTTTTAGAGCGGTATGTATAACTAGCCACAGCTAAAACGATGATCGCGCCGCGGAGGACAGTTTTAAGATAAGGATTTACACCTAATTGATTGAAAACAGTATCCAGAACGCCGAAGATCAATACCCCGGCGAGCGTGCCCCAGACTCCGCCTTTTCCACCTGCGAGGGCAGTTCCACCCACAACAGTTGTAGCGATGGATTCCAGGTCGTAAAGCCCATCCGGACCAACCCAGGGAGATCCGGATTGCAGTCTGCTTACTAAAAATAAACCTGTCAACACAGCAGTCATGCTGCAGAGAATATGTGCGCCGATTATCACGCGGTCGGTTCTCAAACCGGAAAGCCGCGCCACTTCGACGTTGCCGCCCACAGCGTACAAATGGGAGCCAAATTTCGTCCTGGAAAGCACTAGCCAGCCTGCGATAACGACAACCAGGAGAACAATGACCGCGACAGGAATGGGACCGATGGTGCTATATCCAAAATATTGAAAACTCTTAGGGACGCTTCCAGTGTAGTTTGAGAAGGTGGCATTGATGATCCCTTTAATGATCAGGCTGGTTCCGAGTGTCGTAATAAAGGAATTGACATGCAGTTTTGTAATGATCAGCCCATTCACCAATCCGATCAACGCACCAATCGCAAACACTACAAGAATGGCTTTTGGCACGTTGGCAGGCTCGCCCTGCATAATGTATGAAGACATGACCGCGGTAATGCTGATCACATATGCCACTGAAAGATCAATGGACGCCCCAACAATCACCAGGGTTTGCCCGACAGCCACGATCCCTAACGCCACAGAGCGGACAATGATATTTATGAAAATAGCCTGATTTGTAAATATTTGGCCATCAGAAAAGATCTGATCCAGCACCCCACCACCCAGAAAGATAACGATCAGAAAAATATATACAGGAGGGATGCGGACAGAGCGCAAGAATTTTTTAAACCAGTTTCCAGAAACAGTAGTCGTTGTCATGTTATTCCTTTCCTGCTACAGCAAGGCTCTGATATTTATTGTCCTTTTTTCCACCTGTTGCCATTAGCATGATCTCGTGTTCGCTTGATTTTGCCGGGAGTTCACCCTCAATATGCCCATCCCACATCACCAACACACGGTCGCTCATCCCAATGATTTCAGGCAATTCAGACGAGATCATTAATACCGCGATCCCATTTTTTGTCAAAACGCGGATCATATCGTGAATACCAGCCTTTGCCTCCACATCGATCCCGCGAGTAGGCTCATCAAAAATGAATACATCGGCATCTGAAGCCAGCCATTTTGATAAGACAACCTTTTGCTGATTGCCGCCGCTCAAAAATTGGGCTTCGCGGTCATAAGAATCTGTCCGAATATCAACCTGCTTTCCCAATGTTGGTACAAGGTTGCGCGATTTCCTGATCCCATCCTTATGAATAGCGCCAAAAATAGGTTGAGTGGACCTGACAGTCAACAGCATATTATCTCGAATAGGTTGCATAGGAATAATTCCCTCTGCCTTCCGATCTTCAGTGACAAAACCCAGCCGGTTCTTGATCGCATGAGAAGGACTTTTTATCGTGATCGCTTTTCCATGGAGTTCCACCGAACCAGTTTTGAAAGGAACCACACCAAATATTGCCTGAGCCATTTCTGTGCGCCCGGAGCCCTGTAATCCTGCAATCCCAAGCACTTCGCCCTTGCGGAGCTCAAAATTAATATCTTTTAAGAAGTTGTTCGAAGCATCTTTTACTCGTAAAACAACCTCCCCAAAGTCTTCAGGTTTACCAAGCGGCGGGAAGTAATGGTCCAGAGTACGACCAACCATCATAAACACCAGGTCCGCTGGAGTAACATCCTTCGTATTAACTGTATTAACCAATTGACCGTCTTTAAGAACAGTAATCTTTTCAGCGATATCGAATACTTCGACCAAACGGTGGGAGATGAAAATGATTGACATTCCCCTGTCCTTAAGTTTCCCGATCAAACCGGCGAGGAGATTTACCTCTGTGTAAGTAAGTGCAGCAGTAGGCTCATCCATGATCAGTACTTTTGCCCTGAAAGAAATTGCTTTTGCAATTTCAACCAGTTGCTGCTCTGCCACTGAAAGGCTGCTCACAAGCGAGGTTGGAGAAATCATTTTTTCCACACCGATCTCTTTCAGTACATCTTCCGCTTGTTTATTCATCTTCCCTACATCGACAATCCCAAATGTTGAAGGCTCTCGTCCAAGAAAGATATTGTGAGCGACAGTGCGCTCAGGAAGTAGGTTAAACTCCTGGTAAATGATTGTGATACCCATTGCCTGCGCTTCCTGTGGGTGTGAGAAGGAAACCTTCTTACCACTCAAATACAACTCTCCGGAATCAGGAAAATAAGCGCCTGCCATAATTTTCATCAAAGTGGATTTCCCGGCGCCATTCTCGCCGACCACTGCATGCACCTCACCCGGCATGAACTTGAGGGAGACATTGTCTAGGGCAAGGACGCCAGGGAACCTTTTTGTAATATTTTGGACTTCCATTAATGGTTCTTGTTGTGCGCTGGCTTCTTCAGTATTTTTTTTCTGCTCTTCCATAATTACCTCAATTTTTTTCAAGGTGGTTATCAGGCAAGTAAAGACTGCAAAAACTTTAATCCTTGCACCGCAATCGCATCCTGGCTGGGTGCAATCTCCCGCCAGATGCATACCGCTCTGGCGATCTCTTTCACCTGCGATGTAAATGATTCGATAACAACCGGTCCTTCATAACGTACATCTTTTAAAGCCTGTGCAACTTCCTTCCAATACACCTGACCTGTACCCGGAACTCCGCGGTCATTCTCACAGGCATGGAAGTGAAATATTTTATCTCCTGCCTGACGTATCGCTTCTGCGCTGCTTTTCTCTTCAAGATGCATGTGGAATGTATCCAAATGAAATCCTACATTTTCTCGCCCAACATCTTTAATAAACTTATTACCTTGCGAAACCACATTGATCATGTCTGTTTCAAAGCGATTCAAAGGCTCAAATGCTAATTTAACGTTCTTTGCCGCACCATAATCTGCCATTTCTTGGATTCCCAAAACGGCCAAATCCCATTCTTTCCTTCTAGCCTCGTTGTCTTCTAAGTGGTCTTTACCAACCGAAGAATACATTGGTCCACATATTGTTTCTGAACCTATTTCATGAGCGGCATCAATTAACCAACGGATATACCCCTTGGCATTTTCACGGATTTTAGGATCATTGCTGCATATATTTCGGTCTGGACCAAATGCGCCACAAATAATTCCTTCCAATCGGTTTTCCATTAAAATTTCTTTCACAACATGTGGATCAATCAAGTCGGGGTTTTCCACTACAATTTCAAGGATATCAAAACCCATCGCTTTTACACTTGGGGCGATTTCTTTTATTGCCGCTGTGGTGCATGGTGAGAACCATACAAATGTGTTTATGCCAAATTTCATACCTTGCTCCTTATTCTTAATTCCGTTCACTATTACTTGTGGTAATGGTGAACATATAATCCATTGCCAGATTGACTGCACCAATTACTCCCGCATCCGGTCCAGTCTCTGAAAAAACAATGTGAAGATCGCGGGTCGCTAAAGATGTGGAATGGTTTAAAACGGTCTGGCGAATGGAAGAAAGCAGGAGGTTGCCAAGGTTGCTAACCCCGCCGCCTATCACAATCACCTTGGGATTATAAAAATTAACCAAACTGGCAAGCACATCGCCAATAAACTGCCCACTCTCACGAATAACTTCTGTTGCAAGTGCATCACCCTCCCTTGCCGCATTTCCAACATCTTCAGCGCGAAGAACTTTTCCATTTTTTTCATACATTTTTAATAGAATTGGACTCCTGCCTGCCTGCGCTGCGATTAATGCTTGTTCAGCAATCGCCGGGCCTGCAGTAAGAGCTTCCAAACAACCTCGGTTACCACAATGGCATAACGGGCCGGATTTATTTACACTGATATGACCAATATCCCCCGCGCATCCGCTGGACCCGCGATAAATTTTTCCCTCGCTGATAATTCCAGCGCCGATACCCGTTCCAATTTTAATAAAAACAAGGTTGTCGACTCCTTTGCCAACACCCTTATAAATTTCTCCCAATGCCATTACATTGACATCATTATCAACAACAACATTAGCTGATGGGAACCATTGTTGTACAGTTTGAATAATCGGATAACGATCCCATCCGGGCATAATTGGAGGTGATACCAACATTCCTGCAGAAAAATCCACGGGACCAGGAACACCAATCCCGATTCCGTACAATTTCTCAGGGCTTAAATTATTCTCCTGCATCATTTTCTCAAGCAACGAACATGTGTGTCCCAGTATTTTTATCGGTCCTTCCCTAACGGATGCAGGTTCAGAATAACGGACAAGAATCTTGCCGGAAAAATCTGCAATACACAGATCAATACTGGTTGCTCCAATATCGACACCTGCTACTAGTCCCAAGTCCGCGTTCAGGCTAAACGTTTTGGAGCGGCGCCCGCCTGTATATTCGGTGGAGTCATTCGCAATTAATATTTTTTTGTTGAGGAGGGAGTCAATACAACCGGTGATCTTGGTTCGGGAAAACTCGGTGAAAGTGGCTAAATCTGCTTTAGAAAATTCCCTATATGTACGGACCAAGTCAATCAGTTCTTTTTCCGAATCAGTAATGAAACTTCGGTTAGATAAGGACGCAGCCTCAATTAACCAGGCTGGCATATCCAGCAGGATATAGGTCCTTAATTTCCTTTGCATTACTTCGCGTGCGGTTCCCATTACGATTTCTGTCTCTCTTTTCGATGGTCAAAGGATGATTAACGCCGGTATGTAAAAGAATACAATGTGGCATCAAATACTTGATTTTTTAGACCAGAAACATCAACCGATAAATTTTCAGAAAGAACCGTTAATTACATGATTACATTCTCAGATTAATCACAATTCTATCAACTATTGACTTATTTGTCAATAGTTTTGCAAAAGCAAACAATACTTATAACTTATATAGTTATAAGTATTGTTTTAAAGGTTTTTTTGTTGCCAGTCATTTTTTTAGAGTTTCGTTTTATTTCCAATCCCTAAATCGTGACACATTCCAGGTCGAACACCTTTGAAACCATTTCCAGCTCGTTCAAGTTGTGCCCAGTGGTGATAATGTAATGGTGCGAAACCAGGTCATCCACCAGGCGTTTGCCGTTCGAAACATGAATTACTGCGCCATTTAAACAATGTGAATTCTTAAATTGTGCATACTTTGGCAAATCCCCCTCGACGACCGACCAGCGATCAAATGGCGGCATCAGTTTAACGAGCGTGATATCCCCCTCCGGAAGACGCGCATCAATCGCGGTCGCGTTATCATCAACAATCGCCAGCACTTTCTCCTTCAACTTCCATTTTGTTGAAAACGACTGTGGAACCACTCCGAAATACCCACAGTGTGCCGCAAGAATATAGTTTTCCGGGGCCCCCTCAACATCTGGGAAATTTGGAATATGCTCATGTTTTAATGCTGCGTTTCCCATTTGGAACGGGTAAAGATTGGTCATCATAAAGGGTACTTCGATAGTTTTACTAATCAAAACTTTGGTGAGCATTGAAACCAGATCTGCTTCGCAGCCCCACACCATACGCTGGTCTTCATAAAGCAGATTCCAAGCCAGACATGGGGTCGTTTCAGAGAACATCGATTCATTCAAACAATTGATACCGACGGCAATAACATCCGGGTCCTTTTCAAGTTCTTTCTTAACAGCCATATAGGTCTTCACAGCGCTCAAGATTGCCCTGCTTGTTATTTTGCCGACAGGAGTGCTGGTTTTCCTTTGATCCCAGACCAACTGAGCTGATGCATCAGAAATAGCTCTTGCATCTTCTGCTAATTTCTTAAAGCTTTTTTGTACAACACTAACGCCATATTTTTTCTCTATTGCATCAATACATTCCGGTTCCCACCAGTAGAATCGCTTGAAGATTTCGTCCTGGTTCCCCCCGCCGCTGGCTGGGTTATCCTGAAATACCAATAATTTTGAGTGTTTCAACTGTCGCTTTAAGGCAAAAGCCCGGCATGCTCGCTTGGTTTTTTCCAGGCTTGTAGGACCGATCACTTTGATTCCCTTGGCAGTCAGGTAGCTGTTGATCTCCCAGTCCCACATGGAAACTGTTCCGAATTCAGATGTGACAATCATAAGCGGCTGTGGAAGTTTTCTGATTTTATCCAATTCCCGATAAGCTTCTCCCAGCATTTGAGGAAAGATCACGCCGTCTGTTTCAGGCAGTCTCGCACCTAAAAGTACAGGTTCCAATATTTCCGCTTCGTCAGCAAGGAGTTCATGAAGTTTTTGCAGTTGGGTTGAAAATTCCGGGTCATCCGCTGTTTTAAAATAAATTGGAACGAGTTTAGCTTTCATGGTTTTCTCCAACAATTGTTTCTAGAAAATGTTGTTTAGTGTTCATCTAAATGAGGGATGGGATGCTAAAACAACCCCGTCCCTCACATTGCATTCAACTATCCGCTTCAAGCCAGAATGACAAACTTTACTTGATCTCTGAAACGGTAACCTTTCGGCCAGAAGTGGACGAAACAATAGCCGCCTCAAGAACCTGCATATCTTTCATTCCATCATACAGGTTAGGCGTTATCTTTGTGCCTTTTTCCATGGCAGTTAGGAAATCCACGACCGCATGGGTAAATTCGTGTTCATAACCAATGATATGCCCTGGCGGCCACCACCCTCCGATATAGGGATGAGTCGAATTTGTCACCAGTATCGTTCTAAATCCCTGCTCATCCACCGGATCAGCCAAGTTTAAGAATTGAAGTTCATTCATGCGCTCAAGATCAAACGCCAGACTGCCTTTGCTTCCGTATATTTCAAAGTAGTTGTAATTCTTACGTCCGCTGGCGAATCGGCTTGCTTCAAATGAGCCTAAAGCCCCGTTTTCGAATTCAGCCACCATGAATGCCGCATCGTCGACAGTCACCCGCCCCATTTCCGCAGCCGCAGAACCAGACTTGAAGGTGCCGGCATCCTTACCAGGCAATGGTCGTTCGGTCACGAATGTTTTCATCATTGCGGAAACTGTTTCCACTTCGCCGATCAGATAACGCGCGAGGTCCACACTATGGGAATTCAAATCATAGTGTGGACCCGCCCCGGCATATTTCTTTTGCAAGTGCCAGGTTAATGGGAAATTTGGATCCGTGATCCAATCCTGAAGGTAGGTTCCACGCCAATGGAAGATCTTTCCGATCTTTCCCTCATCAATCAATTGTTTGGCAAAAGCGATGGCTGGAGTCCGCCGATAGTTGTGATTAAGGTAATGAAGAACGCCAGCCTTTTCGGCAGCTTCATACATTTCCCTAGCTTCGGCAAAGTTGAGAGCAACTGGTTTTTCGCAAAATATTTGCTTGCCATTTTTAGCAGCCGCAATCACAATATCTTTATGGAGGTAGGTCGGAGTGCAGATATCGATTATGTCGATATCCGGGCGCTCCACCACTTTTTTCCAATCACTGACTGATTCCTCCCACCCCCAATTTTTCGAAAAGTCACTTGTTCCTTTTTCATCCTGTCCACAAGCAACTTTCAAAACCGGAGTTAGTCCAACACTAAAAAACTTTGGAGCCTGAGTCCAGGCATTGCTGTGCGCCTTGCCCATGAACTTGGTTCCAATAATGGCCACATTAACTTTTTTCAAGGGGGTCCTCTCCTTTTTTTAGTTTAAGTAAACCCCCGAGCGTGAGGATATCCCTCGCCCGGGAGTGAATGAATTAATTCAACGCTTTAGCAATCTTCTTTAATTCCTTTATGCTTAGCGCGACTGCTTCATCCTCCCGCTCAGTCCAATCTGTGTGCGGGTGGTCGATCTCAACCGCCAGGAATCCTTTGAAGTTGGCCTTGTGAAGCAATTGGGCTAATGCCTGATTATTGATCAGGCCTTTTCCAACCGGAACCCCGGCAAAGAAATACCAATCGGTAGGTCGCGCGTTCTTATCTGGCATCAAGTCTTTAACGTGAGTCGCGAGTACATACGGAGCAAGTTTTTCCATACCTTTTATGGGATCATCGAGAAGACGAAGGAAATTGCCAGTATCGAAGTTCAACCCAAAATATTCAGAGTTAACTTCACCCAGTAGTTGAAGAATTTCGTCAGATGTGAAATCGATGTGATTCTCAACAGCTAATTTCACACCTGCGTCTTTGGCAACTTTCACTGCTTTTTTGAACATTTTTACAAGAGCTTTAATTTGTGGCCCATGCGGTTCGTGCCGGAACATCAAGCTGCTTCCCACCACACGCATTACATCAGCGCCGATAGCTACGGCATTAGGAATACTGGCAACCATCTCATCGTATGCTTTCCAGTTCTTGCCTCGTTCCAAACCGTCCGGATGGCCCCAAGCATAAACTCTGTCGAATTTGTATTCATCGAGTTGTGCTTTAAGGTCATTGAACCATGCCTTGTCATTGGATGGGAAGAAGCAGGATTCAAGAGAAACTCCATCTACCTTTAATGCCTTGGCGCGTTTTAGAAAGTCCTGCATGGTCATATTTTTTGCAGGCGGTTTCTGATCCGGATACACTTCACCAAAGAAGCGATGGTAACAATAGCTATCAATTCCTACCTTCATTTTGTGCCTCCTAAATTTGATTGGTGAACATTTTGTACTTGGTTCTTTTTGAGTTGAAAGCATAAGAATAAACTTAGCTTGTCATTACAGGATTACATTATTATACAATGGTTTTCCAAGATTGCAAGGGGCTTTACATAAAAAACCTGAAATCAACTGAAAACAGCAGATTACAAATAATTACAACAAATTTTACTGATTTTCGGCACGGTTCAAAAATGAGAAATAGCACCTTTACAAATTGAAAGCAGACAGGCAGCCCACGAACGGATAAGATTAGTTGAAACCACAAAACTTATTCAGACGAGAG
>Ga0335397_10007825_pt1 | contig 13540 bp, 13 predicted proteins | sample MAT04_FD_205740 | JGI IMG/M metagenome (GOLD analysis project Ga0335397, IMG submission 205740) | Freshwater microbial communities from Lake Fryxell liftoff mats and glacier meltwater in Antarctica - MAT-04 (spades assembly) (version 2) ...
GGCATTTTTTCGTTGGCGTCTTTGCCTGCCAGGACCAACGTCATCAGCCGGCTTTGATCGCTGTGACCAGGTACGATCGCCGGGCCCGATTCGCCCCCTTTCAGCAGCGCCGCCGGGTCAGTCATTCCCAACCCACCTTGTGCGGTCTCGGCATGACAACTCAGGCAGCGGTCTCGCAGGATCGGCGCGATGTCGCGCTGGAAATCGACGGGTGCTGCGGTTTCCTGCGCGATAGCTCCCACTGTCAGGCACAAAGCACAGGCGGTCGCTTGGATGAGGTGCAGCATGATATTTGTGGAGGTCGAGAGAGGAATTTCTGGTCAACGTGGTTTGTGAAATTCAATGTGATTTGTGAAACCCAACGCGACTTTTGATCCAGGATCAGAAAACGGAATCAAGGAATCGTTATCGCTCCATCGCACAAACTGCGAATGATCGATGTCGAGAGATGTTCAACGACATCCTCGAAACGCAGTTCTTCACGACCGGCCAACCAATGCCGGGCGAAATGCGAACAGGGTCCGAAAACGACGGTGTCGTACAAATCGGTCGGCATGCGCACGACCTCTCCGACCTCGACGAACGGACGCAGCCAGTCGGATAACTTCTGTTGCGACTGGTAATTGACGCTGTCGATCTGTTCCGCGGCTCGCCCCACCTGATCGGCCGTGCTGACACGGAACAGAAATAGCGCCATTCCTTTATGATGTTCGAGCCATTCAAAGTAGGCTTGAATCTGTGCCCGCAAGCCGGCACGGACATCGGTCTGATCCTGCCGGGCGTGCTGCAATGCCGTTTCCAGTTTCGCCAAACCCTCAACATAAAGCGCCGCGGCGATAGCCTGCTTGCTGCCGAAATGATGATAGATGCTACCGAAGCTCGCGCCAGACGCGTCGCGAATATGTTCGATGGTCGCCGCCTCGAACCCATTCTGCAAAAAACAGGACAGCGCGGCATCGAGAATCGCTCGACGGCGTTTGCGAGTGGCCTGCCGCCGGGGCGAGATCGCAGTCATGTCATCCCTTTCCAGAGTTATAAAACTCTATTCTAGAATCGCGTTCCATGCAAGTCATCAATCACAGCTCGGTATCGCTCACGCACATGATATCCAACCTACAGCAGTTGGTTGCGCAACATGGTGTTTGGGAATGTCGGACCACCTCGTCTGCCCGAGCGGGGGGCGTCAGCCCCCTGATTGCGATCCCGCATGCCAAAGGACGCCGCAATCAAGGGGCTGACGCCCCCCGCTCGGAAGAGGCTGCGAATCGCGGTCGGTCTGGTATAGTACTTCACTCCTTCTCTCACACTCCGTTCCGCGAGCCGGCCATGACCGACGACAAATCACGCCTTTTCGTCTTGTGGACGGGACCGATCACGGCGTTTGTCGTGTTTCTCCTCTTCGCGCCAGTCGCCGTCGCCTTGTTGCTCCCGGCCATCCAATCGGTTCGCGAGACCAGACAGCGAGATCGGACAGCACATAATCTACGTCAGCTCGGTTTGGCGCTGGCGAACTATCAGGAAACGCGTGTCACATCCTCGAGCAACGCCCCCGCCGACGCGCTGCTTCCGGCAGACCGCCCCATGAACGAACCTGCGAGCCAGCCATGACCGACGACAAACCCAGTCGCATCGCACGGTGGATCGGCCCCGTGGCGACCATCGGCGTGGTCGTGCTGATCATCGCGCTGCTGGTGCCTGCTGTGCAGCAAGCCCGCGAAGCGGCGCGGCAGACGCGGTCGAAGAACAATCTGAGACAGATCGGGATGGCGCTGGAAAATTACCAAGAGGTTTATCGACAATTGCCTAGTGGCGGAATCTTTGACGACCAGGGAACCGCCTACTTCAGTTGGACGACTTCGCTGGTTCTTTACCTGTCGCAAAGAGCTTGGTATGACGCGCCGGACCCGAGCTATCCTTGGGATGATTCCGTGAATCTGGATCACCAATTGCACGAATTCGCGTACCCGTGGCAGAATCCCGGCGTGCAGCCCGAGAAATCACCTGATGGTTTCCCGGTGACGCATTACTCAGGAAACCAGCAGCTTTTTTACCGCAACAGCGTTATTCGTGCCGACGACTTGACCGACAAAGCCAACACCATCTTAGTGGGCGAGTGCCAAGGGAACTTCGTTCCGATTGGTTATCCTTATAACTGGCGTGATCTGTCTGTGAGATTAGGCATATCGGAAGACGGGTTTGGTTGCCCGCAAAACAATGTGACTATGTTTCTCCTTGCGGATACCTCGGTCCGAGTTTTCTCTAACCTGACGGATTCTCTCGTGGTCGCCCAGTTGATGGGACCTACTTCGATATCGCCTGACTTGTCGCAAATTGCGAAGCCATCTGAACCGTATCGACTTTCTACGAAGATCTATTGGCGATACCTGAATATCGTCCGCGCGCATAAAGGTCTCATGACGTTTCGATTGTCTCCAGACCAGAAGTACTTACACGTTGATTTTCGGGGGTACGATGATCCCGAAGAAGCAACGCCGGAACAGTGGCAAACGTATTTTCAATCATTTATTGAAACGGCGCCGGTGGAGCACGTTGAACTGCGTGGTCACCTACGAGCAAGAGAATTGTTACCATTTCTCAAATTGCCCGCGCTGAAACGATTCACGATCAGCCATGCAAAAATCGAGGATGACATGACGAGTGTGATATCATCTGCCGTTCCTTCACTGGTGATCGATTAAGCGTGATCGCAGCGCCAGGAGACTGCTCATGACCGACGACAAACCCAGCCGCATTGCACGCTGGATCGGCCCTGTTGTGACAACCGGCGTGGTCGTGCTCTTGATCTCGCTGCTGCTGCCCGCCGTGCAGCGAACTCGCCAAGGCGCGCGGCGGACGCAGTCGAAGAATAATCTCAAGCAGATCGGGATGGCGCTGCACAATTATCACGATGTCTTCACCACACTCCCGCCCGGCGGAATTTTTAACGCGGAAGGAACCGCATTTCACGGTTGGACGACTTCCATCGCGCCCTATCTCGATTGCAGCCCGTTCTACAACTCACTCAACTTCAACATTCCGTGGGATCACCCGGAGCAAGTCGAAAAGTTCATCACGACGCCGCACAATGCGTTTCTCAACCCCAGTGTCGAGCAGCGCATCTCTCCGGATGGCATTCCGCTCGTCCATTACGCCGCCAACCAGTGGTTGTTTCATCGCAACAGTTCGACGTCAATTAAGGACATTGAAACCGGCACGTCGAACACGCTGGCGATGGCCGACGCCTTCGGGCACTTCGCCCCGCTTGGCTATCCGTACATTTGGCGCGACCCGCTGCTGCCGATCAACACCGCGCCCGACGGCTTCGGTTACAACAAAACCGGCATGCACGTCCTACTGATGGATGGGACAGTCCGATGGATTAATCAAGACATGGCCGCCGAGATTCACCCATCATTCGCCGGGCCGGAGACGCTAAAGCCGACGGCGGAACAAGTGGCGAAACCGGCGGGGGACTATCGGTTAAAAGTTCAGCCCTGGAGAACGATTTTGGTATTCGACGATCCCAAATCCAGCTTGGGGTTGATTGTCCGCACGAATTCAGCGAACGAGCCGGTTTATGCATCCATGGGTCATCAATACGACAAGGGGCCAATCGCATTCGACCGACCGTACGACGATGCAGTTCTGGGATTAGACAAGTATCCTGCTTTGCTGAAATTCGATGGGGGACATTACTTCTCTGATGCCGCGTTACATACCTTAGCTGCTTTGCAGCAACTGGAAGATCTCGAAATCGGCGGCAAGCGGATCACCAATGCTGGGGCTGCTCACATCGCCGCCCTGTCGGCGTTGACCACGCTGACGCTGGATCAGACCGAGATCACGGCGAAGGGGCTGGCTGAGTTGGCGCGGGCACCGAAACTCACAGCGCTGACGATCATCGAACCGAAGTTCGGTGACGAGGCCATCCACGAGTTGGAGCAATTTCCCCGACTGACCCAGTTGGAGCTGACGTCGTATCTCACGCCGCTGGAGATTTCTCCAGCGGCGCTGGCCGGGTTGATGGCAGCTCGGACCGAACTTTCCGTACGGGTGCGTGTCCAGGGGAAGAGTTACTCCGCAGAGGAGATACGCGGTTTGCAGCGGGGATGGGAAGAGTGATTTCGTAGGGTGGGTCGAGGCTCTGCGAGGCCCACCGTCTTGCGACCGCAATCACCATGACGATGAACCTCGCCGAGCCTCGACCCACCCTACGACTACGGCTTCTTCAGACACGATTTGAGGACAAGTCGTGTCTGAAGAAGCCATCGCATCTGGTATGGAAGGACTACCAGCGGATGACGCAGGTGCCCCAGGTGAGGCTGGCGCCAAATCCGCTGATCATAATTATTTTTGCCATTTTTGTTTTAACATCCGCAACTTGTATTAACAGCAGTACCGCCTTGAGCACCTTCAACTCCGTCCGGCGTTACACCACCTAACTGACATTGTTCGGTATGGATGGAAAATGTTTCTGTAATCGGCGCAAAGCCGATGCAGGGGCCTGGCCAAAGCCATACTTTTGCCGGATTAACTTGGACAAAACAAGTGGTAAAACGTGTATGGCGACAATAGCCTGGTGGATTGCCAATATTGTCACAACCTTTCGCGGAACGGCAACGATCACACAAAGCACAACTTGCTTGAGCAACATACCAAACATTCTTGGAAAATTGACTTCCGGCGGGAGGGTTGTTGAATAGCTTGAACTTTGTGCATCCATTGCAGCGGCTACAGGGACTTTGCGTCTTACAGCAAGCGCCGAAATTGAAGGATGTTTCTGGGTCGATACCGTCTGGAACCACTTCGTCTTCATCAATACCTTGATTGGACCCACTCTGAGCTCTTGAAGTTGTATCACGCAAAACGATGGTTGCTGAAATGAAGGCGATTGCAAAAAGTGCTGGCCAGCAGAGTTTTCTTGTCAGCATCTTATTACCCCTTGATTGTGGTTCGTACTGATTGATGATGCTACTTTTCAGAGCGACGCTGTCGCCAAATCAAGTAGAATGACAAAAATACTACAAGATTGAGAATCAGAATTGCGAACAAGCGAAATCTCGATATGCCGCCCTGCTCGACATCAACTTTAACCGGCTCAAGATTCGGTTTTTCGATCCGCAAGTCGACAATTTCGCCTTGCGGGAACGAAGCCACATCGACTTCGTGAAGATCAGCACCGTTTTGCATCAGTTCGATATTCACTAAACGATGGCGAACGGTTCGGTTCCAAGTTGCTTCATCCACGGGTGCATCGCCAACATCAAGCTGAACCGGATGAGAGGGGAGAGAAAACTCGATGCGTTCCGTACAAATCTTTGCGTCTTGTTGACCAGCGAGCACTTCGTACTTGAACTCTCGATAGGAGATGACGTTTCCGTTCAGTTCCACCCAGAGCCGACGCGGAAAAAATCCGCTGTCCACTTCAAGCAGATAAATCAAAATGGGGTCCGCCGACATATCGAATCGTAACGAAAGTAGATCGTCATTCACGCGTGCCAGATGAATTTGACGAGTGATGCTTTTCGTCTCTTTCAATTCCTCGGGGAAAGTGACGCAGATCCCACCCGATTGCAGATTGACAGGATTGGCCGGGCCTAGGCTACAGAGTTGATCTTTTCTACGAATCACGACATAGCGACCCGATTTTTCAAGGGTACGCCAGTTTTCACCGTCGAATAGCAAGTCTGACATTAAGTCATCAGGATTGATTTGCTTTGCTCGAATGCGAAAACGTCCATTTGACCAAACGACATCGTAGCGGTTCATCTGAGAAGGGGTGACTGTGGGCACGACCATTTCTTGTTGGACAGGTTGCGATTCCGGCGTGCTTTGATCGCGTGGCTCGACGCTGGCCAATCGATTTTCAACCTGGATTTCAAGTACCGCTTTGAATGGCGGGATCAATCGCTCGTTTTTATCGAACGCTGACTGGATCTGATCGATCGCGCGGTCAACCTCTGCTTCGGCTCTGCACAAGCCATTTGCTAGAGTGAGCGAGATCACGGACAGCTTAAGAAAACAACTCGCTTGTTTGTTGCTTCGCATCATATTTACTACCAACGGATGACGCAGGTGCCCCAGGTGAGGCCGGCGCCGAAGCCGCTGATTACCAAGCTGTCGCCGCGGGAGAGCCGGCCGGCTTGCAGGGCTTCATCGAGGGCGATGGGGATCGAACCGCCGGACGTGTTGCCGTAATTCTGCAGGTTGTTATACACCTGAGCTGGCGTGATGCCGAGTTGCTCGGCGGCGTTGTTGATGATGCGGATGTTCGCCTGATGCAGGACGTACAAGCCGACGTCGTCAACCGACATGCCGCTCTGCCGCAGCACGAGATCGATGGATTCCGTGAGTGCGCGAACGGCCCATTTGAAAACGCTTTTGCCGTCCATATGGAGATAATGCGTGCCGGCGATGAGATCTTCGGCTGTCATCGGTTTCTTGGAACCGCCGCTGGGGCGATCAAGGAGTGAACCGCCGCCGCCGTCGGAACCGAGTTGATAGCAGACCAGCCCTTGGTGGGAGTTGCCGCGGGTGACGATCACCGCACCGGCACCGTCGCCGAAGAGAGGGGCGACCTTTTGATCTTGCGGGTTGACGATGCGGCTGTTGCAATCACCGCCAATGACGAGGGCGTACTTGCTGTTGCCGGTGGCGACGAACTGAGCCGCTGTGGCGAGGGCGTAGACGAATCCGGAACAGGCGGCTTGCAGATCCATCGCCGGGGCATCGATCCGCAGGGCTTCCTGCACCAGATTGGCCGTGGTCGGGCAATGGTAGTCGGGTGTGAAGGTGCCGACGACAACGAGGTCGATATCGCGTGGCGAGATGCGGGCGGAACGAATCGCCCGGCGGGCGGCTTCGATGCACAGATCGCTGGTCGCTTGTTCGGGCGCGGCATAGCGGCGGGCCAGGATGCCGGTCCGCTGTTCGATCCACGCGGGGTCGAAGCCGAAGCGCTCCTGCAGATCGGCGTTGGTGACGACGTTGTCGGGAACGTATGAGCCGGTACCAATGATCTGCACGCCGAGCAACGACTGGGTCCGTTGACTCCAGCGTTGGCTGACCGGTTCATGCGTAATGAGTGTGGCAGATGCAGGCGCGCCGGCAGACGCGGGACTGGGCTGCCAAAGCGCCGGACCGCGATCCGTCACGGTGGTGACTGACTCGTACATTCGCTCTGATCCTTAGGCGAGGGGGGACGCCGGATCGTAATTCATCGAATCTCAATAACTGGTTGTACGAAATCCGCCGGAATTTGAACAGAGCGCTCCGGACATCCCGTCTGCGAGGATGGATGACTTCGTGAATCGCAGTCGTCGAACTGGAGGGGATGTTACTCAGCGGACATGAGACAATCCAGCCTTGCAGCGGCCAGAATGTCGCAAAACGGGGGATTTCCCGTCAGTGGCAGCGACCACCCGGGTTGGCGAAGGAGGGCAAACTGTGCGATCTGCGCGGTCAATCAGAGCCGGACGCGTCAGCGACGGTTTTCAAACACCGTCGCTGACGCGTCCGGCTCTGGCCAGCCTACGCCGGCAGCAGCGCGGCGAGGTCGGCGTGCGGACGCGGGATCACGTCGGCGAGAATCAGTTTCCCGCCGAGGCGTTCCACCGTCTGCTTGCCGACTTCGATGGCGGTCTGCACGGCGGCGACATCGCCGCGGATCATGATCGTGACGTAGGCCGCGCCGATCTTCTCTTTGCCGACCAGCACCACGTTCGACGATTTCAGCATGTCGTCGGTGGCGTGCAGCGCGGCGACAAGTCCCTGGGTTTCCAGCAGTCCTAAGGCGTTTCCATTGGCCATGTGCGGTTCTCTCGGCTTGCGGTTGTCGAAGGCCCCCAACATCGGATTGAACACCGGCTTGGGGTCGGCCAGTTCCTTGGTCGCTTCCAGCGGCGCGGCGAGCAGCGACATGAACGCCTCGCTGCCCATCCGTTTCGCGAGTTCGATGCCGGCCTGCCCGGCGGCTTGCACATCGGCGACTGGGCCGATGAGTTTAATACATTGACCGGCTCCATCGGCACTTTCGATGCCCAGAATCCGGACATTCGCCGTCTTGGCACAGCGGTCTGCGACGAGAAACGTCGGTGCGAGGTTATTCACCTCGAGCAGCACCAGACTGTATTGTTCCGCCATGAACCAGGTTCCCGTGGGCCGTCGGTCTCGGAGCTCGACGCTGAAAGCCGTGTCGATCTCGTCAGTTGAATCGGTTCGCAACCATCGGCGACACGAGACGATTCTCAATCGCGCAGACTGGAGCGTGTTTCCAATCTGCATTCTGGCGAACTACGCAAGCAGCATCAACCTTGCGGGGGTGAGAATCGCAATTCTGAAGTGGTCCGGAACGTCGAGCACTTGCTCCGCAAGTGCAAAAAACACTTGCGGAGCAAGTGTCCTAACATTATCGAACGATGCCCGTCTGGCGTGGCGGCAGTGAATCGTCACGGTGCAACTTGACCACATTGGCAACCTCTGCGTTCGCCCGACGAAAAATCCTTAGTCTCTATCGCACAACACTTTATCACACAGAAAAAACTGACGGCATTCCATTTGCTCTCATAACCATGCTAGCGAATCACAATTCCCGCCGTCGAGACTGTCATGCCCACGTCCACGAACGTCCGGTTGCTTCCCTCTCCGACCACTTTCGGAGAATTGGCCCTGCTGGGGTCGTTATGCGGCCGATCAATCGAGACGCTCTCGCATGCCGCGCTCGGCCCGGTCATCCAGCAATTCTGGGTCGCCCATCGAACGATGCAGCACGCCTGGATGTCGGGCTTGAAAGATTTGTCTGGTGATCTGAAGGCCGGTGACGATCGGTTGGAACGCATCGCCCTGGAAATGTTTCTGACAGAACTGTTGACCCGCGTGTGGTTTTCAACGTGGACCGCGATGGATCATCTGCACGAACAGCGCGATGTCGAGCGGATTGCCGGGAATCTGCTATCGGGGACCGATCGCGTACGCCGCGAAGTGCTGTTGCTGATGGTCACGCATTGGCAGGGACCGGTGGCGGAATCGATCTCGCGGCTGGACCGCTTTCGCCGCCGTAGCGAACGGTGGACCGACTTGCTGATCGCCGGGCCGGCCGCGCAGCACCAAGTCTGGCAATTCGCGCAGGATACGAGCCGAGCACGGGATTTCGGCATGGACAGTTGGTCGGGGACAAGTGCCGAAGCGAACCCGACGGCGCTCTTGGTGTCTGCAGGGTTGCGGGTGATGTTCGGAACACCGTGGCCGCGCGGTTGTTGCGAAAGTCAGCCGTTCGCCGACATGCTGGCGGCCATACTCGCTAGCCTGCCGCCACATGCGTTCACGACCGACGGCCATTTGCGGCCCGTGTGGGATTGGGCGGCGTAAACAGTCTCTGGACGGTCCCGCCGATGCCATCGGCGGGCTTTGTGGGGACGATTCGCGAGTTGGTTCAAGTGTCTTCACTTGAATCGCCGAAAATGCTCGGCTATTGTTCACGGCAGACATGGTGGGTATAGCTCAGCTGGTTAGAGCGCCAGATTGTGGTTCTGGATGTCACGGGTTCGAATCCCGTTACTCACCCTTTTGGTCCGATTGCCTCAAAAAGTTGGGATCGGGTGGCACGTCCCTGAGGTTTTGGGAAGGGCGTGGTCTTTGATTCATCACCACGCCCAGCGAAGACTCTGGGACGTGCCGCCCCATTTCGAGGTCGTCGAACGACTTTTCAGCAGACTGCGGGCACGTGAACGGCGGACAGGGACGAAAAACTCCGCACGGCTTATTGAATCTCGATAAGCCGGCCGGGATGACATCGCGCGATGTCGTCAACGCGGTTCAGCGGCTCCTGCCCCGCAAGACGAAAGTCGGCCATGCCGGCACACTCGACCCCCTTGCCACCGGCGTGCTGATTGTCTGCGTCGGTGCTGCGACGCGCCTGGTGGATCGCGTGCAGGATGATCGCAAGGGATATCGCGCGGGCCTGAAACTCGGCATCCGCAGCGACACCGACGACATTACTGGTCAGGTCGTGTCCGGCGGCGATCCCGCGAGAATCACGACCGCTCAATTGGAAACCGCGCTGCGGGAATTTCAGGGACAGCAGGCTCAAGTTCCGCCCCGTTTCTCCGCCGTGCATGTCGACGGCCAGCGGGCGTATGACCTCGCGCGGGCGGATCGCGAGTTTGAACTGACGGCTCGCACCGTGCAGGTCGATACCGTGACGCTGCTGCGGCATGACGCGGATCAAGTGGAAATCGAGATCGTCTGCGGCAGCGGCACCTATGTCCGATCCCTCATCCGCGATCTGGGCGAACGCCTCGGTTGCGGAGCCGTAATGACCTCGCTCGTGCGGACATTTATCGGCCCCTATCTCCTCGCCACGGCTTTGCCCGTCGAACAACTCACGGCCGACACACTCGTCGGTCGGTTATTGCCGATGGTCTCCGCGTTGGGTGACGATGTGCGGTACGCAGCGACCGCGGCCGAATGCACCGCCCTACTGCAAGGCCGCGGCCTCGCGTGTTCGGATCAACTCTTCGCCGACGGCCAACGCGTGGCCGTGCTGGACGACCAGGGCGAATTGTTCGCCTTCGCGGAATGGCACGCGGAGAAGCAGTTGTTGCTGCCGCAAAGGGTTTTCGTGCGGTGAACTCGGCAGCAGCAATCCGAATCGACAACGATGTCATATGGTCCATGCGGACTATTTTGAGGCCCTTTTCTATCTTTTAGCGAGCGGCGCGGCGTCAGCCCGACGTGATTTTTGCGTCGACACTAGCGAAAACACGGCGGGCTGACGCCGCGCCGCTCGCCACTTGATTATTTTGTGACCCACACTGCATAGTCCATCCCGCTCGAAACTCGGGGGCACTTCGGATGCCAGCCGCGGCTTTGCTCGGGTTGGTTCATCGGGTACACTGGCGGGCATTGGTGGACTCGAAACTATTCTGGAGCATTCGACCATGGCACGCAGCAATCGTCGTCAATTTTTGAAGCACTCGGCCGCTCTCGGAGCCGCCGCATTTACCGCGGTCAGTTATTCGCGTGTTTACGGGGCCAACAGCCGCTTGAAGGTTGCCTCGGTCGGGACGGGCGGTAAAGGTCGGTCGGACCTGGAAGCGACGGCCGCGAGTCCGCAGGTTGATGTCACCGCCTTATGCGATATCGATGAATCCGAGCCATTTCTGGGTTGGGCGGCGACGAAGTACACTCAGGCGAAAAAGTTCACCGACTGGCGGAAGCTGCTCGACGAACCGAAGCTGTTCGATGCCATCATCGTTTCCACGCCCGATCATATGCATGCCCCGGTGTCGCTGCCGGCGATGCAGCTCGGGAAGCATGTGCAGTGTCAAAAGCCGTTGACGCACACCGTTCACGAAGCCCGGCAGATGCGGCTCGCGGCGAAGAAGTACAACGTCGTTACCCAAATGGGGAACCAGATCCAGTCGTACTCCGAATACCGCACGGCCGTGAAACTCGTGCATGACGGAGCCATCGGCAAGGTGAAGGAAGTCCACACCTGGCAAAGCGGCAACATGGGCTGGATTCTCGTTGATGATCGGCCGAAAGGGAGCGAACCGGTGCCGAAGACTGTCCACTGGGACAATTGGCTTGGTGTCGCTCCGGAACGACCGTATCTGCCGAAGATTTATCATTCGTTCAACTGGCGCGGCTGGCAGGATTTTTCCAACGGCCAACTGGGCGACTTTGGCTGCCATATTCTCGATCCGGTGTTCATGGCCCTTAAGCTGACTTCGCCGCTGTCGATTCAAGCGGTCGAAGCCACGCCGATGAATAAGGAAGTCTGGTACAAACGGTCGACCGTGAAGTACGAATTCCCGGCGACCGAATTCACGGCAGGGAAAACAATTCCCGTGACGTGGTACGACGGCGACGGACATTTCCCTTCCAAAGCAGGAACGGGAGTGCCGGAGAGTTATACGCTGCCGGGGTCGGGATCGATCCTCGTCGGCGAGAAAGGCTCGCTGGTCATTCCGCACGTGGCGATGCCGAAACTCTTCCCCGAAGAGAAGTACGCCGACTTCAAAATCGAACCGGTACCGGCACGCGATCATTATATTTCGTGGGCGGATGCCTGCCGCGGCGAGGACAAAACGACCTCACTCTTCGACTACTCCGGTCCGCTGACGGAAACCGTGCTGCTGGGGACAATCGCCATTCGGCTGCCGGAAACGAAACTCTCCTGGCAGGCCGATGCGATGGAACTCACCGGCTCACCGCACGCGAAAGCGATGCTGACGAAGCCCTACCGTAAGGGCTGGGAACCGACCTGGATTTGATCGAGAACATTGTGCGGACATGCTCCCCTCTCCCCGGGAATGAGTGAAGCCTGGGGTGAGGGGAATGTCTGGGACGCTGATTTCCTGTGCCACGACTTGTCCTCAAGTCGTGTGCTTGCTTGGGCACGACTTGAGGACAAGTCGTGGCACGGAGAGTCTTACCGCAGATCAAAACACCGCAGCGTCGTTTTGTCGCGCAGGTAGTAACGGCCGTTGGCCAAGGCCGGCAGCGGGCGGGTTTGTGACGAGAACAACGCGGCTGTCGCCAGTTCGTCGTACTGGGTGCCATCGAGCCGAACCAGCCGCAACAGGCCATCGGTCTGCTGCACGAGGAGTTTTCCGTCGGCGGCGATCAGAGTCGCGTAGTTCGTGAGCGGCTTTGTCCAGAGCGTCTCTCGTTTTTCGGGGTCGAAGCATTTCAGCGCGACCGAGCCGCCATCTTGCCGGCCATCGACTCCATAGACGAGGCCATTGTCGATGATGGGCGTGGTGTACTGGCTGGAGAGGATGGGGTCGTCTTCCCAGGTCGTTTGGGCGCTGTCCTTGCCGACGCGAACCAGTTTCGAGCCGATGCCGTAGCTGGCGGTCAGCAGCACCTCATCGCCGATCATCACAGGGTTGGCGGCGTTCACCGTCGGGCCGCGCTGACCGAACGCCGTGCGAAAGCGTTCTTTGCCGGTCGCCGGGTCTAGCGACACGAGATGAAATCGCGTGAGGACCAGGGCATGGCGGGTGTCGTCGCGGGTCATGACAATCGGCGAAGAATAGCTGGCGGCATCATTCGTGGATGACCACAGCGTCTTGCCGGTCGCGGTATCAAATGCGACGACGCCGGCTTTGCTGCGACCGCCGACGTTGACGAGGATGCGCTTGCCATCAACCACGGGCGTGCTGCCCACGCCGAAGTACGCATCCGGCGGCGAGAAGTCGGCATGCGTCTTGCGAGTCCAGAGCGGTTTTCCCGTTTTGAAGTCCCAGGCCGCCAGCACGCCTTCGGCTCCGAAGTTAAAGACGCGGCCATCTTGAATGACCGGAACGCAGCGGGGACCGTTGGAATCTTCAATCTGCGGGCGGTAAGTCGACGGATAGCCTTGTGTCCAAAGTTGTTCGCCCGAGTCGGCGGCGAGAGCCGTGACCGTTTCATTCTCTTCACGACGATCAAACACGATGACGGTGTTGCCGGCCACAGCGACGCCGCCGTAGGCCGAACCAACGGGTGCTTCCCAGAGCTGTTTCGGTCCACTTTTGGGCCAGGAGTCCGCGAG
>Ga0335397_10007836_pt1 | contig 13525 bp, 15 predicted proteins | sample MAT04_FD_205740 | JGI IMG/M metagenome (GOLD analysis project Ga0335397, IMG submission 205740) | Freshwater microbial communities from Lake Fryxell liftoff mats and glacier meltwater in Antarctica - MAT-04 (spades assembly) (version 2) ...
GACACGGCCGCTACCGATTCCCCAGCCGGTGCTGGTGCTGGTGCCAGTCGGCCGGCCGACCCTCGGCGCATGGAAATCATTCGGCGAGGAACCGGCGGCCGCACCAAGGCGGTACGTCGAACGGCGTCGGCAGAGGAGGTGCGTTCGTGGATGATCGCTGCGTGCGCGGCCGCGGACGCCAAGACCGATGCCTCCACTTTGGTGTTCGACGTGGGTGAGGTCTTGTCGATCACCACGTGGTTCGTGGTCACGAGTGGACGAAACGGTCGTCAGGTGAAGTCGATCGTCGACAACGTCGAGCAGGAGATCGACGCCATGGGTGGCCCGAAACCGCTCCGTACCGAGGGCCTCGAATCACTCGATTGGGTTGTGGTCGACTACGGCGATTTCGTGGTGCACGCGTTCCACGACGAGACCCGTGCCTTCTACGAACTCGAACGGCTCTACAGGGACGTGCCGGTGGTGGACTGGCAAGCCGAGGCGGCGCCGGTGGACGCCGAGGGATCGACGGAGGAGTAGCCCCTCCTGCCGCTCGCCGGCTCGGACGAGCGTCTACCGGCGGCGAGTGGGCGGGCGTGCGGCGAGCAAACGTGCGGTGGGGTCCGAGATCGGGGCCGCCAGGATCGCCGCCACGAGGTCGGTGACGCGGCTGGCAAACAGTTTGTCGTCGCGCCGATGGGAGGCTGCGGCCCGGCGGGCGAATTCGCCGTGGGCGAAACGCATGGCGGCGAAGCGCACATGAAACGTGTCGGCTGTTTCGGGGGAGAGGAGCGGCGCCACGAGCGATCGCCATCGGTGGAGGCTGTCGACCCCCGTCGCGTCGGTGGCGCCGACGCCGCTGTCGAGCACGGGGTCGGGACGGTTGAGCACCTCCCCCATGATCCGGAGATACGCCCGACCGCTGGGATCGGTGAGTTTGGTGGCCAGGGGAGCCACGAAGGCCGACGCCAACTCGTGGATGTCGGCGACGCCGTGGGCCTCGTAGCGGTCGAGGAGCGCATTTCGGCTGGCGTCGATCGTGTGTCGGTGGCGGGCGAGCACGGCATCGACGAGCGTGGCGCGGGTACCGAAGTGGTATTGGGCGGCGTTGGTGTTGGCTTGGCCGGCGTGGCGGGTGATCTCCCGAAGTGACGCGCCCTCGATGCCCTGAGCGGCGAAGAGCTCCTCGGCGGCATCGAGCAGCCGGGTCCGGGTGAGCACCGCGGCGGTTGCGGTGGAGGGGAGGCCGGGCACAAATGATCATGATACACACGGTTGATGATCTAAAGCAGATGCGTTACTGTCGACGGTGCTGCCGTCCAACGAGAGGAACCGTCATGGCGATCGATTTCACGCTCACCCCGGAGGTGGAGGCCATCCGCCTTCGCGTCAAGGACTTCATGGAAAAGGTGGTGAAGCCGGGGGAGGAGAAGCTCGGCGACCCCGACGACATCGAGCGCGACGACTACCTCAAGATCCTGTTCGGCATGCGCGAAGAGGCGAAGGCCGCCGGCCTGTGGTTGCCGCACATGCCGGAGGAGTGGGGCGGCATGGGGCTTGGTCACGTGTCGCTGGCCATGGTGCAGGCCGAGGGCGCCAAGACCTACTACGGGCCATGGGTGATGAATTGCCAGGCACCCGACGAGGGCAACATGCACACGCTGCTGCATTGGGGCACCGACGAGCAGAAGGACAAATACCTTCGTCAGCTCTGCGATGGCTTCCACATGAGCTGTTTCGCCATGACCGAACCCGAGGTGGCCGGCTCCGACCCCACGCTCATCCGCACCACGGCCGTGCTCGATGGCGACGAGTGGGTGGCCAACGGGCACAAGTGGTTCATCTCCAATGCTCGCCGGGCCAGCTTCGCCATTCTCATGGCCCGCACGGAAGACAATCCCGACCTTCCGCAGGCTGCCAACACCGGCTTCATCGTCGACATTCCGTCCGACGGATGGAACCGCGTGCGCGAGGTCGAGACGATGCACGGCGGTACCGGTCATTCCGAGATCGTGATCGAGGACCTGCGCATCCCGGCCGGCAACATGCTCGGTGAACGGGGCTCGGGCCACCGGCTCGGCCAGTATCGGCTCGGCCCGGCCCGGCTGGCGCACTGCATGCGGTGGATCGCCCAGGCGGAGACGGCGCTCGACATGATGGTCGACCGTTCCCTGAATCGGTTCTCCCACGGTTCCGTGCTCGCCGAGAAGCAGGGTGTGCAGTGGATGATCGCCGACTCGTCGATGGAGCTCTACCAAGCCAAGCTCATGGTGCTCCACGCCGCCTACAAGATCGACAACAAGCTCGACTTCACCAGTGAGGTGTCGATGGCGAAACACTTCGTAGCCAACGCTCTCGGCCGGATCATCGATCGTTCGATCCAGGTGCACGGTGCCCTCGGCTACTCCACCGACACGCCGCTGGCCCACATGTTCCAGCACGCTCGATGGGCTCGATTCGCCGACGGTGCCGACGAGATCCATCAGATGCGCATCGCGCAGCGCACGATTGCTGCGTACCGCGATCACGGCTCCACCAAGGCGGCAACGGGCAACCTCCCCATCTGACCCGTTGTCGGTGATGTCTTGACGCGCAACGGAATTCACCCACGTCGTGACCAGCGGTCTGCGTAGTCTCGACCGACGCCAACCGAAATGGGCCGAGGGTGGCTACCAAGTTGAACCAGATCATCGCCGTGGAGAAGGGCGCCAAGTCCAAAGCCTTCGCGGCGGTCACGGAAGCGCACCAGGTGCTCCAAAAGTCGGCCGTTCTGGCGGGCATCAGCCGCACCTATCAGCCGGCCGACGAGGACGGCGAGCAGTACCCGCCGGAGTCCACCAAAGTGCAGGTGAAGGCCGAGGAACTGGCCAGCGAAGTTTCGGCAATTTTGGTTGAGCCCTTCGATGTCACGGCCACCAAGGGTCCGCCCGACAATGAGGTGAGCCATCGGGAAGTGTTGCGGCGAGTCCGGGGGCGCTGCCACCAAGGACGAGGACGCAGCGGCACTTGGTTGTGCGGCGAGGACGAGGACGCCGGAGGTGGCATCATCCGGCCGTCGAAACACCCACGTAATTGTCGGGCGGGCCCCGAGGACTGGGCCAACGCCGAGGCCACTGCGGACGTGGAGGTCGACGGCGAGGTGATCGTCGCCGCCGCGCCGATCACCTACCTGCTCTTTCTGGAGAAACAACTCGTCGACTTGCACACGTTCGTGAAGAAGTTACCGGTGCTCGATCCGTCGGAAAGCTGGACGTTCGACCAGGCGTCGGACTGCTTCGCCACCGATCAGGTGCAGACCACGAAGACCAAGAAGGTGCCGCGCAACCACGTGAAGGCCGAGGCCACGAAGGAGCACCCCGCGCAGGTCGAGGTGTACGACGAGGACATCGTGGTCGGTCACTGGCGCATGGTGAAGTTCTCGGGCGCGGTCACGGCGCAGCGCGCCAACGAGCTACTCGAGCGCGTGGAGAAGCTGCAGCGAGCCGTGAAGTTTGCTCGTGAGGAGGCGAACGGTCGCGAGGTGGAGAAGCGGGAGGTCGGCAAGCGCGTGTTCGACTACGTGTTCGCAGGCTGATCGTTCGCTTGGCCGAACCGCTCGGCGGCCGAAGCGTCGGTCCGAGCAGCCCGGTCCGGCGGGCGGAGAAACCGCTTTCGCTTGATCGACTTCGTCGGTAAGGTCGCCGCCGGAGTACAAAGCTCAGATTGAACGTCACCGTCACAGGCTCTCGGGCCGAGTGCGGGGGTCCGAGTGCAGGTTCGAATCCTGCTCCCGTCACTCGTGGCGGGATAGCCCAAGCGGAAGAGGCAGCTCTCCTGCGACTCCTTCGAAGACTTCCACTCCAGGCTGAACATTCCCGCTCATCGCCGGATCGAGGTGTCCGGTCGACTCGTCGAGGTGCGGGTTCAAGACCCGCCCGGCCCTCCACGTGGGCCGGTGGTTCAAACGTAGAGCGCGACGACTGACAACTGAACCAGGCATGAACTGTGCCGGCGTGCGGAACGAGCGACAACTCGAGGCCCGGGGATGGACATTCCCCGGGCCTCTTCGCGCGGACGTTCATTTCCGTGGATCACCCGTCGCGGGCCGAGACGTCCCGCCCTTTCCGGCGCCGTCGCACGATCACGATGTTGGCGACGGTGAAACCCACCACAGTGACGCCGATGGCGTAGAGCCACGGCGCTGCCTGGCCGGTCGGCGCGCCAGCGAGTTCGGTTGTGGCTTGGCGGACGGCCCGGGCCGCTGGCTGTTCTATGGCGGATCCGTCGAGGTTTCGCACGCCGGCTGGCACTTCCCCCGGGCAGTTGTCGCCGGTTGGCGTGAGGCGGTCCTTGGCGGTGGATCTCCATTGCCCGCCCCCGCTACCGCGAAAGATGCGCACGAGAAAGCGGCGACCGTCGGCCAGAAGCACGCCCGCCTCGTCCGGGAAACTGACCGCGATCTGGTCTCCAGCCGCGGGTGGGCTCACCGGCGCACCCCCTTCGATCCGTTGGATGTCGTCGACCGCTTCCACCTGAAACGTTGCGTTCGTAGCATCGTGGGAGACAACGGTTGCGTGCATTTGGACGCTGACCCCGGGTTGGAGCCGGAAACGACATGCATAGGCGGATTCGGCGAGGCCGACAAACAGAACAGCGCTGATGTCATCACGACGGCCACCATCTGGAGCCGGCCCCCGGGAGCGACGGCGTGTCGTGCCGGCCTTCGAGCACCGTGGAGGCGTCGGCCTTGCGCGTGGTTGGCACTCACGGTGCGGTCGGCCGTGCCGGGCGAAGAGAGCGCCACATTCGCCGGAGGAGCCGAGAGACGAGGTACAGCGCCACGCCGGGAACGATCACCACGAAGAGCACCACCCATCGCAGTGCCCACGTGACCCGTACGGCTCGGCTCGGCAGCGGCTCGATGGACGACCCATCGACGTTGGTGGTGCGCGCCGCGTGCCATCCCGGGCTTCCGCACATCTCGAACTCTCGGTCGAGAAAGGGCAATGGTTGCGGCGCCGGGAGGTAGGCAAGTGCCGTGGACCGCCACTCGTACTCGACCTCCTCGGGGTAGTCCACCGAGAAATCTCGATGTTGCACACGATAGGAGACTCCGACCCGTATCATCTTGGCATCCTCCGCGGGATAGCCAACAACGATGGTGCTCCCCCGTTCGGGAAGAGGGCGCAAGGGAGGTGTTCGCGGCTCGCCGGACCGGTTGACGGATTCGACCTGCATCGTGACCATTTCGCCGTCGACGGAGATGGGCATCACCTGAAGCTGCAGCTCCGGTGAGGGCAGCGGGAACGAGCAGGCGTGAGCCGGCGGCGCGCTGACGATCAGCCACGCCGATGCCACCCCGAGGACAGCCAGAACGTTGGCTGGGCCCGTCCGGGCCGGTGCTTGGTGCAGGCGGGGCACCCGCGGATGGTAGCCACAGCCACGAGAAGTGCACCCGTGTCGTGGCATTCGAGGCGGTTCAGGCCACGGGGCAGGGGCCGTGGCAGACCGGCGATCAGCGTCCGAACTGGGCGTGGTAGTGGTGCCGGCAGAGGCCTTTGGCCCGTCGGGGTTGGTCGCAGCCGTCAATCGCACACGCCAGCGGTCTGCGGGCGTCTTGCTCCCAGTAGTGGAGCAGTGTCGCCCGCCACGTCTCGTACTGCACCCGTTTGTACGACGGCGGCAGGTGCTCATCCATGAACGGAATCACCCGAAGCAGGAGGTCGGCGCGGTCGGCAATCTGGAAACGAACCTCGTCGTCGTAGTGCGACTGGCGACGGGTGGAGGTATGGATCGTGCCGCACCCGAAGAATCGCTGAAGGTCGTCGCACATCCCTGCGTCTGCGGCTCCGAGGCTGGCGGCAAAGAAGAATCGGGACCTCGCCGGAAGGATCGATGCCACGAACGTCCCCTCGGCGACGATGAAACCGGCGAGGAACCCGGCGACGGGATCGGGTGGTGGAAGCCCGAAGGTTGCGGGGAGCGGGTGGGGCATGATCAGTACCCTGTCGCGGCGTAGTAGTGGGCACGGCACAGGCCCCGGCCGCGAACTGGTCGGTCGCAGCCCTCGACCGAGCACGCCGACGGTCCCTTTCCCCAACGGTTCGGGTACGCCGCTTCGTGGGCGAGCAATGCCCTTTCCATTGTTCGAACTGGCGCCGCTTGGCCTATGGCAAGAGGAATGCGTCGGCGAAGGGGATCGTGACGGCATGGTGTTGCCGCAACGAGTTGATCGTCAGGGTGATGGTTCGTTGGTGGCGGGCCTTCGGCGGCTGTTCGAAGCGGATGGACCCGACACCGAGGAACCGGTGAAGCGCTCGCACCAGGGCTCCATCCCGATCGGCCGTCTTGATGCAGAACACGAATCGTGGTCGGACGACACCATCGCGATAGGGCGTGGATTTGCGGGTGACGACGAAGCTGCCTTCCCCCGCTACCAATCCACCGAAAACGAAGCCGGCCGAGGCATGTGCCTCGGCCAGTGCTTGTAGTAGCAGGGGGGTGGAGCTAGGGAGAATCGAACTCCCGACCTCTTCCATGCCATGGAAGCGCTCTACCAACTGAGCTATAGCCCCGTGTGGAGCCGGTAATGTACCAGCCAAGGTTCGCTCGGCGAAATCGTTACAGACGTGGCACATGGCATCCTCCTGGTGGCAACCGGGCTTCATCATCCCCAGGGGGTCTGACAACATTGCCCCCCGCTTGACGTTCGTTGTCGGCCGCAAGCGGCAGGGGACCGGTGCCCCCATCGCCGATGCCCCGTTGGCAACCCACAGTGAGTTGAACCGGTCGTTCCGAAGCGCGTCCACAAGGATGACGGCGCGGGCCGGACGGTTCTACCCGTTGGTCGCGATGGTCGCCAGACGAGAAGTCAGGCGAGGTGGTTGACGCACCGTGGAACCGGTGCGGGGGCGATGGAACCGCATCGGTACGATCGGCGGATGGCAGAGACCTACGACGTGCAGGGCATCGAGGCGAAGTGGCAGGCCTACTGGGCCGAACATGGCACCTACGACGTCGACAACGACGATCCGCGGCCGCACTACTACGTGCTCTGCATGTACCCGTATCCGAGCGGGCCCGCCCACATGGGCCACGTCCGCAACTACACGTTCGGCGATCTCATCGTGCGCTATCGCACCATGCGGGGCCATGCCGTGCTGTCGCCGATGGGGTTCGACAGCTTCGGGTTGCCCGCCGAGAACGCCGCCATCAAGACCGGCCGCCACCCGCGCGAGTTCACCGATGAGCGCATCGAGCTGTTGCGATCGTCGATCACTCGTATCGGTTCCGTGTACGACTGGCGCCGGCAGGTCACCAGCCACGACCCCGCCTACATCAAGTGGACACAGTGGATCTTCCTGCAGTTGTGGGAGGCCGGTCTGGCGTATCGCAGTTCGGCCACGGTGAACTGGGATCCGATCGATCAGACGGTGCTGGCCAACGAACAGGTGCTGGCCGACGGCACGGCCGAGCGATCCGGTGCCGTGGTGGAGAAACGCGAGCTGGAGCAGTGGTTCTTCAAGATCACTGATTACGCGCAGCAACTGCTCGACGACATCGACGCCCTCGACTGGCCCGAACGGGTGAAGACCATGCAGCGCAACTGGATCGGCCGGTCCGAAGGCGCCGAGTTCGACATGGCGATCTGCGATGCCGACGGGAACCCGCACCCGGACGGCCTCACGCTTCGGGTGTTCACCACCCGCCCCGACACGAGCTTCGGCATGACCTATGCCGTGATGGCCCCCGAACATCGCATGGTCCCGGCGATCGTCGACGACTCGCGACGATCGGACGTCGAAACGTTCGTCGCCAAGGTTCGCACCACGTCGGAGATCGACCGCCTCAGCAGCGATACGGCCCTGGACAAACGCGGCATCTTCACCGGGGCCTACTGTCACAACCCCTTCACCGATCGGCCGGTACCGCTCTATCTGGCCGACTACGTGCTGGCCTCCTACGGCACCGGGGCGATCATGGCGGTACCGGCAGAGGATCAGCGCGACCACGACTTCGCCACCACGTACGGCCTGCCGATCGTCCGCACGATCCAACCTCCCGACGGCTGGCAGGGCGAGGCGTATACCGGCGACGGCGTCCACATCAACAGCGGGTTCCTCGACGGCATGGGCAAGACCGAAGCCATCGACGCCGCCACCAAGTTCCTGACCGACCGGGGAATCGGCGAGCGCAAGGTCAACTTCCGTTTGCGCGATTGGCTCCTGAGCCGTCAGCGGTTCTGGGGTTGTCCGATCCCCGTGGTGTACTGCGACAACTGCGGCGCGGTCCCCGTGCCGGACGAGCAGCTCCCGGTGCTGGCGCCCGACGATGTGGAGTTCCTCCCCACCGGCCAGTCGCCGTTGCAGAGCCATCCGGGCTTTCTCAACACCACCTGTCCGAGTTGCGAAGGGCCGGCCACACGCGAGACCGACACGATGGACACCTTCGTGGACTCGTCGTGGTACTTCCTCCGTTTCGCCGATCCGTGGAACACCGAAGCGCCGTTCTCGCAGGAGGCAGCGGCGGGGTGGCTGCCCGTCGATCAATACATCGGCGGTGTGGAGCACGCCATCTTGCACCTCATGTACGCCCGGTTCTTCACCAAGGCGCTGGCCGATTTGGGAGTCGCGCCGAAGGAGTTGCGCGAGCCCTTCACCCGCCTGTTCACCCAAGGCATGATCCGCCTCGGCGGCGACAAGATGAGCAAGAGCAAGGGAAACCTGGTGGCGCCCGAGGAGATCCTCGATGCTCAGGGTGCCGATGCTTTGCGCCTGGCCCACCTGTTCGTGGGGCCTCCGCAAGACGATGTCGACTGGGAGGCAGTGGGCATCGACGGGTGTTCGCGTTTCCTGCAACGGGTCTGGCGTTTGGCGGTAGGGGAGTACGGTCAAACACCAGTGGAACGTGAGGAGTTGGCTGCCGACCTGGCCGTCACCAAGGCGGTTCACCGAACCATTGCCAAGGTGACCGACGACTTCGAGCGCTGGTCGTACAACACTGCCGTGGCCGCCTGCATGGAGCTCACCAACGAGCTCTACCGCTATGTGGCCGCTGATGTGCCGCCCCGGTCAGACACGTTGACCTTCGCCGTCGACACGATCTTGCTGTTGCTGGCGCCGATGGCCCCGCACCTCACCGCAGAGTTGTGGGCCGACCGGCACGACGGCGCCCACGTGCACGAGCGCTCCTGGCCCGCAGCCGATCCGGCGCTCGTTGCCGCCGACACGGTCACCCTGGTGGTGCAGGTGAACGGCAAGCTGCGCGATCGCATCGAGGTCGACACCGGGATCACCGAGGCCGACGCGATCGCGTTGGCGCTGGCGTCGCCGGGGGTGCAAAGCCAGTTGGCCGGGGGCGAGCCCAAGAAGGTGATCGCCCGCCCGCCCAAGCTCGTCAACGTGGTGGTCTGACGCACCAAACCAACGGGTCCGCCTCGGAGGGCATGTCGTGTCGTTCGGTGGTCGTACGGCATGTTTCACCTGGAAACGCGAACTGCTACCCGCAGGTAACGAAACCCTCGGGATCGAGGTCGGAAGCAGGGATGGAACCACTCGCATCTCGTATCGAGCGGGCCACCAGCTTCGGCGGGTCCGCAACCTTCATGTCCGGCGACACCGGGGTGACCGTCCCGTGGACCGAGGTCCACGACGATGCCCGGGCCATGGCCGCCGCCCTTCAGGTCAAAGGCATCGGGCCGGGCGATCACGTTGCGGTCCTCGGACCCACCACCCGGCCGCTCGTCACCTTGATCCAGGCCACGTGGCTCTCCGGTGCAACGATCATGTTGTTGCCTTTGCCGATGCGGCTCGGCTCAATCGACGAGTTCGTGAGCCAGACCCGGGTGCGGGTGATCAAAGGCGACGCCGCACTCCTCGTTATCGACGAACAACTGGCCGACTTTCTCACCGCGGAGCCGGGCGACCCGCCGATGATCCGGCTCGATGAGCTCGACCGTCAGGCCCGCCTCATCGGCTCGGAAGCCTTCGAGGCGGTTCCCAGCGACCTCGAACGCCTCGTGATCTTGCAGTTCACGAGCGGCTCCACGGCGGAACCCAAGGGTGTGATGTTGCCCGATCGGGCGCTGTGTTCGAACCTCGACGCCGCCGCGCGGGCCGGCCGCCTGCAGGACGACGACGTGTTCGTGAGCTGGCTCCCGCTCTACCACGACATGGGGCTGGTGGGCATGCTCACGCTGCCGATGACCACGGGCCGCAGCATGGTGCTCGGTGCGCCGCAAGACTTCCTCGCCAAGCCGCTGCGCTGGATGCGGTGGCTGTCCGACAACAAGGGCACGGTGACTGCTGGCCCGAACTTCTCTTGGGTCCTGGCCACCAAAGCGCTCCGCCGGGGCGAGAACCTCGACCTCTCGCCACTGCGTATCGCCCTGAACGGCGCCGAACCGATCGATCCGCGCTGCGTCGAGGCGTTTATCGCCGAAGGCGCTCGGTTCGGTATGCGGCCCGGTGCCGTGTTCCCGGCGTTCGGTATGGCGGAGGTGGCGATCGCCGGCGCCTTTCCCGTGCCACTCCAAGGTTTGCGAACCGACGCGGTGGACCAGCGGGTGCTCGAGACCGAGCGTTACGCCGCACCGTCGCCCGTGGGCGACGACCGCACACGTGAGTTCGTGAAACTCGGTACCGCGGTGCCGGGGCTGGAGTTCCGCATCGTCGACCCTGACGATGGTCTCGACCTTTCCGATCGTGAGGTCGGGGAGCTGTGGATCCGGGGCACGTCGCTGATGACCGGCTACTACAAGAACCCCGAAGCGACGTCGGCGTCGATGGTCGACGGGTGGCTCCGCACCGGCGACCTCGCCTACCTGCTCGAAGGCGACCTGATCATCTGCGGCCGGATCAAAGACGTGATCATCATGGGCGGGCGCAATGTGTTCCCCGAGGACATCGAGCGCGGCGTGGCCACGGTTGACGGCGTTCGCCCGGGAAACGTGATGGCCTTCGGCATCGATGGTGCCAAGGGCAAGGAGCAGTTGATTGTGGTGGCCGAGGTGAAGGTCGACGATCACGCCGAGGTCCGACACGCCATCGCCCATCGGGTGGGCGAAGTGTGTGGCATCCCGCCTCACGACGTGGTGCTGGCGAGTGCGGGCACCCTTCCCAAGACGTCGAGCGGCAAGCTCCAACGCACCCTTTGCAAACAGCGGTACCTCGCCGGCCAACTCGACCTCGTGAGTGCCTGAACGGTCAAGCATGAACACGCGCTCCAGTGAGCGCACACGCCGACAGAAGATGGCCCGGACCGGTTAGGAATTCACGACGGGGGCGGGAAGTAGGTGGCGAGCCCGTGGGCCAAGCTGGCCCGCAGTGCCGACTCGCGCTCGTCGCGCGTCTCCGGGCCGGGAGTGCCTTCAGCGCTGAAGCCCTCCACGTCGGTGGGTTGCAGAAAGAACAGGTCGAGCGCAGTGCGCTCGTTGTCGTCGAGTGAATCGGCGAAGTCGGCCAGCTTGGCCGCCAAGCTGTCGAGCGTGTCGGTGCTCACGGTGTCGGGCATGGGGGCCTCCGGTGGGTCGCGGTTCAGAGAAGGGAGCGGTCGGACGAGCGGTCGGACGAGCGGTCAGGAACGAATCGGTCAGAACGTCGATCGGTGCGTCGACGCAAAGGCTCAGTTGCTGATCATGCAGTTCGAAAGGGTGACCTGGTAGTACTGCTGACGTCCGCCTTTGGCGGCGAGCGCCCGGCCGGCCATCGAGCCCGCGGGCGGCCCGCCGAGTGGGTTCGACGACGGGCTCCCCAGTGGGTTTCCCATCGGGTTCGCCACCATGAACCCTTCGACGTCGGACTGTTGGAGGAAGAACTGGTCGAGGGCGTTGCGCTCGGCATCGTCGAGGGTTTCGGCGAAGGCGGCGAGCTTGCCGGCCAGACTGTCGATGGTGTCGCTGCTGACGGGTTCAGACATCGTGTTCTCCTGGGCGTCGGCCCCATTTCGGGTGCCGGTCGAATCGGGGGTGTTCGTAACCTTGGGGTTGGGGCTGCGATGATAGAGCCGATGGCCGTTGATCGCCGCCGGTTCCTCGGCTTGGGTGTGGTGGTCGCTGCGGCGGCTGCATGTGGAAAGACGACCGATGCGTCGTCGGGTTACGGCTCCGGCAATGACGCGCCCGGAAACGCCGGGGGCGGGGCATCGACGGGGTCCACCGGATCGTCGTTGCCCCCGCCGGCCACCTCGCCCACGACCGCGGCAGTGGGAGGAAGTGCGTCCGTCGCGCCGTCCACATCGAAGGCCACGCCTCGATCCATCGCCCCCGAACCGACCCCGACCACGACCACTCGTGCACCCAACGGCGGGCCGCCCACCACTGCTCCCGGTCCGGCCCGGTTCGTGGTGCGAGGCAGCGATACCACCGCCAACGTCGCCCTCACCTTCCACACCAACGGTGATCTCGGCATGGCCCAGAAGTGCGTCGACACGGCGGCCCGGCACGACGCCCGGTTCACCAACTTCATCGTGGGCAACTGGCTCGAGGCCAACCCGTCGTGGGCCAAGAAGTTGCTCGACGGCGGCCACGAGTTGGCCAATCACACCTATACCCATCCGGACTTCGCTTCGTTGTCCCGCTCGGCCATGGCCGGCGAGGTGGCCCGCTGCCGTGACGTGGTGGCAAAGCTGTCGGGTAACGGCGGCCGTTACTTCCGGCCGAGCGGCACCGACGACGGCCTCGCCACACCCTCCGCGGCGATCCTCGAGGAGGCCGCCAAGGCGGGCTACGGGATCGTTCTGGGCTGGGACGTGGAGCCCTACGACTACAAGGATCCCGGCGCGGCAGCCGTGCAAAAGCGAGTTCTGGATGTCATCCGGGGCGGCTCGATCGTGAGCCTGCACTTCGGCCATCAGGGCACCGTCGACGCCCTCGACGGGATCCTTCGGGGTATCGCCGACCGGGGACTCCGCGCCGTCACCGTCACCGAACTCCTGTCCTGACCACCCCAAATTCCACCCCAACTTCCGCGTTTTGGTCTCCCGTACGCGTCAAAACTGACGCGTACGGGAGACCAGAACGCGGGAAGGGGTGGGGGTTAGGTGGATTTGAGGCCGGCCACCACGGGGAGCCACGTGTCGGGGTCGGATTTGTAGGGGGCGTAGAAACTCACCCGGGTGATGGCACCGCCGAAACGGGCCTTGATCCCGTCGGCCACCCCATCGGGCTCGGCGACGACGGCAAAGGTATGGAGGATGTCGTCGGTGATGAGATTGCCCATCTCCTTCCATTTGCCCTGTTTCGACAAGCCGTTGAGCTCGGTCTGGAGCTCACCCCAGCCATGGAGCTCGAGCACACCTCGATAGGCCGGGGTGGAGCCGTAGAACGCGATCTGCTCGCGAGTGCCCTTGGCTGACACCGCCATTTCCTCTTCGGTGCTCCCCGTGACCACGAATGCCGGGAGGGAGATCTCAACGTCGGCAAGGGTCTTGCCGCCGGTCTTCGCCCCCCGTTCCAACGCGGGAATCGTGACCTCCTTGAGGTAACGCTCGGTGGTGAACCCGTGGCAGATGATCCCATCGCACACCTCGCCCGCGGTCTCCGTCATCCTTTCGCCCACCGCGGCGAGGA
>Ga0335397_10007838_pt1 | contig 13523 bp, 13 predicted proteins | sample MAT04_FD_205740 | JGI IMG/M metagenome (GOLD analysis project Ga0335397, IMG submission 205740) | Freshwater microbial communities from Lake Fryxell liftoff mats and glacier meltwater in Antarctica - MAT-04 (spades assembly) (version 2) ...
TCCAAGAGGTGACGACTGCAGACAACAGCCGACAAAGCCCAGCCGACCGCGGCGAAGCCGAACTATGTCCGCCCATTGTGTAAGTCAGAACAGTCGCTTATGTGCGCCAAGTATCGCTTGATTGAGGGCTAGAAAGGCTGGCTTCGAGTTACGAAGATCACTTGAGCATCAAGGCGTCAGAACGATCTTCTTTTTCGCGGCGCCTTTTTGCATGGCCTCGTGAGCCTTGGCCGCATCCGCCAACGGCATGCTGTCTACCGGTTGTGCCTTGAGTGCGCCGCTGTCGAGCTGATCGGCGATCGTCGCGAGAGCCTGCGCATCGGGCTGTGTGAAGACAAACTTGGCATGGATCCCGGCCGCCTTCGCTTTATCTGCGTCAACGGGCATGACGATCGTGAGCAGCGTGCCGCCTGACTTCACCGCGCCGTACGATCGTGCAAGCGTGTCTCCGCCGACGGTATCGATGATGACATCGGCCTTCGGGCCCATCTCATCGAACTTTTGTTCCTCGTAGCTGATGTACTCATCCGCACCGAGGGCCATAACGCGATCTTTGTCGGCCGCGCTGCCGTTGGCGATCACAAACGATGCGCCTGCCGCTTTGGCCATTTGAACCGCGAAGCTTCCGACTCCGCCGCCAGCGCCGTGAATGAGCACGTGCTGCCCGGCATGGACCTTGGCTTCCTTATTGATCAGGGTATACGCCGTCGTAGCAATCATGCCAATGCCGCCAGCCGTCGCGAAATCAAGGCTCGCTGGCTTCTTTGCGACGATGCTCGCGGGCACCACCACAAATTCCGCGTAAGCGCCTGTGCCGCTGGCAGGTAGAAGCGCAAAGACTTCGTCGCCGACGTTGAAATTCGTCACCTGCGCGCCGAGCTGCGCCACCACACCTGCGAGTTCCCAGCCCAGGATGGCTGGCATCGCTTTCGGCATCGTACCTTTCAAGTAACCAGCTCGTATTTTCAGGTCCAGCGGGTTCACGCCAACAGCTTTGACCTGGATCAGCAACTCGCTTGCCGCCGGGACCGGTTTCGCCGACTCCGTGAGCTTCAAGGTGCTTGGGTCGCCGTATTCGCTGATGCTGACTGAGTTCATAATGGATCCACAACTACGTGAAAGGGGGATGACTCGAAGTGGTGCGTCAAATAGCAGGCTCTCGCATGGCTGTCGAACGCGATCCACGGATACGTCGTCGCGGCCGGGGTGACGTCGTCCAGCATCTGGGTCGTGGTCGAAGCGGTGGCCGAGGTGAGCTCGTCACGAGCTGGAGCGGGCGCGGCGCCGACGCGCTGAAGGCCGCGGCCCCGACCGCCGACAGCACCCCTGTGCGTGTCGCTGACGCGTTCGGCAAGGGGCGCACCGGGCTGCACTTCGACGGCTCGGCCTCGCTCCTGCAGCTCGCCGCGGACGACATCCAGGACGGCGCTCCGAGCGCGCACGGGGCGAGTGGTCGCAGCGTGCTGTGGGTCGCGCGCGCGCCCTACCTGCCGCCCGCTTACGGCTGGGTCGACACCTACGGTCCGGCCTGCACTGTGGTAGGCGGCGCCCGCGCAGGCGGCTTCCCAGAGACATCGGCCGGTATGCACGACGGGCGCCTGCTGGTGGTCAACCGCGAGGAGGCGACCGACGAGCTCGGCTCACCGACATGGCGGCGCGTGTCCGCGGACGCGGAGCTACAGATTGGGCCTGGCGAGGTGTGCCTGGCGGGCTTCACGCACACGGCCGACGGCACGCTTCAGCTCATCGCCGATGGCGTCCCGATCGGGCCGCCGAGCCCCGCGTTCTACCGCCCGACCCGTGGCTGGAGCCGCATCGGCGGTGGCATCGATGGCGCTGGCGAGGGCGCGTTGAACCGCTTCGGCGGCACCCTCGGCGCGGTCATCGTGCTGCCGTTCGACGCCGATGATGCGACGCTCGCTCGTATCCACGACTGGGCTCGCGGGCGGTTCGGCTCACGCTGAATTCGCGTGGCCAGCCTCATTTCGCGTGGCTGCGCTGGGTGCGCCAACGCGTGCTCGAAGGTCGGCGTGGGCAACCTGGTCGCGGCGTCCACCGACTTCGAGCTCGAGCTCACGCGCCCCGCGCTGTGCCGCTTCAGCGACATGACCAGCTTGCCGTCGGGGCGCCATGACAGGCGATCCTGAGGGATCGGAGGTCGTGCCATGTACGAGGTTCGCCGTGCTGCCCTTGGGGGGCGAGCGTCGCGCCGAGGCCATCGACGGGTTGCGGGTTGCCGACCTCGTCACGGTGGAGGTAGCACAAGCGCTGCAGCGCCTCTTGTTCGTGAGCTCCGGCCGAGTGCGCGTGGCCGCAGCGAGAGCCGTCAGAGGGCCTCGCGCCGAGGGCAGCCACGCTGGGGCGCGGCGGCCCCGGGTCCCGTCCCGCTGGCTTCATGCTGTCGTACAGCGCCTGCATTGCCGCCAATTGCATCAACCTCTCGTCGGGGGTCATGCGCAGGTTCGACCATGGCCGATGCTATCGCGGGGCGTGCCCGGCTCAACGTTGGCAGCGCCGACAGTAGGTCGTGCTGCGTTGGCCGACGATGATGCGTTCGAGGGCGCCGCCGCAGCGGGCACACGGTTGACCCTCGCGGCCATACACCAGCAGCGCCGCGGCATGCTCACCGCTCGTGCCATCGACGCGTCGATAGTCCGACAGCGTCGTGCCGCCGTCGCTCAGGCCCGCCTCGAGCACGAACACGATCGCCTCGTGCAGGCGCTTGATGCGCGCCTTCGACAGCGACGATGCGGGCGTCTCGGGGTGGATGCCTGCGCGGAACAGCGCCTCGTCGGCGTAGATGTTGCCGACCCCGGCGACCGCCTTCTGGCCTAGCAACACCGCCTTGACGGCGGACGTCGCGCGCGCGAGCCCAGCCCCGAGCAGCGCCGGCGTGAAGCCCGGCTCGAGCGGCTCGGGGCCGATCGCCGCCAGCGTCGGCAGGCGCGTTCGCTCACCAGGGGCCAGCACCATGAAGCGCCCGAAGCGCCGCGGGTCCTTGAAGTAGAGGGCCTGGCCGTCCGCGAGATCGAGCCGCACGCGCACGTGGCTCATCGTCGCATCGGGCGACAGCACCCCGGTCATACCGAGGTGCACGATGAGCTCGTGGCCGCCCGACAGCGGCATCACGATGAACTTGCCAAGGCGCGAGACCGCCTCGATGCGCTGGCCCCGCGCCCGCTCGAGCCCGTGATACTTCGGCCCTGGCGGCGCCTCGACCCGCCGCGCGTCGCGGATCGTCCGTCCGCTGAGCCAGGGTTCGAGCTCGCGCCGCACCGTCTCGACTTCAGGAAGCTCCGGCATGGCCTCTCATAGCAGCTCCCGGCCGCTCGGCGCACGGAGCTTTCAGCGGCGCGCGCGGCTATCGCTGGACCGGTCGGCGGTCGGCGTTCCACTTCATCATGCCGCCGACCATGTTGTGCACGCGCGCGAACCCGAGCCGTGCGAGCGCCGCGGCACCTTGCGCCGAGCGCCCGCCGGAGCGACAGATGACGACCAACGCCTGGTCGCGTGGCCAGCTCGCGCAAGCCGCCGGCAGGCTGCCCAGCGGCACGAGCTCGGCGCCGGCGATGTGCCCGAGATCGCCGCGGTACTCGTCGGGCTGGCGCACGTCGATGAGGCGGACCTGCCCAGCGAGGTCGCTGACCTGCGAGGTCGTGATGTCGACGTAGCCAGCCGCGTTCTGAGCGGTGTGATGTGCAGTCGTCATGGAGCTCTCCTGTTGGATGTCAGAATTGGATTTGGGAGTCGGGTCAGGTGCGCGGCGTGCCGTCGTCTTCGGTCGGGCGCCGCAGGTCGAGCGGGGTCTTGAGGTAGCGGATGCCGTTCTTGCCGGCCTGCGGCAGGCGCCCCGCGGCGATGTTGACCTGGAGGCTCTGGAACAGGAGGCGCGGCGCCTCGAGCGTGCGGTCGCGACCTTGCCGTATGGCGACAAAGTCCGCCTCGGGCGTGCTCTCGCGGAGCTGGATGTTGGCCGCCTTCGAGGTACCGATGGTGGTCTCGAAGCGCAGCTCGCGGCCCTCGGGCTGATAGTCGTGGCCGACGAACACGCGGGTCGCGTCGGGCAGCGCGTAGAGCTTGTCGTGCACGGAGCGATACAGCGCCGCGGCGTCACCACGCGGGAAGTCGCAGCGGCCGGTGCCGTAGTCCTCGATGAAGAGCGCGTCGCCGGTGAAGACGGCGTCGCCGATGAGGTAGGACACGCACGCGGGGGTGTGGCCCGGGGTCTCGAGGACCACAACCTCGAGGCGGCCCGCCACGAGCTTGTCGCCGTCGCCGACGAGGCGGTCGAACTGGCTGCCGTCGGTCGGGAAGTCCGAGCTCATCTCGAAGACGGGTGCGAAGGTCTCCTGCACCTCGGTGATGCGTCGACCGATCGCGACCTGCGCCTCGAAGCGTCGCTTCAAGTGTTGCGCGCCGCTCAGGTGGTCAGCATGCGCGTGCGTCTCGAGCACGTAGTGAAGGCGCAATCCCTCGTCGCTCAGGAAGCGCTCGACCTTCTCGACGCTGCGGGTCGCGGTCGTGGCCGAGATCGGATCGTAGTCGAGCACGGGGTCGATGACGATGGCGTCGCGGTAGGTCGGGTCGTAGACGACGAACGTGAGCGTGAACGTGGCGGGGTCGAAAAACTGCTTGATTTCCATGGCTTCATCCTTGCGTCGGCGAGGGGAGCACAGCACCCGCCCCGCGGGCTGTTGGAGCGGTGGGCGGATGCACCGTACGCACGAGGCTTGAGCAGTAAGCGTGCCAGCGACCGCCAGCGTGGGCCATCACCGTTGCAACGAGGTCTCCGGGGTCGCACCGCCGGGTTCAGGCCCGGACGCTGTTTCAAGCTCGCCCGGGCCTGTTGCACTGTTTCAGGCAACCTGTTTCAGGAGGTTCCGTTCGGAGCCCGCCCGAGCAGCATCACTTGTGCGTCAGCGACTGGCCGCCAGCTCCACCCAGAACGCGCCCCGCACGTCGCCGACGGCGAAGCCGGTCGCCTGATCGCCCGGGTAGCGCTCCTTGATGCGGGCGAGCAGCGTCGGCGCCACGGCCGTGCCGTGACAGGTCGTGCAGACCTCGTCGAGCTTGATCGGCTCGAGGTAGCCCGCGCGGCCGCCCCCGAGATCGAACACGCGCGCCGCGGTGAGGCTCGGCAGCGCCCCTTCCGCCCAGGGCGGCGGCACATTGCCGGGGTTGCGCAGCCGCAGCGCGGTCCGCCCGACCATGACCCCATCGTGCGATGCTCGCTTCGCGATGGCCGGTGCCTCCGTCGCGCAAACGTCGATGGCCGCCTCCGGTCCCTTCGCCAGCGCGCCCAGCAGCGCCGCCTTGAGCTCCTTCTTGAACGGCTGCAACGCCGCCGCTGCGCGCTCCGCGACGTCCGCCTCGTCGAGGCCGCCGCAGGCGCCGAGTGAAACAAAGGCGATGAGCATGAAACGTTTCACGGGGACCTCCGGTCAGGGTGATGTCGACTCCGAGCCGCGTCAGCACGCTCCGGCGAGCGCGGTCAGGCAACCGTACAACGTCTCGGGCCGGTCGAGCACGAACAGGCGCTGCTGCATCTCGTCGATGCGGTACTCCTGGCGCAGGATCTCGTCGAGGTCGAAGGGGCGCACCTCGGGTGCGTCGGACAGCGCGTAGCTCGACTCGCCGAACGACGACAGGATGCCGCCGCCGAAGATGCGACGGCCCGCCGCGGTCTCGACGAGCGGGAACTCGACCCCGAACCAGAACACGCGCTCGAGCTCGCGCAGGCGCTCGGCGCTCGTCGCGTAGCGGCTGGCGATCTGGCCGAAGCGCTCGCAGAATGCCGCGTAGTCACGGTCGGCGAGGAAGGGCAGGTGTCCGTACAGGTCGTGGAACACGTCCGGCGCCGGGGTGTAGCTCAGGTCCTTGGCGTCGCGGATGAAGGCGCCGATCGGGAACTCGCGCCGGCCAAGCATTGCGAAGAAGCTGCGCCCGTCCTCGAGACCGGCGACCTCGACGCCGCGCCAGCCGGTCAGCGCGAACAGCTGACGATTGACCAGCTCCAGATCGGGAATGCCGGCGCCGCCGATGCCGAGCGCGTCGAGCCCGGCGGCGAACAGCGGGTGGGCCTGGGCGTGCCGGCAATGGTCGAGGCGCGCGTGCAGGCGGCGCCAGGTGTCGTGCTCGTGGAGCTCGAAGGCTTTCAAGCTACAGCGTCCCGCGCTCTTCCTGGTCGCGCTCGATCGAGCGGAACAGGGCGCCGAAGTTGCCTTCGCCGAAGGAGAGGTGGTTTTTGCGCTGGATCATCTCGATGAAGATCGGGCCGAGCAGGTTCTTCGTGAAAATCTGCAGCAGGTAGCCCTTGTCGTCGCCATCGACGAGCACCTGCAAGTCCTCGATCGTCTTATGGTCTTCGCTCACGTTGGGCACCCGATCGAAGACCGTCCGGTAGTACTCGGGATCGATGTCCAGGGTCGCGACCGACGAGCCGCGCATCGCCTGCAGCGAGTCGAGCAGGTGGCGCGTCAGGAACGCGATGTGCTGGATGCCGGGGCCGCGGTACTCGCGCAGGTACTCCTCGATCTGCGACTTGTCCTCGCTGCCTTCGTTGATCGGGATGCAGAAGTGGCCGCACGGCGAGCGCAGTGCGTACGAGGTCAGCCCGGTCTTCTTGCCGCGGATGTCGAACGTTCGGACCTCGGTGAAGCCGAACACGTCCTTGTAGAAGTCGACGAGCGGCTTCATCGTGCCCTTGACCACGTTGTTGGTCAGGTGGTCGATCACCAGGAAGCCGTGGCCCGGCGCGATCTCCGGCGCGGCCAGCGGCACGAAGCCCATGCGCCGCCAGCGGTCATCGTCCAAGGCCGGCCCGCGGTCGTCGATCAGGTAGATGAGGCTGTCGCCGATGCCGACCAACGCCGGCACCGCCTCGCCGTGACGTGCGTAGTCACTGCGCGGGGCCGGCCGCGCGCCGCGTTTCAGCGCGTCGGCGTGGGCCTGATGCGCGTTCAACACCCGCCAGCCCATCGCCGCGACGCACGGCCCATGCGCCGCCATGAACGTCAGCGCGTGGCTGCCCGGCTCGGCGTTCACGAGCACGTGGATGTCGTGCTGGCGCCAGTAGTCGATCGCCTGGCGCTCATGGCGCATGAGGCGCGAGAAGCCGAAGTCGCGCAGGATCTGCGCGAGTTGTTCGGGCTCGGGGGTCGCTATCTCGATGAAGTCGATGCCGTCCATGCCGAGCGGGTTCTTGTGGCTGACGTTCTGCGTCGTGTCGCTCATGCGCGTGCTCCCCAGCTCTTCCAATAGTCGACGACCTCGTCCGAAGCTTGCGCGGCGACCGCGAGCGGCCGGCGCGTGTCGATCATCACCGCCGTCTCGGTCGTGTGCGTCGCGTCGCGCGAGCGCTCCACCGCGCCCGGCTGCGGTCCGTGATGGATGCCCTGCGGATGGAACGTCAGCATGCCGCTGGTCACGCCGGTGCGGCTGAAGAACTCGCCATCGTGGTAGAAGAGCACCTCGTCGAAGTCGATATTCGAGTGATAGAACGGCACCTTCATCGCCTTGGGATCGCCGGTCTCCAGCGCGCGCGGCAAGAACGTGCAGACGATGACCCCGTCGCTCACGAAGGTCGCATGCGCCGACGGCGGCAGGTGGTAGCGCTCGCTCATCACCGGTCGGATGTCCGCGACGTTCAGGCGCTGCACCGACAGCGTGCCCTTCCAACCGACCACGTCGAGCGGGCAGAACGGATAGAAGACGCGCGTCAGCTCGCCAAGGCGCTTGACCCGCACCTCCCATTCGCCGTCGACGGCCTGCAGGGTCGACCCCTCGGCGGCAGGCGTCGGCACCTCGATGACGGCCGGGTCGAACAGCGCGTGCTGGCCGAGCAGCCCCCGGTCCGGAAAGCCGAGCTCGCCCCGCGTCTCGATGACGAGCAGCGCCGTGTGGTCGCTCGGGGCCAGGCGATAGGCGGTGCCGCGCGGGATCACCAGGTAGTCGCCGCGGCGATAGGCGAGCGGCCCGAAGTCGCTCTCGAGGGTGCCGGTGCCGGCGTGCACGAACAGCAGCTCGTCGCCGTCGGCGTTCTTGTAGAAGTAGCCCATCGGCTGGGTCAGGCGCGCGAACGCGATGCGCACGTCGCCGTTTTCGAGCTGCAGCTTGCGGTCGGCGAGGTAGTCGCCGGTCGTCGCGGCGTCCTTCGCGAGGTCGAATGCGCGCGGCTTGAGCGGGCCCTCGATGCGCGACCAGCCGACCGGAGCGTGGGTCCGATAGAGGTGCGCGTAGCGGCCGGAGAAGCCACCGCGAGCGTACTCCTCCTCGCAGGTTCCTTCAGGGACTTCGACGTGGGCCTGCAGCGCGACCCGACCTTTGACATGGGGAATCATCGACACCTCCGCGGGCCTGATCATGGGCCCGCGAGACAGTCGGATGAAAGCACAATGTTTTGACTCTGATGGTCTAGCGAGGCGACAGTTCGCGCGGAGGTTCCCGATGCTCAACATCACGCTCGAACAGGCGCGCACCCTGGACGCGGTGGTGCGCCTCGGCAGCTACGCCAAGGCCGCCAAGGAGCTGCACAAGGTCCACTCGGCGGTGATCTACGGCGTGCAGTCGCTCGAGGCGACGGTCGGGCTGACGCTCTTCGATCGCAGCGGCTATCGCTCGGTCCCGACCCCGCTCGGGCGCCGCGTGCATGAGCAATGTCTGCGCCTCCTCAATGCCGCCAACGACCTCGAGGCGTTGTGCGAGGTCGCGCGCGCCGGCTTCGAGCCGTACCTGCGGGTCGTGTTCGACGGCCTGCTCCCGGTCGAACCGATCCTGCACGCGGTGCGGCAGGTGGCCGATCTCTCACCCGCCACCCGCACCTCGCTGTTCTCCGAGTTCCTGTCCGAGGTCGAGTCGCGCAGCGAGCGTGAGCAGGCCGAGGTGATGATCACCGTCGTGCCCTCGGTCCGCCCGATCGGCATCGAGCAGGCGCTCGCCCCGCTGCCGTCTTTATTGGTCGTGCACGCCTCGCACCCGCTCGCCGCGATCCGGCGCTTGTCCGCCGCCGACCTCGAAGCTCATCCGTTTCTCACCGTGCGCGGCTCCGACCAGCGCCTCACGATGAGCACCTCGGCCCTCGACAAGTCGACCGAGTTCCGGCTCGGCGACTTCCACGCCAAGCGGGTCGCGCTGTTGACCGGCATGGGCTGGGGCTGGATGCCCGAGTACCTCATCGCGGAGGACCTCGCGCACGGGCGCCTCGTGGTCCTGCGCTACGGCAAGACGCGCGGCCGCCACGTGTTCCAGCCGGTGCTGCACCTGCGCAAGGCCAGCGCCGAGGGGCGCGCCGCACAGGCCTTCGTCGCGGCGCTGCAGCACGGACTCGGCCGCGCGTGATGTCGTCCTCGGCGCCTGGTCTTCGGGGCGCAATGCCTGCCGAGACGCGAGCTCGCCGCGCTGGGTGCGAGGAAAACGCCTCCATCGCCGCCGTCGGTCTCTCGGCTGCTCGCGGCTGTCGAGTGTCTACGCCACGACCAACGCCAAGGTCAGACACGCCGCGCGTGCATGTCGGCCAGCGTCTCCGCGTCCGGCGGTCCGAGCTGCTCGACCGCGACACAGTCGACCCGGGCCAATAGATGGACGGGCGTCGAGCTCCTCGCGCAACAGCTTCACCGTGAGGTGCTCCGCGCGCGCCACCCAGGCCGCCTCGGTCATCGCTCCGGACACCCGAGCGATCAGCGCCGCCGCCGCATAGCCAATGCGCACCTCGATAAGCGCCGCCTCGACCGCCGGCAGCCGCGTCAAGCGGCGCACCAACGCCACCCGCGTCGCGATGCCGCTCGGCGCGAGCCCGATACGCTCGCGGCAGCGTCGTCCGATGTCTCCAGGCGCCGCGCCTTCAGCTCCGCCCGTCGCAGGGTCGGCGAATCGGGTCAGATGTCCGTTGCCCCAGGGTAAGCCTGCAGGAGGAGGAAGCGATGCCATAGCAGAAACCTTCAGTGGAACCCTCCAGGTCGAAACTGCCTCCAGCGCATCATGGCTCGAGGGAGCGACAGATGGTGCCCGAGCTTCAGCTGACGCGTAGGCGGAGCGCGACGAGGCCGTTGCTGGGATAGACCGCGCGGTGCGGTGCATCCCCGGCGATCTCGAAGCGCTTCGTCCGCGCCAGGAACTCCTCGAGCGCCACCCGCATCTCGAGCCTGGCCAGAGGAGCCCCCATACAGAGATGAATGCCCTGGCCCCAGACCATGCCGGCGTCCGTCTCGCGCTCGATGTCGACCGCATCGGGATCAGCGAACGCGCGCGGATCGCGATCAGCGGCGATCCACATGAGCGTCACGCTCTCTCCCTTGGGAATCGTCCGGCCGCGAATCTCGACCTCCCGCGTCGTGGTGCGCCGGTTCGCGACGAGCGGACCGTCGACCCGCAGGATCTCCTCGACCGCCGCAGGAATGAGTGACGGATCGCGGCGCAGGCGATCCTGCAGTCCCGCCTCTTGCGCGAGATGCAGCACCACGATGCCCAATGCGTCTGCGGCGGTGCCGTGCCCGGCTGTCCAGTTGCGCAAGACGGCGACGATCTGTTCGTCATCGAAGCGCTTGCCGTCGACCTCCATCCGCAAGAGCACGTCGGTCGCGTCGGCGACGTGGTTGGGCGCCGCGCGGTGCAGATCCAGGTTCGCCTTGACGTGCTTCGAGAAGAGGTGGGCCAAGGCCTCACTCGTCGCCTGGTCACGACTGAAGGCGGCCTGCTGGCTGTCGTGCGTCCAACCGGCGAGACATTCCCATTGCTGCTCGGGCCAGCCGAGCAAGGCGCACAGCGTCTTCAGCGCGAAGGGCATCGCGAAGTCGGCCACGAAGTCGGCCTCGCCCCCCGAGAGCATCGGCGCGAGGAGTTTCGAGGCGATTTCGCGGCTGCGCGGCTCCAACTTCGCCATCTGCGGCGGAGCGAAGTTGGCGGCGAGCGCTTCGTAGTAGCGGGCGTGAATCGGTGGATCCATCCCGTTGGGGATCGCCAGGAACCGGGATTTGTTGCTGTACGTCTGCGGATCGGCCACGACGCTTGCGATGTCCTCGTGACGGAACAGCGACCAACCCATGAACTTGCTGTGCGCGACCGGACATCGCTCGCGCATCTCATCGTAGGCTGTGCGCTGATGGGCGAGGACCAGAGCAGACTTCGGGTCCCAGTCCTCTCGCAATGTGTCGTCCATTTTCATTCCTTTCGTTCGCGTTCAACGCGATCCGCCAACGGCAGCGGCTCGCTCAGGTACATCGGCACGCACTCGATGACAGCGCGTGCGCCAAGACCTGCGTCCGCGACAAGGGTGCGCAAATCGCGAAGCCACGCGAGCATGGGTGCAAGACACCGGCCGCTCTTGACGCCGAGGCATGTGCCAGCGCGGCATGAACGCGTTCATGGGCTCACAAGCGGGCGTCCAACGCGCGGTCAGGCGCCGACCCGCCGCGCGGAGTGCGACGGGAGAGCGGGGCGGCATGGGCCCGGCGGTCTGGGATTGGTCGGGAGAAACGCCTCGCGGCCCATGGAAGCCAGGCCGGGCCACCGTGCGAGGAGGATACGACGAGTCACGGGGTCAGCACGGCCGGGGAAGGCATGGCCAGCTCGAACGACAACGCGACGGAAACGTCGGCGAACGCCTGGCCCCACCTCGCGTTCGAGCTCAGCGTGGACAAGTCGGCGTCGTCTCCACGGCGACCTATGTCACGGGTGACGTAGGCGCCGGCATCGGTCTGGTGCATCGCCTCGGCGCGCTTCGAGGGGGGCTTGCGCGCCTCGTTCAGGTCGTACTCAGGCGACATTCACTGTCGGGTCCCAAGAGCAACCTTGGGTGAGGCAGGCACGGTGGCGATCGTCGATGAGGCCACGTTCGGTGTAGCCGGTCACGCCGCGCCCGTCGACCGACCTGCCCCCAGCCGGATGTTCGCGCCGGCCGCAGGAATCGAAGGCGCGATCAGGGGGTCGGGTCGCTCGCTGGCGTGGGCTCGTCGGCCGGGGCAGCGCCCGACAGGTTCGACGTGAGGTAGCGGCGGTAGGGGCCAGTGAGCGAGGTGCGCGCCTTCGCGTGCTCGGGCGTGTCGTCGGGGTAGGCCATCGTCGCCACGAAGTCGGAGAAGGCACTGAGCCGCTGTTGCGCCGAGGTGCGCGCCGCGAACAGCTTCGGGTTCAGCGCGTTGCCGGCCTTGTCCGTGTAGAAGCCGTTGAGCTTCTGCACAGCCGCGCCGAGTTCGGTCGCCAGGGTCACAGTCCGGCCGAGGTCGGCCGCCAGGGTCGGCAATACCGCGGTCAGTGTCGCGATCGCCGCCTGCGCCCGCGGCAGCGCCAGGCGTGCCGCATAGGTCGCACCGGCAGCAGCCGCCTCGACATAGGCCAGCGTGATGATCGCAAGCCGCTCGGGATAGAGCAGGTCCAGGAGCGACTTCGCCGCCGCCGCCACCGCCTCGTCGTCGTTCAGGAGCTGGGCCTCCAGCGTGTACACGGCATATCGGTGCGCCTTATCGAGGCGCCCGTCGCCGGCATTGGCAGCCTGCTTCGCCGCGAGGAACGCGGGGTCTTCGTTTGCTTGTCCGATCTGCGCGAGGATGGCGTCCGCAGCGCTCTGTAACAGCGGCAGCGTCGGCTTGAGCATCGGATTCTCGGCGTAGACATCAGCGATGATGTCGCGGATGAACTGCAGCAAGAGATCGGCAGGCGGGACGTTCACAGTCTTGGCGGACTTGGGAGCCATTGGGCGTCAACTCCTATGTGGGAAAGTTAGGTGTCGATTTGTGCCACCGCTGTCCGCCGGACGTCAACCGTAACGCAGTGTGTCATGCTCAGCGCCACTATTGGCGCCCGCTGCCGACCCTCCACCCACCCGGCCGTGGTGCCCGCACCCCGATGGCACCGCTGCATCGCCCCAGCTGATCGCTACCGGGACCGCCAACCAGGCGCCTCCGACCCGCTGTGCACCGCTGCCAGCAGCCCATGACGCAACCTGCCACTCGCACTCAACTCTCGTATTTGTGCGGCCTGACGACCCACCACCCGCCTGGTCCTCGCTGCCGCCTCCCGCGACGACCGGGTACCACCCGCCCAGGTCGCGCACGTCGGTGCGTGTGAACGGCCTGCAGGTGCGCTCGCGTTCTGCGACCGCCACGCCGGGGCTGTCGTTGAGCAGCGCGTGCTACCGCATCGCCGCGAGCAGCGCGTCGACGTGGGCACGTGCGGCTGGGCCCGCCGGGTCGAGCCCGGCAACGTCAGCCTGCTCTCGCCGATCGGCGCCACACTTGGTGCGCAGCAACGCGAGGTCGTCATCATCCGCGACGACGACTGATGCTCAGTCGGGGTCGCGCAGCTGGGAGGGCGGGCGGCCCTGCAGCCGGCGGAACCACGCCGTGAAGTGGGTCGGCGAGGTGAAGCCGACCGCGCTGGCGATCGCGTCGATCTTGGTATCGCTAGGGAGTGGAACGGCGGTAGGAGGCTCGCCACGTCCGCGCCACTGGTCGTGGTTGCGATGATACCGATGAGGCGGGCATCGTGGCACCAGGAGATGCCCCCGGCGGTGCGCACGTACGTGCGCGCGT
>Ga0335397_10007843_pt1 | contig 13518 bp, 9 predicted proteins | sample MAT04_FD_205740 | JGI IMG/M metagenome (GOLD analysis project Ga0335397, IMG submission 205740) | Freshwater microbial communities from Lake Fryxell liftoff mats and glacier meltwater in Antarctica - MAT-04 (spades assembly) (version 2) ...
AAAGACCGCTGGCTGATGGCCTGGGATACGGCAACCTGCAAAATGAAAATAATAGACAGGCAAAGGAATGAAGCATGGATAGGCGGCCCGGGCAATTTCAACCGGGGATGGATCAATGAATCTGTTGTATGGTTTCAATCAGAAGCTACAGGATACAGCCATATATATACCGCCAATGTAAAAACGGGATTCAAACAAAATATTACATCCGGTAAATATGAAGTGCAGGAAGCGGCATTATCCAATAACAAAAAATATTTTTATGTCACTACCAACGAAGTACATCCGGGCGAAAAACATTTTTATCGTGTGCCCGTAACCGGTGGCAAGGCAGAAAGATTAACCACTATGGAAGGTAGCAACCAGGTGCTGCTCTCTCCTGATGAAAAAACAATGGCCATACTTTACTCCTATTCCAATAAACCCACAGAGTTATTGCTGCAGGAAAATGGCCCTGGTAAAATGGCCTTGCCAATAACCAATAAAGCACAAAGCCCGGAGTTTAAATCTTATGCGTGGAAGGACCCTAAAGTAATTACTTTTAAAGCAAGAGACGGAGCAGATGTGTATGCACGGTTATACAAACCGGCTAACCCTCATCCAAACAAACCGGCAGTGATATTTGTACACGGCGCAGGCTACCTGCAGAATGCACACAAATGGTGGAGCACGTATTTTAGAGAATACATGTTTCATAATTTGCTGGCAGATGAAGGTTATTATGTAATGGATATTGATTACAGGGGCAGTGCCGGTTATGGTAGTAACTGGCGCACCGGAATTTACCGTCACATGGGTGGCAAGGATCTTACAGACCAGGTAGATGCTGCCGGTTTTTTGATTAACAATATGGGTGTAGATAAAAAGCGTATAGGGATTTACGGTGGTTCCTATGGCGGATTTATAACACTGATGGGCATGTTTACCACGCCGGATGTATTTGCTGCAGGCGCAGCACTGAGGCCCGTTACAGACTGGGCCAATTATAATCACGGATATACATCCAATATTTTAAATGAGCCATTTAATGATAGCATAGCTTACCGCAAAAGCTCTCCTTTATATTTTGCCAATGGCCTGAAAGGAAATTTATTAATATGCCATGGCATGGTGGATGTCAACGTACATTACCAGGATGTGGTAAAACTTTCTCAACGATTGATAGAGTTAAAAAAAGATAATTGGGAACTGGCATCCTACCCTATGGAAGATCATGGTTTTATAGAACCCAGCAGTTGGACAGATGAGTATAAACGTATTTTTAAATTATTTGAAACTGTTTTGAAAAAATAAAAATGAATGGGTAAAAAATAGAAAAGATAATATTACTTCCTGTTCTTTTTCAAGATATAGAAAAGGGAAATTGCATTAATTATATACAGCCATAACGGGCTCATACCAATTAACCGATGTAAGAAGAAAAATAGTTTATAAGTTTTATTCTACAGCCATTCAATTAAGAATGGCTGTTTTTATTGGCACCTGTTAAACAATTTATAATACCCTGCGCAACAGTGTTATAAAAAACTAAAAACCATAACATGGCACAGTATTGTATTAATGAACAATGTAAGCAGATAACAAAAAAATAAACCGCTGCAAAATTTTAAAAACTTTAAAACTTAACTACGATGAAAAGAATACTACTTCCACTAATGATTATTTCTGCTGGATTATTTTCTGCCTGCAGCAGCAATAAAGAAGAACCCAAAAGAGACATGGTGTTACTAAATGATGAAATGTACAAAAGCAGCATGAACACAGATACTGCAGTTTTGCTACAGGACGAACCAATAGAAGAAACACCCGTAATTACAAGCAAACCTGCACAATACAGGAAGCCTGCTGCGCAACCAAGGAGGAATAATAACTACTCAACAAATGCAAATAATCAAACAGCACCTCCACCGGCAGTTACGCCACCAGTAGCAGTAGCAACACCTAACCCTGCACCTTCAACAGCACCAGCTCCAACACAGGGCTCAGGTACAGAAACAACTGCTACTTCCGGCACACAACCCACTGCTGAAGCGGAAAATGCACCTGCTAAAAAAACAGGTATGAGCAAAGGTGCACAGGGCGCTATTATTGGAGGCGTGGGCGGCGCTGTAGTAGGAGCGGTATTAAGCAAAAAAGGTAAAGGTGCAGTAATTGGAGGAGTAATTGGGGCTGCAGGTGGCTATATCCTCGGACGCAAAAAAGATAAAGCTGATGGTCGTGTTGGCAACTTTCAATATACAGCCTCAACTCAATAAATAATTTACGCAATATCTACCTAAAAGGGGCCGGAAAAAATCCGGCCTCTTATTCATTATAATAAAACCATAATTGCCATTAATTTTTTGTCATGGGATGATCACGATTAATTATTTCAGCCATAGCCTGCAATTTTTTTGACAACTGGTTTAACTTCTTATTATTTAAACATTCCAATGCCTCCGGATGATCTTTTACCAGCCTGGTAATAAATGCTTCGGAATAAAGAAAGATTTTGCCGTTATCGCCATATTGTAAAAATAATTCGTCTACTGCTTTGGCTCCATTAAAATATTTTTTACAATAAACATTTAATGGGCCTTTTGCAATTCTAACTGCAAAACCCGGCAATGCCTCTACTGCCACCTTGCTCCGGTGGCCAGTCCCCAATAACTTATCAGATATAGCATAATGATCCTGGTTTTGGTATGCTTTAATTTCAGCACTATTAATTTTTATTTTACCATCTGCCAACAGGTAAGGTGTAATAAAAATACCCGTCACCAGCTTAAGGCTGCTAAAATGTTCTAAACTTCCATCCATTTTTTGAATGAAGCAATCGAAACTATTTTCATTGGCATTTTTAATACCGGCTTCTCTATCCGGCTGCAGTTTATTTATGGTTGAGCATGCACTTAAGAGGGCCATGTTGCAGAACAACAACAGGAGATTGAATAGATTTTTTTTCATTGTTCTGGATTTATAAGGGTTTGAGTGTAAAACGATAATAGTTATACATTATTGCGATTTAAACTTTAATATTTTATCTCGCATTTTAAGAAGCAACCTTGAGGAAAGTAATATTTAAATCAATTATAGATTCATTTTAAACAACCCTACATTATTACATGTTAAACGTATTTTATATGATATAATATTTCATGTTTAATCTTCCACCACATAAAATAAATATTTCATTAATCATTTATATATACCTATTGAAATCTTAACTATATTTACCTACCCAAAAAAACAAGACCAGAACCAATTGTTTCCTCTGTAAATATTACAACTACCTGTAAAGGATATAAAAATTCCACTTACGTTTTGTAGTAAAACCTGCTCTGTAAATCAGGCAAACATGCTATTTAATTGTGGAGTTGGTAATCAAAAATAAAATATGAGAATATTTGTAATCCTTGTTTTTTTATTGTTATGCGAGCAGTCTTTCTGCCAGGTGGGTATTGGAACATCTAATCCAAATAATGCAGCCATGCTGGATATTTCTTCACCGGATAAAGGTTTACTAATACCAAGACTTGCCCTGGAAGATCCGGCACTTTCAGTTCCATTACCCAATCATGTAGCAGGTATGATAGTGTATAATACTTCCTCTAATTTATTGGTAAACCCAGGTTTTTACCTGAATGATGGCATAAAATGGATAAGTATTACAGCAGCTATCAATAAAATTGATTCGCTTAATAATGAGTTATCCAGCATAAAAAATGAAGTACCGGTAAAAAGAGCCATTTTTATTGCAGGACAAAGTAATACGCATTTTGGATTTGGTTCACCACAAAATTTACCTGATATAACCGGCAAAAAATTATCTCAGCTTGGAAGAGGGGATGCGGATTTAAAAATACTTCCCCTTAGTTTTTATGGCAGCTACCAATATACCATTCAAACAGATAAAATAAGTTTCGGTTCCATTTTCCTGAGCAGGTATTACGATTCTTTACAACTGCAATACCCGGGCAGAAATATAGAATTGCTGTTGGTTCCATGCGGTGCCGGGGGGTCAGGTTGGAGCGATGACCAATATCCACTCAATTCCTGGAGAACAGATGCTGCATACTATAAAGACATTACCGATAGGATAAAGTGGGTAAAAAATAATGGTTATCAAATAGATGCTGTATTATGGCACCAGGGGGAAACAGATGCTATAAACAGCACACTTAATTATAAAGACCTGCTTAAAAATTTTATAAAAAGCCTGAGAGATTTTTCAGGAAATGATAAGCTTCCTTTTATTTTAGGACAGTTGTTGCAATCCTGGGTAGGCACAAATCCTGCAAGAATAAATGTTCAAAGTATTATCAGTGATATACAAAATGAAATGCCTTATACCTATACCGTAAGTTCCGCTGGATTAACTTCCTTTGATATTATTCATTTTGATGCAAATGGACATATTGAATTAGGGAAAAGATATTTGGATGCTTTATTACCCGCAAAACAAAACAGCAACCCCTTGGGCTACAACACAGCTACGGCTGGCCAATACCTGTTGCTTAACCACCAGGGTAATAGCACTTTTAATAACATATTTCAGGCAATCCGTAATGGCAACCTGCCAACAGAAAATCTTTATTCCAGGCTGGGTGATTGCTGGAAATATAAAAATGATGATGGCTACTATCGTTTTAAACTGGAAGTAGTGGCAGGAGCTGATCTTACAGGAAAAATATTTGAATGGAAACAAAAAATAAATCCATTTGGCTTGCGTGAAAATAATTTTGAAGATAAGGCTGCCTGTGTTATCCTAAACAATACAATTGGGCTTAATGTAAATGAAATAAACGGACAGGGCTTTAGTTCCATGGTGTATGATTCGCCTGCAAATGCCACTACATTTACAACATTGTTTCATGCAGATAACAGGCTCAATAATTATTACTGGTTTTCCATAGGCCTGGTTCAGTCCTTTAATGGCCGTATCCCTATCATTCAGTCAAATGATGTAGTAACACATATTCGACTTTACATGATAAAAGAATAAATTATCTGATTTTACCAATGATATTCCGGAACGCAGGAGTAATAAAGGCAAACTTTAAAGACGCCCCTTTATGATTGCAACACAAAAAATAAACAAGGGATTAAGGAATGTAAAAATATTTCTATACAAACCAACAATAATTATTCAAACAATTTATAAGTGATTAATTGAGGGCGGTATTATAAAAATTTAGCTGGGTTTGCAGCAGTTTTTTATTTTTTACCCGCCTTGTGAAATTCAACTCTTCTGCCACCCGGATGATGTTAGCGGTAAGATCTTCCAGTTCATTATTATGAAACTGTTCCATCGAGAAATAAGCATAATCCTTTGCATTAAAAATTTCCAGATTTTTTAAAAGATCATATTTACTATTTTTATTAATAAATCCACATTGGATGAGTTCATCAAAATGAATTTTTAATTTTTTCTCCTCCCCTTCTTTCAGCTTATTAATGGTAGCATTGATAAAATCAAAATTGCAGTTATCTGTATAAAATAGATTTATAAATTTTAAAATATTGTTGGCAGTCTCATTATACTTCTTAATAGTTATATCAAGTTGCTGGTAATCTTTAGCGTCCTTCAACAAAGTTTCTTTGGCATCAGGTAAATTACAAAAGAATATAAATGCCTGTTTATCCATCTCCCTTAATTTTTCTTTCTGGTCTGCAATTTCCGTTTCCAATGCTGCAATAATCTTACTGCAATCATGAACGCTATATTTTACTCCATCAAAATCAAAACTGCGCACTTCTATTTGCTTATCTTTTATAGCTTGAATAGTACTAAGATCAGTTTCATTTTGAACAATCGCTGTATTTAACCGGCCATTTTGTTCAGCAAAAAGAGTATGAAAATTATCAGAAGAATTATTTGTTACTAAAGAATTAATATCCCAATCAGCTATTTCAATATAGCGATTACTGTAATATCCACTATATGCTAAAGGCAATTCGTACAGAGCAATTTCATTCCTGTACCATTCTTCAAAATAAGCCGTATCCGGTTTTTCAAGCCCGGGCTCCACATTGGAATTGGTATAGATTACCTGGGTCATTTCTGCCTGCAGCTTTTCTTTATCCTTAAAAATTACCCATGCAGATCTGTCGTCTGCCTGGCAATCTATCGCTACCTTTTCCAGGTGGGCTTTTCTTTCGGCAAGTTCAGGGTGGCTTGCCCATTGATTTTTAAAATTGACCCTGCTATGCGAAAAGGATTGTATAAACTGGTAGTTAATATCCGGTAAGCCACCTTTTAATCCAAGTTCATTTGCCTTTGCCACATTGCAATAAACAGAAAGATAATGGTGAAAAATATCAAAAACTGGAATTATAAAATACACGGGCATTTACATCAGATGAGATAAATATTTTTTTGGGGAAAGTAGTTTGTGTTTCTATGGTAAGTTGCCTGATAAAGGCAAAGAGATGCGGCTGGTCCAATTCTGTTACTTCTACCCTGTGAGGATTTTCTTTTTTAGATACTGCAAAAATAAATTTTATCACAAAAAATAATACTGCCACACCAAGCCCCATCAAACCTACCCCCAGCATTAATGTTATAAATGAAGGACTTGCTGCAATGAGCGATATTCCCGCATAAAAACAACCAATGGTAAATGCAACAGACACTACTACCAATAATATATAAACTATAAAAAAAAGTATGATTGAAATAATTACTTTTCCAACCTGTTGCTTAAAAGATGCGGACGGAACCAGTTTAGAATGATCTACGTTAACAGGAGATGCAGGGTAAACTAAAGTATTCATAGCGTTGGTTTTATTTTGGCATACCAAACATAATTAAAAACCCAGCTCCAAATAAATGAATCAAATATTTATTTTAATACCCGGATTTCAAAAATTTCTTATATATATGAACCCTTGTGTGCATCAATCATTAAATAAACTGTTGCTCCTGCTTCAAATGGATTCTGTAAGATTTGTACACTCAATAAATGCGCTCCTGCAGATACATGCATGATGTAATAATTTCCTTTAAAAAATACTTCCGCTACTTTTCCCTTTACATCATACGCAGCTTCGCTACCGATTTGTATTTGCTCCGGACGGACCAGCAGTTTTTTACCAGCCACTTTATTTTCTTTGATTGATGAAAAAATAGGATCATTTAAATCAATAATATTATAATCCCCCAGCAGGCCGGCACAATATTCGTTGATCGGTTGCCGGTAAATTTCTTTTGCAGGTGCCTGTTGTATAATTTTTCCATCTTTCATCACTATCACCCTGTCGGCCCAGGAAAGAATATCGGCTGCGTCATGTGAAACCATGATACAGCTCATCTTAATTCTTTCGGTAATATCATGAATAACCGATTGAATCATTTTCTTATTTGCTGCATCAAGATTAGAAAAAGGTTCGTCCAGTAATAAAAGTTTGGGAGATGTAATGAGTAATCTTGCCAAAGCAATTCTTTGTTTTTCTCCTCCTGATAATTCATCCGTCCACCGCTGCAATAAATGAGTTATCCTGCAAACGGCGTATATTTCATTGGCGGCATCCGTAGAAACCAAATTAGCCATTTCTAAAATCTCATACACCTTGTAATTGTTGCGCAATTCAAAATGCTGGCTTAGGTAAGCAATACTTTTATGGCCTGCAATCAATACTTCATCTGGCCCCTTTACTTTTTCATTTAAAATAAAAATATCTCCGGAATCGGGCTGTATTAAACCTGCTATCATTTTAAGCAAAGTAGTTTTGCCCGATCCTGCTTCTCCAGCAATGGCTATATTTTGAAGTGCAGCCTGGCTAAAAAAAACATCCTTTACCACTTCAGTATCCCCCTGCTTTTTATTCAAACCATTAACCGTTAATAAAGCCATCCCACGAAAATAATCAATCAGTCTTTACAGCAGATTATTTTTATATGTCAAAAAAATAATTACTTCAAAATCACATCCCGGTTCATAGATTGTCTGATGAAAATATTAACTTCATCATTATCCATTGATACTTTTTGGTAATAAGTTGTTTTTTTTGAAAATATTTATATCATGAGGATTATTTTCCTGTTGTTTATCCTTTTTTTTAATTTTTCTTTATTGGCCCAAACCGGCGAGGAGCAAACTGGTTTGTATTTCATAAAAAAAGACAGTTCAGGATTTAAATTAACATTGGCAGGAGCTAACCATCTGGCATCTTTACCTTTAAAATGTATTACAAAAGAATTTCCCAATAAAACCAGTCATACCTCCAACAGCAAAGATGATCATATCCTTTTGCCCGCTGCCTTACATCCTGCATTTTATGGATGCTTCGACTGGCATTCTTCGGTGCATGGCCACTGGATGCTGATCCGTTTATTAAAACAATTCCCGGATTTAGCAGATGGCGAAAAGATAAGAACCGCTATTCGTCAAAATTTAACAGAAGCCAATATACAGCAGGAAATCAGGTACTTTGATCAACCAAACAGCGCTTCCTGGGAACGCACCTACGGATGGGCATGGCTGCTTAAACTGGATGAAGAATTATCCGGATGGGAGGATGATGATGGAAAAGAATGGAAAGAAATGTTGTCTCCGCTCACTGAAAAAATCGTACATCTCTGGATGACTTTTTTACCAAAACAAACTTATGCAAACAGAACAGGCGTGCATCCCAACACAGCTTTTGGATTAAGTCTGGCATATGATTATGCCGAACATTCTAAAAACGATATTTTCAAACAGGCCATTATAAAAGCATCCAACGATTTGTTTTTAAAAGACAAAAATGCCCCTGCAGTATGGGAACCCAATGGATCTGACTTTCTATCACCCAGCCTGCAGGAAGCCTGCCTGATGCAAAGAATATTATCGCCCGCTGCATTTGTACCATGGCTTAATGGTTTCTTATCATTAAGTGATATAAAACACCTGGCCATTTTGCCCGTGGTGAGTGACCGGAAAGATCTGCAGATCGTACACCTGGATGGATTATCCTTAAGCAGAAGCTGGTCTATGAAAAAATTGGCTGATGCTTTACCGGCAAATGATGCCCGAAAAAAAATATTATTGCGTTCGGCTGTTCAACATTTAGCTGCGGCATTGCCACAGGTGGTTAGTGGCGAATATAGTGGCGAACATTGGCTCGCCAGTTTTGCGGTATATGCTTTATTACAGGAATAAAAAATATCGCTGAAGTTTTAAAACTTACCCTCCCAAATTTTGCAAATTGCTTACAGCCTTTTTTATGTTCCCCTGCTGACCAAAGGACACTGTTCTATTTGCATAAATATGAACTGATACCTGCACAATTACTTCATGAAGGAACGTTTACCAATGCCGGTTTATTTGCAGCCCTGCCCTGCAAAGCTGCAATCGTTTTGATCACTTATACATGGGAATATATCAACAAACTTCTGCAACAAACACTTAGTGAAAAAGAACAAAGTTCTATAGGTTTTTCTCAATCAACTCAACTTACACTGCTTAAAAGTTTCCATGGCTGCGGGATGCAGCAAAGAGACGAGATCGTTATTTAATAACTTTAAAATCTAAACATAGCATGTGCTGTATCGCCGGTGGAGCTTACTTCGCAGATATAAAAATTATTATAGAAGAACCCTGGCAATACATTTCGTTTGGCAAAAGAAATGTATGAATTGCATTGATCTTTTAAAATCACTGATCCATTAACACAAAAGAAAAAAGCTGCAATCTTTACGATTGCAGCTTAAGATGAGGCTTAGGGGAGCCCCTGAATATTTTTATAATTTCTGCATCTTGCCCTGGAAATTAATTTCTTCATTTTGTACTGATACATGATACAATCCCCTGCTCAAAAACGGCAGGTTATTTAGCTGTATTGCATTAAAACCTTTGGTTACGCCAATTGTTTTTGTGTATAATACCTGACCATTTATATTACGTATCTGCAAAGTGGCAGAAGCCTGCCTGCTTGCGCTGAAAGATGCTGTAAAGCTGCTAACGAACGGGTTTGGATACAATTCGAATGATACATCTTTGCTGCCCATATTTAATCTTACAATAGGAGAAAGTGCAGACTTACCATCAAAATCTACCTGGCGCAGGCGATAGTAAACATATCCCGTACCGCTAATGGCATCCTGGAATTTATAATTTTGTAAGATGCTGCTGTTACCGGCACTTTTAACTTTACCTACCACAGTAAAATCTTTGCTGTTGGTACTACGCAGAATTTCAAAATGATCGCTGTTAAATTCCTGGCTGGTTTGCCAGTCAAGGCTGGTTAATCCATTATTGTACTTACCATTAAACGCTATCAACGTTACGGGTGTAGGACCACAGGCGGTAACATTTAAAGTATAATCATTAAAGAAAACACAATCAGGGTTGCCAAGTCCTGCTAAAGAAGTTGAAACAACCAAACGGTATTTATATCCATTCATGGATGAACTAACTGTTCCGGGGTTGTAGTTAAGTGTATAAGAATTACCAGTAAAAACTGCTTGAGCAGCAGCACCCAAATCAGTGAAAACAGTTCCACCATCTGTGCTAAGCTGCCATTGATACCAGGTATTTGTTTGAGTTAAATCTGTTACTGTAAAATTAATTGCACTCTGTGTTCCTTCACAAATGTTAGCAGGACCGCTTATAGATACCTGCGACTGGCAAACATTGATAGAAATATCATCTAAACCAAGATCGTTTCCTGTAGGAACTGCTGTTGCATTTACTACTTCCAGATCTACGGTGGTAGTAGTGGCCACAAATGAACCTGCTACCTTTACCCATGTAGGAGTAGCGGTATATGCAATCGGACCTGAATTTCCGATCACTGTACCATTAACCCGGAAAGAAATATTAGGCTGACTTCCTGCTACTGCAGCAGCATGACCCGCTGGTAAAAGATTAATGACCCATGCAGAGAATTCATAGGTAGCACCAATACAAACAGGTATTGACTTTATTTTATAAAATACAGGGCTTGTTGTGTTGTTTGGAGCGCCGTTTACTGCCATAAAATATCCACCGTCACCTGTATGGTCAGCACCTCTCCATTCTGGTTTAATACAGTTGCCACCTGTTGTATTACCTATTACTTTTAATATGGAATATCTTGCTTCGGGGCTTAGTCCGCCACTAGCCGCTGTGTAGGTATAATCAGAACAAGGGATTACAAATCCGGTAGTAGTACTGCAGGCTGCTAATGCATTTCCCACGTTACCAACCGGGCTATAAGTGGTGGTTCCTGTTTGTAAACAGGCCGCTGCTGCGTTGTTAACTGTAATAAAAGGTGTGCTGAATGTTCCTTTGGCTCCCAGAAGATTGGGCCCTTTAACTCCGTTGCATTGCGCTTGAACTGCATTAAAGCTGAATATAGAAATTACAGCCATTAATAAAAAGTAAAACTTTTTCATCACTTGTGGTTTGAGGTTTAATAATTTGTAAGCGGAGATACAAAAGATAATGGAGAGGGGCTTCTTATGTGGATAGTGGAATAATAAAACTGTAAGTACAGTTATGCGCTTTTACAAAAGATATTAAATTGGGGAAAGGAGGTAATTATGTGGTTTGTGAAAACAAAAATGAATTAAATATTGGAAACAACCAAATATTTTCTTCTTTTTTTTAATAAATATAATCGACTTTATATTAAAAATATATTTTATAAAGCAATTTTATAGACCATTTTACAATAAATAATACAGTTTGCTATCTTATTTTTATATGAATGCTGATTTATTATTTGGCAGCAAAACAAACTTAATAATTGCTAAAACCAAAGAATAAAGGCATTTTATTTATTGAATAGAGTAAATAAAAAACATGTAATTCTGCGATTGTTCCATTTCATTTACTCGGTATCGGCATCGCTATACCCATTATTTTCTTCATCTTCTGCCCCAATTATTTCATTTTTATCATCAAGTTCAGCTCCCGGAATATCCAGATTTTCGCCGGTAAAATCATTTTCTGCTGTTTCTGCATTGAGTAAATCGCCATCATTATCTGTATTGTCGAGCGCTGATCTGTTTAGATTTTCATTATCTACAGACATAGTATTTTCAATACTTTCATCCAGTAAGGATCTTTCTACAGGGCTAATATCGTTATTCACTTCCTTTTCGTTTTCCGGGATTTCTTTTTTATCTGTATTCATTTTTTCAATTTTATGTTTAACTCATAAATGAAGGCAAATCGCATGCCCATAATATCTGCTTAATAATGACTATTAAATTTCGGGTAATTTCTGAATAACCAATTAAAAAACTATTAATTTAATTTGAATATGACCTCATTTCATTTATGCTAAAAACCAAAAAATACAGGGCCCAATGCTGTTTAAATGATGCTGAAAATCTTCCTTAAAATTAAAAACTACCTTTGCCCTTCATTTTTATAATATGACTTTTGACGATTTAAATTTAAACAGCCCTTTACTTACAGCATTAGATGAACTGGGTTATACCAATCCCACCACCATTCAGCACAGGGTTTACCCTGTAGTGATGTCGGGCAGAGATGTATGTGGCATTGCACAAACTGGTACCGGTAAAACATTTGCTTACCTGCTCCCCTGCCTCAGGCTCTGGAAATTCAGTAAAGATAAAGCGCCCCAGATTTTGATCGTAGTTCCTACCAGAGAACTTGTAGCACAGGTGGTGGAGGAAGTAAAAGCGCTCACAAAATATATGAGCCTGGTAGTAATTGGAGTATATGGCGGGGCTAATATAAATACCCAAAAAGCAACAGTAGAACAAGGGGTGGATGTACTGGTAGCTACACCCGGCAGGTTATATGATCTTGCCATGAATGGTGCATTTAAAACTAAAATGATAAAAAGACTGGTGATTGATGAAGTGGATGAAATGCTAAACCTGGGATTTCGTACCCAACTAAAAAATATTCTTGATCTTTTGCCTCAAAAGCGGCAGAATCTTTTATTTTCTGCCACCATCACTAATGATGTGGAAGCACTTATTGCCACTTATTTTAATGACCCGGTAAGGGTAGAAGCTGCTCCCACGGGAACTCCACTGGAAAATATTATTCAAACCGGGTATGAAGTGCCCAATTTTTATACAAAGGTAAACCTGCTTCATTTATTGCTCACAGAAGATGAAAGCATGACCAAAGTATTGGTATTTGCTGCCACTAAAAAACTGGCAGATGATCTTTATGAACAACTGGAAGCTAAATTTCCGGGTACCGCAGGTGTTATTCATTCCAACAAAGAACAGAATCACCGGTTTAATACTGTAAAACAATTTAAAGACGGTGTTTACAGGTTTATAATAGCAACGGATATTGTAGCAAGAGGAATTGATATAGCGGAAGTAACCCATGTAATCAACTTTGATACGCCGGATGTGCCCGAAAATTATATACATCGTATAGGCCGAACCGGCAGAGCCGATAAAAAAGGTATTGCCATTACTTTTATTACTGAAAAAGAAAAACCTTTACTCGCTGCTATTGAAACTTTGATGAAATACCAGGTACCAATTATACCCATGCCTGACCACCTGGTTATTTCTGATGTGTTAACAGAAGACGAGATCCCAAAAGTTTACATGAAAACCATTCAGCTTAAAAT
>Ga0335397_10007844_pt1 | contig 13518 bp, 13 predicted proteins | sample MAT04_FD_205740 | JGI IMG/M metagenome (GOLD analysis project Ga0335397, IMG submission 205740) | Freshwater microbial communities from Lake Fryxell liftoff mats and glacier meltwater in Antarctica - MAT-04 (spades assembly) (version 2) ...
GTAAGATCCCACAACATGGTGCCCCAAATGAACCCAACTCCATGGGGAATCGAAATATTGCCATTGTTCAAATTGGCATAGGTGAAAGGATTTACAGAAAAACTCGTGTCGTAAGCGGCCGGACGTATGCCTTGACCGGATGGCGATTGCGCTACCGCAAAAGTGCCAATGGGGCGGTAAACCGGATTTGAAACAGACAAATCCATGGTTAACATCACGCAATACCAATCACTCCACCCCTCACCCATTTGTTCTTCATTGCCCAGACATCCGGCCTGAGATGGACCTCCCGTGAGGCGGTTCGTCAGACCATGAATGTATTCGTGAATGATGATCCCATTGTCGAAACTTCCGTCTTTGATGTTGCCACCATCACCAAAAAATCCCAAAGACGCATTGACAGTGACTCCTGAATTAAGCTGATTTTTAATGAGATTGCCATTGGCCTGAGAAATCATCAGCGAGGGAATCGTAATACCATCAGCAGAACCACCCATTTCCGTTGCTCCACCTGCCACATTATTTGCGATCATCACCGCAACCGCGCCAGCTGCCTGGGCGTTTAAAACTTTCTCTGTAAAATTACATCCTCCGCGATCTATCAGGGCTATTTTTCCTTCAAGGGCAGCTGAATTTGCCACTGAGCCACAAGCATTGGGATTGTTATTGGGTCCAAAACCCTGCACAACATCTGCGGTAATGCCCTCAATCGGCAACGGTGGGCCGAATGCGGCTATGTTTGAGGTCTGATAATTTCCCTCAATCGCTTCTGGTTCGTTGATATGGAGAAAACTGGTTTCAGAAGTTGAGGAAGACCAAAGATACATTTGCATGCGCGGTTGATCCCCGTCAGGTGGGGTGGCCATATTCGCATTGTTCGATCCTCCGCCGTCCTGGGCTTCTGCAAGCACCCAATCCTGGCCGAAACCGCCATTTCCGTAATTGTTTGCCTGAAAATTTCCAGCAGATTCGTCAAAGCCGTATTGGTAAAGCAAATCATGAATGCGGTTATTGGCATAAAAGAGGTTGGTAATCGCTGCTGAAGTATAGGATTGTGGCAGCAGATTCAGGGAGAGCGGATAATCAAATGTCAAGTCGCTTCCTCCATCCGGACTAAAGCCAGGTTGATTTTGATCGTTAATGTCATCATATGCGTAAACATTGTTTCCGCGCGTAATGGTGTGTTCAGCTCCGGGAAAACCATTGGTATCATGCCATCCGAAGGGAGATGCCAAAGCAAATCCAGGTTCAGAAACCAGCGATCTTGATCCATGAATCGGACTTTCGACTGGGAAAGCAAAAACATTGTATCCCGATCCATCTTCCGTGGTAAACTCTTCGGATAGATTTGACGATTCCGGAGCTTGATCCGTGCACAGTGCGTTGTGCAAGTGGTTGACATTGCATGAAATCTGCCAGTCGAGCCGTCTCAATTCTTCTCCAGTGACAGCATCGATAAGAAAGTGCCACCAATGTTTGCCGGAAGGCAGATCAATATCAAATGACCATGCGAGTTTGACCTCGGATTCTGGTGTGATAAAGTACACCAACTCACCCGTGGTTTTGTGCTGATAATCATTGGGACCCACCATTTCGAGCACGAACTTATTGCCGGAAGGCTGAGAAGCAGATGCAGTGACCTGAGGTGCAACTTTGCCCAAGGTGGTGTTTACGGCAGTCGCCAAATCGATACCGGGATTGGCAGTGAAGACCTTAGAAGCAATGTTTGGAAAAAGATTGTATTGCAAACTACGTACTTCACCGGCTGGATCGATGGCTGCGGTAAGATTGCTGTTCACAACAGCGATACCATGAATTGATTGACTGGCATATAAATGCGTGATACCTGTGCGTTTCGTCAGGTAAAAGTCGGTTACTACCAATTCATTCAGATCACTGGGCGTCAGACGCTCTCCCTTCTGCTGGAGCGCATTGCGCACAAGTCCCAACTCCGTATTCTGACCAACAACACCCTGTCCGCTCAGGCAAATAATCAACCCCAATAACAAATCTTTGATTTTCATTTTTTACGCAATTATTTTACACCGCCAATTTAATATAATTAACACGTTTGTTGAATTATCTTAACACATAAAGTTTCGGTGAACTACGCCAATATAGGATTCCTAATCAGGAAAAACGATCTGAATGCGATAACAATTTACTACTATTTCAGTCCTTTTCGAGGTCTGAATCAGCGTTTTTATGTTTGTGCATTATTCTCAATTTGGCATATTTCAAAAATACACCATGTGCTGAATTGATCGCTATGAGTAGACCCTGGAAGCCGTCCAGAAATCCGGCCTTCCAGATGTAGTCGCGAAAAAATTTGAACACGGGCGAAAAGAATATTTGCAGCAAAGAGCTTCGCTTCCCTTTTTCAAAAAGCAACTCAGCCTTGAGGGTAGAAAATTTATTGACCGTAGCCATGTGCTGATCTACTGTATAGAAAGAATAATGTAGAATATCACCTTCTAAATGAACCTTTTGAGCATCTGGCTTTAATCGGACATACTCGTGAATTTTTCTCCCGAACCATTCACCTTTTGATTTTTCGTAGAGCCGCACTTTTGTGTCGGGATACCAACCGCTGTGCCTGATCCACCTGCCGCAATACATGGTGAGGCGATGCATGGAATAGGCATCTGCAGCAATCTCAGCTTTTTGCTTAATGTCAAGAATAGACTGACGGAGCTCATCACTCAGCGCCTCATCAGCATCGAGCGAAAGAACATGAGGAAACTTCGCCTGCGCTGCCGCAAAATTCTTTTGTTCGGTATAACCATCAAAAGGATGTTCGAGAAACCGGATCCCATGCGAAAGGCAAATTGCTTTGGTTGTGTCTGTTGAGTATGAATCTACCACAACAACCTCGTCGGCTATCCCTTGGAGCGAATCCAAACACCTTCCGATGTTGCGGGCTTCGTTGTAAGTGATTATGACGGCGGATATCTGCATGAACTTACAACGTTTCTTCCAGCCACCTGAAAAATTCGTACTGCCAAACAAGACCGTTTTGAGGCTTCAATACCCAATGATTTTCCTCCGGAAAATAAACCAAACGGCTCTTTATTCCGCGTTGTTGCGCTGCAGTGAAGGCCTCAAAAGCCTGTCCTTCCGGCACACGATAATCCTTTCCGCCTTGAAAGATTAAGATTGGCGTATTCCATTTATCGACCTTGTTGATGGGATCGAACTCACGGTATGTTTTCTGGGCAGCAGCATTTGACTTATCCCAATACGGACCGCCCATGTCCCAATTCGCGAAAAAAAGTTCTTCTGTATTGCCGTACATGCTCTTGAGGTTAAAAATTCCATCGTGTGAAATGAAACTTTTGAATCGCCCTTCGTGAATTCCTGCGAGGTAAAAAACAGAATAGCCGCCATAACTCGCTCCAACACACCCAATCCGATCCTTGTCAACAAAACGTTCCATAGATACATGATCGATTGCGCTGAGGTAATCCTGCATATTGAGCCCGCCCCAGTCTTTTGATATTTGCTCATTCCATGCCACGCCATGTCCGGGCATTCCACGTCGGTTTGGTGCCACAATGATATATCCTTTGGCTGCCATCACTTGAAAATTCCACCTAAACGAATAAAACTGACTCAGCGCCGATTGCGGACCTCCCTGCGTGTAAAGCAGAGTCGGATATTTTTTTTCCGGATCAAAATCGGGGGGATAGATTACCCATGTCACCATGGTTTTTCCATCCGATGTAGTCACTTTTCTAAGGTCTACCTTGCTCATTTTTATATTGGCATATATCTCATCGTTTACATGCGATAGCTGCACCATCTCTCCCGAATCCACATCAATTGAAAAAATTTCCTTCGCGTGATTCATATCCATGCGTCCGACTATTACTTTTTTGTCGACCTCACCAACCAAACCGGATATGTCCCATTGCCCATCGGTGATCATTTTCGGACGGTTTGATTTGTCCGCTTTTCGCGGAATATCCAATACGAACAATTGCGTCGTACCTCCCGTTGCTGCAGCGAACAAAACAGATTTTCCATCCTGACCAAAAATAAACTCGCTGACGCTGCCATCCCAGTCTTTGGTGAGATTCACTGTTTCACCATCAATAATTGTTTTGATATCATTCTTGTCAGATTCATATCCATCGCGTGCCATGGAAAGCCATGCCAGTTGACCAGTTGAAGAAAAAACGGGATGGGTATCGTAACCAGGATTGTCTTCTGTCAATTTTTTGGTTATTCCGGTGGACAAATCATACGCGTACAAGTCCGTATTTGTGCTGTTGACATAGTCGGTGCCAAAAAGTTTCTTGCAGACGTACACGACCTCCGTGCCATCGGGGTTCCAGGTGTAATCTTCGCTTCCGCCAAATGGTTTTGTGGGCACATCGTATGGTTCGTCTTTGAGGATGTCTATGGTTTCGGCCGACCCATCTGTGGTTTCGATAAATAGGTGGCTATATGATCCATCTTCCCATGAATCCCAGTGGCGATGGTGCAGCGCATCGTAAATTTTGACATCACTTTTTCCCAATGCGGGATAGCGGTCGACACCAGTAATGGATTTCAACTTTACATCACGCACCACCAAACGATATTTTCCATCATTTGAAACGGTAGGATCTCTTCGAAGGGCAGAAAAATCATCTCTGTTCGTTGTTTCACCAGAGGACAGGGAATAGACATAATTTTCCGAATTAAAATTGTTGTTCTCCATATCCGGATAGGAAACCTTATACAAAACTGCCGACCTGTCATCGCTCAATCCCACTGGACTCACCCTTCCCAATTGCCAGAGAATTTCCGGTGTCATAACTTGTCCAAAAGTGTGAACGGAACAAAAAAGAAATAACATCAGAAGCAATCTCATAAATCAGTTTTTATTAAATAAATCAGTTCATCTTTCGTAAAAATCAAATTTTACAGCCATTTCTTTTTATAGAAATAAAATATCATTCCCGAAGCAACAAGTATTAAAACACCCCAAAAAATGGGATAGCTGTATTTAAAACCGAGCTCAGGCATGTATTGAAAATTGGCACCATAAACTCCGGCTATAAATGTAAGCGGGATAAAAACAACAGAAAAGACGGTAAGCACGCGCATCACGTCATTCAGCCGGTTTGACATAGAATTGTGATAGGTATTGAGCTCATCGTTTAGCAATTCCTTGTAAATCTCGATGGCATCGGAAGCCTGCAAAATGTGGTCTTCAAGGTCTTTAATAAATGGAATCGTATTGGGCGATATCAGCGGGGATTCCGATTTTATAAACTGACTGGCGAGCTCAATTACAGGTCGGATAATCCGACGAAGGTTGTTAATTTCTTTTTTTAAGCCATTGATTCTATAAAGCTGTAAGGTGGAAAATGTTTCACTGAGCTCATCCTCAAGGTTTTCTATTTCGTTGCCGAGATACTCTATAGCCAGTATATAATTATCCACAATGGCGTCCATTAATGCAAAGGCCAAATAGTCACTTTTTCGATGACGGATTTTGGTAGTAGGTTGGATAATTCTTTGACGTATTGGGTCAAATACATCATCCCGGTCTTCCTGAAAGCTGATCAAATAATTTTTTCCGGCAACAATGGAAATTTGTTCCGTATGAACTGTTTTTTTCTCTTCATGTACCTTGAGCATTTTCAGAATGAAAGCCAAATGCTGATCCTCCGGAATGAATTTTGGACGTTGATCCGTACTGAGAATATCCTCCTGCAAAAGGGGATGCAGTCCAAACAGGGTTCCGAATTCTGCAATAACGGATGTGTCGTGCAATCCCACAACATTAATCCACACCACCGCATCATCTTTTACAAGATTAAAAGCTTCCTGCGGCGTCAGTTTTTCGTACTGCGTGAAACTTTCTATACCATAAACCACGGCCTCTATGACTATATTCTCAATACGCTGAGTACCGACAAAAATGAGCGCACCGGGCGCCGTGCCAATTTTGCTTTTGCCTTTTTTAATGAACCTTGCCATCTGATTTCATTACGATTGTTCGATGTGGGAATGGTATTTCTACACCTTCCTTGTCAAATCGCTGCTTGATTGATTTATACAAATCAGTTTTCAGGACGAAACCATCGAAAAAATCCTTGGTCCAACACGTCGCCCTCAGATCTACGGAAGATTCTCCCAAGGAAATTACCCGCATCACTATAAGCGGAACGTCGTTGGCTAAGTCTTCCTCCGATCGGTTGTCGATCAGCAATGGGTGAGAGGTCGCCTCTTCACGCATAATTTGCATGGCCAGGTCAATATCGGAATCGTAGCTAATACCCACCATCACAAAATTACCCATCTTCTCATCCGTAATAGAAGAATTCAGAATAACCTCGGCACTAATCAAGGAGTTGGGAATGACAAACCTTCGATTTTCGAAATTGCGGATCACTGTATGCCGCAATGTAATGTCTTCTATAATTCCGGAATAGCCCGAGCCGACTTGAACAACGTCCCCCACCCGAAAGGGCTTAAAAATAACGATAAAAATCCCGCTGATGATATTCGAAAAAGCAGCCTGTGAAGCAAACCCAATGATCGCAGCAATAATGCCGGCACCCGCAACAAGAGACAACCCAAGCTGCTTCAATTCAGGAATACCAGTAAATATGACAATCAATGCAGCGACTAAAACGATCAGGCTGAGGGCATTTCTCAGAAAGTGATAATGCGTAGGATCCACACGCAACTGTTCCGACGATTTGTTGATAAACCGATTCAGCAAAAACCGTAGAATACGCAGAAGAATGAATGCCAGAACAAGAACGATCAGGATATAGATAGTTTCATTCAGCCATTTGCTGCTGTTGAATAGATGCATGTTGTACTGAAGTTGCAAGGCCCGAAGGTAGAAAATTATCAGTTCCAGCGAATTTCAATCGTGGTATCACCGCTGTGCTGAAATACAGCATCTTTCCAGGAAGGAGCGCGAACGAGAATTTGGGGATTGTTGGAAAACCCAAAAGGTTCGGAAGGATAACCTACAAAATTTTTATTTAGCTTTCCATCACCATTTTCGTCATGATAGATAGCGATGCCGTAAGAGCCTTTCGGCAAATTCAATACAATTTTTTTATTTTTCACCTTGGCGCAAGGAAATTTGTCTTTATAAAAAGCATTGTCTGAAAGAAAGGTTTCTGAATTGTTGAATACTGCGATCATCAAAGCACCGCTTTCGCATTCAAGGTCTGGAGCATGAATGGTGAGTGCTTCACTCCCTGAATTATCTGTAACCGGAGTAGATAAAAATGATAACAAAACAAACAACGATATGACCATGAAAATAAGGTATCAATAAGTGTCAATATGCAAATGAATTAATCTCAATTGTAATCCTTCCATAAAGTTAGACAGTTTCCTCAAATAAAAAGTCAAAATCACAATACTTAAATTTCAGATTACACGACAAAATTTTAATACCTGGGATTGAGATAAACTCCTTAAAAAAATTACTTTTGCGGAAACAAAAGCTTAGCAATGAAAAAAATCACAAAATTAATGTTTATACCGGTAGTTGCCCCTTTGCTGTTTGCTTGCGGCGGCGCCAACACTGATGGCACTGATGCGGATGGAGCAGCAGTCGATACCATATTCGCTGGCACATATGCAGTGAATACAAACGAGAGTAAAGTAGAATGGCATGGAGATATGCTCGCTATTGGAGGTGTCTCTCTCTATAGCCATGACGGTACTTTGAATGTAAATGACGGAAATATTCGCGTCGAAAATGGAATGATTACAGGCGGAACAGTGGTTGTGAACATGTCAAGCATGATGCCAACAGACGCAAACTATACAGAAGAGCAGGGTAAAGGCAAATCGGATTTGGTTGGACATCTTTCTTCTCCTGATTTTTTCGCAGTTGATTCATTTCCGCAAGCTATTTTTGAAATTACTGGTCAGGATGGCAACAATATTACTGGAAACCTGACTGTACGTGGCATCACAAAACCACACACCATTACGGATGTGATGGTTGAGGAAACGTTAACCGGACTGAACGCCACTGGCAATTTGGTTTTTAACCGTCAGGATTTCAATGTGCGATTTTCTATGGCCAATGCCATGGACGTTCGCGACAAAATTGTTTCTGACGATATCACGTTGAAGTTTGAGATCGTCGCAGCAGAAGACACGCTTGTAGCGATTTAATCAAATTTGATTTTGTATTCGAGCCCTCTGGAAAATCCGGAGGGCTTTTTTTTGATCCAACCGCAAAAGATTCGATTTTTCGTCTGACCTCAGCTGAATGAAAAAGAGTTCATTCAAAGGATTTGAATAATGACCAAAGAAAACTGTAGTCGATAAAGTCACTGAAAATCACATGACAATTGACTTTAATGCTTGAAGAAAATCAACAAGAACGCTCTGCATTTGTTAAAAGTCGGGAATACTGTTAATTTTACACCATTAATATATGCAATCATGACAACTGAAGAAAGGGAAATAGAATTTCAAGCGAAAATAGACAATGGCCAAAAAATTGAGCCAAAGGAATGGATGCCTGAAAATTACAGGAAGCAATTGATTCGAATGATTTCTCAACATGCGCATTCCGAAATTGTAGGTATGTTGCCCGAGGGAAACTGGATTTCGAGAGCTCCCAGCCTTCGCCGCAAGGCAGTGCTGCTCGCCAAAGTGCAGGACGAGGCAGGTCATGGATTGTATTTATACAGTGCTGCAGAAACTTTGGGTATTGACCGCCAAACCTTAACCGATCAACTGCTCACAGGAAAAGCGAAATATTCCAGTATTTTTAATTACCCTACCCTCTCCTGGGCGGATATAGGAGCCATAGGTTGGCTTGTAGATGGTGCAGCCATTGTCAATCAGACCATGCTGGCCAGAGGATCATACGGACCTTACTCCAGAGCGATGGTGCGCATATGCAAGGAAGAAAGTTTTCACAACCGACAAGGTTATGAAATCATGTATGAACTCGCCAATGGAACAGAAGCGCAAAAACAAATGGCGCAGGACGCCCTCAATCGATGGTGGGGACCTTCCATCCAAATGCTTGGTCCGTCGGATGCCGCTTCGATAAACAGCAGCGAAACAATGAAATGGAATATCAAGGTTGAGAGCAACGATGTAGTGCGCCAACGCTTCATTGATCGCACGGTGCCTCAGGCCATTGCAGCGGGTTTGACCATCCCGGATCCCGATCTGAAATACAATGATGAAACCGAACATTGGGAAATTGGTCCTGTCGATTGGGATGAATTTTACCGCGTTATCAAAGGTCACGGACCTTGTAATAAAAAGCGATTATCCGACCGTCAGCGCGCCGAAAAAGAAGGAGAATGGGTGCGGGAAGCTGCCATTGCCTACGCTGAAAAGCAAAATAAAAAAATGAATTCCATAGCCGCATAATTGAAAAATTGATCATAGAAATATGAATGTAAAAGATATAAGCGATCAGGGACCTCTCTGGGAAGTGTTTATCCAGTCCAAATCAGGTATTCCACACAAACATGCGGGAAGCCTCCACGCTCCTGATGCTGAAATGGCGCTCACAGCAGCCCGTGATGTTTACACACGGCGCGGCGAAGGTGTCAGTCTATGGGTGGTACAATCCAACTCAATCACCGCTACCACGGAATCAGATTCAGAATCGTTCTTTGATCCTGCGGATGACAAAGTTTATCGCCACCCTACATTTTATACGGTCCCTGAAGGGGTGAAATATTTATAGCTTATGTCACGCGATCAAGCCCTTATTGAATACCTTATCCGCCTTGGAGACAATGCGTTGATTATCGGACAACGTCTTGGCGAATGGTGCGGCCATGCGCACCAGCTCGAATCAGACATAGCGCTCACGAATATTGCCTTAGACAACATCGGTCAATGCCGCCTTTTGCTCTCGGAAGCTGGGCAAATAGAAGGAAAAAACCGCACCGAGAATGACCTCGCTTTTTTTCGTGACGAAAAGGACTTCAGAAACAGTCTGCTCGTCGAACAGCCAAACGAAAATTTCGGTCACACCATTTTACGACAGTATTTCTATGATGTCTTTCAGTTCTACCTGTATTCTGCCTTAAAAAGCAGTGGCAATGAATTTCTATCCGGATTTGCTGCCAAATCGCTAAAGGAGGTTTCGTATCACCGTAAATTGAGCAGCGATTGGATTTTGCGACTTGGTGATGGTACTTCGGAAAGTCATTTGAAAATGGTTGAAGCGTTGGAATATTTATGGCCTTTCACCTTTGAGCTTTTCGAAATGAATGAGATTGACGCGACGCTCATGGCTGAGAATTGGGTTCCTGATCTTTCAGAAATCGAGAAAAAATGGCGAAACGAAGTGGAGGCGCATCTTTCTGAAGCGACTCTTGAAATTCCTGACACGATGGGATACAAGGCCACCGGAAGCCGGAAAGGTCATCACACGGAATATTTGGGCTTTTTGCTTGCCGAAATGCAGGCCGTCCCCCGGTCGATGCCTGGGGCTAAGTGGTAAATCTGTAAAATGATTCTATCCAAACATACCCGCGAATCAATCTACTCCCTATTGGAAAACGTCAGTGATCCGGAGATTCCGGTATTGAGTGTGGTTGATCTGGGAATTATCAGAAATGTCATCGTTACCGGACCTGAAACCGTTGAAGTAGTCATTACACCGACTTATACTGGATGTCCGGCGATGGATACCATCGAGAAGGAAATCAAGGAGCTACTTCTTGCGCAAGGTTTAACAGCAAAAGTTAAAACGGAAATCTCACCCCCCTGGACCACGGACTGGATGAGTGAAACCGGAAAATTAAAATTGGAAGCATATGGCATTGCCCCGCCGGCCGAAGCGACTTCCGATAAGTCATTTATCACGGGAAGGCACAAGGCTGTAAAATGTCCGCATTGCAAAAGCTTCGATACAATGGTAATCAGCCAATTTGGGAGCACGGCTTGCAAAGCACTTTACAGATGTGATACCTGTTTAGAAGTTTTTGATTATTTCAAGTGTATATGAAATTTTAAATAATTAAATAAGTTTTCCAGTATATTGTTTTGGATTTTTTTTAATCGGATGAATAAAAAAAATGCTATGTTAAAAATTCTTTGATGATATTTCAATCGATAAAAATTAGAAAAACCAAAGAAATCTTAACCAACCAATTAACCTTGCTACTATGAAAAAATTCTTAAAAAGGATGCTCATCGTTGTCGTATCTCTTGTAGTTCTCTTTATCGTGGGATGCAAGGTCTTGATGACTCAGACAAAAAAACACAGTTTGGAACAAACAGAGGTTTTCAAAAATAACGATCTTGAAATCACTGTAAAATACAGCCAACCTTCCAAAAAGGAACGTGAAATATTTGGCGGCTTAGTACCTTATGGTGAAGTTTGGCGCACGGGAGCCAATGAACCAACTACCTTTTCAACAAATAAGGCTCTTCGTATTGAAGGGCAGGATTTGCCGGAAGGCACATATAGTTTATGGACAATTCCGGAAAGAGAATCGTGGACTGTTATCTTTAGCAGCGGTCAATACGACTGGGGAGTGTCCTGGGGAAATAAGGCGAGTCGGCTACCGGAGGACGACGTATTAAATGTTTTAGTTCCTTCCCAGAATACGACTGAGGAAGTGGAAAAATTTACTATTGATTTTGCGAATGATCCGAATAGAATGCAATTGCAATGGGATCATACGCTGGTTGAAATTTCTTTCGAAGCCATGCCCTAAATGAAGTTTTGGGTCAATCAGGGTACATTTCTTTCATGAATTTCACAACCTGCTCGCCTTTTGGTGTTATTCCATTATAGGAGGAATGCAGAGTCGCCATGGTATTGTTACTATAATTGTTGTAGAGGGTTTGGTCAAAAAGGTAATCACCTGGCCTCAAATGCATAGCAATGCTTTTATAATGTTTATAAATTGTCTTACCCGCTGAATCATAATCCCTGATTTTAGGGTCTAGGCTTCCAGCTTCGGTTACCGCAATCGGAACACCTTGGGGCAACATTTCACGCAATCTAATAAGCTGTTGATAATTATAATTTGTCTCTCCCTTCTCATAAAGATGCACTGTTACCCCTATTTTAACATCCTTAAAGTTCTTTTTTATCGCTGATGCAACCACATTATTCCATTCTTTCAAATAAGTATTATTCTTTTTGCCCTCCTTTTCAGGTGCGAAAATGACAAACAGCGGAATATCCAAGGATTTAAATTCGTTGATAAATTTCGGTAACAAATCCTCTGCGTAAACTTCAGGAGTTATTGCCCGCGTTACTTCTGGCTTTGATTTGTCTCCAGTCCGGAATTTGGTCATGTAATACTCATTCATCATTTCAACGAACGAAAATTGAGCACCAAATCCCACCCATTTTTGGTAAAATTGCTTTTGGCTTTGCGGCGTGTCATTGCCATTCACCACAAATACAAATTTGAAACCATGTTTTTTCTGAAGGTCCGTCCATAATCGAATATCAGAATCCTTCCAGTCATTAGGCATTTCCTTTTGAGATCGTGTACCTCCACTGACTCGTATATGTAAGTTATCCTTTAAGCCTTGTGGAAAATCGTCCAACATTTTATCAGTCAACGCAACTTGTTCTGCTGCTTGAAGCGAACCTTTTGCACTAAAGCCTAATTGTATTTTCGGGATTTCCTGAAAATCCGAACTATCACTTGGAGACGAAACTTCCGCATTGGGCTGATTTGAGCTACAAAAGGTCAAAGAAAGTAAAGTGAGTAAAGAGATAAGATATTTCATTGTTGTGTGGTCATATAAGGTGCCACTAAATTAGTTGAATTATCACGGTTGAAGTTTAAATGGGTCGAAATAAATATTTCTGAACAATTTTACAGCCAACAAAAATTCTAAAGGTGCATCAATTGTCGGTATTTTAAGATTCCCAGATAAATCTTCCACATACTGAACAATACAAACAAGTGTACGATATCCTTATGCGTAAACCACAACGGGTCAATATCATACCTGACCACATAAGAAAAACCAGAAAGGACAGCAACAATGAAAGCCGTCAAAAAGTGATGAGACCCCGGCAGTTTGTTTTTGTATTTAAAAATCAGAAACAGAACGATAAAATATGTGAGAGCCAGATCGGCTGCAACTGGCACAAAAGAGCTGGTAGCAAAAAGTAAAACAATGGAAATCATTGCTTTTAGAATCATGATCCAGTTGAACTGGTTGCTTTTTTGCGGCAGCAAAACGTGCGCAAAGGCCATAATAACAAAATAATTGCCAAGAGAAATCAGAGAATTCTTGAAGGCCCAGAGCAGATAGAAATTCAGTGGTCCGAGATAGGTCGGGAATCCATGTGTAAAAATGCCACCTACCGACGCCAAAGCAAGCATGAGTAGAAACAGGCCCAGATATCTTTCAAATATTGACCTGAAGGGCCTTATTTTGAAAAATAAAATAAACCCCAGGATAGCAATGGCTATATTCATGATGAGATCGCCGGGCTCGTGAATATAAACGCCGGAAATATGAAGGCCGGTTAAGTCTTCTGGGTACATTCTGGAATTTTTTAATGCGCGAATCTAAACAAACCTG
>Ga0335397_10007846_pt1 | contig 13514 bp, 12 predicted proteins | sample MAT04_FD_205740 | JGI IMG/M metagenome (GOLD analysis project Ga0335397, IMG submission 205740) | Freshwater microbial communities from Lake Fryxell liftoff mats and glacier meltwater in Antarctica - MAT-04 (spades assembly) (version 2) ...
GAAGCCGACTTCGTCGATGCGACGGTGGCAGCCCTGGCAGGCAGGGCTCGCGGAGTGCGCGGCGTAGCGCTCGCGGCCGGTGAGCATCGGGTCGACCGCGGGCGGCTCGGCGTTCACGCCCGGCGGCGGAGGCGGGAGCGGCTGGCAGAGCATGTGGCGGCGGATCGTGACGCCGCGGTGCACCGGCGAAGAGGCGTTGGGGCGCGCATGCGTGGTCAAGAAGGAGGGCTGCGCGATGATCCCTTTGCGCAAAGGATCGACGTGCGACGCGAAGCCCTCCAGGTCGAAGCCCATGCGCGGGATATCCTCGCCGAACAGCAGCGCGAGGTTCGCGTCGATGTACGTGGTGTTAGAGAGCAGCAGCGCTTCCAGCGTGCCTTCCTCGTGGAGCGCGTGATCGATGAAGCGGTCAGCTCCGCCGCGCATCGACGCGCGCACCTGCGATGTCAGCTCCGGGAACGTCTGGGTATCCTTCGGTACGGTCGTCAGGCGATCGAGCGCCAGCCACGATCCGACGAACGCGCGCGAGACCTGCCGGGCGCGCGGCGACGCGAACAAGTGGCGCGCGTGGGTGGCGATGCCATCGGTGGTGTCGAGCTCACCGGCGAGCGCCGCATCGAGCAGCGCGTCGTCGGGCGTCGATCCGGTGATCGCGAACGACAGCTCGGTGGCGATCTCGTAGCCGGTCAGCGGATAGCGAACGCCGCCGGCGGCCGCGCCGATCTCCGCGCGATAGAGGAAGTGCGGCGACATCAGGAGCGCCGTGACGACCGCCTCGAGCCCTTGCGAGTCGAACAGCGCCTCGTAGCGCGTGACCTCGGCCGCGGTGAGCGGGCGGCGGAACATGCGCCGGCCGGACTCGCGGACCACGCGACCGGCACAGGCGCGATCGATCGGGTTGCAGAGGCCGCCGTCGACCGCGCGAAACGCGACGTCCTCGGCCGCCGCGAGCAGCTGATCGGCGAGGAGCGGTGACACGGTCAGCGCGCGCGCGTGGTTGTCGAAGCCGTCGACCACCGTATCCGCAGGGAAACGCTCGCCGTGCACCGACTCGATGTGCAAGGTGTCTTGCACGGCGCGATCGTACTCGGCGCCCGTGAGGCGGCGCAGGAGTCGCGATCCGGGCTGGGCGTCGGTGGCGCAGTCGACCGGGGGAAGAGAAGGCGAGGGTGAAGGCGTCGGCGAGGGCTCGACGATCGGCGGAGGTGTCCCCTCGATGTTGCCGGTGCAGCCGGCGAAGAGCAGCGCGACCATCAAGCGCCTCACGTGGTCAGCCCCTCGAGCGGCCCGCGCCCCGCTGCGCCACCATCACCGAAGCTCTCGACCTCGACGCCCATCGCCTGACAAAGGCTCACCAGCAAGCGCGTGTGCGGCACGTGATTCAGCTTCAAATACTGGCCGAGCTTGAGCCGCCCGCTCGCACCGCCGGCGATCACGAACGGCACCGAGAGGCAGTCGTGCGCGCGGCTGTCGCCCATCTCCTTGGCCCAGACTACGATCGAGTGATCGAGCATCGAGCCCATCCCGCCTGGCTCGGGCAGCGCCTCCAGGCGATCGACGAGATACTTGAACTGCCCGGCGAACCAGCGCTCCGCCTGCACGAACTGCGCGACGCCGGCGGTGTTCGAGTCGTCCATGTGCGAGAGCGAGTGGTGGCCCTCGCTGATCGACAGCCACGAGGGCACGGTCGGGCTGATGGTGTGCGAGAGCTGCAGCGACGCGACGCGCGTCATGCTGCACGCCAGCGCGGCGACGAGCAGCTCGATCTGCGCGGTGGTCACGGCCGGGAACACGTCGTTGCTCTGGCTGTCGGTGCCCGCGAGCATCGGCGCGGTGCACGCGCCGGACTGCATCTGCGCGGCGGCGAGGCTGGCCTCCATCTGGCGCAGCGACGCGAGGTGGATGTCGAGCTTGTCTTTCTCGTCGTTCCCGAGCTTGCGCGACAGATCGCCGATCTCCGCGCGGTTGAGGTCGAGGATCGCGCGGCGGCGCGCGCTGCGCATGTCGGCCGACGCTCCGGCAGCGCCGAACAAGCGCCGGTGCACCTCGCGCGGGTCGTCGCTCGGCGAGACGAAGGTGCCGGCGTTGGCGTAACACATGCGGGTCTGTACGCCGCCGCCCCACGCGCTGGTCTGCGCGCTGAGCTCGAGCGACGGGAAGCGCTCCATCGTGCCGAGCTGGCTGGCGATGAACTGATCGACCGACGCGCCACCGCCGACCGTCGCCGCGCTGCCGCGGCCGGTGAGCATCGCCGCCATCCCGCCCTCGTGGTTGGTGGCGCCGATGAAGTCGAGGCCGTCGAGGACGATCAGCTTCTGCTCGAGGCCGGCGAGCGGCTCGAGGATCGAGCCGGGCGCGAAGCCGTAGCTGTTGCCCGCGCCGGTGGGGCGCCAGTGGCGGTGTACGGTGCCGTTGGGGCTGAAGAACACGATCAGGCGCTGCGCGTGCTGGGACTGTGCGCGCGCGACCCGCGGCAGAAGGAGGGTGGCGCCCAGGGACGCGAGGAACGTGCGGCGGTCCATGCGTCGCCGCCACTTTAGGGCGCACGAAGGGACAAGTCGACCGATTTGGCCGCCGATGCATCTCGCCTGGCCCTGCGGCGTTGCGCCGCCTCAGGAGACAACGAGTATGCCTTCGGACGGCGCGCCTTGCTGGACGGGCGCCGCGGAGAGCAGCGGGCCGTCGAGGAACATCATCTTCACCGGGATCGCCGCGCCGCTCAGCCACTGGCGTCGAGCTTCAAGAGGCCCGCGGCGACGTAGAACAGCACCAACAGCCGTCGTGGATCGCGAACAGCTGCAGCGCGTGCTGGTTCAGGCGCAGGCGAAAGTCCTGCGCGACGATCGCGAGGAGCACGATCTCGGACGCGAGGAGCGCGAGCCACGCCAGCGGGGTGGTGCGCTTCTTCGCGAAGACGATCGCGCTCGCGAGGGCGAGCAGCGCCTGCACGACCATCACGATCTCGACGCCGCTCTCGCTCGAGAAGCGGTAGTCGTTGCAGTCCTCGAAGAACGGCCAGCAGATCGGCCAGGCGTGATCGGAGACGAGGCGCGCGGCGTCGAACTGTTTCAGCCACAGAAACGAGAGGATCTCGGTCACCGCGAGGAGCGCAGCCCTGCGTCGTTGTGAGACAGGGTGCGGATTTGCGCGGTTCCGCTGCAACCAGCGCTCTCCGATTCGATACAAAACAGCAGACTTCATGCGCGACTCCGCAAGATCTTCGCAGCGGCGAACGTGTGTTACGCCGGTTCCTTGAAGTGCGCTGCGCTCGGGGTGTTCTATGCACGACGCATGAAAGAGCTGAATGGATCCGTCGGCGGTTTCCAGATCCTCGGACATTGGGCCAGCAGCACGGCGGGCGACGTTTATGCGGTGCGCGACGAGAAGAGCGCGCCCGGGCGATCGAAGCTCTACGCGATGACCGTGCTTGCCGGCAAAGAGATCGCGCGCGGTGGGCGCGAGCACATGGCCGAAGCGATCAAGGCCCAGTCGACGCTCATGCACGACGGCATCGCGCGCCAGTATGACGTGCTCGAGCACGGCGGCCGGCTCTGCGTGATCAGCGACTTCGTTCCGGGCGAGACGCTCGGTCACGTCCTGCGCGCCGATCGATCGGCGGCGCTGGGCGTCTCGATGGCCGCCGCCATCGCGCGCATGCTGCGCGATGCGCACCGGCACTTCGATCCCGACACCAACGCGGGCCCGCTGGTGCACGGCGATCTCTGCCCCGCCAACGTGCTCGTGACCTTCGACGGCCGCATGATCCTCACCAACTTCGGCCTCGCGCTGTCGCAGTCGCGCCTCGGCGCCCGTCAGCTGCGCGGGCACATCGGGTACATGGCCCCGGAGCGCGCGACGGTGTCGCCGGTGACCGGTGCTTCGGACGTGTTCTCGCTCGGCCTGATGCTGTTCGAGATGTTCGCTTCGACGCCGGCGTATCGCGGGTCCACCGACGGCGAGCTCATGTCGCTCGCGGTGAAGGGCCGCGTGCCGCCGCTGGCGTCGCGCGTCCGTTGCAGCGAGGCGCTGCAGTCGATCCTCAACGACGCGCTCCACCCCGATCCGACGCAGCGCCCCGGCGCGGAGGATCTGTCAAAGGCGCTGGGCAATCTGCGCTCGTCGCGCCTGGTCGGCTTCGACGTGACATCCGAGCTGGCCAAGCTGATGGATCGGCGTTTCCAGCACAAATCACGCGCCTGGCGCACGCTGGAGGCGCGCTGGACCACCGAGCCGTTGCCGCGCCGCCGGAGCGGCCTCTCGGGCTCGTTGCCGGCGGGGCTGCCGCCGCTCCAGGTCATCAATCCTCAGCGCACCGTATCGTCGCCGGGCGTCCGGGAGCCCTCGCGCGATCTGCCGCGCACCCCACCGGGCGTCCGGGAGCCCTCGCGCGATCTGCCGCGCGTCACGTCTCGCGAGCTGCCGCTGCCCCGCGAGATCCCGCGTGATCTGCCGGCCGCGGCGCTCTCGCTCGACAACCTCGCCCCGTTCGACATCAACACCGGAGACATCCCGGCGCGCATGCCGGAGATCCGCGAGGAGAGCAGTCGCGATCTGCCGCCGCAGCCCCCGCAGCACCTCTCGTTCGTGCGCGGCGTGGTGATCTGCTGGTTGATCGTGATGGTGCTGACGGCGTCGACGTTGCTGTGGCCGACCGACTGGATGAACGCGGCGCTCGCGTTCTTCGGAACGCAGCTCGTTCCTTGAACCTCGTTACTTCTTCGGCGTGACGTCGGCCCAGCCCTGGTTCTCCAGGAGCTGCTCCGTCGGCACGTCGCGGATCGCCTTGGCCGGCTGTCCGTAGCTGACCTTCCGCGCGGGCGCTCGGCCCTTCACGATCGATCCGGCGCCGACCAGCGCGTCCTCTTCCACGACCGCGCCCGGCAAGAGCGTGGTGTTCGCGCCGACGCGCCCGCCGCGCTCGACCGTCACGCCCTTGAAGTGATCGAAGCGCGCCTTGGTGCGGCCGACGAAGTTGTCGTTGGTGACAGTGACCATCGGCGCCATGAACACGCGATCGCCGATCGTCGAGTAGGCCGCCACGTAGACGAACGTCTCGAGCTTCACGTAGCTGCCGACCGTCGACTGGTTCTCCACGTACGCCGCGCGGCCGACGATGGTGCCCTCGCCGATCGTCACTTCCTCGCGCACGCCGCCGAGGTCCGCGATCAGGCACTTTTTGCCGAGCTTCGCGCCGCGGTAGATGATCGCCTTGGTGCCGAGCAAGCACTCGTCGCCGATCTCGAGCGGTGGGAGCGGCTTGATCGTCGTGGTGGCCGAGTTGACCGCCTTCATCGGCGTCTTCCCGAGCACGACGTGATCGTCGATGCGCACGAACTTACCGATCTTGGTGTCGTCGTGGATGACGACGCCGTGGCCGATCACGCAGCCCTCGCCGATCTCGACGTTCTGCCCGACCACGCAGAAGTGGCCGATCTTGACGGTGGAGTGAATCTTCGCGGTCTCGTGGATCTGGTTCATGGCATCTGGTCCAATCGAATCGGCTTGCTGCCGTTCTTCAGCGACTCGGCCGCGGCGAGCAGGCAGCGCGACACACGCAGCGCCTCCTTGCCGTCGGTCTCGGGCGTCTTCTTCTCGTTGATGCAGTCGACGAAGTGCTGCTGCTCGGCGTTCAGCGGCTCGGCCATGCGAATCGCCGGGACGTAGATGTCGCCCTCGCGCACGGCCAGGAACTGGTCGAAGCCGACGGTGCCGCCCTCCGGCATGTTCACGCCCTTGTCGTAGATGCGCAGCTTCTCGGTCGGCTCCATGTCGTCGAACACGGCCATCTTCTTGCTGCCGACCACCGTCATGCGGCGGCGCTTCTGCGGATCGAGCCACGACACGTGGATCTTGCCGAGCGTGTCGTCGGCGAAGCGAATCGTCGCGAACACGACGTCCTCGACGCCGGGCCGGAGGTAGCCGTGGCCGACCGCAGTCACCTCGACCGGCTCCGCGCTCATCAGCGCGCACATCATCGAGACGTCGTGCGGCGCGAGCGACCAGAACGCGTTCTCGTCGGCGCGCACGGTGCCGAGGTTCACGCGCTCGGCGTAGGCGTAATACACGCGCCCGAGCTCGCCGCTCTTCACCATCTGCTCGAGCCGGCGGAAGTACGAGTGGTAGCGCAGGAGGTGCCCGACCATCAGCGTGCGCCCGCGCTTCTCGGCCTCGGCCACGATCGGCCCACCCTCGCGCGGATGGAGCACGAAGGGCTTCTCGACCAGCACGTGCTTGTTCGCCTGGAGCGCGGCCAGCGACAGGCTGGCATGCGAGGGCGCCGGCGAAGCGATGATCACCGCATCGATCGAGGCATCCGCGAAGACCTGCTCGGCGGTCTCGACCGCCCTGGCCAGCGGCGCCGCCTGGAGCGCCTTTTCACGGGCCTTCGGGCTGGCGTCACACACCACCGCGAGCTCCGCGTTTTTCAGCTTGGTTGCAGCCCGGACGTGGTTGATGCCCCACGCCCCGCATCCGATGACCGCGAGACGAACGACCATGCGGCGCCGCTACCACGACCCGGAGGGGGGGCCCACTCAAAAATGCCCTATCGGCGGGGGGGAGGAGCGCCCGCTCAGGTGGTGAGATCGAAGTCCGGCACATCGCTCAGGCTCATGGTGCTCGGAACCCCCGTCACCGCCGCCACGAACGACGCCGGCACCACATCCGTCGCCGTCACCGCGTTCAGGTTCGGTCCTGGCCCCACCAGTCCTCGGATGATCGAATAGCGATGCGCCCCGACATCCGCAACAACACCCGCGTCATGATCGATGACGTCCCCTACGCGGCCGACCTGTTCGCGCGCATCGCGCCGCACGTCCCCGCGACGATGTACGACGGGATCTGGCGAGCCGTGCGCGCGAACGAGCGCCTGCGTTGCTATCGCTACGACGTCGGCCAGCGCTTCGCCCCGCACTACGACGGCGCGTTCACGCGCAACGCGACCGAGGAGAGCCTCTACACATTCATGATCTATCTGAACGAAGGCTTCGGGGGTGGAGAGACCGAGTTCCTCGATCTCGGCGAGAGGATCGTCCCGCGCACCGGCATGGCGCTCCTTTTCCAGCACCGTTTGATGCACGAGGGCTGCAAGGTCACGGCCGGCCGCAAGTACGCGATGCGCTCGGACATCATGTATCGCCGCGAATTTTTCGGGCGGAGCGAGCGCTAGCGGTGCTGCTCGGCGCCCAGCGTCACGGCGAGCTCGGGCTCGCTCACGCGTCGCACCGTCACGTCATCGAGCAGCACCTGCGTCTGTCCGACGTCCGCCGGGGGCGGCGAGACATAGCGGAAGACGAGCCTCGGGCGGGCCGACCGGGGGATGAAGCGCAGGCGGGTGCGGGTCCACGAGGCGCCGATCGGGCGGTGCCATCCGGTCGACGTGCGGACCATGCCGGCCTCCGTGTACGTGAGCGCGGTGTCGGGATGGTTCTCGACGTAGCTCGCGGCCGGGATGACCGAGCCGCTGTTCGATTCCGCGAGATAGACGATGTCGCTGGGCTCGGCCATGCCGCCGCCGAAGTGCGCGCTGACCTCGTACGTCGTGTCGCTGGCGCGCAGAAAGCCGGGCGCGACCAGGGCGCGCAGCGTGACCGTGTCGGTGGGCGTCGCGTCGGTGGTGCACGCGCTGCCGATCGCGATCAGCGGCGACACGCGATCCGCGCACGCGAGCATGTCCCATCCGTTGGTCCATGATCGCAGCGGCGCGTCGAAGCGCTCGGCGAGCTCGAAGACCCGATCGGTGCGCTGCTCGGATCCCAGCGGATCGCCGTAATACAGGTACAAAAGGCCCGGTGATCGCGGCGGGAGGCGCACGACCAGCATCAGATCGTCGGTGCCGATCTTCGCGGCGTCGTCCCACTGGGTGTCGAGGCGCGAGGGCCCGCGGTAGATCGCCAGATCGCGGCCATCGGCGCGCGACTTCCCTTCGGCGACGATCGCGGCGTGCGGGATGGGGATGCGCGCGGTGACGCCGGCGACGCTGCTCGTGCCCGCGATGGTGATCGGCCGGCGAAAGCGCAGCGCACCGGGATATCCGCGCGGAACGGCGCACTGCATCTGGACGTCGAGGACGTCCTGGTTCCCGACGTTGTCGCCGTTCGCGCCGGTGAAGCCGAACGTCGCGTCGAACGGCTGGTAGTCGGCGACGGTCGCGGTGAGGACCATCGCGCCGTCGACGAACACCTTCGCGCTGCCCATGTCGAACTCCAGCGTGACCGCGTGCGGGCCGGTGCGGTTGAACGCGGGAACGTCGGTGGTCTCGCCGATGACCTCGAAGTCCTCGGCGGCGCCGCCGAGCGTGCGCACCAGCGCGACGTGATTGGGGCTGGGCTCGCCGGGGTTCTGGAACGTGTCGATCGCGACGGCGTAGCCGAGCAGGCCGATGTAGCCGAGCGATCGGCCGAACAGTCCCGCGGCGCTCGACTCCTCGTCGAACCACCCCATCGCCATGCCGTCGGCGGGTCCGCTGTCATCGGTGCCGACCTCGAACACCATCTGCAGTGTGAACGTGTCGGCCCGCATGCGCTGGCGGTGCATCACGGTGCCGGTCGCGCGGCGGGCGGCGAGCGGGGTCAGGCGCACGAAGCCATCAGCGCTGCTCGGGCCGTGGATCGCGGATCCGTTCAGCTGCCACGCGTTGGGATCGAAGGTGTCATCGAAGTGCTCGTCGAAGCCGCAGGTCGCGAAGCCGGCGTCGCGCGGGGCCGCGTCGGCGGCGTGTGCGTCGGGACGAGGGCCGGCGTCGGGCTCCGGGAGCGGCTCGGCGTCGAGGGCGCGGGGGATGCACTCGAGCTTGGGGCCGCAGCGCTCGCTGGCGAGGCAGTCGGCGTTGTCGGTGCAGCGGTAGCGCGCGTCGTCCGGGAAGGGCAGGCACCCGCCGAAGGCGAGCGCCGCAGCGGCGAGCCACCTCAAAGATCGAGCCCTCCGCCGAAGGTGACGAGCGCGCCACCGTCGAGCGGGACGAGCGAGACGGCGGCCTCGGGCTGCGGCGAGATCCACGGGATTACCAGCCCGGTAAACGCGAAGGCGGCGCCCACGGAGAGCAAGGTGACCCCCAGCGTGGTGCTCACCTGGGCTTCATCCGCCTGGGCCCGGGTCACTTCCTGGCCGCTGTCGATGGTTCGCTCGAAGCGCGCGTAGGTCGAGTGACCGCTCAGGACGAAGATCGTGCCGCTGATCGCCGCAGCGGCGCCGCAGCCGATCAGCACGTAGCGGACGGTGTCGCGGTTCCAGCTCTCGGGGCGGGGGGCGACCACCAGCGCGGTGCTGGTGCTGGTGCGCGCGAGCGCCTGCTTCTGCCGCATCTCCCGCGCGTCCTCGCGCGCGACCTCCGCGCTGAGGGCCCGGATGTGGAGCTCGGCCAGCTCGCGCTTCTGAGCCTCGAGCCCCTCGAGCGCGAGGTATCGCCGCCACTCGCCGAGCGCGAGCCTCGAGAGCTGCCCCTCCTCCAGCGACTTGGCGGCATTTTCCAGCGCCAGGGGGTTCCGCGAGAGCTCGAAGGCGCGCAGGAAGCGCTCCGAAGCGCGGCGAAATTTGCCCTGGGCGCGCGCCTCGAGCGCCAGGCGGAGGGCGTCGTCGGTGGCGGCCTGGGTCTCGGACAGGATCACCGGCTCATCCGCAAAGGCCGGGAGGGTCAGCGCCACCAGCGCGACCACAGCCATGCGGGCGATCACGCAGGGGAGGGTAGCCGCCGAGACCAACGCCCACAACGGCCGCTAGTACCTTTGCACAGCCATCATGAACCGGTCAGGATGGCGGTGCAGAGGTACTCGACCAATAACTCGTTTGACTGCGCGCGGTGGCCAGGGCTATCGAGCGCCCGTGACGAACGCGATTCCGATGCTGGATCTCGAGGCCCAGCACAAGCCCATCCGCGACGAGATCCGTGCTGCCATGGATCGCGTCATCGACAAGCAGGCCTTCATCCTGGGGCCCGAAGTCGCTGAGTTCGAAGGCCAGATGGCCAAGTATCTCGGCGCCAAGCACGCGATCGGCTGCGCCAACGGGTCCGACGCGCTGGTCCTCGCGCTGAAGGCGATGGACATCAAGCACGGCGACGAGGTCATCACCTCGACGTTCTCGTTCTTCGCCACCGCTGGCGCCGTCGCGCGCTGCGGCGCGAGGCCGGTCTTCGTCGACATCGATCCGAAGACGTACAACATCGACATCGCGCAGATCGCCGCGAAGATCACGCCGCGCACCAAGGCGGTCATTCCCGTCCACCTCTTCGGCCAGATGACTCCGATGGACGAGCTGATGGCGCTCTCGAACAAGCACGGCTTCAAGGTCATCGAAGACGGCGCGCAGGCGATCGGCGCGAAAGAGGGTGGCAAGATGGCCACCACCATCGGCCACATCGGCACGCTGTCGTTCTTTCCCTCGAAGAACCTCGGCTGCTTCGGCGACGGCGGCATGGTCGTCACCAACGACGACGGCTACGCCGACAAGCTCAAGCGCCTGCGCGTGCACGGCACCGGCAAGGTCCGCTACCACTATGACATGGTCGGCCTGAACTCGCGCCTCGACACGATCCAGGCGGCGATCTTGATGGTGAAGCTCGAGCACCTCGAGACCTGGCACGAAGGCCGGACGAGGAACGCGGCCGAGTACGACGCGATGTTCGCGGGCGTCGATCAGGTGGTGCGTCCCACGCGCCTGCCGAACATGCGGCACATCTTCAACCAGTACACGATCCGAGTCCCGCGCCGCGACGAGCTGCTCGACACCTTCAAGAAGGAGCAGATCGGCGCCGCGGTCTACTATCCGCTGCCCCTGCACGTGCAGGAGTGCTTCGCGGATCTCGGTGGAAAGAAGGGCGATCTGCCCCACGCCGAGAAGGCCGCGAACGACGTCATCTCGCTGCCGATCTACGGTGAGCTGACCAAGGATCAGCTGGCGCGCGTGGTCGGTGTCGTGAAGGCGCACGTCAAGGCGTGAAGCGTCTCGTCAATTATTTCCTCCAAGGGCTGCTCTTCCTCGCGCCGATCGCCGCGACGATCTACGTCTTCGTCACCATCATACGCACGCTCGACGCCTGGATCCCGCTCGAGATCCCCGGCCTCGGGTTCCTGGTGCTGGTCGCCGGCGTCACGTTCGTCGGCTTCTTCGTGTCGAGCTTCTTCGTCGGTCGCGCGGCGAAGCTGGCCGACAACATGTTCACCCGGCTGCCGCTGGCGAAGCTGATCTACGGCGCGGTGAAGGATCTGCTCTCGGCGTTCGTCGGCGAGAAGCGGCGCTTCAACACGCCGGTCGCGATCGAGCTGGCGCCGGGCGGTCCGATGTTGCTCGGCTTCGTCACGCGCGAGTCCGTCTCGCAGTTCGGCTTCGACGACATGGTCGCGGTGTACGTGCCGCAGTCGTACGCGCTCGCCGGGCACACCATCCTCGTCCCGCGTGGGCGCGTCCGACCGATCGAGGCGGAGAGCGCCGACGTGATGTCGTTCGTGGTGTCGGGCGGCGTGACCGAGACGCGTTGAGAGCGCTGATCCCCCTCTTTTTGATGACCGGTTGCGCCGCGCAGGTGCAGCTCGGTGGGCCGCTGATCCCGCGCGACGGCATGAAGGCCCGCTTCTCCAGCGGCTCCGCTGGCATGTGCGCGATCCGCGCGCCCGGCGACGTGGTGTGCTGGCAGCGGCCCGACGACAAGGAGCACATGGTCGAGATCGGCATCAAGGATGCGATCGAGATCTCGGTCGGCGACGAGCACGCGTGCGCGCTGCGATCGACCGGCCACGTAGTCTGCTGGGGCAAGAACGATCAGGCGCAGCTCGGCCGCCCCGACGGTGACATCGCGCTCGTGATGGGCGTGGCCGACGCGGTTCGCGTGGTGGTGAGCACCGACGACTCCACCTGCGCTCTGGAGAAGAGCGGCAAGATCCGCTGCTGGGGCGACAACTCCGGGCTGGTCGACAACGGCCCCCGCCGGCTCTCCACCGCGACTCTGGTGCCTGGAATCGAGGACGCGATCGACCTCGCGCGCGCGCCGGGGCTCGTCTGCGCGCTGCACCGCGGAGGCGCGGTGAGCTGCTGGGGACAGGCCCAGGGGACGCCGGTGCCGACGCGCATCGAGGGCATCAGCGACGCGGTCCAGGTCTCCGCATCGGGCATCATGGCGTGCGCGCGGCTCGCGACCGGACGCATCCAGTGCTGGCTGCATCCGCTGCAGACCCAGAGCTTCGGGGTCAGCGATCGTTACAAGCAGATCCACGCGCCCGACGTGACCGACGCCGCCGACGTGATGGTGTCGTGGGCCAACGTCTGCGTGCGCAAAGGGACGCCGACGGGCCCGCTGGTGTGCGCGGGCGGTGAGTTCGACGACGTGTTCCTGGAGCGCGAGCTCAGCGCGTTCGACGGCGCCGAAGCGGTGGCGCCGATGTCGACCAAGCTGATCTTCTGCGGCGTCGACAAGGCCGGCGGGATCATCAGCACGCCCGAAACGACCGGCTTCTGTGGCGAGGACACGTTGCTCACCGATGCGGCCGGCAACGTCCTGCGCTGATCACTGCGCCGCGGCGGCGGCTTTTTCCCGCGCCATCTTCTTCCACAGCGACTCGTAGACCGGCTTGTCGGTCGCCGGCTGGGTCTCGGGATGCAGCAGCGCGAGCACCGGGTCCGGCGCGTGCTCGCCCGTGCACGCCTCGCGCGGCTCGGTGCCCGGCAAGAACGAGGCGGGGATCGCGTGGCAGCCCTCGCCGGGGAGCTTGCCGGTGATCGAGCAGATGCCGCGGCGCGTGAGCTTGGGCTGATCGGGGAACGCGGGCGGCGGACCGTCGGGCTCGGTCATCTTCTTCATCCACCAGCCCCACAGCGGCGCGGCCAGATCGGAGGCCGACGCGCCGATCGTCGCGGGCTGATCGTAGCCGAGCCAGATCACCGCGGCGTAGCGGGGCGTCGCGCCCACGAACCACAGATCTTTTTCGCCGTCGGTGGTGCCGGTCTTGCCCATCATCGGCCCTGAATAGCCGGCCTCGCCCGCGCCGCGCGCTGCGCCGCCGGTGCCGAAGTCCACCACTCCACGCATCAGATCGCGGGTGAGCGCGGCGGCCTCACGGGTCATCACCGCTTCGGGTGGCGCTGGCGCTGGCCAGCGCTCGAGCCCGCGCGCGTCGATCGCCGAGAGCACCGGCGAGCCGCGCACGCGGACGCCGCCGTGCGCGATGGTCGCGGTGAACTCCGCCATCTCGAGCGGCGTGACCTCGCCTTGCCCCAGCGCGAGGCCCATCTCCGGTGGAAAGCGCTGCGTGTCGAAGCCGAGCTTCTTCGCGAACTCGATCAGCGGCTTCGGCCCGCCGAGCGCCTCGAGCAGCGCCGCGGTCACCAGGTTCATCGACCAGGCGATCCCGTGCGCCAGGCTCGCAGTGTCCGAGTACTCGCCGGTGACGTTGCGCGGCCGCCAGTCCCCGCGCGCCGTGTGGAACACGCGGGGCTGGTTGGGCTGGGTGCTCGCCGCGGTGAAGCGCGGCTTGCCGTCCTGATCGCGCGCGCTCATCGCCATCGCGTACACGACCGGCTTGAAC
>Ga0335397_10007848_pt1 | contig 13510 bp, 4 predicted proteins | sample MAT04_FD_205740 | JGI IMG/M metagenome (GOLD analysis project Ga0335397, IMG submission 205740) | Freshwater microbial communities from Lake Fryxell liftoff mats and glacier meltwater in Antarctica - MAT-04 (spades assembly) (version 2) ...
CGCCCGTGCCGAAGTAAGCCAGCGAGTTGTTGCGGGTGTCGCCGCGCGCCACCGTGTTGGCGAACTGAGCCGTCGGATCACCCGCCATGAACTGATAGTCGTTGCCGGAGATCCCGGCGAGGGTCCCGTTGCCTGGGAAGCTCGCGCCGCTGATCGCTGACAAGGTGGCCGTCCGCTGCACGACCGGGCAGGAGCCAAACACCGAGCAGTTCGTCGCTGTCGTGTTGTACGACGTATAGATACGGCGGTTCGTCCACTTGCGCGAGCGCAGCACGGCCGAGAAGTCGAGCTTGGCCGCCGCGTCATCGAATTTGCCGTTCTTGTTGACGTCCACATCCCGCTCGAGGTGGCCGATGCGGCCGATGTTGCACTGGTTCGGCAGCGCCGAGTTGCAGTTTTGGATGTCGAACTTGCTGACCACGCGCACGTCACCGCTGTTGGTGATCGTCGGCGCCGAGCCGAGATAAGTACCGTCGAGGATGAGCTGGAAGATCGACGCGAACGCCGCGTACAGACCCGACAGGTTAGTGAGCGCTCCGCCGGGCGCGGCGTCGAAGGCCTTGGGAATGCCATCGATCACACCGTCGAAGCCGGCGTCGGCGATCTTGTCGGCGTTCGCGAGATCCTCGGATCCGAAGTGAATCGCGAAGACCTGGTTCCGAAGGTTGGCCTCCACGATCTGAGGACCCGCCGCCGGGGCCGCGTGGTTGCGTCCCATGTTGTAGACCTCGGCCGCGATCGTCGCGGGCATCTTGCCTTGATCGCCGGCGTCCGTCGGGCCGTAAAAGTTCAGGTCGCCAGCGCTCGGGATCGGCCCGCCGCCGTGGCCGTCCAGCAGCATGATGGTGAAGTTTCGGCGGCACCCGGCGGGCACCGGGGAATTGAGCACGTTGGCGACGTCGCCGTAGATCGAGGCAAAGTTGGTCGGGCTCTCAGCGGTGCCCATGGGGTCGAAGTAGACCGCCGAGGACGCGTCGGGCGCCTGGAACTGCTGGACGTCGGCCGCGTCATGCAGATAGTCGCGGATCATCTTGAGCGACCTGGCCTGTCGGGCTCCGCTCAGGTGCGTGTCTCCGTAGTCGTGCCAAGGAAGGCCTCCCCATGCGTCGGAGCTCAGGGGACCCGTGAAGCTGGCATAGTTGAGGGTCCTCAAGTACGGGAGGAACGAGTTCAGTCCGCCCTGCTCCGTGATCTTGAAGCCCACGGGGCCCCAGTTCTCGCCGAACCCTGGCCGGCCGAAGTCGATGACCGCTTTCTGCGCGACCTTGTTGGGCCCGTCGAAGGTCGGGTTCAGCACCCAGCGCGCGCCGAGACCGTCGTACCACATGACGCCCCAGCGGACCTTGTACTGGTCCATGATGCCGTCAGGGCGCTGCTTGCCGTCTGCGCTGCCGCCCGATGGACCGTGGAAGGCGGCGGTGTTCCAGCCCCAGCCTCCGGTGAGCACGCGACGCGCGAGGCTGAGACGAGTCAGCCCCTGCATGTACAGGGTCTTGCTCTGGCCGCTGTCGCCGTCCGGGAAGCCTTCGTAGTGGCACGGCGCGCCGCACGCCGCGCCCGAGATGAGGGTCGTGCGGTTCGCGTCGAGGATCAGAAAGACGTTGGGGGCCGCTTTGACCGACGTCGGCGGATCGTACGGCACCTGGGCCGAGGCCGACTGCGCAAATCCCAAGGCGAGGCACGCCCACAAAAGTCTCTTTTTCATCTGGTTCCTCGGACTCATGAGTGATCGCAACCAGAGGTGCGTCTGCAGCTCACGGGCCAGACACCGCGCAAGACGATCCCCACTGGGCGTGCGCGCAATTGCGTTGGTGCGCACTTCTTTGCAGTGGGCAAACAAGCGCGACCGCGCACGGTCGCTCAACCGCTTTCACGTGGGAGGACGTGGCACCGAGCACGACCTCGTTCTTGCGTCCATGCTCCCACCCCTCGGTCCCGCGGACGAAGCGTTCGAACAATCCGCTCTGGATACGCTCGGCAGGCTGCCTGACGATGCCGTGGTGGACGCCTCACTGGGGCACTCATCGACCTCAAGACCGAGACGACCGAGCGCGCCGGGCGCGTGAAGACCGACTGCGAGAAGGACAAGCTCATGGAGTCGATCGATCAGCTCATGGTGCAGCTGAAGGAAGGAGCGCTGAGCCTCGCGGCGGTGGTCGGCGAGCCCTTGCCAGACGGCGAGCGGCGAGCGGAATCGAGGCCAAGTCATCCGCGAATCTCACGACGATCATCTCGCCGCGCGACTGCTCGGGGCATCAGGAGGAAAGTGATAGGAGTGGGCCTCGGCGCAAGTAGCTCTGCACAGTGAAGTTGAGCCTCTCGTCGCGCTGCGGTTGCTGATGGTCGCGGCGTTCGTCGCCCAGGCAACCTAAGGGGTGCGGGCGCTCCGGCGGGCCGAGCTCACCAGAGCAGCGCGTGGGTGTCGGTCAGATATGCCGTCACCGTCGTCTCCGTCTCGGCTGGCTCGCCGCGCCGCTAAGTTAACCTCAGCTTCCCCGAGCACCGGGCGGTAATTCGCGAAGCTGCACCGCCGCAGCGATAGTTACTCGCCCCAACCCAGCACCCGATCGGCGGACGGTGAATCATCCACCCGCTGATACAGCGATCGCGCCAACGCCAGGTTCTCCACAGCGCGATCGACGGCGGCGCTCTCGCGCATCATGAAGCCGATCCACTCGTGCGACGCCGCGAGGCCCGCCGCGTCGCCGAGGCCTGCGTAGAGCTGGCGGGCTTGCATCAGCGAGCGGTAGGCGTCGCGCGTCATGCCGCGGCGCCACAGGAGCGCCGCGAGATCGAGGCGCGAGGCGGCCTCGATGCGCCGCACGCCGAGCACTTCGGCGCGCGCGGCGATGGCGATCAGACCTGCGGGAAATGATTTGCCCGGGAGGCGCGCGAGATCGCGTGGGGAGAGGAGGAAGAGGGACTCCGGCTCCGTCTCGAACACCCCCAGCATGCGCTCGTGCGGTGCTTCCGCGGTCGGGGGTGACTCGGGCGAGACCGGCGAGACCGGCGAGACCGGCGAGACCGGCGAGACCGGCTTGCCGCTCTCTGCGCTGGGCACTGGGTACGGGAGGCTCGGCTTCACGATGCCCAAGTCGGGGCGGACGTACGGCCCCCTGCGGTCGTAGGGACGCCGACTGGTCGTCTCGAGCACGATCTCGGCGACCGGGGGCTCCGGCGCGCCCTCGGCGAGCGCCAGCACGATCTCGGTTTCGAGCGCGATCACCAGCTCGGACGCCGGCGCGTCGTGCAGCGCCACGGTCCGCATCGAACGCGCGACGTTGCGCAGACAGCCGAGCTCGAGGGGCGTCGGGCCGTCGAGCCGCGCTTCCGCCGCGAGGATGGCCGCACGGGCTCGGCGCGCTGCGCCCGCCTCGCCGAGGCTGGTGGCGAGCGCCCACGCATGGTGCTGGTGCTCGAGCGCCTCTCCCGGCTGCCCGGCGATGAAGAGGAGCGCACCGCGCCGCGCCTCGAGGGCCGCGAGCCTGCCCTCCTGATCGCTCGCCTCCACGCGCCGCGAAGCCTCGCCGAGCAGGCGCCGGGCCTCGTCACCGTCGCCGCGCAGCGCCGCGGCCTCGGCCCCGTTCAGCGCCGCTGCGATCGTGCCCTCCGACTCTTCGCGCGCGCTCAGATACGCGTACGCATCCCGGAAGCCCTCCTCCGCTTCCGCGGTTCGTCCCTCGCGCCAGGCCAGGACGCCGAGGTTGTTGGCCAGCACCGCGCGAAAGTATTCCGCCCCCAGATCATCGGCGATGCGCGCCGCTCTCCGGAACATCGCCCGCGCCTTCGACAGTTCGCTCAGCTCGACGAGCGCGCCCCCGAGCTCGTTGTAGATCTCGAGCAGGTACGGCTTCTCGCCGAGGACGACGCGCTGCTGGAGCGCGTCCTCGAAGAATCGCACCGCGTCCGCCGGCTGTCCGAGGCGGCGGTAGGCGACGCCCAATCCATAGTTGGCGAGGCTCATCCAGTGCTGATCACCGGCCGCGGTGGCATAGATCCACCGATAGAGCTGCACCGCCCGCGCCGCGCGATCGACGCGCACCGCGAGATCACCGAGCGCCAGCCGCGCCTCCCGCTCGCCCGTGAGATCCTGTGCCTCGTGCGCGACGACCAGCGCCGATAAGTACGCCGAAACTGCCGCGGTCGGCCTTGGTCCTTCCAGGCGAAGGTGCGGCTCCATACCCACCTGACCGACGTAGTCGATGAGTATCAACGCAGCGTCGGTGGTCGGCGTCGACGGCTGGATCCACGGAGGCAGCCCGACGTTCATGCGCCGGTCCAGCGCCCGCTTCTGCATCGTCGCGTAGGCCTTCTGGGCCGCGCGTCTGCTCTCCTCGCGGCACACCGCGGTGTTGGTCACCCCCCTCTGCGCCGCGAGCGGCTGGATCTTCCCGTAACGACCGAGGCGCTCGTACAGATGGCCGAGCCGCAAGTATGTCGGGACGTGCGTGGGACGCAGCTCGAGTGACTTCAAGAGCAGCGCGATCGCCGCCTCGTGATGGCCGGCTTCGATCTCCTCCCAGGCCTTCGCGTAGAGCTGGTGGGCCTCGACGTCGGCCTTGCCCGAAGCCGGCGGCGGCGCGGATACGTTCGCGCCGAGGTCGCGCTGGATCGCCGCGAGGAGCGCCGCTTCCAGCGCGAAGATCTCCGCGACGGTGCCCTCGACGACGCCGGTCTGAGCGCCCTGGATCGCGTAGCGCACGCGGATCTGATCGCCGCTCTTCTGCAGCGTCCCGCTGATCACCCGATCGGCCAGGAGCGCGTTCTGGAGCACCTCGAGGCGCTCGAGCTCGGACGCACCGGCGTCGCCGAGGAGCGCGCCGATCACCGACGGCTCGACCACGTGCAGCTTCGTGTCGGCGGCCAGCCCGCGGGCCAGATCCTCGCTCATCGCGCGGGCGATCGCGGTGGCCGCCGGATCGGACGCGCCCACGTCGAGCATCGCCACCAGCGGGATCAGCGCCACCATCGTGCGACCGCTCTCGCGCTGGCGCTCGAGCTGCTTCTCCAGTCGAGCGCGGCTGATCTCCGCCTTCGGGACCTCGGCGTGAACATAGTAGCGGACCGTCGTCGAGCTCGGGTCGAGCGGCGACGCCGCGACTTTCTCCCAGTAAAACGTGTCGGCGTGGACCTCGCGCAGCGCTGCGCGCGCGTGTGACTTCACCGAGGAGCGCACGTCCTGGGTACCCGTGCCGTTACTGTCGGTCTCGATCGACTCGAAGCTCGACTCGACCTCCACCGCGACGAAGTTGGCGACGGCCGAGAGCAGGTCCCGCATCGCCTCGGCGCGCGCGCTGTCGAGCCCGTTCGCGCTGGCCTGTCCGACGAACGCGACGTGGGCGGACGGGCCGCGATCGCTCCTCAGGATCCAGTCCGGGCGCAGCGGCTGGCTCGACTCGACCACCACCGGGCCGAGCTTCTGCGGGGCCAGCGCGGGGTGCTCGGCGATCAGAGACCGAGACAGCGTGGGGGCGCACCCAGCAGCAGCAAGGGCACAGGACATGGCGATGGCGCGGCGCACGGTGCTCGAACGCTCGACGGACGCTGGCGATCTGACAATCCGGCGCTGAACTGTCCCACCTTGTGGGCACAACTCCAGTGCCGGGGAGCCGCGAGCCATGGTAGCCACTCTCCGTTGGCGACGAAGGAGCACCGGACCGACGTCCTGTCCCGCCTGGCGAACGCCACCGCAGAGGCGCCGGTGCGTCTCGGCCGCTACGACGTCGTCGCGTGCATCGGCAAGGGTGGCATGGGCACCGTCTACGACGCGCTCGATCGCGAGCACGGGAACGCCCGTGTCGCGCTGAAGATGCTGTCGCTGCTCGACGGCCAGGGCCTGGTGCAGCTCAAGCACGAGTTCCGCTCGATGGCCGACGTCACGCACGAGAACCTGGTCTCGCTCTACGAGCTGGCCTGCCATCACGACCTCTGGTTCTTCACGATGGAGCGCATCGACGGGCACAGCTGGGTCCGCCACGTGCGCGGCGAGGACGAGCCCTCGCCGCATTCGCAGTCGAAGGTGTCGCGCCCCGACGAGCCCACCCGCGAGATCGCCGTGAGCGCCGACGACGCGCCCGACGAGGAGCGCCCGCCGCTCCTTGGCGAGCGCATCTCGGACGCCACCCTCGCCCGGCTGCGGCCCGCGTTCGCGCAGCTCGTCCGCGGCGTGCACGCGCTCCACCAGCGCGGCCTCGTGCACCTCGATCTCAAGCCAGCAAATGTGCTCGTGCAGGCGGACGGTCGGGTGGTGATCCTCGACTTCGGGCTGGTGCGCTCCGCGCAGGATCACTCCGGCGGCGCCGGCGCCAAGGGCACGCTGATGTACATGGCGCCCGAGCAGATGTCCGGCGAGCCGGTCAGTGAGCCGGCCGACTGGTACGCGGTCGGCGTGATGCTGTATCGCGCGCTCACCGGGCGTCGTCCCTTCGTCGGGAAGGAACCGGTCGAGACCTATATCGAGAAGACGCGGAACTATCTCGTGCCGCCGAAATTGCTGGTCGAGAATATCCCGGAAGAGCTCCACGCGCTGTGTCTGTCACTCCTGGCGGCGCGGCCCGACGCGCGGCCCACCGGAGCCGAGCTGCTCCGCGTCGTGAGCGAGGCCGGCTCCCCCCGCGCGGTGCGCCGCCCCTCCACCCAGGGCTTCGATGGCTTCGTGGGCCGCCAGAACGAGCTGCGTCAGATGTCCGACGCCTACGAGGAGGCGTCGGTCGGCGCTTCGGTGGTCGTCGACGTCACCGGCCCGTCCGGCATCGGCAAGACGGCGATGGTGAAGAGCTTCCTCTCCGGCGTGCGCAACGTCGGCACCGCGCGCATCTTCAGCGGCCGCTGCTACGAGCGCGAGACGGTGCCGTACAAGGCGTTCGACGGCATCATCGACGAGCTCGCCGCCGATCTGCGCAGCCGCCCGAAGAGCTCGATCTATGCGCTCTTGCCGCGCTGGATCAACGAGCTGGCGCGCGCGTTCCCGGTGCTCACCACCGTCGACGCGGTGAGCGAGAAGCTCGGCGTCACCACGCTCGCCGCAGATCCCGCGGTGCGATCGCAGCGCACGGCCGCCGCGCTGAGCGAGCTGATGAGCGCGCTCAGCCAGGAGCGCCTGCTGGTGCTGCACATCGACGATCTCCACTGGAGTGATCTCGATAGTATTCGCCTGCTCGGTGCGCTGCTCGACACGCCGGCGCCGCAGCGCATACTCATCATCCTGAGCTTCCGCCCGGATCACACCGAGCACCCGATCCTCGCCAATCATCGCGAGCTGGTGTCGCGACAGCGGCACGGCTTCCGTCATCACGAGATCGAGATCGGGCCGCTGAACGCGCTCGACGCGCACAAGCTGGTGCGATCGATCCTGCGCGATCTCGGCGCCACCAAGGCCGAGCCGCTGGCGGGCGCGATCGCCCGCGAATCGACCGGCATCCCGTTCTTCGTCGAGGCGCTGGCGCGTTACGCCGCCGATCTCCCCGAGGATCAGCTGGAGCACGCGCCCGCGCTGGCCCAGGCGCTCGTCGCGCGCGTCCGCTCGCTGCCGGCGGAGGCGCGCGCGCTGATCGAAGTCGTGGCGGTGGCCGGCCGTCCGACCGCGCAATCGGTGGTGTTCAAGGCGGCACTGCTCGACTCGACCGCGCTCCCCGCGCTGCTCTCGTTGCAGGGCGCGAACCTGCTGCGCAAGACCACGCTCGATGCGGACTATCCGGTGGAGGTCTATCACGACCGGATCCGTGAATCGGTGCTTTCCAACCTCGGCGCCGCCGACCGCCTCGGGCACACGTTGCGCCTCGGCCGCGCGCTCGCAGCGTCGCACCCCACAGGCCCCACGCTTTTCGAGGCGGTGCGGCACCTCAACGCCGTCGAAGATCAGATCACCGACCCGATCGAGCGCACCCAGATCGCACGGATGAACCTCGACGCCAGCGCGCGGGCGCGGCAAGCGGCGGCCTATCCGCTGGCCCTGTCCTGCATCGAAGCAGGCATCCGCTTCCTCGGGCCCGATGCCTGGGAGCAGCAATACGAGCTCGCGCTCGCGCTCCACGTCGGCGCGTCCGAAGCGGCGTACGCCAGCGCGGCTTGGCTGGCGCTGGAGAAGTACGCCGGAATCGTGGCCCTGAAGGCGCGCGACGTGCTCGATCAGCTCCCCGCGCGCGAGGTGGAGATCGACGGATGGATCGCCCGCCGCGACTACGGCAGCGCGGTGATGACGGCGCTCGAGGTGCTCGAGCTGCTCGGCGTCGATCTGCCGCTCCAGCCCACCGCGGACGACGTGAGCGCCGCCGTGAAGCGGGCCAGCGACGCTCTGCTGCGGGTCGGCAAGGACGGACTCATCGCCCTGCCCGACGTCGCGGATGCGCGGGTCGTCGCGGCGATGCGAACCCAGACTCATATTGCTTCGGCGACTTACTTCGCGACGCCGATGCTGTTCCCGATGATCGCGTGCGGGCTGGTCGTCACGTCGATCGAAAAAGGGCTATCGCCCGCGACGCCGTACGCGCTGTCGGTGTTCAGCGTGGTGCTCAACTCACTCGGCCGCTTCAAGGAGGCGCACAACTGGGGCCGCCTCGCGCTCGATCTGTTGCCGCGCTGGGAAGACCGCCGCCTCGAAGCCCGGACCCGCCACGTCGTGCACGACATGGCCTGCGTGTGGACGGTGCCGCTCTCGTCGACGCTCGACGAGCTGGAGAGCGTGCTGTCGATCGCCAAGGAGACCGGCGATCTCGAGTACGGCGCCTACTCCGCGCACGCCTTCGTGCACAACGCGTTCTACGCCGCGCGCCCGCTCGGCCCGCTGCTCAAGAAGGCCGACGCGATCGGCGCGTTCATGTCGCGCGCCGGACAGCTCAACGCGCTCGACGTGCACATGCCGGTGGAGCAGATCATCCGCTCCTTCGTCGGCGCGACCGACACGCCTTCGCGGCTGGACGGACCTCGTTTTCTCGAGGATCACGCGATCATGTCGGCGGACAACGCCGGCTCGCGCAGCGCGCTGTGCCTGATCCGGCTGCTGATGGGGATCGCGCGCTATCACTTCGGCGACCCGAACCAGGCCGCCAACTGTCTCGAGGCCGCGCGGCCCTATCTCGACGGCCTCGCCTCGACCTGGCACGTGCCGATCTTGCACCAGTATGCGGCGCTCGCCCGCTGCGCGGCCGGCATCCGCACCCCGCGCGACATCGCGCAGATCGAGGGCGACATCGCCGCGCTGCGCGCCTTCGCCGAAGCCGGCCCGATGAACTTCGGCCACCGCGTGACCTTGATCGACGCCGAGCTCGCGCGCGCCCAGGGCGAGATCGACCTGGCCCTCTCCGGATACTCGCGCGCCGCTTGGCAGGCGATGGCGGGTGGCTGGTCGAACGACGCCGGCCTGGCCTTCGAGCTGATCTGGCGAGTGTCGCCGGATCCCGTCGCGCGCGATTCGGCGCTGGAGAGCGCCCGCGCGGCCTACGGCGCGTGGGGCGCCAGCGCCAAGCTCAAGAGACTGACACCGGCACACCGCTGAAGTTGACCGTGCCGGTCAGCTCGTCGAGGACCAGCTCGTCGGTGAGATCGTTGACGCTCGCGCCGGCGTGGGCCTCGGCGATCCTCATGCGCGTCCCCGGACGGTGATGGCCCCAGCCGTGCGGGAGCGAGACGACGCCGGGCATCATGTCGGCGGTGATCTCCAGCTTCACGGTGAGCTCTCCGGCGCGCGACGCGATCCTCACCTCGGCGCGCTGATCGAGGCCGCGCTTCTTCGCGTCATCGGGGTGCATCAGCAGCGTGCAGCGGTCCTTGCCCTTCACCAGGCGGTCGCTGTTGTGCATCCAGGAGTTGTTGGATCGCAGCTCGCGGCGGCCGATCAGCGTGAGCGGCTGGGCTGGCGTGGCGAGGCGCTTCTCGAGCCTCTCGATGTCCTTGACGTAGATCTCGGGGACCAGCGCGATGCGCTTGTTCGCCGTGTAGAGGCGCTCCGGCAAGCAAGGCTCGAGCGCGCCGAGATCGATGCCGTGCGGGTTCTTCTTGAGCTGCTTGAGCGACAGCCTGTGCGGCCCGGTGCGGAGGGCGATGTCGAGCGCGGCGTCGGGACCGACCTTGCGCAGCAGCGGACGCGCGATCTTCGAGAGCGTGGGCGCCTCGAGGCGGCTGGCCAGCTCCATGAAGATCTCCCAGTCGTGGCGGGCACCCTTCTCTCTCTCGAAAAGAGCTTCGGAATACTTGGCGGTATTTCTGACCTGGAACACATGAAAAGCCAGATCATAGTGTGAGTGCTCGACCCCGAAGGTCGGCGGCAAGATGTAATGCGCGTGCCGGGTGGTCTCGTTGAGATAGATATCCACCGAGATCATGAATTCCAGGCTCGGTAGTGCCTTTTCCAGGCGCGGTCCGTTGGGCGACGAGAGCACCGGATTTCCGCAGGAGGTCACCAGCGCCTTGATCTGCCCCGGCCCCGGCGTGTCCATCTCCTCGGCCATCGCCGCGGCGGGATACTCACCCCCGAACTCGGGGAGGCCGCGCACGCGGGTCCTGCGCCGCGCAAAGTGACCTTGCTGCCCGAGGCGCGCGGTGATGGCGACGACGTCGATCGCCGGCTTCGTGAACATCACACCACCCGCCCGATCGAGGTTGCCGGTGACGACGTTGAGGACGTTGATCAGCCACGACGCCAGCCCGCCGAACTCCTGGGTGCAGACGCCGACGCGCCCGTAGACCGCGCTGCTCTTCGCGTCTTGCAGCTCGGCGGCGATGGCGCGGATGTTCTCCGCGGCGATGCCGGTCGCCTCCGCCACGCGCTCCGGGGCAAAGGGCCTGGCCAGCGCTTTCGCGGTGTCGAGGCCGTCGGTGAACGGCGTGACGTGGCTCGGCTTCGGCTCGAGCAGGTGGAGCAGCGCGAGCAGGAAGAGCGCATCGGTGCCGGGCCGGATCATCTCGTGCCGATCGGCGATCTCGGCGGTCTCGGTGCGCCGCGGATCGATCACCACCAGCTTCCCGCCGCGCTTCTGGAGGTCCTTCAGCCGCCGCGCGACGCCGGCCGCGGTCATCAGGCTGCCGTTGCTCGCTACCGGGTTGGCGCCGAGCATGAGCAGATAGTCGGTGCGATCGAGATCCGGAATCGGCACGAGCAGCTGGTGCCCGAACATCTCCAGCCCGGCGAGCATCTGCGGGAGCTGATCGAGCGACGTCGCCGAGAAGCGGCTGCGCGTCCCGAGCGCCTTGGTGAACATCTGCCCGTGGATCATGCTCCCGTGGTTGTGGACGGTCGGGTTACCTTGATAGAGCGCGGTGGCGTCACGGCCGTGTTTTTCGCGGATTTCGGCGAGCTTCTGGGCGACCTCGTCGAACGCCTGCTCCCAGCCGATCTCTTGCCACCCGCTCGCCGTACGCTTCATCGGCCGCTTCAGCCGATCGGGATCCTCGTGGATGTCCCCGAGCGCGACCGCCTTGGGACAGATGTGCCCGCGGCTGAACGGATCCTGCTCGTCACCGCGGATACCGGTGATCTTGGCGCCTTCGACGGTGATCTCGAGCCCGCACATGGCCTCGCAGAGATTGCAGGTGCGGAAGTGCGTTCGCGTGGTCACGGCGGGAACATACTCCTTTCCCTCCGCCTTTACCTGCTGGCGGCCGGGTCACAACCTCCGCAATAGGCTCCGGCGCTGCTCGATCAGCGAAGTAGGCTCGCTCGGGATCTGAAGCCGTGCTCCCGCTGGCTGTGGGCAGTCCGCGGCCCTTTATGCAAATTCTGTGTTCGCAGCGAGGAGCGGCGAGCGGAGCTAGGATCCTCCGGGCGCACGGCTGCTCGGCGCGCGATCCGTCGGCCGATCGGTGGGCGCCGGATCTTGGGGCACGAGCGCCTGCGTGACTTGCCATCGCGCGATCACGGCCCTGACGTCGGGCTCTCGGCCGACCGGTCGATGTCTTAGCGAAGACTACCCAGCAAGCGTCGTTGCTTCAAATGCGCGCGCCCGAACCGCGATGGTGTCCCCGCTTTGCATCTCAACGAAAAGCACTCCGTCCAACACCTCCGCACGGTTAGCATGGACGCTCCGACCCCATGGCAGAGCACATGGAACATGAACATCCGAGACGTCGGTGCACACGAGGCGCATCGTATTGAAGAGCAACTCAGCGCGTGCACCGTCCCAGCGAACTACTATCTCGCGCAGCACCTTATCGTGGACATCAAAATGCCCGTCCGGCTGGCTCATTAGACTCAACCCATAACACAAGCCGCTACGGCCGCACCACGGTTGCGCTCTCTTCTGACCCAATCCTAACCGCCATCGAACGAGAAGAATTGGCGACACCCTTCGGGCGCACTCACGGACCCCCGGGAGCGGAGCGGGAGGGGGGCCATGAGTGGGTTCGAAGGGTGTGTCCTCGCGCGAAGCGCGGGGACCTCTGGTGCGCCGAACATGGGCGAGACACAGGGGGTGGGAGTCCCCCCGAGAGGAGGTCGCAGACCGATCGAAGCGAAGCGCAGAGCGTCGGACCGCGAGGCCGGCGTGAAGGAAGCGTGGAGCGAAGCTGCGGGTCGATGGACAAGAACCGGATACGAGGCGCCCGAAGACCGGGACGAGCGGCCCAGTGACCGCGAAGTTCCTGCGACCAAAGGTCGGAGGCGTAGATCCGGCGATCGTGCAGCGAAGTGTGTCGTTCTTACTTCGGGAGATCTCGCCTTGCGCCTGAAAGGGCGACGCGGAGTGGCGGAGCGAGAAGTCAGCAGAGGTCGTAGTAGCCGCCGTGGGCCTTGAGTGGCCGAATGCACGGCGTCGAAGGACCGAACGAGGAGGAGGATCAAGTCGCCATGAGTCTCAACGACAAATTGTCTCAGATGCTCGCGCAAGCGAGGCTCGGCGTGCGTTGGCGAGGTGAAGCCTCGCTTTCGACGTCCAGCGAGGAAGCGTCGTCGGCGGCGAATGGAAGGACAGATCTGGGAGCGGACGTGCAGATGGAGCTCGTGATTGAGCGGGCCAATCTGTTCGCCGCGTTGAAGCGAGTTCGGAGAAACAAAGGTGGAGCCGGGGTCGACGGGATGTCGACAGATGAGTTGCCTGGTTGGCTTCGAGAGCACTGGCCGCGTGTTCGGCAGGCGCTGCTCGATGGGAGTTATGTTCCTGCGCCGGTGAGGCGCGTATCGATCCCCAAGCCTCAGGGCGGTAGTCGGGAGCTCGGGATCCCGACCGTCCTGGATCGTCTCATTCAGCAAGCGGTGCTGCAGGTGATGCAGCCGCGAATCGACCCGACGTTCTCGTCGCACAGTCACGGATTTCGGCCGGGTCGGAGCGCGCGCGGCGCGCTTCGCGAAGCGCTGGGCTACGTGAAGGAGCGGCGGGTGATCGTGGTCGACGTGTGAAGTGGACCCCATTGTTCAGACCAGTGGAGCCGATACTTAAGACAGGCCTGCTCGTCTCTGGTTATTGAATGTGGTTGGTGGTCCCGCCTCTTCCGCCGTAAGATAGTTGCACGTGAAACGCAAGTTGTCTTGCACATGGCCTCCAGGCTTGCTGAGGGCTCAGGCGGCACGGCGACCTCCGAC
>Ga0335397_10007850_pt1 | contig 13508 bp, 9 predicted proteins | sample MAT04_FD_205740 | JGI IMG/M metagenome (GOLD analysis project Ga0335397, IMG submission 205740) | Freshwater microbial communities from Lake Fryxell liftoff mats and glacier meltwater in Antarctica - MAT-04 (spades assembly) (version 2) ...
CTCGGAAACTGGGCGGCCTAGGGATTTCGGACAGTGGGCCCTCTTAAACTGGGGGCGTTACTGAAAGTGAGATCGCAGGATGACCGCATCACGACGACGGTTTAGCCAGGAGTTCAAGGACGAGTTGTGCCGGGAGGTGATTGCCACCTCGAAGCCGATCAAGGAAGTGGCCGCAGCCTACGGTGTCGGCGCCGAGACCCTGCGTCACTGGCTGGCCAAGTATCGAGAGGACAACGGTGGCACGGAGGAGGAGCTGACCCTCACCGAGCGGGCCCGGCTGAAGGAGCTGGAGCGGGAGAATCAGGATCTCCGTGCGGAGACGGCGTTCCTAAAAAAAGCCAGCGCTTACTTCGCGAGGGAGCAGCGGTAGTGAGCAAGTACGAGTTCATCGATTCCCGAAAATGCGATCCGGCCGAACTGAGCCCGGTGACGAAAATGTGTCTGTGGCTGGGGGTATCGACTTCCGGTTTCTATCACTGGGCGTCGCGCCCGCAGTCGGCGACAGCGGCCCGCCGGGACGGCCTGGCCGGCAGTATCCGGCACTTCTTCACCGCATCGGACGGCACCTACGGGTACCGGCGGATCCACGCCGATCTGATTGATGCGGGCACCGAGTGCTCGCCGGAGCTGGTGCGCCAGATCATGCGCCAGGAGGGCTTGGTCCCGTGCCAGCCGCGCCCATTCCGGGTCACGACAGACGCGGATGTCGAGGCGGCAGCGTCGATGCCCGACCTCGTGAAGCGGGACTTCACCGCAGATCGCCCGGGAATCAAGTTCGTCGGCGACATCACCTACATCCACACCTGGCAAGGATTCATCTACCTCGCCACCGTCATCGACTGCTATTCGAAGAAGGTCGTCGGCTGGTCGATCGCGGACCATATGCGCACCGAGCTCGTCGCCGACGCGCTGAAGAACGCCGCCGCAACGAGCGTCGTGGAGACGGACGCGATCTTCCACTCGGACAGGGGAAGCGTCTACACCTCGGCCGAGTACCGGGCCCTGGCGACCGGGCTCGGGATGCGGTCCTCGATGGGCAGAACCGGCGTGTGCTGGGACAACGCGATGGCCGAATCGTTCTTCTCCGCGCTGAAGAATGAACGCGTCTACCGCACCGTCTACGCCACGAAGAGGCACGCCAGACGCGATGTCATCGCCTACATCGAGGGCTTCTACAACAGCCGCCGCCGGCACTCCGCGCTCGGCTACCGACGGCCCAACGAAGTCCACTACAGTTACCAGCAGCCAGCTCTGGCAGCGTAAGAAAAACCATCAATCCGCTGTCCGAAAATCACGCAGCAGCCCAGAGCGCGTAGGTGCTTTCGGACGCTCTAAGTCCCCTTGATCCCTGGTAACTATAGAGATTTACTGAGTTTGGTCTGGCGACAGGTTCAGCTTCTGCGGTTCCCGAGGATTTCGGTTATTTCTGCTCTGATGAGCGGGCACCTGCGAACGATTTGGGAACTGCCTAATTCCCTTGCGAAATGGCTCAGCGCCTGTGACTCCGACCACCACGGGTCGGCGCCGTTCAGTTGGCGCCGCGACTTCGGTGACACCCGCCAGCGCCTCCACGACTGGGTCGCAACATCATGCACGCGCCTCGACTGCGACAGACCGTTTGGCCGGGGGAACCATCTGCGGACTCACTTGACATCTATATGACCGTCCCGGGCCTCGACATTTCTTGGCGGTTACTTCAGAGGAAGGCCAACACTTGCCATGAACGGCTCGGGATCTACCGGCATTCCCGACCTCTGTAACTCGAAGTGCAGATGACACCCGGTCGAGTTGCCGGTGGTTCCTTCCGCGCCGAGGGGTATGCCGGCGGTCACTTCCTGGTTAATGGATACTACGATCGAGTCCCACTGCATGTGGCCATACAACGAGACGAGCCCGTCGCCATGATCGATGCGAACGGTGTTTCCGAAACCTTGATAGGACCCGGCCGTGACCACGCGGCCGGTGCCAACGGCATAGATCGTCGCTCCGCACGGCTGGGCCATGTCGTAGCCCTTGTGGTCCGTGGAGCAGAAGCTGCAGTCCTGCACCGGGTTATATCCGAAGCCGCGGCCTTTGGAGTACTCACCCTCGAGGGGATACGCCCATTCACCGCCGACCGATGTCACAGCGTCCGTTGAAAGAGAGAATGGGAATCGCCCAACTGCAGTCAGGGAACCGATTGCCACCGCAACGAGAAAAACGAGCACACGAACGCCATCGGCGACTACTGGCCCGAAAAGCGGGCGGCGCTTGGATCGGACCGTTGTCGACCGCCCCTGCTTGCTCGGACTCTCTCGTGGCGATGGCGATCGCATCGACGATGGACGCACCGGCGCGATGTCATCGCCGACGGGCGCTTCGGCGGATGTTGGTGAGACTGGCGACGAATCCATGGTGTCCAACCGTCTGCGAGGTCCAATTTTGGGGCGACTCTCAGAATCGAGAATCTTGTCGCAGAAGCGAGTGCCGCGATATCGGCGAGTCCTGCTCGAGGACCCGCTTGTGCACACCGAGCCAGTATCGAAGCCTTCGTTTCATCGTTCGCCTCCTCATAACGAGGCGAGGCTGTTTGCTGTTAAGGGTACGCCGCCCCCTCAGTGGGAACAACCGTGGGAGTCATCCCGGTGGTGCCGTCGTTCGCCGCCGGGACCTCCATCCGGCGCCGCCGTGCAGACTCGTTGCCTCAACGGGCACGAATCGGAGGGCCGGACCCTGCAATCGCTACGATTTCACTGGTGGAGCCGACCTGATTCGGAGGAAGGGCCATGGCCACGCGTAAATGCGAGTGCGGAGCAGAGCAGGACTCTTCAGAGCGCTTTTGTTCTGAGTGCCTCGCCTACCTGTGGTGGGATCAACCCGAGGAGGCGACGGTCGACCAGTTCGGGGGAACCACCCGCCTCGACGTTGTGCAGCCCGACGCGCAGGTCGGTGATGTCGGTGCCGCTGCCGCCGTGAGTGCGCCTTCACCCCAACCGCCACCGCCACCGCCACCGCCGCAGCAGGTGGCGTCAACCCCCGGGCCGAGCGCGACGGCGTCGGTGCTCCCGGTGGGGGCGGTGTCCACTCCCGTGACGGTCGAGAGTGCGCAACCGGGGCCCGCCACGCCTCCCGATCGTCATGCCGCAGTTCCCGAAGTAGTTGTCGAGACCAGCGAGGTCACGATCGGCGCCGACGGCACGGGAACGCTGGTGCTCGAAGTGACGAACCCCTCGGACATCGTCGACGGCTACGACTTCGCTATTCCCGATGCTCCGCCCTGGCTGCTTGCGACCGCCGAGGACGCCCACCTTATGCCGGGCGAATCCCGGACGATCGGCGTGAAGCTCTCCGTGCGCAGTGACCAAATCGTCCTCGCCCAGCGAGTCGGAGTGCGATTCGAGGTGACCTCACAGGCAGATGGAGCCCGCCGCGCCAACGCGATGGTCGACGTGCTCGTTCCGCCGTCCGGACCACTCATGTCCCTCACCATCCAGCCTTCGATTGTCCGCCTGCAGGATGTTGCAGCCGGCGAGGTCGTTCTGGTTCTCGACAACCAGTCGGCCAACCACCCCCAGACGTTCCAACTGTCGGGGTCGGATCCGGAGGGTGTCGTACGGTTCGGGTTCGACCGACGTCGGGTCACCGTGCGTCCTGGCGGTGTCGAGAATGTGACCGTCGGGTTCTCGGCGCCTCTGCCGGAACCAGGTGCTGAGGTGACGCGTCAAATAACCATCACCGGCACACATCCCAATGGTGAGGTGGCCGCGACGGTCCTCGTGATCCAGCGCACGCTCCCGGCCCCTGTCGATGAGCCGCTTCAGGTCAGGCTCTCGCCCGTCCAGATCAGAAGTGTGAATGGGGCCGATGCCGACTTCGAGGTGCAGCTCGACAACCGAGGCGGCCATAGCCCCAAGTCGGTCGTACTCAGTGCACGCGACGCGCAGAATCGGCTGACGTTCGCTTTCGCTCCACGGGAGGTCACCGTCGCTTCAGGAATGACGGGGGGAGCAAATGCGCGGGTACGCGCCACACCACCGCCCGCGGGGACAACCGAAATGCTGCCCTTCACCGTCGTTGCTTCGAACGGTCGTGTCGACACCGAGGCGCAGGGTCAGTTGGAGGCGACGGCTACACCGGACCCGATGTCGACGGCCCTGCTGCACGTCTCCTCACCACACCTGAAATTGACCGGCGGTGCGGAACGGGCCGAGTTCTACGTCGTCGTCGACAACCGTGAGGGGCACAAATCCGTTCGCGTGTCGCTCACTGGCACGTCGGAAGACGGAGACGCAATGGTGAACTTCGACCCGAGCGACGTTTCCGTCGCCGCACGCTCGACGTCCCGCGTGCGCGTTCTTGTGAGGGCTCCTCGCCCGCCTGCCGGTGAGTCCGTCACCCGCGAACTTGAGCTCAGGGCGAGCGACGGCCGGCAAGCGGTCTCCGCCACCACCAAGTTGATCCAGAGCACGCCCGACTTGCGCCCGGTATGGAGCCGGTTTCTCGTGTTCTTCGGTGCGGTCTTCGCGGTCATCGGATCGCTCTTGCCCTGGGTGGGCACCACGCGAGCCCTGCCCTCATTGGATTTACTCGAACGGGTCATCGGTCAACAGGTTTCGGAAGTCGACTGGAATTCGCTGGTCGAGGCCGCGGCGCGAGTCGTCGTGATCCTGCTCGCTGTGATGATGGTCCTGGGCATGACCGGTCGGGCCGGGGGGCTGACGAGGCAATCAGCGGTCCTCATCGTGCTGCTGACCGCTGGGCTGCTGATTGGAACGCTTGTGGGTGGTGTCGCCGAGTTCCGCGCCCCCGCACGCGGGCTGTTCGTGGTGTGGTTCGGGGCGCTGCTGGGCTACATCGGTGGCGTGCTCGCTCGACCGCGTCAGGACCGTTAGCCTCCGATGATCACCGACACGGTCCCCGGGCCGGGCGCGATCGGCATTCCGTGGAGCGTGAGGTCGCCGAGACGAGCCGCTGGGAATCCGGCGATCTGCACGCTCATGCTGCCCTGAGCGATCCCGTTGGGAATCGGGGACGAGCAGATGATGCCGCCGGGTGCGCCGTTGGCGACGGCAGCGGGGGCGCCTCCGATGAGCACCGATGGCACGGCGGCGGCGGCCGTGATCGCGCCCCCCACGTGCGGTGTGGTGCCGTCGATGAGGCCGCAGAGAGCAACATCGCCTACGCGCAGCGCGGGCCCCGCGGGCATCAGCGCTGACTCGGCATTCGATCCATGCCATCACGGTATGCCCCCGCACACGCCTGAACCAAGGACCGGAAGGGCGCATAGCCGCGCACATGGCGCTGCCCGTTGAGCGGATGTTGAGTGCACGAAGAGGACGCGAGAGCAGACTCCAAGAGAAGCCCTCGTGCAGCACAGCGACAGAGAAGGGACCGGGTGATGACCAGAACAACCGTGCGTGTGTACGCGCGTGATCCAATCTCCGAGGCAGGCGTCGCCAGTTCACTGCGACCCAGACCGGAGGTCCGTATCGTTGGACCGGCGGATGACGACACGCCTGAGGTCGTGCTGGTTGTCGCCGACGAGGTGAACGAGGAGACACTCAATACGCTCCGCTTCCTCCGGAGAAACGGGGCGTCGAAGGTCGTGCTGATCTCGGCACACCTGGATGACAAGGCCCTCGTGAGAGCGGTCGAGTCGGGCGTGGTCGGTCTCGTGCGCCGATCCGAGGCAACGACCGATCGACTGCTCGCCGTGATCGGGAGCGCCGCTCTGGGGGAAGGGGCCGTCCCTCCCGATCTCCTTGGCCGCCTCCTCGATCAGGTCGGCCGCCTTCAACGGACGGTGTTGGACCCCCGGGGCATGACCTTCTCCGGACTGTCGGCCCGCGAGATCGAGGTCCTCCGACTCGTCGCCGACGGATTCGACACCGCCTACATCGCCCGGGAGTTGTCATACTCGGAGCGAACGGTGAAGAACGTGCTGCACGACCTGACCACGCGTCTCCAGTTGCGCAACAGGTCCCACGCCGTCGCCTACGCCCTCCGAGAGGGACTGATCTAGCCTCAGGCATTGCCCGTCCGGTCAGGCGCTCCTGCCCCTCCGCTTGCCCACCGGTGAGCGCGCTCACCGCGGAGCAGGAGCAAGGTTGGCGCAGAGCGCGCGGAGCGACGAGCATCCGCCAAGGCGCACCGCGACTCGTCGTTGCTCGGAGAGGTAAGCGCATGATTGGCGAGATCGACGACGCACTAAGGTCGCTCGTGAAGGCATCCGAGGGAATCCCGAAAGATGTCGAAGTCGCCTTTGACGCGCCGACGAAGGAGTGGGCCGCACGAAGGAATGCGCCGACGATCGATCTATTCCTCTACGACATCCGAGAAGACGTGCGGCGCCGAGAGTACGGGTGGCGCGAGCAACGCGACGCAAAGGGGGTGCTGACCGCACGCACACCCACCCCCCGGTTGTTCAAGCTGTCCTATCTCGTGACAGCGTGGACTCAGCGAGCTGATGACGAGCATCGGCTCCTCGATGCACTGTTGCGCTGCTTCCTCCGCTATGACGCCGTCCCGGACGAACTCGTCGCCACCGTCCGTTCCGACACTGGTCTCCCGTGTTCGATCACGATCGCCCAACCTCCCCCGGAGGATCGCGCATTCGCCGATGTCTGGTCGTCGCTCGGCGGCGAGCTCAAGCCGTCGCTCGATGTGGTCGTCACGGCGCCCGTCGGTCGCGACATCTTCTACCCCGCGGGTCCGCCCACGGATGGCGTCGAAGCGTCGATCAGCGCCGCGGACCTCGGGATCGACGAGACGGTGGCAAGTCGGGCGCCGACGGAAGGCCGACATGCCTGAAGATCCCAGCATCCTGCACCTGCTGGGCAGACTGGGGGCGATCGAGGATCGTATCCGTCGCCTGGTCACAGCGAGGCGGTCGACGGACCCTCACCCGGATGATCCCTTCCGCGGGCTCTATCTGAGCGATGAGATGATCGACCGCCTCTTCGGTGGAGTCACGGGTGTGCCGGATTGGTCCGACCCGTCCGCACGCCTCGCCGCCTGTGAGCAGGCTGCAGACATCGCCGAGGGGGCGGGCTACGACATTCGGCTCCGTTCGCTTGCCGACGCGTTCGAGCTTGGACCGATCGACGTGGACCTCCTCGTCGTCGCCATTGCCGCCGATCTCGATCCCCGATTCGAGCGGTTCTTCGCGTACCTCAACGACGACGTGAGCCGACGGCGCCCGTCGGTTGGGGTTGCGCTCGACCTGTGCGGGGTGCCCCTCACGAGCGTCGCAGATCGGGCGCGACTGATCTCCGGTCCGCTCGTCTCCGGCGGCTTGGTGATGGTCCAGGAGGATGACCGGCCGTTGCCCGGACGCTCCGTCCGCGTGCCTGACCGCATCGTCAGCCACCTCCTCGGGGACGACACCGAGGACCGTGCTCTGGCCGGCGTTCTCACTCAGCCGATCGATGTCGAATGGGGCGACGACCGACTGGTACGCCGCGCGCTTGACCGCGGTGTGCGGCTGCTCTATCTGCGCGAGCCAGCGACCGGATCGGGCACCGCCCCGGCGTTGCGTGGCATCCGCGCGCTGGGTCTGGATGCGGTGGTGGCAGACCTCGAGCGGTTGGGCCACGACGCCGACGCCGAGTCGCTCGCGCGACTGGTGGTGCGCGAGGCCCGCCTCCGCCGGGCCGTGCTCGTTGTGTCAGGGGTTGCTGCCGACAGTCGCCCGCGCCTCATCGACACTCTCGCAGATTCGCCGCAGCCGACGATAATGATCGGCGAACCCGCCTGGGACCCGACATGGTTCCGCGACCTCCCGGCGATGGAGGCCGTGGAGGCGACGACGGCCGACGAGCGGTCTGCACTGTGGCGCCGATCGCTTGGTCCAATCACCGAGGCGATCGACGTGTCAGCGGCCACGGATCAGTTCCGTCTGCGGCCCGAGCAGGTTCGGCGAGCGGCCGCAACAGCTCGTACGCAGGCTGCCCTCCGCCCGAGCGGCAGGGTCACTGCCGATGATCTCGCCGCCGGCGCGCGCGCCGAGAATGCGTCGGCGCTGGACCGCCTCGCGCGCCGGATCGCACCGAAGGTCGGGTGGGGTGACCTCGTTCTCCCGCCGGGGCCGCTGAACGCACTGCACGAGATCGAATTGCGCGCACACCACCGGGAGCAGGTGCTCGGGGACTGGGGCATGCGGCCAGGCGGAGGACGCGGGCACGGTGTGGTTGCGCTGTTCGCGGGAGACTCGGGAACAGGAAAGACGATGTCAGCCGAGGTCGTTGCCAACGGGCTGGGGCTCGACCTCTACGTCATCGACCTCTCGACGGTCGTCGACAAGTACATCGGCGAGACCGAGAAGAATCTCGAGCGCATTTTCCGCGCAGCCGCAGGAACGAATGCCGTGCTGCTCTTCGACGAGGCCGACGCGGTGTTCGGAAAACGCAGCGAAGTGAAGGACGCGCACGATCGATACGCGAATGTCGAGAGCGCCTATCTGCTGCAGCGAATGGAAACATTTGACGGCCTCGCCATTCTCGCGACCAACCTGCGCGCCAACATCGACGAGGCCTTCACGCGCCGGCTCGACCTGATCGTCGACTTCCCAATGCCGGATGCCGCCCACCGCACGCGCCTGTGGGACCGCAGCCTCGGGCCCCGCATCGGCCGAAGCAACGATATCGATCTCGACTTCCTCGGTGAGGCGTTCGAACTCGCGGGCGGTGCCATTCGCGCCGCCGCGATCACCGCGGCCTACCTAGCGGCGGCTGATCGCGGCGTCGTGCAGATGAACCACTTGATCGTCGCCGTCCAACGCGAGTACCGTAAGCTCGGCCGACTCCTCGTAGAGGACGAGTTCGGGCGTTACTGGGCGACTGCGGACAGCGCATGAACGGGCAGACGCGCAGATCGTGCTGCCCTTTCGGGCAGTGACGGGCAATTCAGCTGGATTCGCGGTGCAATAGAAGAGCGTTGAGCGCGGAGGTGGGCGATGAATGCACAGGAGTTGATCCCCGGCGAGGTCGAGGTCGAGGTCGCGCGACACAGTCACGAGTCCTCGCGGAATGCGGACGTTGGCCAGCGCGCATTGGCCGGCGCGCGCGATCCGGGTGTCCTCGGCGCGGCGGGACTGCTGCGGCTGCAGCGGGAGGCGGGAAACGGGGCGGTCAGCGAGCTGGTCGAGCAAAACTCACCAGTGCACGACGTTATCTCGTCCGCGGGCGAGGCTCTGGAGCCCGGCGTGCGCGCCGATATGGAGGGGCGCATGGGCCACGACTTCGGCGGTGTCCGCGTGCACACCGACGTCGCCGCGAGCGCCTCAGCACAGGCGGTGGGCGCCCATGCGTACACCGTGGGAAACAATGTCGTGTTCCAGCGCGACGCGTACGACCCCTCATCGCAGGCCGGCCGCACCACGCTGGCGCACGAGCTGACCCATGTCGTTCAACAGCGCTCAGGCGCGGTGGAGGGAACGCCCGCAGGCGGAGGCGTGAGCATCAGCGACCCAGGGGATCGGTTCGAGCGCGCGGCCGCCGACAACGCGGCGCGCGTCGTGGGCGAACCCGCCCCAGTGCAACGCGAGGCGGAGGACGAGCAGGACGACGAGACCGTCCAGGGGCTGTTCGTGCAGCGACAGGACGCCGAAGAGGATCAGGAGGACGCGGCTGACTGAGCCGCGAGCGCGGCCATGGTGGTGCATCCGGGGCTGCAGGCTCCGACTCGCGAGAGGAGGCGGAGCCGATGAGCGCGGCGGCTGCCTCTCCCACTCGGGCGGACCGGCGCTCGGCCAGCCCCGGGCGCGTCGAGCTCACCCACGCGCTTGCCGCCGGACGCCGAGGCTCAGTGGCCATCCCACCCAGCGCAGGCGGGCCGGCCGGGCCGCTCTTCGCGCTGCAGCGCGATGCCGGGAACTCCGCCGCCAGCGCCCTCGTCGCCGCGAAGCTGCGAGGCCCTGGCGACGCGGCCATCGTCGAGATCGATGGCGCCCTCGTCGAGTTGCGACGCGACGAGCCCGACATCGAGCGCGTCGAGCGCGGGCTCATTCAGGCCAAGGCGGCCGGCATCCGTGTCGACTTGGAAGGCCCGAAGCCACCGGCGTCTGCGCTCGCCGTCACGATGACGGGGTTCGGCCCGAGCGCTGTCGCAGCGAAGAAGCCAGTACCCCCGGCGCAACCATTACCACCCGTTTCGCCGCTGGGAAAGGCCGCCGCCGCGAAGATCAAGGTCACAGGGCCGGCACGAGCCGCCGCGGCGGCCGGACCAGCTGCGGCGGGCGGCGGATCGGCGCCGGCGCCGGCCCCGCCGCGCCTGACCGCCGACATGCTGCTCCGGCCTCCGGTGCCGCCCCCGGGGATCAAACCCGCGCAGGATCCCGCGTTCGGCCTCGTCAAGCGGAATACGAAGGGATTCGCCGCCGCGAAGCGGGCGCACCCTCCCGCGGCTGCGAAGGCGAAGGAGGCGCAGGATGCCGCGATCGCGCCAAGCGACGACCTCGCCGGGCAGGCGAAGGCCGCCAAGGCCGACGCGATGGACGCGCAGCAGCCGGGCACCTTCGACAAGAAGGCGTTCATCGCGGCCGTGAAAACGGCCATTGAGGCGAAGTCGCCGAAGACATTGAAGGAGGCCGACGACTATGCCCAGTCGGGCAAGGCGGGCGAGGTCAAGGGTGAGGTGAAGGGGCTTGTCACGCAGGGCAAGGCGGGATCGGCGCGCGACATCGAGACGGCCACGGCGGCGCCGCCCGATCAGTCGAAGGCGGTGGCCAAACCCGTCACCCCTCTTGCGACGGAGGACCCAGGGCAGGTCGCGCCGATTCCCGCAGCCGGGGCTGTGCCGAAGCCCGCCCCGCCCGAGCAGGTCAACCTCGAAGCCGGCAAGCACGAGGCCGACCAGGAGATGACCGACGCGAACGTCACCGACCAGCAGCTCGCGAACTCCGGTGAGCCCGAATTTCAGGGCGCCCTGGCCGAGAAGAAGACCGCTGCCACGCACGCTGCCACCGCCCCCGGCCAGTATCGCGAGCAGGAACAGGCGACCATCGCCCATGGCAACGCGCAGGCAGGGGCCACGACGGCTGCCGGCGTGCAGGGCATGCAGGCGACAAAGGGCGCGGCACTCGCCAAACTCGCCGCCGAGAAGGGCAAGACGAAGTCGAAGGATGAGCAGAAGCGTGCCGAGGTCACCTCGAAGGTGCAGAGCATCTTCACCGCCACCGAAACGGACGTGAAGACGATCCTCGACGGCATCGACCCGAAGGTCGACATGGAGTTCGAACAGGGTGAGGCGAAGGCGAAGGCCTCCTTCGAGAAGTACGTCGCAGCAAAGATGTCCGCGTACAAGAAGGACCGCTACGGCGGATGGCTCGGCGGATTCCGATGGGTCAGGGACAAGATCAAAGGGATGCCCGCCAAGGTGAACGAGTTCTACGAGGCGGGTCGCGAGCTCTACCTCAGGGAGATGGACCGCGTAATCTCCCGGGTGGCAGACATCGTCGGACGTGACCTCGTCTCCGCCAAGCAGCGCATCGCGAAGGGCCGGGCAGAGATTGCCACTTACGTGAAGTCGCTCCCCCGGGATCTGCAGAAGGTCGGATCCGAGGCGGCCACCGAGATCGGCGATCGCTTCGAACAGCTTGAGAGCGAGGTCAAAGACAAAGAGAACGCGGTCGTCGAGACCCTGGCCACGAAGTACGTCGAGTCGCGCACGGGGCTGGACGAGCGGATCGAGGAGCTCCAGGCCGAGAACAAGGGTCTCGTCGACAAGGCCATCGGGGCGATCAAGGCGGTCATCAACACGATCCGCGAACTTGCGTCGATGCTCGCGAGCGCGCTCTCCCGTGCGGCATCCGCCATCGGCGACATCATGGGCGACCCGGTCCGTTTCCTCGGCAACCTCATCAGCGGCGTAAAGGGCGGCATCGACAAGTTCTTCTCCAACATCACCACCCACCTCAAGAAGGGGCTCCTGGGCTGGCTGTTCGGTCAGCTCGGCGACGCGGGCATCGAGATTCCCGACACCTTCGATCTGAAGGGCGTCGTGCAGCTGGTGGCGTCGGTATTCGGGCTCACCTGGGCGAAAATCCGCAACCGGATCATCCTGCAGATCGGCGGCAAGGCGATGGAGGCGGTCGAGAACGGCGTCGAGGTGTTTCAGGTGATCAGGGCTCAGGGCGTCGCCGGGCTGTGGGGTAAGCTGGTCGAGAAGGTCGGCGACATCAAGGCCATGATCCGGGATCAGCTCGAGGACTTCGTGATCACGAGGATCATCACGGCGGGCATCACCTGGCTCCTCAGCCTGCTGAACCCCGCCGCCGCGTTCATCAAGGCGTGCAAGCTCATTTACGACGTCGTGATGTTCTTCGTCAACAACGCGGCCCGGATCGCACTATTCGTGAACACCGTCATCGACGGAGTGGTCGACATCGCCAAGGGCAACGTTTCCGCCGTCGTCGACAAGATCGAGAGCGCGCTCAGTCAGATGGTGCCGATCCTCATCGGCTTCGTGGCGAGCGTCCTCGGCATCGGCGGCATCGGCGAGAAGATCCGCTCCATCCTCAAGTCGATTCAGAAGCCGATCACCAAGGCGGTGGACTCCCTCATCAAGACTGGCCTGAAGCTCGCGGCACCGATCATCCGGGGCGTCAAGGGCATCAGCACGAAGGTCAAAGCGAAAGTCGCGTCAGGAAAGGCCTGGGTGAAGGGGAAGGCTCGGGCAGCCGCAGGATGGGCCCGAGAAAAACTAGCAGGATTGCGAGCACGGCTCGGGCAGGCACGCGAGACGTTCCTGATCGCTGGCAATGAGCATGCAATCACCGTGGACTACCGACAGAAAACGATCTCACTCGCCTCGAAGCATCCGGGAGACATCAGTGCGAAAGCTACCAAGATGGCAAAGGCGAGCCACGCCGAACCATCAGTGATTCCAGTCCTGGGGGCTGTCGCCGCTGAAAAGAAGATGCTATCCCAGCCGGGTCCTGCGTCAATCACGCTTGAAGCAGCTGAAGCCCAGTTGAAGGGCATCCCGAGGCGCCTGAAGGCGGTGGTTGCACCATTCATGCTGTCGCTGCGGGCTGGAAAAGACCCGCTCGTGGAGAAGGGCATAACCGCAGATTTGGTCGTCGAGCGAATTCGTCCTTTCACAAAATCGTGGGACGCATGGGAGGTAGCCGGGGCAGCGCTTATGCGAGGAGGCGACGAGAGGTTGATTCGACCCGGTTCCGACTATGGGCTGGCCAACTACGTGCGCTATCACGTCTTCGGGCCGGGGCTCGGAAGGGAGGGCTTTCCAATCTTGTTGGCGCCTGAACGCGCAAATCAGCACGCGAATCTGCAGATCGAGGGATACATGAGGCGAGCAGTCGCTGCGGATGCGAACGTGCGGTTCAAAGTCGCCCATGTCACGTTCAGTGGCGAAGAATTGCGACCATTCATAGAGTCGATGATCAAGAGCGGCAACCTGAAGATACTTGCGGTTCTCGCAGCGGATTCTGGACGTATAGAGCGCCATCTGAAGTCCATTAGCTACACCATGGAGATTCAGCCGAAGGGATCGCCAGCCCGCCAGTATCG
>Ga0335397_10007856_pt1 | contig 13503 bp, 12 predicted proteins | sample MAT04_FD_205740 | JGI IMG/M metagenome (GOLD analysis project Ga0335397, IMG submission 205740) | Freshwater microbial communities from Lake Fryxell liftoff mats and glacier meltwater in Antarctica - MAT-04 (spades assembly) (version 2) ...
GTGGCGATCGCGACGATGACCAGCAGCATCGGGGTTGCGATGCGCTTGCCGTTGCGACGGATGAACATCGCCGTGCCGTGAAAGTCATCGGTGAACGGGTAACGCTTACGGATCGCGCGTACGACGAAGTTGTCAGTGGGTTCTGGGTCTTCATTGTGGTGACGGGCGAGTTGGATTCCGGTCCAGATCAGTAGTACGCCGAAGAGCACGAACGTGAACGAGAAGGCGGCAAGTGCCGCTGCGCCGACTGCAATGAAGACAGCGCGCATTGCTAGCGCCAACACGATGCCGATCAGCAGGACTCGCTGTTGCAGTTCTGAGGGCACCGCGAATTGGGTCAGAATGATCGCGAAGACAAAGAGGTTGTCGACCGACAAGCTCTTCTCGACCAGGTAGGCGGCAAAGAATTCGGTTCCCGCCTGATTTCCACCGAAATAGAACATTCCTACGCCGAAGGCCAGCGCGAGCGTGATGTAGAAGATTGACCATCGGGCGGCCTCACCGATACCGACGACGTGTGGCGTGCGACTAACCATCACGAGATCAAATGCCACCAGCAGCAGAACACCGGCGACGGTCGCCGCCCATATCCACAGCGGAATGCTGAGGTCCATTTCAGTCAACCCTCTCGTTGGTTGCGTCCGCGTGATTCCTGAGGCTATTATATGCATAATGATTCATGCATTGCAAAACAGGTAATGGCTACTAATGTGACTAATCGCCCACCGCGGATCGAGGAAATCGAGGAGGTTGCTGGGATGGATAGTGGGCTTTCCCGGCGGTGGCGTTCATTGCCCGGACCGGTGCGCAAATCGGTGGTGCTCACGATTGGCTTGACGCTATTCGTGATCGGCGCGGTATTGGTCATCCTGCCGGGGCCGTTCAGTTTGCCTTTTGTTATCGCTGGGTTGGCGATACTTTCTAGCGAGTTTCTCTGGGCTGCCCGCCTGATGGAGCGTGGACAGGCCTCCGTTGTTGCCGCCCGAAAGTGGGTCGGGCGGGTCCCGACACCGGCCCTGATCACCGTTGGGCTGTTCGTATTTCTGGCGATTTGTGCCACCGCGTACTGGTGGCTCACGCGGGGATGAGTGCTTCGACTAACTTTGCGCGACGCACCTAGCGCGAGCGCTCTTCTGCTGCCTGGGTCAGGAGGTCGACGATTGGCGCTACATGGTCTAGTTCGCCGCTGGAAACGCTGATCATGAATCGGTAAGCCTCTTCGTTAGACCAGGTGAGGCCAAGTCCGTTCATGCGGAGAAGGCAATCAGTCCCACGAGTGCAAGTTGCTCGTTGCCATCTACGAATGCAAGTGTTACGCCGGCGAGATGATCTCCGGGGTCTTGTTGGGAACGCGGAAGCGGTTGATCTGCTTGTCAAACTTAGCGCGCTTGTCGTCGTCACGAACTCCGAGTCCTTCGCGCGGAGCCAAGCACAGGACCCCAACCTTGCCCTGGTGTTTGTTCTGCTGCACCTGACGCGCTGCTTGGCCTGCCTGGTGTAGCGGAAAGGTCGTGGAGAGGGTGGGGTGGATGACGCCTTTGTCCAGCAGGCGGTTCGCTTCATAGGACTCGCGGTAGTTGGCGAAATGTGTTCCGATCACTCGCTTGAGGTTCATCCACAAATAGCGGTTGTCGTACTCGTGCATGTAACCCGTGGTCGACGCGCACGTGACGATTGTTCCGCCCTTGCGGGTGACGAACACGCTTGCGCCAAAGGTCTCTCGGCCAGGATGCTCGTAGACGATGTCGATGTCCTCGCCGCCGGTTAGCTCCCGAATGCGTGCCCCGAAGCGGCGCCATTCGTTGGGGTCCTGGGTGCGCTCGTCGGCCCAGAATCGGTAGCCTTCCTCCGAGCGATCGATGACCAGTTCGGCACCCATATCGCGACATAGCTGGGCCTTCTCTGGGCTGGACACCACACAAATGGGCACCGCCCCGCCGTTGAGCGCGTATTGCGTCGCGAACGAACCCAGACCGCCGGAGGCGCCCCAGACCAGGACGTTGTCGCCCTGCTTCATCCCGGCACCGTTGCGGGAGACGAGTTGGCGGTAGGCAGTCGAGTTGACCAGTCCGGGGCTTGCAGCTTCCTCCCACGTTAGGTGGCGGGGTTTGGCCATCAGCTGGTTGGACTTGACGATAGACAGTTGCGCCAGGCCGCCGAAGTTGGTCTCGAATCCCCAGGTGCGCTGTTCGGGGTCGAGCATGGTGTCGTTGTGCCCCTGTGGGCTCTCCAGTTCGACGCTCAGGCAGTGGGCGACAACTTCATCGCCGGGATGCCACACGCTCACACCGGGCCCAGTGCGTAGGACAACGCCGGCCAGATCTGATCCCACGACGTGGTAGGGCAGATCGTGGCGGCGGGTCAGATCTGACAGTCGGCCGTAACGCTTGAGGAATTCAAATGTCGGCACAGGCTCGAACAGTGAACTCCAGACCGTGTTGTAGTTCATTGCACTGGCCATCACCGCGACCAGCGCTTCACCGGGACCCAGTTCAGGAGTGGGGACTTCCTCGACGTGCATTGAGCTTCGCGGGTCCTTGGCCTTCGTGGGCATCCCTTCGAACATGTCGACGTCGGCCTCGTGCAATGTGACGGCGCGGTAGCTCGTCGGGACTGGCAGAGCCGCGAAGTCTTCGCTGGCGGTGTCTTGGGCAAGGATTGCTTCGCGCACCTGAGTCATCGCTGGGTCGTCGGTGACTGTGACGGTCGGGGTGTATGTGTCGGTGACACTCATGGTGGCCTCCGTGTGGTGGGTAAGGGATTCGGGTTCAGATTCGGTTGACCCGTGAGGACTTCGCATCTGGGTCACCGCTGGTTCGCGTGGACGGCAGTGGGTGCGACAGTCGTGGTCGTGTCCGAGTCCCATGCCCGCCACGTCAGGTCCTTGTTCAGCGCAAACGCGGCGCCGGTCTCAGGGTCGATTGCAACAACGTGGATCCACTCGTTGCACACCAGCCCGCGCACGCCCGGGCTCGCCGCGATCACCGTCGCGACGTCGCGAGGCCGGCTGTAGAGCACAACCGACAGTCGCAACGGCTCGTGACGTCCCGTCGTGTTGCCGATGTCGCTCTCTGATTCGAAAAGCGTCTGCCACGGCAGTCCGGTCTGCAAGTCCCCGAATGCACCAGTGAGGACACCGACATCCCCGACGACGTTGTGGGTGGACTTGTCCCCGGCTCCGTAACGGTCAGGATCAACAGCAGAGAAGTAGTACTGCGAGTTGATCCATTGAGCAACAACGACGGGCGCGTTGATGATCACGTTGAGTACCGCAAGCTCTGGATCCTTGCTGGGTTCGTAAGAGTGCAGAAACACTCGACCGCCCAGGTCCAGAGACCCAGTGAGCCAACGCGGACCGGCGACGAACGCGGCATTACCTGCCAGTCCCCATTCGGGCACCGGCTCGGACCAGTCATGCGCTCGCGTTTCGACGTGGCGCAAAGCGCGAGCACCGTGGGCGTTGCGGGGAGCACCCGGCAGGTCTGTGCATCGTTCAGTAGCCGACAGGACCGCCGTGGTTTGCAGATCGACGCGCAGTTGCTCGGCATTTGCAGCAGTCACACCATCGAGTCCGTCGACCTCGACAGTCACTTCGTCGGTCGTCGTGTTGTGAACGGCGGCCACAGCTCGGCACTCAGTTGGGATCACAATGCCGCGAGCGGCAAGGTCATCGCGAACCAATGGGTTGTTCAGGGCACCCGCGAGCAGCCGAGCATTGATGAGTCCGCCGTTGCCTCCGCATGCACCGCAGTCGTAACCGGCCGCGAACGCGTTGTTCTGCACGGTGCTGGCGTGGCCAGTGATGACGAGTAGCGGCGCGAACCCCTCGGTCAAGCCGATCGCGCGCAAAGCGCCTTCGGCAAGTTGGATCTGCGCTTCCAAGTCCAACCCCTGGGGTAGCAGTTCCCCAGACAGATGCTGACCGTCGAATGGTGCCAGGGCGGGCAGATTATCTGGCGCCGCACTCGGGTTCACCAGTTGAGCTGCCCGGCCAAAAGCTCGCGGGGCAAGAGTCTGGGTCAAGCCGGCCAAACCGGCAACGATCCCGCTTCCCTCGGCAAGTGCATACGCGGTCAACGGTGCCTTGCCCGCTGCGGTGGCTGCGGTGTAGGCGTACTGGGCGGCGGGCAGCGATGCACCGGACTTCACGACGCAGGCGCTGGACAGCAGCACCGGGTACTGGTCGAAGGACTGGCCAGACGGTGCCTGGTAGACAGCGGACGCGCCGAAGAATCCCGCGAACCCGAATGTCTCGTAGTGTCCAGTGGATTCCAGTTTGCGTCGCAGTCGTTCCGAGCGGACGTCAATGCAGAACACCAACTGGGCGGCAGCAGCACCTACTTGTGCGGGCTGCGTCAGGGGCTGCGCTGCGCGTTCGGACACAGAGTGGACCAACTGGTTCTGGTAGCCAACCTCCAGAGCGCGTTGCCACAGCGCTGAAGTCTGGACTTCTTGGGCTGCCTCGGGTCCACCCGGCGTGGTTGCGGCCGCGGGTGACACGGCCATATCCAGGGCCATGCGTAATGCAAGTAGCTCGATCAGCGCATCGACCTGGCCTTCGCGCTTTCGCCAACTTGCGTGCCCGGCCCAGCCAGGGGTGTTGGTCAGCAAAGCAGACAAATAGGGGAAGAGTTCCACGTCGGCCGGTAGCGCAGCAAGCATGCTGGACAACGCTTGTGCCGGGTCTTCGCTTAGACGTCCCGCGAGCTCGTCGGCCGCTGGAATCCCCGAGAGGGCACCCCAATGGTGATCGATGCAGGCGCGGTGCCAACGTCGGTAGATGTTGTCGTCGTCACGATGTTGGACTGCCTGACTCCACACGTGGGCGCACCACAAAGCTGCATGCGCCTGCGCGATCTCGGTCAACGTCCACGCGGACTCTCGGGTGCCTGTCCTGTTCGATTCAGACGGGCTCACGCTGCTGCTGTCGCCGGATTCAGGCACCGCATTGTGTTCCGGGACCGTTAGTCCGCCTTCGCCCATGCTCTCAGCGGCTTGAACTAGATCGGCGTCGGTGATGCGTCCGCTGTTGTAAAGGCAGTGGTATTCCTCCGGGCTCAGGTAACTACGCCCGGACCACGCCGAGGATATGTTGGCCGCCAGATCGAAGCTCGTGGCTTCCAGCCCCGCCAAGGGGTTGGCCGCGACGAATGTGCGCAGCGGAAATGCCGGGGCGGTGAGGGTGCTGACCGCATCGACTAACTCACGAGTGCGCTCCACCTGCACTTTGGAGGCGCTGCCCAGCGACGGTAGTGAAGCCGTGGACGATCGCGGGACGGTCCTGGCGGCTGGAGGTAGTGAGCTGGCCATCAGGCGCAGCGCCCAGGCGCCATCGGGGTTGGCGCTGACGTTGCGTGTCAGCAGCACAGTGCCGGCGACGGCGCTTGTTAGCAGGAGTAGCCATAGGGCAGCTGCGGTTGTCGCCCATACCTGCGCGGCGGGCAAGGCTGGGTCGAGCCACAATTCCCAAGCCCAAACACCCACGATGTAGATGCCCAGTGCGAGTGCAGCACCGACAGTGGACAGCGCGACCATGCGGGCTGCACCAATGCGCAGCGTTGAGGCGGCATAGATCGCGGCGGCGGTACTGGCAGCAGCCGCTGCCACTGGAACGATCGCGACAAGTCCGTAGGACTCGAACCAGGAACGCAGTATCGGCGACAGAGCCACCAGTACTAGTGCGGGGATCGCTATTGCGACTGCTGTGCTGGCTCGCTTTCGCGTCGTAGACGTGGGCGCAGTCACTGGGATCTCGCGGCGGCGACTGACTTCACCTCCGGCACGCAAGAACAGCCAGGCCTTGTAGAAGCCGTGGCCTACCAGGTGAAAGACCGCAACCGCAGGCAGGCCTAGCCCAAGTTGGATGCACATGTAGCCCATCTGTGATGTCGTCGAGCACGCCAATTGGCTCTTCACATCGGGACGGGTCCGTGCCGCAGCGGTGCCCACAACTGCCGAGATCGCTCCGATCACTAGCAGGGCCGCCAGAGCCATCGGCGCCGCGCGGAACAGCGGCCACATCAGCGCAACCATGACTCCGGCGCCATTGACGACTCCGGCATGCAGGTAGGCCGATACCGGCGAGGGTGCTTCAGCCGTCTGGGGTAGCCAGTTCCAGGCCGGTACAAGAGCAGAGCGCACTACACACGCCCCGGTGATGAGCAACGCGATCACGGCTAGCACCCAGGTCGAGGCCGCCGCGACGGAGGTACCAAGATCCGCCCGGTTCAGAGAAGGCAAGGCGATGACTGCGACTACTACCGCAGCCCACAGAAAAGCGTCGCCGACCAGTAGGCGGGAGCGAACGCTGGCCGCCGCTCGGTTCGCCCGCGGCGTGCCGCGATGGGCGATCAGCCCAGTGAGCAGCATTCCTGACGCCGTCCAGCCGACGGCCATCACAGGCAAGCTCGCGCCGCACACGAGCGCGGTCAGCGACAGGTAGCTGGCAGTCAGTAGCCATCCGAACCGGTCGACCCGGCGCTGGCCGCGCAGGTTGTGCAGTGAGTACATGGAGATAAGGAAGCCCAGTAGCGCCACGAAGGTCAACAGTGTTGCGCTGAGGACGTCGATGCGTAACCCGACGATGAACGAGGTTCCGCCCAGGGACACCGACCCTGCGGTCAAGGTCGTCGCCCCGTTGACAACTGCAGTGATTAACCCGACTACGCCGGCAACCGCGAGAACTAATGCCAGTACTGCACTTAGTTTGAGAGGTTTCATAGAAAAGACCATACATGAAGTACGATGCAGGTATCAAACTGCGCACAATTATTCAGTTGTGTCGCACTGGATTGACGTGGTTAGCCCTTCGGGGAAGTGAAGATTCCCAGGAGTTCCCCGACGCTGTGATCTGCCTCGGCTGGGTGACGGAACTTCAATTCGGCATGCACGCGATAGGTATTGCGTCGACCGATGCGCTCGCGGGTGACGTAGCCGCCATCGACTAGGTCGCCCAGGATTGTCTGGGTGGCGCGATCGGTGACTCCGACCGCTTCAGAAATCTGGGACACCTTGGCGTCAGGGTTATTGGTCAGGTACACCAAAACATGCCCGTGATTAGTGAGGAAGGTCCACGTTGACTTTGCCGGTTCAACCATGTGATGACTGTAAACGCATGGAGGGTGCGGTGACGGTGTTGTGGGTGGGATCAGTGCAACTCCGCGTGCCTCGCGGCGCACGAGTGGACTTGCCCGCATGGCCTACCGCCAAGACGAACGCGCCGCTCGCTGGCGGCCAGAGGTCAACTCGGATTCGCCCGCGGTCATCGACCCGGATATTCGTTCGGGCCGACCCGCGGTCAACGGCATCAGCACCGAAATTCTTTTTGAGCAGTCGGAAGCTGGCGAAAGTGATCAGGACCTGGCTGAGGCCTTCGGCTTGACGATCAGTCAGGTCCGGTCTGCGGTATTGCGTTCGTCGTCGCCTGTGGGCTGCGGATTTGCGGGTGAAAGGTGCAGTGAGCCGCTAGCTAGCCGGTCGATTACGGCTGGTCCTACCTTGGTGATGACTGCCCTTCGACCACCACTTCGAGCAGTGGCCCTCCGAGTTGGCGTGGTTGGCTGATGAAGAGGGTCGGTCATGTCCAGGCACTCGCGGACCCGCTGACTTTTCGTTATCGGGAGAGTTGCGGGTCTAGTTGAGGTCCGATCGGAGCCCTGTCCATAGCCCGCCCGTGAGCGCAGCCGCACCGATGTCATCTTTGAGGATCATGCGTCGGGCAAAGACACCGATCGCCCGGAGACAACGCCGCCATGGGAAGCTTCTTTGCCCTGCTGCAAAAGAATGTCCTGAACACGAGAAGGTGGCAGACCCGAGAGCAGCTGCGCCTGGCGAACGTGGTCTGGATCGAAACCAAGTACAACCGCCGCCGCCAGCGGGCCCTCGGCAAGCTAACCCCGGTCGATTTTGAGACGCTTTACGTAGCCGTAGACGCGACCTACGAACCATCAACCCCGAGTGTCAACTGAACCTGGGGCAGACTCGAAACCGGCTCCGCGACCGGCACCCTTCCGTTCTCTGTGGTGTTGGGTGATGTGAACGGGGACACCAAACTCGACCTTGTCACCGCCAACGTCGGCGACAACAGTACGGCGAGTGTGTTGTTGAATACGACGCCGTTGACGTTGACGTATTTCGGTGGCAGCGAGAACACGATGGTGATCACCCCACTGCCGACCACTAAGGCTGTGTCGTATGTGACTTACTGCAACACCGCCGCCCGGATCGCGAGCAACCTGTGACCTGTGTCTGACTTAACGATAGGAATTCGCTTTTGAATCACACAACATCGGGGGTTCTTTTGTTGATCTTACTCTTTCGTTTGGCTTGATGCGCCGCGAGGCCTTGTTTGCGGGCGTTTTCCATCCCGCCTTTTCGGGCTTGGCGGATTGCTGGGCCTCGCCCGGTGTGTTCGTCGTCCGGGGTCACGTAGCCGATGCCGGCATGAAGGCGGACCGTGTTGTAGTGCTCCCGAACGCTGGCCAGTTCAGCGCGCAAGACTGCCGGGTCGGTGATCGTGTTCAGGTGCGGGTACTCGCCTTTGATGTGGCCGTTGAGAGTCTCGATCCAGGCCTGATCAGTCGGGGTCCCTGGTCGGACGAAGTGCTGGGCGATCACGCGCATGGCCATGAATTCGGGGTTGCCCCCGATGCCATCTGCGGTCCGTTATCCGACACCACCAGCAGCACCGGGCGCTGCCCGCCGTACACGATGGTGATCACCCCACCACCAACAACTAAAGCGGTGTCGTATGTGATCCACTACAACACCCCCCGCCCGGATCACCGCTGGTGCCCGGTGGGGTATTTGGGCGAAAGGCTGGCCGGCCAACAAGCCCCGGGCACGACCCGCACCTACCGCGTGTATGCGTGCACTACCGGCACAGCCCCGGCCTGCACGGCATCGACTGTCATCCCCAACCTGGCCGTCACCCGCCCGTAGCTGGCGAAAGTTTGGCCCTGAGGGAATCAACGGACTGATTCTGGGGCTGGGTCTGGTGAGATCGGTCCGGTGTTACCGGCCGACCGCAACCACGGACCTGGCTTGCCTGCGGCAGCCGAGCTCAACAGCATCTCCTGGCAAGATGGCTAGATGGACCAATTGATGCTGTCAGGGATAAGTGCGTCAGTCACTGCTGGCGTTATTGAGGTTCTTGCTGGCGCCGAGATCGCGTCGGAGCACGGACCGGCGGGGGTCTATGGGTTAGTCACTGCCCAAGAGGCGCGCCGCCTAGTGGATCTGTTGCGCGAGTCCGACGACCCGGGATCTGGGGCGCCGGATGTTCCGTGGGCGGGGCTAGTACCGCGCGCTAATGGGTCAGTCGCGATCGCATGCAGCCCGATGCAGTCCTGCGGGGTGTTCTATGCCCAGGCTCCAGCGCACCTGCCTGGGCAGTGGCTCATGGCCACGGACCCGGGATTGTTGATCCGGTCGTCTTCGTGGCGTTGGGAACTTGCCCGCGATTGGTTGGGCGACTTTGTCGCCCAGTGTGCTGACCCAACTGCCAGTCCCTATGTCGGGATGCGCCGGCTCTTGCCGGGTCAAACACTGTTGATCAACGCCGTTGGTGAAACGAGCGTTCATACCTGGTGCGGTCCGGATGCTTGGCCCGAACCAGACCTACAGGGCCCAGCAGCCGGGCACGCCTACCTGGACACGTTCGACGCTGCTGTGGGAACCCTTGCCCAGCGTGGCGGACCCATCACCGCCGAGGTGTCCGGGGGGTTGGACTCGACCTTCGTCGTTGCCTCCCTGGCCCGCCAACACACCGATTCGCAACCCATCCTGGGCCTGGTTGCGCAGCCGTTGGCCGATGCCGTCTCGTTGCAGCCAAGCTGGGTCTTCAACGATGCCCCGTTCGCGCGCATGATGGAACAGTGGTATCCACAGACTGTCAAAGTCGAATCGGTCACTAACACTGCTGCCACGCAATTCCTGGACGTCGCCGCTGACTTGACGCGGGCCGCCTGGTGGCCCACGTACGCCACGGCAAATCTCGTCTGGATGCAACAGATCAGCGAGCGCGCCCAGCAGCGGGAAAGCCTCGTGGTGTTTAGCGGACAGGGCGGAAACGGGGCTTTCAGTTGGCCGCACAACTACGCAGCCGGGTACTACGCGCGACGCCACCAATGGGGGAAACTGATCAAGCTCGGGTTACCCAAAGATGCCAGTGCCACCGAGCGGTTGCGCCTGTTGCGCAGCCGGGTCCTGGCGCCACTGCTCGCTGAACCTCCCAGCCCGGGCGAGTCGCCTTTTAGTCTGCGCCACCCCCGAAGTCGTGAGCGCAATGCATCAACCGACCGAGACGTATACCTGCTGTGGCTGGCCGGTCATCAACACCCCTTCGCCGGTTTCGCAAATCCGGGCATGCCGCTTCTGCCCCGCGTTGATCCCTTCCGATCGCGTGCCGTGCTTGACTGCGCCGCCCGGATCACACCGGGGCAATGGCACGCGAGCGGGCTCAGCCGGGGATTCGCCAGGACCCTGGGCATCGACCGGGTGCCCGACGCGATTCGCTTACGCACAGCACGTGGTACTCAGGGCGCCGACGCCTGGTTGTGGACCCACAACCAACGCGAACGTTTCCTCGCCGAATGCGACGAGCTAGCTGCGACAGCGGCGTTGGCTGGCGCGCTCGATGTTGACGGTGTGCGGGCCGCAGTCATGAGTTGGGCGTGGAACGATGCGGCGCATCCGCCGCCAGCGCTGCAGTTCGTTGTCGTCAGCCGAATTCTGGCATTGGCCCAGTTTTGTCGCGCCACCGATGAACGCCTTGCCCGCCTGCCGTTACGTCATTGACATCGATTGCCCGAGCGGTCGGAGTGCGGGCGAACTCACCTTTGAGCGTTGGTCTGCAGTGCGCGACGGGAGTCGCGTCGGGCGCTGATCCGTTCGTCCCACTCGGCCCGAATCGCACGCGCCGATGAGATGCCGGGCGTTAGCGACGGCAGCGAAGGAGGCATCGGTCAGGGCAGTGACCATCCGTGTTGGATCGCCACGCCTGTAGTCGCCGAGCGCGTCGAAGTAGGCGTGGAGGTCAACGAGAAGGCCGGCCGAGACCGGCACCGTTACGTTGCGGATCAAGCGCTTGTTTCGGAGCATTGCGTGAAGGAGCGACCGGCCTGTTCTGCCGTTGCCATCGGTGAACGGGTGGATGGTCTCGAACTGGGCATGGACGATAGCGGCGTGGGCCAGGACGGGAATATCGTCACGCCGCACGAAGGCGATCAGATCCTCGATTGCCGAAGCAACGTCATCGTAGTGGGGCGGAACGGCCCGTGTGCAGCCGTCGCTGGTTACGGGAGGTCTGTGCGAGTTCGATCGCACGCTCCCACTTCAGGTAACGGTCGATCGATGCCGAACTCATCGCTAACAGTTCGGCGCGTACCGCCTCGCTGTACCGGTCGACACCAAAGGTGAGCCCGCCATGACGCTCCAGCCCACCAAGCTGGATGGACATCGAGCTGGATGGACATCGAGGCCGCCAAGTACCGCCCGCACTGCCCACCCGACGCGGCCCAAACCCGCTGCAGGACCTTGAGGGTGCCGTAGGAATACTTCGGTGTCCGCGGCTTGCGCGTCTGCTTGGCTACCTGTCGACAACGGCCTGGGGGCCGCGAGGATGCCACGGCCGTGAATCGGCGCCGGGCGTTGTCCCGCGACCACCCCGTCACCGAGACCACCTCGTCAAGAATCCGGCCCCTGTCCTTCTTACTCGCCTTCACATACGCCTTCGCGTAACTCGTCGTAATCTCCGCACGAGACACCATCGACAGTCCACTTCTCATGCCATATGATGTTCACCATTTCGCGGGCATTTCTTAGCTAATGCACCGAGGGTGTTTCGCGGGCAGTCCACTGATGCCTGTCGTCGGTTGACACGGGCATGCTAGTGCGGGAAAGATCGGGCCATGACTTTGTTTACTGGTGGTAGGCGGTGTGTGTATCCGGTAGGGGCTTCGCTGGTAGCGGGGGTGTTCTTCTTCAGCGCACTCACACCGGTCTCAGCCACCGGACCCGGGGCCACCTTCGCCGCACAAACCGCCCCCTCCACCGGCACCAGTCCGCGGGCGGTGGCGTTGGGTGATGTGAACGGGGACGGCAAGGCTGACATTGTCACCGCCAACAACGGCGCCGCCACGGTGAGTGTGTTGCTGGGCAACGGTAACGGCACCTTCCAACTCCAAACCACCAACGCGGTCGGCAGCGGTCCGTTCTCGGTGGCGTTGGGTGATGTGAACGGGGACGGCAAGGCTGACATTGTCACCGCCAACCTCAACGCCGACACGGTGAGTGTGTTGCTGGGCAACGGTAACGGCACCTTCCCGGCGAAAATCGACTACGGGACCGGCACCGGTCCGCGGTCGGCGGCGTTGGGTGATGTGAACGGGGACGGCAAGGCTGACATTGTCACCGCCGACAGCAGCGCCAGCACGGCGAGTGTGTTGCTGGGCAACGGTAACGGCACCTTCCCGGCGAAAATCGACTACGGGACCGGCAGCGGTCCGTTCTCGGTGGCGTTGGGTGATGTGAACGGGGACGGCAAGGCTGACATTGTCACCGCCAACACCGGCGCCAGCACGGCGAGTGTGTTGCTGGGCAACGGTAACGGCACCTTCGTGGCGAAAATCGACTACGGGACCGGCAGCTCGTCGTTCTCGGTGGCGTTGGGTGATGTGAACGGGGACGGCAAGGCTGACATTGTCACCGCCAACTACACCGTCGCCAGCGTGAGTGTGTTGTTGGGTAACGGTAACGGCACCTTCGCGGCGAAAACCGACTACGGGACCGGCACCAATCCGTTATCGGTGGCGTTGGGTGATGTGAATGGGGACACCAAGGCTGACATTGTCACCGCCAACAGCAGCGCCAACACGGCGAGTGTGTTGCTGAATACGACGCCGTTGAGTTTGACGTATTTCGGTGGTAGCGAGAACACGTTGGTGATCACCCCGCCGCCAAATACTCCGGCGGTGTCGTATGTGATCCACTACAACACCGCTGCCCGTATCGCTGGTGACCTGCCGTGGGGTATTTGGGCGAAGGGGTGGCCGGCCAACAAGTTGAGCCTGCCCCTAGCCACCGTACAAACCGCCGACGGGTGCAGAACCTTCGCCGGCGGCCTGCCCACGACATGTTTTCGTCCGGCAGCGATCGGGGAACAAACCCCAGGCACGACTTACACCTACCGCGTGTATGCATGCACCGCCGGCACAGCCCCAGCCTGCACAGCATCCACCGTCAGCCCCAACCTTGCAGTCGCCCGCCCGTAACCGGGCTTAGCCAGGTTACGAGGTGGTCTCCGGCACGTGACGTGCCGGATACCACCTCAAACGCCTTCAGATACCGCCGCCGCTGCATGGTGCAGATGGTGCTAGGGCGAGCCTTGAGCTGGCGTGCCGCCATCGGTAAATTCGCCGGCACCGAGCCTCGCTGAACTGGCCGTGGACAGCACAATGAGCTGCGGCGCGGCCCAGGCCGCCAGGACTGCTTTACTACTTGGGG
>Ga0335397_10007857_pt1 | contig 13502 bp, 11 predicted proteins | sample MAT04_FD_205740 | JGI IMG/M metagenome (GOLD analysis project Ga0335397, IMG submission 205740) | Freshwater microbial communities from Lake Fryxell liftoff mats and glacier meltwater in Antarctica - MAT-04 (spades assembly) (version 2) ...
TCCGGTCTAATGCTTCTAATTGTTGGTTGAGTTCTTCTAAATGAGCGTAGGTTTCGGCTTGAATTAAGGCTGCTCCGAGTTGGGTGGCGATCGCCTCTACTAAAGCAATTTCGTCTTCTTCCCAAGGCGAAGTCGATCGGCATTGGTGCATTTCCACCATGCCCAACACCCGCCCCTGATAAAGCACTGGCACCATTAACCAAGAGATAATCTGCCAATTTTTGACAGTTTTTTCTAGGGATTTTGTATTGACAATCAGCGGGTCTTGTGCTGTCTCTTGGATATAAACTCGCTCTTGCCGGGTGACGGCATCGCGGAATATGGGATTTTTCTGCAACTGCCAAGTCTGATCGAGCATGGAAGTAGTGCCTGGACGCAAAAACTCGCGATCGATTTTGACGGCAATATCTACGGCTTTGCACCGATAAATCAAACAGCGGCTGGCTGACAAAGCTGTTCCCAGTTCTTGTACTGCGACTTCGACGATTTCTTGCGGGTTGAGAGACTGCCGCATTGCCGTTGTAATTAAGTTTATGAGGCGTTCTTTGCGTTCTTGGGCGGCGATCGCGCTGTATGCTTTCAGCAGTTTGTGCTGGCCTGATTGCAAATAGGTTACTAAGCGTTCGGTAAAAGCGTCGCTCAATTTGGGATTGGGAATTCTTGAGTTTTTTGGCGCGCTTTTTTCTGGTTTGGCGGCTTGGGAAGTCGCGGATTTCCTGGTTTTTTTGGGTTTTTTGCCCAGCTTGTAAGTTGTGCGCGCTCGATCGATCTTTTCGGCCAATTCCGGGCGATATTTGACAATTCGATCGAGCAACAATTCGGCAGCTTTGCAGCTTACCTCCCTGTCGAACGTCCAAACTCCCTCAAATCTGCGACCTTGATCAATCAACAGCGGGCCGCGATCGTCCTGATTCTCGATCGGCACAATTTTTTCTTGACAAATCAGACAAGTTGAGTAGTGTTGCCCCAGCACCACTAAGTGCCACTCTTGACTTAATGCGTCCTCCGGTGCAAACGCCACAGTTTCGTGATGTTCTGAGGAGTTTTTAAACTCAGTTTCCGGTGATGATAGCACGTATACCTGAGAAGATAGAGTGGCAATTCGTCGATAGCGGTGAGCTTCATGGCGGTAGAAGCGCTCTTGCTGAAAGCTGGCAATGACTAGCGGTTCGTCGTCGGAGCCAGCCAAAACGAAGTCTTCCATCGCGTGAGACAGCGCTGTCATGGAAGATTTGAAATAAATTTGTGCCCGCAGTGGGGGCAATGCTTGCAGAAGTTCTGCCAGTAGCGGAATAGGGACGATCATCTAGCCTTAAGCGTGCATTTTTGCCGATGACAAAACTGGAGCGATCGACCGTAAGTTGAGATCGATCCCTTTCCAGTATCTCTCAAAAGTCGCTACAAATTGGCCGTTAGCGAGAAACTAACGGCCAATTATTTTTTTCAGTACCAGCGACTCTGAGTATAAATGCTGGGAATGCGATCGAATCAGCGTCGTTCGCCGCCTTCGTCGCTGCCGCCGGGAGATGATTTGTAGAGAGCATCTAATTGTTCGCGCGCGTCTTGGACAGTCAGCGAACGCATCACTAACAGCGGCTCGTTGACAATATTTCCGTATTCGTCTAACAGTTCTGGATGGGGTACAGCTTGAGAGCGAGGATAGGATGCGGAGCCATGATTTGCCCTGAATTGTTGGGGGCGCTGGGACTCCATACCTACCGTGACTAGACTGCGGATTAAGTTACCCACAGCCAGAAAGGCCAGAACGGTGAAAGCTAAAATATAAAGCAGGTGTAACATGATATTTTCCTCCCGGCTAAACAGCCGCACAGCAGTTTACAAATGTGTTTCAGCAAGTAATAACTTATTAACTGGAAATTTGTTGGAACTTGTCAAGTCGGCCGCGACATTTCCTCTTGTTTGGGATTTAACAGCAAGTTTAACTTGAACTCGCTTCCTTATTTTCCAGGGGGAGCTGACTGCCATGAGCGAAAGCGCGCCGATACTTGCCAGCATTCGGCGAGCAGTCTGTGCCACGGCATGAGTGCTGCGATTTCAATGGCAACTTGCCCTCCGGTTGCTTGAAATAGAGCTTTAGCAGCCGCTACTTCTCGCTGAGCCTGTTTGACTCGCGCCAGCAAGTCGGATTGATCTTCGCCGCTCAGAAAATGAATTTCCTCAGTTTCTAAAAGAGTAGCCGATCGCTCGAACCAGTATTTAAAATCCTCTAACAGCGGTTCCAGTAAGGATTTGAGCAATTCTGCTTCTGGCAAATTGGAATTAAGCATGGATTAAAATTTGGTTATTTATTTATTCTAACCTTAAACGTACTTTACAAAAAGTAACATATTTTTAACAAAAATTCAATAATTTCACAAAAATTAGCAAGTGTGCATAAATTTAACAGTGTCAACAGCAATTTTTGAGTCAAAATCCCAAAATTATGGGAAATATCGGCTCAGACAGCGTATGTATTTTGTAGTTTGTAGGGCGCGCAATGCGCACCGGTTGACTTTGTAGGGTGCGCAATGCGCACCGGTTGACTTTGTAGGGTGCGCAATGCGCACCGGTTGACTTTGTAGGGTGCGCAATGCGCACCGGTTGACTAACAGCGCTTTGATTCCGAACCCAAGCTAAGAAAAGCAGTTCTTCTTAATTGAAGTCTGAAAAATCCGAACGCGAAATAGAAGTTTTCTGCTGTTTCTGCTGCTCAAATTCACCACACCCTACTTAACCGGTGCGCAGTGCACACCCTACTTAACCGGTGCGCAGTGCGCACCCTACTTAACCGGTGCGCAGTGCACACCCTACAAACTCGCACTCCTGTAAGAGTCCCCCCGCCGGAAGTCGGCGGTTGCTGTCCCAATCTGAGTAAGATAGAAGCAACTGCAACTCTCATTAATTGCTAAATTCAGCCGATGTCTAGCTCAGAATCCATGAACGCTCCAGAAGAGTCCGTTAAGATTGAGTTGCCCCGCACGAGTGAGTCGGAGCAGCTAAAAAAAATTCGCCACACCACATCTCACGTTATGGCGATGGCGGTACAGAAGTTATTTCCCAAGGCCCAAGTCACAATTGGCCCTTGGATTGAAAATGGTTTCTATTACGATTTTGATTGCCCCGAACCTTTTACCGAAAAGGATCTCAAGGCAATCAAAAAAGAAATGATCAAAATCATTAACCGTAAATTGCCTGTAATTCGGGAAGAAGTCAGCCGCGAGGAAGCGGAGCGCAGAATTAAGGAAATTAACGAACCTTACAAATTAGAAATTTTGGCAGGTTTGATCGCACCAATTACTCTTTACCATTTGGGTGACGAATGGTGGGATTTGTGCGCTGGGCCCCATTTGGATAATACCAGTGAAATCAACGGAAGGGCGATCGAGCTAGAAAGTCTCGCGGGCGCATACTGGCGCGGCGACGAAACCAAAGCCCAGCTACAGCGCATTTACGGCACAGCTTGGGAAACACCCGAACAACTCGAAGCCTACAAACACCGCAAAGAAGAAGCATTAAGGCGAGATCACCGCAAATTAGGCAAAGAATTAGGCTTATTTATTTTTGCCGATGCAGTTGGCCCCGGTTTGCCTTTGTGGACACCCAAAGGCACGATTTTGAGAAGTATTCTAGAAGATTTCTTGAAACAAGAACAAATCAAACGCGGCTACTTGCAAGTTGTGACACCGCACATCGCCAGAGTTGATTTGTTCAAAATTTCTGGACATTGGCAGAAATACAAAGAAGATATGTTTCCGCTGATGGCTGAAGATGCAGAAGCGGCAGCCAATGAACAGGGTTTTGTGATGAAACCGATGAACTGCCCTTTTCACATTCAAATTTACAAAAGCGAGTTGCGTTCCTATCGAGAATTGCCGATGCGTTTAGCCGAATTCGGCACAGTTTACCGCTACGAACAATCGGGAGAATTGGGCGGTTTAACCAGAGTGCGCGGCTTTACGGTGGATGATTCCCACTTGTTTGTCACGCCGGAACAGTTGGATGCTGAATTCTTGAGTGTGGTGGATTTAATTCTGTCAGTATTCAAGAGCCTGCAACTGAAAAACTTTAAGGCGCGTTTGAGTTTCCGCGATCCAGAAAAATTAGAGAAATACATCGGTTCCGATGAAGCTTGGGAAAAGGCTCAAGGTGCCATCCGCCGCGCGGTGGAAACTTTGGGAATGAATTATTTTGAGGGAATCGGGGAAGCGGCTTTTTACGGCCCGAAACTCGATTTCATTTTCCAAGATGTGTTGGATAGAGAATGGCAATTGGGAACAGTTCAGGTAGATTACAATTTGCCAGAACGTTTTGATTTGGAATACGTTGCTGAAGATGGGACTCGCCAGCGTCCGGTGATGATTCACCGCGCTCCTTTCGGTTCTTTGGAGCGCTTGATCGGGATTTTGATCGAACAGTACGCTGGGGATTTCCCAATATGGTTAGCGCCTATTCAGGTGCGGTTGTTGCCTGTTAGCGAGGAGTTTTTGCCGTTTGCTAAGGAAGTAGAAGCGAGGATGAAGGCGCTGAATATTCGCGCGGAAGTTGAGAGTAGCGAGCGTTTGGGTAAGTTGATTCGCAATGCTGAGAAGGATAAAATTCCGGTGATGTGTGTTGTGGGTGCTAAGGAGGTTGAGGCGAATAGTTTGAATATTCGGACTCGTGCTTCTGGGGAGTTGGGGGCGATTTTGGTTGATGAAGTTATTGGGAGGTTGCAGGCTGCTCTTAGTAGTTATGGCGATTTTTAGGGGAGTTTTTTAACCGCAGATGCACGGGGATTAACGCAGATGATAGTTTGATTAATCCCCGTCTATTTGTTGAGGACTTTAATCTTATTTGCTATAATCGTAGTCAAAGAACAGTTTAAATAATACAGAACTCACGGACTCCGACTAAAGAAACCGGGTTTTTTACTGAATCTGTGGGCTGTAACAAGGTATCTTGGCAAAAACCCGGTTTCTGGCCACCCGTGCATAAGTCCTAAGTAGGTAAGTTAACAGGAGTTAAATCAATGCCTAATCCATTTCCGGGGATGAATCCCTATTTAGAAAGTCCTGATTTTTGGCCCCAAGTACATCACTTGCTAATTAGTAGCATTTTTGAATCATTAGTGCCGCAGTTGCTGCCAAGATATATCGTCGATATTGAAAAAAGGGTTTATGAGATTAGCGGGGAAAATTCCCTATTAGTGGGGATTCCTGATGTCACCGTGCAGCGCTCTCCAATTCAAACAAACCCTACTTCTTCTAATATCGCAGTTGCCGCACCACCTGTAACAGCTTTGACAGTAAGAGTGCCAGTACCTGTCGAATTTAGGGAAGCCTATCTAGAGGTGCGAGATACAGAAACTAGGGAAGTTGTGACAGTGATTGAAGTGCTGTCACCCGCCAACAAGCGTCCTGGGAAAGGGCGAGAAATGTATGAAGAAAAGCGAGAAAAGGTGTTTGGTAGTCGGACTCAGATGGTAGAGATTGACTTGCTACGAAGTTACCAACCTCTACCAGTTTTGGGTAATGAGATTGAGGGAAGTTATCGAATTTTGGTAAGTCGGACAAATCAAAAGCCTTTGGCAGATTTGTACCTTTTCAATTTACCCAATATGATTCCTCAATTTCCATTGCCTTTGCGCCCAGGCGATGCGGAACCAATTGTAGATTTACAAGCGTTATTAAATGGGGTTTACGATCGCGCCGCCTATGATTTTAGAATCGATTATACGACAGAACCCGTTCCTGCGCTGTCGGAACCCGATGCTGCGCAAGGCTGATGCTTGGTTGCGGGAGACAGGATTGAGAGGTTAATGTAGTAGAAATTGTCAATAATATATTGCTATGCCTAATCCATTTCCGGGGATGAATCCCTATTTAGAAAGTCCTGACTTTTGGCCAGAAGTTCATCACGGGCTGATTAGTATGCTTCAGGAGTCATTGGTGCCTCAACTGGTGCCAAAATATCGAGTTGCGATTGAAAAGCGCATTTATGAACTCAAGGGCGAACAATCTCTGTTAGTGGGAATTCCTGATGTTTCAATTGTGCGCAATCCTACTCCCAGAAATTCAAGTACATCTAATGTGGCTGTCGCGACACGAACCGCGCCTATAAAAGTGACATTACCGATGTTTGAGGAGGTAAGAGAAGCGTATTTGGAGATTAGAGATATGGCAAGTAAGGAAGTTGTGACGGTGATTGAGGTGCTTTCACCTGCTAATAAACGTCCGGGAAAAGGGCGGGAGATGTATGAGGAAAACCGAGATAAGGTGTTCGGAAGCCGCACTAATTTAGTGGAAATTGACTTGCTGCGAAGTTACGAACCTCTGCCTGTTTTTGGGAATGATATTGAGGGAAGTTATCGGATTTTGGTGAGTCGGGGAGATTGTCGCCCCGCGGCTGATTTGTATTTGTTTAATCTACCGGATGCAATTCCGGCTTTTCCTTTGCCTTTGCGTAGTGGCGATGTGGAACCAATTGTCGATTTACAGGCGTTATTGAATGAAGTGTACGATCGCGCCGGATACGATTTTACCCTAGATTATACGCCCGATCCCGTGCCTGCGCTGTCGGAACCGGATGCTGCGCAAGGCTGATTCTCTGCTGCGCGAAACCAGCCTCCCACCATCTGAAACCTAAAAAAAACTACACAAAACGTTACATTTTTGTTACCATCGTGGCGAGTCTGTCCTCAGCATTCGCCCTTTTAACCTTCAAAACTAACCGTTATGGATCAATCTCCCTCCACAACTCCCGCCTCCGCAGAGTCCGTCGCCGAAACTCCGACAGCGCCGACAAACAATGCACCTCCACCGAGTTATGTCAAGCTGGCGATGCGGAATATGGTTCGCAAGCGGGCGACTTCTTTGTTTCATTTTGCTTTGACGGCGGCTGGACTTTTGGGCGTACTCGTCGGTTTGGCTTTTCTCGATCACTATTTCAACTCTTAGAATACCGGGCGGTTGAAACCGCGTCGATACAGACAAAACCCGAGCGAGGGAGGGGTTGAAGACAAAGGCGGTAATTGCGTTATTTTCTTTAGTCCGCGCACCATCCGGACATTGTTTGTATAGACGCGGTTTCAACCGCCGTCTGTGTTCTGGACCCGTTGCAATTTTCAACAGATTATTGTAATCTGCCTGCTAAAAGCAAAAAGTCTATTAGCCCGATCGCCCAATTTAAGATTGTCAAAAAATTGAAGATATTCCTTGACACGAGAGCAAAAAGATGCTGATAGAGGTGAACGTCGAAGACTGTTATGGACTAGCCCGATCGTCCGCCGACGGTTCCAACCTCCCTGAAAGTGCAGCCAGCGGGGAAATTTCAACGGAAACTTGGGAAAATTGGTTTAGCGTTTGGCTGGAAAACCAGGTGGCGGATGTGCCAGCGGCCCCTGGCTACGAAGTCAGCCTGCGTTTAACCGCCGATCCGGATATCCAAGCCCTCAACGCCGAGTACCGCAAGCTCGATCGACCTACCGATGTATTAGCTTTTGCAGCTTTAGAGGTAAACTGTCCTCAGCTAGAGGAAATGCAGTCATCTGAACCCTTATACTTGGGTGATATCGTAATCTCGATCGATACGGCTCAGCGACAAGCCCAGCAGCAAGGACATCCGCTGAAAACCGAATTAGCTTGGCTCGCAGCCCACGGTTTTCTGCACCTTTTGGGCTGGGATCACCCGGATGAGGAGAGTCTGACTCAAATGCTAGACAGACAAGAAACACTGCTGCGGGCGATCGATATCGAGCTCCAAACAGCATAACTGGAGTTGATGGTTACTTAACAAATCACATCAAGCCCAACATAACTTTCTGAAATTACACCAAAACTTTAGTAAAAACTTAGGAAAGTTAACTAGACTTGATTAAGTAAATTTAAAAAGTCTAGCTTTCATTCATCTCTGTAATTTAAAGTTGGTTATTTATGACACTAGAGCGACCCTCTATTTCATCAAACATTGCACGGATTGCGATCGTGGCTCAAGACTCTTCGAGTGCGACAGACAACGAACCTAAAGAAGCCTTGAAATACAAGCGAGAACTGTCCTGGAAAATTGCATCAAGCTTAGCTACGAGTTTTAGATACGCTTGGGGTGGGCTGACTTATGCTTTTGAAACTCAGCGAAATTTTCGGATTCACACTGTTATAGGTACTTTGGCGATCGGACTAGGGCTATTTTTGCACCTGAAACCTGTAGAAATATCAGTGATCGGTGTCACAATTGGTATAGTTTTAGCAATGGAATTGTTGAATACGGCGATCGAATCGGTGGTAGACTTAACCGTCGGGCAATCTTACCACGAACTCGCCAAAATTGCCAAAGACTGCGCTGCCGGAGCAGTTCTGGTATCGGCAATGGCTGCGGCAATTGTTGCTGCTGCACTTCTGCTTCCTCCGTTGTGGCAAGTGCTTCAAATTGCGATCGTCCGTCAGTAACTTATGGGCCAGGCAAATTTGAGGTTTTAGATGACCAATTTGAGATTTTTGGTTTTATTCCTACATATTGCAGCTATTTTTATCTTGGGCATCTATCTAAAATCTTCAAACTATTGCATTCAGGCAGCGACTCAATCTAATATCTAAAATCTCCAACCTAAAATCCCAATTAACCAGTGATTATAGTCATCGATAACTACGACAGTTTTACATACAATTTGGTACAGTATCTAGGAGAACTAGGTGCCGAGTTGCCCGTAGCCAGCGAAGTCCAAGTCTACCGCAACGACCAAATCTCCATAGCAGAAATTCGACAATTGCAGCCAGCAGCCGTAGTGATTTCTCCTGGCCCCGGGCGGCCGGAAGATGCGGGAATTTCTCTCGAATTAATCAAAGAATTGGGGCCTACTGTGCCAATTTTGGGCGTGTGTCTCGGACATCAAAGTATCGGTCAAGTATTCGGCGGCAAAATTGTTTCTGCACCAGTGTTGATGCACGGCAAAACTTCTCAGGTAGAACACGCAGGAGTAGGAGTTTTTGTCGGAGTAGAATCGCCGATGATTGCAACTCGCTATCACAGTTTGGTAATTGAAAAGCAGAGTTGTCCAGAAGTTTTGGAAATTACGGCTTGGGTTGAAGATGGCACGATTATGGGCGTGCGGCATCGAGAATATCCGCACATTGAAGGGGTGCAGTTTCACCCGGAAAGTATTTTGACTGCTTCGGGAAAGCAGTTATTGCGAAATTTCTTAAAAAGACTTTAAGAAGGAAGTTCGGCAGCGGATGCAAGTAACGGATGTAACGGATGTAACGGATGGAAGGAAGCAGGAAGAAGTCCCTTCGGTTCGTAGTGCGTCCTGGTGTCCGCTTGCTTGCTTGCGGACACCAGGACGCACTACGAACCATATTGTAGTGCTGTTAATCGATCGCGCACAATATAAATCTCAAATCTCAAATCTCAAATCTCAAATCTCAAATCGACTCACTGTGTTTTGTGGTATAACAAGTCGTTCTCTATCCGGTATGCGATTGCTTCAGCCTTCTGTCGGTTCTCAGGCGTATCCTTCATCCCTAGTGGCTGATACTTACGCTTGTCACCGAATATCGGGTTGTACCGAGTGCTGAATGTTAACCGTAAGGTTCCCTTGTCAGCTTGTACTCTTACCGAAAAATTGGGTAAAAGCCCCGTCCTTTTAGGACGGCTTTATTGTATTTCTTTAAAAAGCATCCTGACGCTTGCTAACATCAGCTATGGTATAATTAGGCAGGAGGATAGAGCAATGTTTAATTTAACCTACGAATTCAAACTTAAACCAACAGCGAGACAGGCAGCCATCTTTGAGGATTGGCTAGAACAATGCCGTCGCGTGTACAACTACGCATTGGCAGAGCGTAAACATTGGTTTGGGTCTCGTAGTTGTCGGATTAACGCTTGCTCTATTCGGTCTGAATTCATCATAAGAGCTGAAACAAAACGGCCAACTTATGCTAGCCAGTGCAAAAGCTTAACCACGGCTAGAGCAAACATACCCGCCTTAGCAGATGTTCAGTCATCCGTCCTACAGCAAACACTGAGAAGGCTTGAAAAAGCATTCGTAAGTATGTGGGAACAGAAACACGGGTTCCCTCGCTTCAAGAAAGCGGGGAATATGCGATCGCTTGTGTTCCCACAGTTGGGTGTCAACCCAGTTCAAAATCAAGCGGTAAAGCTCCCTAAAATTGGTTGGGTTAAGTTTCATCAATCACGTCCTATCCCTGATCGTGCAACAATTAAGCAAGCAAGGGTAGTACGTAGGGTTAGCGGTTGGTACGTAATGTTAACCTTGCAATGGGACGTTTCAGTACCTAATCCCATGCCTCACGGTGAAGGTTTGGGAATCGATGTCGGACTAACTAATTTCATAGCAACTTCTAATGGTCTTTTAGTCAAGCGCCAAAGATTTTTTCGCATACGCAGAACGCAAGCGAAAACATTGCTGCAACAACGTGTTAGTAGAAAAACACTTGGCTCTAATAATTGGCGAAAAGCTCAGAAGAAAGTTGCTCGTCTGCATGAGTACGTTGCCAACTGCCGGAAAGATTGGCATCGCAAATTATCTCATCAAATCTGCAAAGGTGTAGGGATGATTTTTGTTGAAGATTTGAATCTGATTGGACTATCTAGAGCGATGCTAGGTAAGCATTGCTTAGATGCAGGATGGGGTCAATTCTTCACAATCAAGCGAGCAAATTTGCCTAAAACATGGCGTGTACTTCCAGAAGGTAAGCGCACACAAGACAAGCCAAACTTGCCCTAACTGCCTAACTGAAACGGGTAAAAAAGAGTTGTCAGAGCGTACCCATTCATGCTCAAATTGCAGCTACACAACAGATAGAGACGTTGCAGCAGCTCAAGTAGTTCTAATTAGAGGACTTGCAGCCGTAGGGCATACGGTCAAGATGCTTTCTTGCAAGTAAATTCGTCGGAATCCCTGAGAATAAAGAATCCCCATGCCTCGATAGCTGGGGTATGTCAAGGTATCTGGTGCGTTGGTCCCGTTCTTTGCGTACATAGTAGTTATTCATTTTTCGAGGTACAGTAAGCTTTTGAGGTTCTAACAATATTCTAACACAGCTTAGTCGAGTTGTGAAATATCGAGATATACGCATAGCGTGAGTAAAGGTTGTATGCGGTTTATCGTTGTCGGGTGTTGGTCACGACTTGCTACACCCCGACTGGGCTGAGTTGTTTGACCCTACGTTTGCCAAGTACGGACTCAAGTCACAGTACGCTGCTTTACAGCTAGCAGCACCGCCAGTTGTAGAACCTGAGTTAACAGTCGGTGCAATGTGGGAAGATTATCTGTTGTGGAAGCGTCCGCAACTAGAAGAAACTACTTACCACAGTAGATTTGAAGGTTCGTACTCAAATCTAATCAAAGGGTTAGTATGGAACAAAAAAACACAAACCTTTACAGACACAGGAGATGGATTGTTTGATACTCACTTGTCGGCGGTAGATGCTGATAAATGGTTTAGCAATTCGGCGCGATCGCAAGCTGTAAAGCGTAACACCCTTGCTGCACTATCTGAAGCGTTTACCCGGTTGCAGTCGCAAGGTAAGACTAAGCTCACGGTTAACCCGTTTGTACTCGAAAACAAAACCGAGAATAAAACGGATAAGTACAAGTCAACAGTTAACGCTGATGGTACAGAACGTGAATGGTGGGATGTACCTGATAATGAATCAGACGCTGAAGAACGCGACCGGCGCTGTTTTGGTAAAGCTGACAAAGACACAATCATCAGTGCGTTCTACAACCATAAAAACGCAGCGCCACGTCAAATGGCTCCCTTAGTCGAATTCCGATTCTTAACAGGTTGCCGTAGTGGTGAAGCGTTCGCGCTACGCTGGCGTGATTGTTTTCGCGGTAAAGAACAAAACAACATTGTTTTTAGCCGTAGCTATGAAGGACGCGACAAAGTAACCAAGAATACGAAAACAGGTGATATACGTATCTTCAAAATGTACCCTGAGTTACGTGACTTGCTGCTACGGATTAAACCTGACAACGCACAACCTAACGATTTAGTGTTTACTAAGTTAAATGGTAAAAGTTGGGAAACCAGGGAAATAAATAAAAAATGGTATGGTACTATCCAAGTAAGAGGTGAAACCGAATATCACTACCCCGGCGTTGTTACTCAACTAGCTACCGATGGTTTAATTGACGGCTACCTACCATTTTATAACTGTCGCCATACGTTCATCAGCTTACCTGCTCACGCAGGTACAGACTTATTCCTGCTAGCTACAGCTTGTGGTAACAGTGTCGAGATTATCCAGAAACATTACTTAGGCGTTAACCCTAATGTGAGTTTTACCAGCATCTAACCCTACCCAGTACATAACCTACTTACTACCTACCCTAACCCGGTAGGTTTTTTTGTGTCAATTTTCAGTGACGACCTACTGGCACGGTTAACAGGTTTCATCAATCGAGACGTATGTATAGCCTTTCAAGCTCTCATATGAGGTACGCGAACGGCTATGGGCTATGGGCTATGGGCTATGGGCTATGGGCTATGGGCTATCCTCACCACGCTTGAGAACCGCTATATAGCGTGAACGTAAGTAGGTAAAAGGTAATAACTGATGACTAAAAATGTACATTGTGAACATAATTTTAGTAAATATTGTCAATTTGTCAATAATAGTGATAAGTGAGAATGTAAGGAGAGGGTGCTAATAGAGTGATTAAGGTAGGTAGGTGGTGAGTAAATCCCCGCTCTGCACGAGAGGGTTGGAGCCCTTGGGTTTTTCGAGTTTTGGCGGGAGCCTGTGACTTTTGGCGACGGACTGCATCAAGTTAAAATCTACCAGCTAAAATAAAGCGCGATCGTACAGGTTCCCGAATAGACGCTACACATAAAACGGTCTCCTATGAGAAAAGCATTTATCAGTAGCACTGCAAAAATGAACATACTTTCGTTGTTTGAGTGTCTGCGCTCGTGTGGATTTTGAATGTAGCTAGCTACTTAAGGAGCTACTTTGTAAAAAGGTGACTACTTACCGCGCTTTTTTGCCTTAAGTTTGACAAATCAGCACTTTTTACCTACTTACGTTCACGCTATACATACGTCTCGATTGATGAAACCTGTTAACCGTGCCAGTAGGTGCTGTTAAACGCGGTCGAAGATCGCTGTCGCAATCGGATCAGCACAAAAAAGCATCTTAGTGGACAAATATGCACATGAGACCATTCGGGTCTCGGAAAAATAGAGAGTTAGTTTATTTGCTCAGATTTATCACTTACTTGTACTCTCTCGTTACATTCTCAGTTATCGTTTTTATTGACAATTAAATAATGATTAACGGTGTTACTGCTACCTACCTATCCCGCTTTCCTCACCTAGTTCTACTTTCAAAACAAATCAGAAAAAGGTTAAACCTTACAGGGTTGCAGTTTCTGTTTAGCTGTAAATCGTACCCCTATATAACCCGATCAGTACACCAGCCTCTATACTCACAATACTCACCTATACTCTTTAATATTGAAACGTATGTTTCCAGACCCGTAGGGTTCCGTAAATCTGTGC
>Ga0335397_10007861_pt1 | contig 13499 bp, 9 predicted proteins | sample MAT04_FD_205740 | JGI IMG/M metagenome (GOLD analysis project Ga0335397, IMG submission 205740) | Freshwater microbial communities from Lake Fryxell liftoff mats and glacier meltwater in Antarctica - MAT-04 (spades assembly) (version 2) ...
GCGACGGCATCCATGAGAGCGCGTAAGCCAATACAAAGAATATTGGCAGTGAAAAACGTTGGACAAACGATCTGATAGGGTTCATAACAATCTCCAAATAATAAAATTATGTAAAGCAGGTACGCTTCACATAATACGGGATGCCAGGTCATATCTATCAGTGCTGGAGGTCATACGATGGGGTCATAAGTTTCCAACAATTTTGGAGCAAAGCAGTAGGTGCGACCTGCTTAGCGAGAGCAGCATACTTTCTTATATAAGTTTAATTAACAATTGTTGTCTCTGAATTGTAATGTGATTGATATATCCCCCAACTGGCGGGGAGGTAAAAAGGCTGACGAAATTCCCGCCGAGAAATTTCAAAAAACCTGGCGGATGAACCAAGTAGCCAGCACAGCAGGTGCGGCATCTTCACAGATAAAGTTTTCGAGGCTTCCACTGTGCTAAAAACACGTTGAGCCGCTAACAAAAACTGGATGTAATCATATTCGTCTACTTTTGGAGGGATCATACCCTCAGTTTAATCACTGTCTTTCAACTGCGTAAGTCCTAAATGATTCGATAGATACCAATTAATTTCGAACGAGCCAATTTCCTGAATTAGATCTGGGCGATTATTTACATTGGCCAGCTTAAGAGCTGGTTGTCCGTCTATTGGATCAATAATTGCAATGCCAATTGTATATTTTGCATTCTCTAAGTCACCAATAGGTAGATCGAAAGAAACATTATACAATTCCCCTGGGAGTATTTTTCGTAAATCCAGATCAATATTCTGGGAAACCACAGGATTCCCTTTATTGTTGAAAACGTACGCTTTGGTTGGCCAGTTATAATATATAGGTGCAATCCCACTATTAGAAAAAGTTATTTTGATCTGAATATCACTGCCGAAATTTACCCAGCGGGGCATCAGAACGTAATCAAGGTAAATTCTATACCCAATGACAGCCAGTATCTGATTTATTCCATTCTGTAAGGATCCTCCACGTTCCACATTATAAGGACCTTCCGGTCCAATGAATGTTGTATGCGATTCCTTGATCAGCTGCAAGGTTTGTCCTAGGTTTACTTCATAAACTTCCTCGTCGCTCAATGGTGGAGCTTGCTCACCTCCAATTGGAGCTTTTTGCCAGCCGTTTGGCATAGGTGAAAGACCATGCACTTCTTGTGGTAGATACTCTCCTCCATTTTCAATCCAATCAAGCCATGTGCTGGTCTCAGTGAAATCAGCAGTCATGTCATTATATAAACCCAAGTCTAGTTTTTGCGCGATTGAAAAAGGACGTCTCATTAACAGATGTGTCCCCGGAAAAGCTTCAACATATTGAAGTACGAATAAATTTCTTATATCTTCCGAGGGAAGAGGTGTACTTCCAGGATGCGTATGCCATTCTCCCCAATGTCCTAGACTGCCCAACTCGATGTAGGCAAAAAAACCATCTTTTCCATACTTATCCCCCAGGGCTTTTATAATCCTATTATGATATTCGACAAAAATCGGATTTGAATAATCAGGGCTGAATCCCTTTCCGTATTCGTTATCATAATAAACCCCACTTCCATTAATTTTTTCATATAACCAGTCCGGGATATCCAAATGTGTATCATTACCAGGCACATCTGCGACGAATCGAAAAACGACGCGTTTCCTTTCCTCACGCCAACGGGCTAATTGCTGTTGGTTCTCGAATGTATCAAAATCATAAACCCCTTCCCTCGGCTCAATTTCGCGCCATGTCAGGTCCACATAAACCAAGGTAAAGGGCTGTTCAGTTTCGCTCATTGTCGCCCAGGGTGCCAATCCCATTAGTGGGTTAGGGATCGGTCCGGATAACTCCTTATATTCTATGGTTTGAAGATTCTTTTCTTCGTACCAAATAATTATCACAGAAATTATTACAACAAGCAAAGAGCCCAATAACAACAACGTTATTGGGCTCTTCTTACGCACTCCAGCACCTGATAATCCCACGGAATATTTCATTCTAACTACTATATTCTCCAGCAAACTGGATCAACGAAAGATCAGTAACCGAGGGCATATTCTTGATTGTATCCATAAAAGCGGTGTTACCGTTCTTGACTTCAATTTCCACAGCGAGTTCGACAGTATCTTTTCTAATCGTTTTTGATTTAATCTGAAACCGTTTGCCGCGCAAAATTCGCCGTAGTTCATCCCCGATATCCTCACCAGTATAATGCACGATCAAAATAAATATATCGCTGGCGATTGTTCTTCGACCCAGAGTTACAAGCATTAGAATAACGATCAGGGAACCAACAATCGCTAAATAATGAACCTTAGCGCCGATGGCTACACCACTAGCCACCGCCCAAAAGAGGTAGATGAGATCGGCCGGGTCCTTGATCGCGGTCCTATAGCGGACAATGCTGAGCGCGCCAATCATACCGAGCGAAAGCGCAATGTTTGAGCTTATCGCCAATGTAATCATTGTAGTAAGAATCGTCAAAACAGCCAGGGAGACGGAAAATGACCGGTTAAAAACGACGCCTCTGAAGGATTTTTGGTATGTATAGTGAATTACCATCCCGAGGGAAAATGCCACCAGTAGAGCCAGAACAATCGGGGCAAGAATGGTCAGGGTGCCCGCAAGGTCAAACTTAAAGAATTCAAGAAATTTATCCATATTTTCCTCTTCAATGGTCAACTATATATTGGAAATTTGTTTGTGCAGTGTTTTATCGCAACACATTATATACTTCGAAGCAGCGACATATTCAGCAGTATTTGAAGGCAATATTCTCCGAATCACATCAGGGAGGAATTCCGAAAATTTTACCTCCATAATAAGCAATCCGGGGTCCAGGGTTTCCACTGTGGACATCTCTCTGTTAAAAATATCAAATCCCTCGACCCCTGCGCGGACGTTCTTGTCAAATGTGATACGCACATCCCCCGCTTCCATAACATAAGGTTCGCGCTCATAATCGACCACAACCCGTGGCCGCATGAAATTTGACACACATTCATAATAAAAGATATTTAAGAGATTGTTTGAACTTTCCAGGAGAAAACTGTAATTTCCATCAAGGATTTGGTAAAACTGAACTTTCGTTAGCGTAGCAGACTGTTTATGGTTATAGAGAGCTGATTTGATCTTTTTTTCGAGGTGAACTGTGGACTCAGAGTGGTTATAGAGCCGAATCCGGTATTTGGACCGGTTTAATGCGCCCGATAATTTTTCATTGTAGGCGTGGTTGTAATAATCATCGAAATACAAACTGCGGACGGAGTAAGAGCCATCTGAATCCGTATTGGCATCGACAGACAATAGATGGTTAAGTCGCAATTTAATGAACGTATAATCACGATAATTTATCAAATGCTTCAATTCATTCCGGTACTTCATTCTTCCAAAATCCTTCCATCGGTCGTAATGTACAAATACTTCATTCCTGCGTGAGGCAATCCGTCGGCATCCAGATACATATCAAATGGGTATTGAGTTTTACCAATTTCGTTTGTAGCCGTAACTCGCCAAAAGTATGTACCCGGTGACAAGACATCAATTTTAACTGAGTCCAAATTCGTTACCGTTTCTTCATCCACAATATTACTAAATTCCCAATCTGTGCTAACAACAAAATGGTAGCTAATATCCTGGGCATTAAAATCATATGATTCGCCCCAATTAAAAATCAAAGAATTTTCAATTAATGTAGGAGTACCTAAAAAGTAAGGCATGGGTGAATTCAGGGATTCAAGATATAAATTGTAATTAATCTGAATTTCGCCCGGAATTCTTTCATATTCCTTCTCATAATCAGCCTGAGATCCGCGCAAATAATATATATCCGGCATCTGCAAAGAATAGACATCGGTTACTTTTTTGTATTCCCGTAACATGCCATCCAATTGGTCAGGCGTCAGGAAGTTCATCAACGCATTCATTTTTGTGTCCAGCATTTGCCTGTATCGCGCAACCTTCAATACCCGCTTATGCAACGAGACGCCCCAGTAATTTGAAATGCCAAACTCAAAATAATCATATTGATAAAAACCGGCTTGTCTGGCCAAGTCTCCATCATAATCCCATGGAATAAAATACCATTTATTCCCATTCCTCGGACTATATAGATAAAAATTTTGGGCTTGCGTATCTAAATTGCCCATAAGTATATTGAATGCGAGCCAGGTGAAATAATTATCTGCATTAAAATACTTTTCAAATGTTTGTTCAATAGGTATATTGGGATCATTTACATCGTCCAGCATTTGGATAAGTTTGGAATGATCTTTGTTCCCTTTAATTTCGAGTATTTTTGAGAATTCCTTTTCATCATACAGGGGATCATCTGCCATGTGGATTTGATCCGGGTATCTCAGAAATTCAAAGAATGTTGCCTTGTATAATTGTCCGTCCGAGTCCAGAAGATGATCCCGCAAGAATCTACGATTAGGTTGTTCAACTTGAGTAAACAATCCATAATCAACAAAAGTGATTTTTGGTGGATCCGTAGTCTCATCTTTCACAAACAAGCGGACATATTGCGTACGAAGACTTACCATGTTCGGGATTTGTTTGATCAAATCAAAGCTGAGCTTATTCCTCGCCCGGGTAATATCAAAAACATGCTTATTTAGATTGATCGTTAACTGACCCCGCCATTCCCCAGCCCTCGACCGGAGTTCAATCTTATATGATTTTTGGGCCTTGGCTGATGTGGAATTGCCTCGAATTTGTATTGTTGCATTCGGTACCGTCTCCCCATAACCCACCTCGCCTGGAAGAGGACCATTCTCATCCCCAATCTGTATAATCGTCTCGGCCTTTCCGACAACAATATATGTTGGGAGTCCGTTTACCCATTTGGCAAAGTCATTAACCTGCTGCCAGGTATGGTCGGTATTATCAGATGAATTCCCCTTTCTTACGGTGACGTACATGTACACAATTGAACTGGGGTCATCATTTTGATATAGATCCGGGTTGTCCTTAAATGGCATGTTGTCGATTTCAGGAACCACTTCTTTTACGACCTGGCCGGTAGGAGCTTCGATAAGGGTCGCCACATTTAATTTCTTATCGATCGATCCGGAAGATGAGAGGCTCAATAAAGTAATGTAAAACAGGAACAAACCAAGTGCAATCATAAAAAACACTCTGAAGATATTTTTCATTCAACACCTCAATTACAAAATATTTATCAATTATTTTACCAAAAAATGTAATTACGATCCTGAGTATGCCACTTTAGGGTTCCAGCCTGTTGACTAATCGAGTAAAGAATCCCTTCTTCTGTATAAAGAATACTGGTTGTTTGGTGAAAATAAAATAGTCCAATCGCGCTATATAAGAAAACAGGCGTACTTCCGCGACAAGATAATAAACCAAACTGGCCGCCACAAAGCCAAAACCGTAATAAGATCCAGGCAGGGTGAGTATATAAAAAGTCCCAAATATATTAATTAATAGAAACGGTATCACCGATAACAAGGCGTCCCTGTTGCTTGCAAAGTATAACAAGAACAGCATCAGACTATTCCCAATTGCATAGGCTCCATATCCGACACATAAAATACGGAATGTGCCTATCATAACAGAGGTGAAGCCCAAAGGAAAATAAACCAGGACCTCGCCAATTACGACAATGGCAAAAATGGTTGCAAGAACCTGTTGAATGGCGAGATAAAAAAGCTCTTGTTTAAGAACCGCTACCATATCCTCATAAGCCTTTTCTATGTTGCTCAATGAGCCATCCCCGTTCAGCAAGACAAAATAGAGACGGTATTTAGGGTAGAAATTCACCTCCACGGAGGTGACAAAATTAACCGTCGTTACCAGGCAGGTAACAAATGCAAAGAGTGCCGGAATATCATGCTGAGGCGCGTGATAAAACAGCCCTTCCACCTGCACTCCCCAAGGACTGGACCACATGATCATGATATGAGCAAAAAGGGCAAGTGTGGAAAAGAATCCCACGAACAATAAGTGAGGATATTCATCAATCCATTCCAAACACTTCAAGGGGTTTCCTGAACCGACCGGGAAGAATTTATGGAGAACAAATGTAAAATCCACCATTAATATCCCGTAAGAAATACAGGCGCCTGCAAGCAAAGAGGCAACAACGTCATATCCCAACATAACCAACAACGAGCCGATCAACAATCCAGTTGAAATCCCTATTACGAAGCCAACCAGTATGCCCCGATATTCCTTTACCGCACTAACGTAATTAATCTGGACCCAAACCACGAGGCCTTCACAAAATAATATAAACGAATAAATACCATATTCAAATTTCAGGCCGCTGAAATAAAGAAAAATAAACCATAAAATTGCCCCTATAACCAGGAGCAACGAAAGAGATCCATACATTGAAGGCAATATACGGTGATACGCATTAATGTACAACATGTCCGCAATATAGCGGGCCAAAATAAACAGCAACACACTGGATAAGATCAACGAAAACAACAGGGAGTAGGTAATAATTACCACGATTAAATCCTGTTGATGGCTGGATGCCCCTCCAAAAGTTGAAACATATTTTGCACCCAAAAGCAGCAGAGCTCCCATGATCATAGGACCCGCGATCACAAGACTCGCGTAGAGATTCGCTCTTGCTTTAAGAATTATCCCGTTCTTTGAGAATAGCTTCTTTAATTCAAACCCGATTCCTGCCATGTCGCTATCGCCTTTTCATATACTTTCAGGTAGGTGTTTATTACGTTCTTAATCTCATAAAAATTCTTAATTCTTTTTTGTCCAGCTTCACCCATGGTTTTTCGATTTCCTTCATTTTGACACATTTCGATCAAAGCCTGCAATAATTTCGATTGGTGCATTGGCGGCACACAAATACCTGCAGGACCAAATTCGTCATCAGCAGCTCCCTCAATGAGTTCACGACAACAGCCGACATCGGTGGCGATAACGGGCCGTCTGGCCGCCATAGACTCTAACAAAGCAAAGGGTTGCCCCTCAGAGAGACTCGTGAGGATTGTAAAATCAATTTTTTCCAAATAGGTTGTCGTCTTAACCGTACCTGGCATGATGATATCCTCGACTTTGAGATAATCAATCAGCTCTAAACATTCCTGATGATATTCCTCATCGTCGATTCCACCAATAATGTGTAGGCGGACTTTTTCAAATTCCCGTTTTAATCGCGAGAAAGTATATATGAGGGTTTTCAAATCCTTGATGGGCGCAAACCGCACGATGGCTGCCACATCTACCCAACCATCCCTGGATTTTTCTGGTATTGCTGAAAAAGATTCAAAATCTAGACCATTTCTAACAACCACGCATTTTTCAGGCGGGCAGCCAAGATCCTGTTGTATCAAACTGGCTCGTTGATATAAACTGGTAACGCGGTGCGCCTGTTTATATGCAAGTCTTGCAAACATAAAAAACATCGATATCCAAAAATCTTTAAAGTACGAGATGACCCAGTCCGCCCGTAATATTTCCTCCTCCCTTTCCCTGGTATAGATTCCATGTTCCGTTAACACAAAAGTCTTATTATATTTCATCGAGCCCAATGCAGCCAAAACACCCGCGTATCCCGTTGACGGGCTGTGATAAAGATCAGCTTCCGGCATAGGTTGCCCAATCAGGTATAGCAAGGGAAGGAACATCGAACGTATCGTCCAGAATAAATCCTTATAGCCTGCAAAAGGAAATTCCTCCCGGGCGCATTTCTTTAATATCTTTAGAAATTCTTCGCTCAGAAATAACTCCACCGGCTTGTTCGATTGCAGATTGAAACTATTCAGAATCACGCGCCAATCCGGTTCACCACATTTGATCAGTTGATAAATTGCCTCTTTTTCCTCCTCGGAAAATTTAAGATTTGGATTCTTATTAATCCGAAGATTAAACGAAGAGCCGAGACATTTTTCATGTACCTCCACCACGTTCTTGGGAAGTTCGTAAACAAATTTACCTTGTTTGCTTTCCAAATCGGTGATAGTCCACAAAATAAACTGATGTTGAGGCATTGAGCGAATATAGCCATCCACCCATGTGGATACGCCGCCTCGGACATAAGGATAACTGCCTTCCAAAATAAAGCAAATTTTCATGGTTTACTCAACAAATGTGATAATAACCCGGGGCTTCAAAGCCTGGATCAAATATAGGTTTGATGCAACAGGTGTGATTACACCACCATCAATTGACAGGGGTGTTCTTGAACTCCGCATCATGACCCAGGCTTCATCGTAAAAATTCCCCAAGGATATTTCAACGTTGTCATTTGTATTTTCAGTTTTTACTGCCAGCCGAGCGAAGCGCTGAACTGCCATGGCGCCCTCCAAGGCAGTCAAATTTCTCAATCCCGGCGCGGATTCCTTAACCCATTTCACGTATTCTTCAAACTGACTATGCAGGTAAACCCACCCTTTTTGTGGGCCGCGGGCATCCAATAATATGTCATTCGGCGATATATAATAAGAATTGATGTAATGCAATCCCAATTCGTTTATTGAGGCCCATCGAAAATAACCTGACAATTCATAACCACCTGCAATCCTCGGAAGTTCAATGATTCCGTCCGGGGCTTCGGAGAATTCCTGTTCATAAGCAAGCCCTTCCTGTCCAGGCAGGTATAAACTCGAGATAACTTGCAAGTCAGGCAAAATCTTTGGCAACCAGCGGCGCGCCTCCGGGCATAGGATATTCGATGGAGGGATATAGGTGGTAATCTTATTGTCTGGAAAAAGTGATTGGGTGAAGCTATATACTTCGTAAACAGATAATTCCATCGATTCCAAAGACGGCCAGCCCGGATAATCGAGTCTTTGATTAATCCCCGTATCTGACAAACAAAGAGGAACATGGTTATTGCCCATCATCCCTATTTCGCCCTCGTTGTCGAGTACCAATCCTCCAAAGTATTGATACTTTTCAACTTCCGACTGTTTATTGAAGGGCGGGAGAACAGTGTCATTATAAGTCTCCAAAAAAGCCCCGGTATATTTAACTCCATATTTATGAGACAATTGTTGGATATCTGGCCACCAGACATTGATATAGAAATTTTGGATATCCCGACCAAACTGTTTGGTAATAAGACCATCTGTTCCCTGCTCAATCGGACCTGGGAATTCATCAATAAAGTAAATTGATCCATTAATTACCGGATACACAAAAACATCCTGAAGTAAACTATACGCCGCGCCGATCACGCCCCTGTCACTCTTGGTGTTGAACTGATCGGAATTTATCACCACGAAACGACCTTTCTGATGTTTACATTCCCAAAGAATTGGGGTTTGAAATCCATCGGCGCTTTTCAGATATACCTTGCAATCCTTCTCCAATTCAACGAAGTAACTATTGCTGGCAATAAAATCCGCGCCCACCTTTAAACCCATTGCGCCCGGCATTAGATCCGAAGTAAACTCCACTCCCTTGGCGACGACCAATCCATCACTTTTGGAAACAATTCCCAGCTTTCGGTATATCCCATAAAAAACATTCGATGGATCAGGACGAATTGAGAAAAGGATACTGCCTCCACTCTCCACCCAATCAATAAGTCCAGGTATATGATCCCCGTACTTTTCCAAATCGATAAATGACACTACAACAGTTTTATATTTTGATAGATCATACTCTTCATCAGAATTTACATCAAACAAATCGTACTTTACCTGCATACTGTCCAATACATCAAGAACCGTTTTAACATGTTCGGCACCGGCGAATGCCAGAGTGTCGTACATGACAAATGCCTCCACAGGTCTATCATTGAAATAAGCATTGGAAGCCAATTTGGCGGGCGCCAAAATTGGCAAGGTGGGAGGACTTATTTCATACCTTACCCCGGACCTTTCAACAAGCAATGCCGAGGCCAAAGCCATAAAGATTATCAACGGTAATAAAACCAACGAAAAACTGTAAGTATGTTTCATTGTATTACAACCTTCATGGCGGTGGGGTAAATAGCGGGTTTGAGCCCGTGTCGGTTGTTGAGATACTTGCGTCCGGCGTGGATGCTGGTGTGGGTTCCGCTTGTGCTATTCCGTATACGCTGAAATCGGTCTTTAGCCAGATGTTAACCTGTTCCCTGCCCTGTCTTGTCCAAATAACACCCTTGTTTTGGATTTCTTCAATTGTTTCCTTTAATCGTGTTCGATCTTTCCCTTCAACACCTGCACGTAATACTTCTATCCACGTTTGTTCATCTTCAGGCCAATATTTTTTCAGCCGGTCACTTGTTTCAAAAGCAGAAGTGTACTCTTTTAACTCAAGGGCATTTCTCAACTTCTCGATGAGGGCATTTTTATCATTTTTCATCAAATTAAGCTTTCTATCTAATGTCTTCGAATACACAATACGCAGGTTCTTCAATAAATGCTCTTCCAATAGTCCACTTTGGATATATTTGCAAAGCATTTCAATATAATCGTTAAGTACCTCTGGGTCATCGGGATGATTTTCAACTTCAACAGCGTACTTTTGGATGGAAAGTTGAAAATCCTTTTGTGCCTTTGAAATTGTTGTGGTGGCATAATGCGAAGTCTCTACATCTTCATTATATTTAGCAATACTTAACACATCCAAATACTTGAAGGGGTCAGCATATAGCGTTTCAAGCATGAACCTTCGTCGTACTTCTACTTCATTTATCAAGATCGCTTCTTCCAATGGCACCAAATCACCCTTCTCATGAAAACTCTTCAATGTTGTCCAAAGGATGTCATCATCAAGGGTTACGGAGTCGAGCTCCGGATGTTTTTTTCCCTGCTCTCCCGAGAGAATCATAAATTCGATCATCAACGCTGTAAAAGGACCAAATACCGGAATGATAAATAAAGGAATCATATGTTCCTTCTGTAAATGCGATTTTCTGGAAAGAATAAAAATTGCATATACGAGGGTCAGAAATATATGAATGAAAATTACAATTGTTCCAGGTTGAATCTTCACTGGGCGATTCTCCAAAAATAATTTGCGATTATTCAAAAGCATAGATTGGTAGAGAAGTATTTACCTCTCTAGTTGACCATCCACTCAATCAAGCGGAATCTGATTACCGTCAAGTCTGCTCTTAACTCCAAGTTTATCCAGTCTTTCAACAATTTCCTTGGCTGCTAATTTATCGGCCTGCGAGAGCAAAATGTAACAAATGCCATCATTTCCCATACCGATAATATCGTCTGTACGGATCGCTTCGTAAATACTCGGGTATATTTCCTGAATATTATTCTCCAACCCCTCCACCATCACCAATTGAAAATCTGTGATATGATTTTTTTTCATCTCAGTCCGTATTCTAAGCGCATCCATAAAAGCTTCATGGTTTAATATTCTCGTTGCGGGTAGATACATTTTCTCATAATTCGCATTCAAAAAAAGGGTGGCACGAACCAAAGAAGCCTGGACCAGACCACAAATTACCTTGAATAGGTTAGAGTAATGAGTTGAGTATTGTTCAAATTTTACGGACCATATAACGATTATTGCCACGGGCACATTAAAGGGATACTGGTTATTGAGAATGGGCGCTAAATAAGCGGGATAATTTGGCAACAGAGCAGTGTTTTTAAAGATTGCACCCTGCTCAATATAACACAACGCTTCTGGGAAATCCGATAGTTTCAACGATTTTTGGGGTTTTTCAATGAGTGATGACGAACACGCTTGAAGTCTTGCGTATGTTCTATTTCCATCCAATGAATATATGGCTATGTTGGTATTATCCAAAAGTTCTTCCAATATACTCAATGCCCTCAAATAGATTGCCTGTTCCTGCAATTCGTCAAGTTCACGCGTAACCGTAAATATTTTTCCAAAACTATCCCTATACCCTATCAATTGTTCGCGAAATTCATCCTTGAGATTACGAATATCGTTGAATACCTCATACAAGAATGAATATTTTTCATTTATAAGTCTGGTTTGCTTTTGTGCGTTTAAGATTCGATTTTCGTTTTTGTCGCGATTGTATCCCGTTATCACGCCTGCTACAAAATATAACGCGAATGGGAACCAATTTCCAACATTATAAATCAGCAGAGGCCAATCCAAACCCGACTTCATCCAAGTATACAAAATAGAAATGCTTACAAGAATAGAGGCATATAAACCCGTTCTTATTCCATAAATAGAACCCATAATTACTACAAAAAGAAGTCGAAAATCAACGTATTTGAATTGAATTAATGTGCCAGTCATCCGACTCAAAAACTGGACTAACACAGCTCCCAAAATTAATTCAACCCATTCTAATATCATTGGATAATCGGATAATTTTTTAGTGATTTCATTCAGCCCAGCTCTTTCAGGCAACGACTCACCACGATATAGTTCCACAATACTATCGATTTCATTATCTAATTTATGCGCGTCAATCCAATCGTATTTGCTTTTTGCAGCCGATACTTTCGCAGGCCTTGTATACACCTCGGCGTCATCTGAAAAATTGAATACCACTTTTGGAAAATGGTTATTCAATAATCGAGCAAGATCGGAATATTTGATCGGATTCGAGGACGATAAATTCACTACCAGCGATTCCGCTGAGTATTCCTCATCGATCGCGCGTATTAAAAAATCCGTGACGTCGGCAACATGCAATAAACTGATATCACTATTCTCTCGAGCCGGGAGGCTAACCTCACTTTTGTTTTTACAAGCCTTAATTAAACTGTAAAGCAGTCCGCTTTTTTCGTCCGGCCCATAGATATTCGTCAGTCTCACAATGGTTATTTTCATCCCAAACTTATCATGATAAATTCGACAATATTGTTCGGCAGCTAACAGGGTATGACCATTTGAAGATGAAGGTTGAGGATGTGCTTGTTCAGATAAATTATCTATATTCCCATACACTTCTGTAGACGAGATATAGAAAAAGTGCTTTAGATCTTTATGTTTGCATAGCTCCAACGTGTTCCGCAATCCATCAAGTTGATGACCTGTATTAAAATCATCCCGTTCGGACAACTGCTCTTCACGGGTTGAAATAAACACGACTATATCAAACCCATACGAAAACATTGTATCGCGAAAAATATCCATGGCAGGATTAATTGAATGCACAGATGTATTGATGTTTATATTAATGCCCAATTTATCTGCGCCATCTGACGCCAATACCACACGATTCTTCCGTTTTACTATTTCTTTTGTAAAAGTTGTGGCAAGCGAAGAAGGATTTCCTGTAATTAGAATATTCACTTCACATCCTTTCTCAATCAATATTCAAAGAATTTAAAAGAATCACGATCTTTATAATTTGAAGTCGTTATTCATCACCATGTTTGCTCAGCTTGTGACGGAATTGCAAACGCGCCAAGACCTCACGTGAGTATCCCAACATATTGATCAGGACCGGGTTAAAAACTGTTATCGCGTCCATCTTGACATCCACAATTATTATACTCAGTACTCGACTTTTGCACCTTAAAAACCGATAGTCCAAAGCGAGAATTTGACCAAGGTCAAAGCCACAATCGCCATGCTGGGGCAACCCAAAAGAACCCGCCATGAACACAAGGCGGAATAACAACCGTT
>Ga0335397_10007864_pt1 | contig 13491 bp, 17 predicted proteins | sample MAT04_FD_205740 | JGI IMG/M metagenome (GOLD analysis project Ga0335397, IMG submission 205740) | Freshwater microbial communities from Lake Fryxell liftoff mats and glacier meltwater in Antarctica - MAT-04 (spades assembly) (version 2) ...
CCGCTCACATCCCGACGCGAGCCGGACGCGAGCCGGAGGCGAGCCATGTGAACGTGCCCTGTCGAGCGAAGCGAGACCGAGCCCGAGCGCGCACCGGTGCACCGATCCGCTCACATCCCGACGCGAGCCGGACGCGAGCCGGAGGCGAGCCATGTGAACGTGCCCTGTCGAGCGAAGCGAGACCGAGCCCGAGCGCGCACCGGTGCACCGATCCGCTCACATCCCGACGCGAGCCGGACGCGAGCCGGAGGCGAGCCATGTGAACGTGCCCTGTCGAGCGAAGCGAGACCGAGCCCGAGCGCGCACCGGTGCACCGATCCGCTCACATCCCGACGCGAGTAGGGTCCGCGCCCATGGACCAGGTGGCGCCCCAGCCCGGATTCGAGCACGACCCGCACCTCGGGGAGGTCATCGTCACCCAGCAGCAGATCGCCGAGCGAATCACCGAGCTGGGGGCCCAGATCACCTCCGACTACGCCGGACAGGACCCGCTGCTGGTGGGCGTGCTCAAGGGCGCGTTCGTGTTCATGGCCGACCTGGCGCGGGCCATCGACCTCCCCCTCGCCTTCGACTTCATGGCCGTGTCGTCCTATGGCGCGGCGACCAAGACCAGCGGGGTCGTGCGCATCGTGAAGGACCTCGACCTCGACCTCTCGAACCGCCACGTGCTGCTCGTCGAGGACGTGGTCGACTCGGGCCTCACCCTCACGTATCTGCGCAAGAACCTCGCCGGGCGTGGGCCGGCCAGCCTCGAGGTCTGCGCCCTGCTGCTCAAAGAGGGTCTGCAGCGCGTCGACCCCGACCTGCGCTATGTGGGCTTCTCCATCCCGGACGACTTCGTGGTCGGGTACGGCCTCGACGTCGACGAGCGCTACCGCAACCTGCGCAGCATCCACCACTACTCGGGCTGACCCCCCTCGTCGCTGGACGTCGGAGGCAGGTGCGGAGGAACGACGGTGAGCCGCCCACCCGAGCGTTCGACGCGGAAGCCGCCACCGATCTCCGCGGCGCGACGCTCGCCCCGGGCCACGGCCAGCACGCGTTCGAGGGCGGCCGCATCGGGCGGGTGCCGATCGTCCGAACACGACCGCAGCCAGTCGTGCAGCGCCAGAGCGGCGACCACCGGAGGCGCACTGCACAGCGCGGCACAAGAAGACGGGTCACCGATGGCGCTCTCGGCCTCGGCCACCAGGTGATCGACGGCCTGGCCAGCCAGCGATGCGTGACGGGCGAGCAGGGGCACGACGTCACGACCGGCGACGTCGTCGAGCAGCGGCAGCACCTCGTGGCGGAGCCGATTGCGGCGATGGGCGGGGTCGTCGTTCGACGGATCGTGCAGCACGGGGAGCTCGAGCCGCTCGCACAGCGCACGCGTCTCGGACCGGCGCAGCGGGAGGATCGGGTGCCCGGGGCCAGAGCGGATGCCGGCCACGCCGGGCAGCCCCGCCCCCCGCACCAGGTTGCCGAGCACGGTCTCGGCCTGGTCGTCGGCCGTGTGCCCGAACAGCACGAGTCGACCGGCGGCGACGTCGGCGAGCGCGTCGTGGCGAGCCCGACGGGCGCGAGCCTCGAGGTTGGACCCGGCGGCCACCGATGCGGCGCAGGCGACCGAGGCTGCGCCGAGGCGGGCCGCCACGTCGGCCACGGGCCCGGCCTCGAGGTGGGATCCGGGTCGCAAGCCGTGGTCGACGTGCACCGCAGTCACTTCCAGGCCGGCAGCAATCGCCAACACGAGCAGCGCCATCGAGTCCGCGCCACCTGAAACAGCCACCACCACCGACTCGCTCGCCGGGGGCAAGGTGCAGCGGTCGAGCAAGGCGAGGACGTCACCGTCAGAACGCACCCGGTCGAGCAGCGTCGGCGCGTCCACGGGGCGACCAGGCTCAGACGGTGAGCGCGGTGGCGTTGACGCGGGCGACCCAGAGGTCGGGGTCGCGGATCTCGTCGATCGAGGGCAGCAGGAGCGGTGACTCCCAGGCCCGGTCGAGCAGCTCGGTCCCCCCGGCCGCCTCCACCACCTCGATGAAGCGCTCACCTTGGGCGTACTGGTTGAGCTTGGCTTCGAGCCCGATGAGTTGCTGGAGCAGCTTCGCCAGGCCGGCGGTCTGCTTGCGTCGTTGGCGCAGCACGCGGCCGAAGCGCTCGGCGTTGGGCACGTAACCGATGCCGGCCCGATCCATGGTGACGTCGCCGTGGCCTTCGAGCAGGCTCATGAGACCCGACACCTGGTCGAGCACGGCTCGCTGCTCGGGCGATGCCACCAGGGTGGCGATCCCGCCGTCGGCCAGCGGGTTGCGGCCCGAGCGGAGGTCGCCGACCACGCGATCCATGGCCTCGAAGAAGCGCTTGGGGTCGGGGTCGACGGCATCGATCGTCTGGCCGACCAGGCTGAGGAAGTGCGGTCGCATCCACGGCACGCCGGTGAACTGCGCCCGGTGCGTGACCTCGTGCAAGGCCAGCCACAACCGGAACTCCCGGGGTGGGAAGGCGAACATCTTCTCGAGGGCCAGCACGTTGGGGCCGACGTAGTAGACGATGTCCTGGTCGTCGGGATCCTCGTCCTCGATGATCAACAGGTCGTACTGCCCGAGCACTCGGGTGCTCATCCAGCCGAGCATGGCGCCGACCTCGGCGCCGGCGGCCTTGCGGGCGAACGGGGCCATCCCACCGGACGACATCTTTTCGGAGAACTTGTCGATCAGGGGCCGAAGCAGCCGTTGGAACGAGTTGACGTTGGCGTGGATCCAGCCTCGCCGGTCGGTGACCCGGGCGCGCGCCGGTCCGGCCAACGAGATCAGCCCCGTGGTCTCGCCCACGAGCCGCTCGGCCAGCGGCGTCAGCTCGGCGAAGTCGGGAGCCAGCGAGTCGTAGTGGTACGAGCGGGCGAAGGGCTCGCGGCCGGCGACGCGGATGGCCACCCGCTCGGCCAGTGCCCAGTCGACGGCGCCCGCCATCGGCTCAGGAGCTCGGGTAGCGAGGCTTGGAGACCTTCGTGACGTACTTCACGATGGTGGCGATCACGAGGATGACGGTCGGGATCACGATGAGCACGGCGATCCAGAAGTGCCAGACGACTGCGAGGACCATGCGTGGATCCTAGAGCCTTCGACCCGCGCTGACCCACTTGCGCCGGAGGGCCACGAGGTCAGGTGGCGGCGTTGGCGTCGTCGGAGGGGTGCTCGGCCACTGCGGGCTCCTCGCCCTTGCAGATCGACAACAGGCGATCCAGCAGGCCGGGCGGCATCGACTCCGTGCACTTCTTGGCCACCACGATGCGCAGCTCGGCCTCGAAGTCGAACGCCTCGAAGCACGGTGAGCAGTCCTCGAGGTGGGTGCGAACACGGACCATGTCGTCGGCCGACAGCTCGTGGTCGAGGTACGTGTACAGCGACGCGATGGCCTCGTCGCAGTTGCCGTCATCGTGGTCGTCGTGCTGTCCCAGTGCCATCACTTGTCCGGCCTCGTTGTCACGTTCGTCAGGCCCCGCTGGCTGACGATGGGGATGGGGCTGCCGCGGCACCGACCGTCTCCGGTGCATCCGGCGCCAGCCCGTGGTGGCTGGCATAGTCGTACAACGCACGCTGGAGCGCCTTTCTTCCACGATGCAGTCGGCTCATCACCGTGCCGATGGGGATGTCGAGGATCTCGGCGATCTCCTTGTAGGAGAAGCCCTCTACGTCGGCGAGCAGCACGGCCATGCGGAAGTTCTCGGGCAAGGCTTCGACGGCGGCCTTCACCTCGCCATCGGTGAAGAAGTCCATGAGCTCGTCTTCGGCCGAACGACTGGCCCGCGCCGCCTCGAGCCCCCCGAGCCGCCGGAAGAGGAAGAGGTCTTCGCCTTCGTCGAGCGCAGTCTCCTGCGGCCGACGCTGCTTCGAGCGGTAGGAGTTGATGAACGTGTTGGTGAGGATCCGGTAGAGCCAGGCCTTGAGGTTCGTACCCTCGGTGAAGCCGCCGAAGCCGCGGTAGGCGCGCAGGAAGGTCTCCTGCACGAGATCCTCGGCATCGGCGGGGTTGCGCGTCATGCGCATCGCCGCGGCGTAGAGCGGCCCCATGAAGGGAGCTGCCTGGTCGGCGAAGGTCGCCTGGTCGGCCATGGACGGAGGCTACCGGTGCGAGCCGCGGAGGGCCGCGTTCACTCGCCGAAGCGCTTCATGCGGTCGAGCACCTTCTCGGAGGTGGGCTCGCGCATCTCGTCGACGATCTTGCCGTCGGCCAGGAAGAGCACGCGATCGGAGAATCCGGCGGCCACCGGATCGTGGGTGACGATCACGATGGTCTGGCCGAGGTCGGTGACGGCCATGCGCATGAAGTCGAGGATCTCGTGGCTGGCTCGGGAGTCGAGGTTGCCGGTGGGCTCATCGGCGAAGGTGACCTCCGGGCGGGACACGAGCGCTCGGGCCACGGCCACGCGCTGCTGCTGACCACCGGACAGCTCCGACGGACGGTGGCGGAGGCGGTCAGCCAGGCCGACGGTGGCGATGACCTTGTCGAACCACTCCTGGTCGGGCTTGTTGCCGGCCAGGGTGAGGGGCAGGACGATGTTCTCCTCGGCCGTGAGCGTGGGCACGAGGTTGAAAGCCTGGAAGACGAAGCCGATGCGCTCGCGACGCAGGAGGGTGAGCTGCTTCTCACTGAGGCGGGTGAGGTCCTGGTCGCCGATGAACACCTGACCGGAGGTGAGCGTGTCGAGGCCGGCGACGCAGTGCATCAACGTCGACTTGCCCGAGCCCGACGGGCCCATGATGGCGGTGAAGCGGCCTCGCTCGAAGTCGACGGTGACGCCGTCGAGGGCACGCACCTCGTTGTCGCCCGCCCCGTAGATCTTGGCGGCCATGACCGCGGAGGCGGCCGCCGTGCCCGGAGGTGAGGGAGGTGGTGGGGCATTGGGGGCGTCGGTGACGGTCATGGTGCTCCTCGGGGTGCGGCCTCGTCGGCCCAGGCTAGGTGGGTCGGGCGGTCGAGCCGACGTCCGAGCCGCGAGGGTGGGCTCGGGCGGTCGGATCAGGACATCGGGTAGTTCGGTGCCTCGTTGGTGATGGTCACGTCGTGGACGTGGCTCTCGCGCACGCCGGCGGCGGTGATGCGGACGAACCGGGCGTCGGTGCGGAGGTCGTCGATGGTGGGCGTGCCGCAGTACCCCATGGCCGCCCGCAGGCCGCCGACGAGCTGGTAGATGACCTGCCCGACCGGGCCGCGGTAGGGCACGCGGCCCTCGATGCCCTCGGGGACGAGCTTGTCCTCGCTCGACACGTGTCCCTGGAAGTAGCGGTCCTTCGAGTGCGAGCGGGCGCTCATGGCCCCCATCGACCCCATGCCGCGGTACTCCTTGAAGTACTGACCCTGCAGCGGCACCAACTCGCCGGGGCTCTCCTCGGTGCCGGCCAGCAGGCCGCCGAGCATCACCGCGTTGGCGCCCGCAGCCATGGCCTTGGCCACGTCGCCCGAGTAGCGGATGCCGCCGTCGGCCAGCACGGTGACGCCCACGTCGGCGGCGGCCTCGGCGCACTCCATCACGGCGGTCAGCTGCGGAACGCCGACGCCGGCCACGATCCGGGTGGTGCAGATCGAGCCCGGCCCGATGCCCACCTTCACCACCGAGGCGCCAGCCGAAGCCAGGTCACGAACGGCGGCGGCCGTGGCCACGTTGCCGCCCATGACCGGCACGCCGAAGCGGGAGGCGATCTCGTGGACGGTGTCGAGCACGCTGCGAGCGTGGCCGTGGGCGGTGTCGACCACGATCAGGTCGACGCCCGCCTCGGCCAGCGCCTCGGCTCGCTTGACGGCGTCGTCGCCCACGCCGACGGCGGCGGCGACCTGCAGGCGGCCCTGCGAGTCCTTGGTGGCGTCGGGGTACATCTGCCGCTTGCGGATGTCCTTCAGGGTGATGAGGCCGGTGAGCCGGCCGTCGGCGTCGAGCACCGGGAGCTTCTCGACCCGATGCGTGCGCAGCAGGGCGGCGGCCTCGTCGAGGTTGGTGCCGAGCGGGGCGGTGACGAGTCCGGTCTTGGTCATCACATCGCCCACGGGCAGTTCGGGGCGGTCTTCGAAGCGCAGGTCGCGGTTGGTCAAGATGCCGACGAGTCGGTTGTCGTCGTCGATGACCGGCAGACCGGAGATGTGGTAGCGGGCCATGAGGTCGAGGGCCTGTTCGAGGCGGTCGGTGGCCCGAAGGGTGACGGGGTCGGTGATCATCCCGGCCTCGGAGCGCTTGACCCGGTCGATCTCTGCGGCCTGCTGCTCGGTCGGGAGGTTGCGGTGCAGCACGCCGATGCCGCCGTGGCGGGCCATGGCGATGGCCATGCGGGACTCGGTGACGGTGTCCATGGCCGCCGAGACGAGCGGGATGGACAGGCGGATGCCGGGCGCGAGGTCGACGGCGGTGTCGACGTCGGTCGGCAACACGGCCGAGTGCCGGGGCACGAGCAGCACGTCATCGAACGTGAGCGCTTCGCCGAGCACCTTCGACGACGAGGGACCTCCGCCGGGCAGCAGATCGGAAGGCGGACGGTTCTCTGAGGAGAGCGAGTCGGGTGCCATACCTGATCCTAGCCGCCTCGGCGGGGATCGTCACCGGAGGTGGACGGCGGCGTGATGAGCCGTCAGGTGGGAGCCAGAAGGCAGGTGAGCACCTCGGCTCGACGGGTCAAGCCGATGAGGTGGCCCTCGCCCGGGTAGACCGTGAGCGACGCGTTCGGCAGGCGCCGGGCCAGCTCTTCGGACCAGGCCAGCGGGACGAACCCGTCGACGTCGCCTTGGAACACGGACACCGATGTGGTCACCTCTTCCGGAGTGAAGCCCCAAGGGGCCACGAACGCCACGTATTCGTCAGTGGCACCGTGTGGGTCGGCCGACCCTTCGGCCAGGCAGCGGGCCATCCAGTCGCCGGCGACGCACACGGCCTCGGCCTCCGCGTCGGGCAGGCCCTTCGTCGAGTACTCGACTATGCGCGCCGGGAGGTGGGTCGCGCCCGCGTGGCTCATCCGGAAGTAGGCCCGAGCAAACGCCGGGTGCTTTTCCGTGAGCTTGGCCAGGCGCTTGTCCGGGGTGTCGAGCTCGGCGAAGGTGGCCGGGTCGTCGAGGGGCAGGCAGCCGGCGATGACGGCGGCCCGGTCGACGCGGTCGGCGAGCGCGTGGGCCACGGCCAACGCGTACTGGCCGCCCTCGGACCACCCCATCACGGTGAAGCGGTCGACGTCGAGGTGGTCGAGCAGCTCGCTGACGTCGTCGGTCACCCAATCGAGCAGGAGGTGGCCCGGCTTGCGATCGCTCGAGCCCACGCCGGGCCGATCGGGCGAGATGATGCGCACACCGAGACGACGGGCGTGAGCGTCGGCTGGCTCCACGTCGTTGCGGCTCACCCAGCCACCGTGGCAGTTGAGCACCGGGGCCCCGTCGGGGTCGCCGAACTCGGCGAACCCGAGGGTGCGGCCGTCGGCCAGGGTGAGCGTGTGGTCGGTCGATCGGGGTGAGAGGTTCGATCTCGGCGAAGCCGGCCGCCTGCGCCCAGCTCAGCAGACGTCGACCGGCATCGGGCTCGGCGCCGTTGGCTCGTGCCAGGCGGCGATAGAGGCCGAGCCAGTCGTCGAGTGCCGGGATGGACGGGAACCAGGTGAACGCCTCGTAGTCGCTGTCGCGCACGGCCACGACGCCACCGGGTCGGCAGACGCGTCGCAGCTCGCAGAGCGCGGCGACCGGATCGGTGAGGTGCCGCACCAGACGGCTCGGTTCACGATGCCGGTTGCGGGCGCGCCATGCGGGGCGCCAAGGCCGACACGGTCACCAAGGCCACGACCGTGCCGTAGGCCAGCCAGCGGATGGCGCCGAGTCCGACCCAGTCGGACAGCTCACGGGCATTCGTGGCCAAGAGGAGAGCTCCGACGGCCACACCCATGGCGCGAGCAGGCACGAGCCGAACGGTGTAGGCCGCCAGCGGCGCGGCGACCATCCCACCGAGCAGCATGGCCCCGACGATGGCCAGATCGAGATCGCCGTTGCCGATCGACGCCAAGAGGCTGACGGAAGCCACCAGGGCGACGGCCACCTCCGCCGTGTTGACCGAACCGATGGCGAAGCGAGGCGCCAGGCCGCGGTGGAGCAGGAACGGGGTGACGATCGGACCCCAGGCCCCGATCAACCCGTTGGTGACGCCACCCACGGCACCAGCGGCCTTGACCCCGCGACGGTCGAAGGGGGGCATCTTGTCGGGGTCGTGGGTGAAGTCGTCGTCGTCGGGTACCGGCGTGGGCGGCGTGATGGGACGGCTGAAGCGCAGCAGGATGCGCAGACCGATGAGCAGCAGCATGACCGCCAGCCACGGACGGATGCTGTCGCCGTCGACGTTGGAGAGGATGGTCACGCCGATGATGGCCCCCAACGCTCCGGGGATGGCCAGCTCGACCACGAGGCGGTGATCGATGTTGCGGAAGCGCCAGTGCGAGATGGCGGCCACGATCCCCGTGGCCACCTTGGCCAGGTTCACGACCGTCGAGACCGAAGCCGGTGCCAGCCCGGCGCTCAACAAGATGGTGGACGACGTCGGGCCGAAGCCCATACCCAGCGCGCCATCCACCAGGGAAGCCAGGAACCCCGCCAACGCCACCCACGCAAGATCGCCCATGGGTGAGGATTGAACCATTCCCCACTAAGTCAGTCAAGAAGTGGGGGAAGGTTCCTCGCTCGTCCGCTTCGGCGGCCAGAGGCCGATGGCGATCAGCGCCAGACCGATCGGCCCCAACATCGCGTGGCCGGCGACGGCCAGCGTGTGCGAGAGCTGGTTGCCGGTGCCGGACTCCGGCGCCACGGCGACAGCCGCCAAGGCCAGCGCCGCCCCGAACACGACAAGACCGAGACGAGCCGCCGATCGAGCGCGTCGGGTCGCCCCCGCAAAGACCACGAGCCCGAGGGCGCCCAGGGCGATGAGCCGTGCCGACCACGCGTGCAGGTTGCGCACGAGGTCGAAGCGGTTGGCCTGCGACGTCAGGTCGTACACGTCGTCCCAGGTCTGCGCAGCCATGGGCTCGTCGGCCACGAGCCAGACCCCCGTGCCGGCAGCGACGACCGCCAGGAGCGCGAGCAACGGCCACGCGCACCGCAGCACCCCGTCAGCCCGGTTCGACTCCTCGGTGACCTCGCTCACTGCATCACCGTCGACTCCGCACGTCGACAGCTTGTCAGGTCGGAGCGGGCCACCCCGACGCCGCGGCCACCAGACCGGCGATCAGGGCGGTGGTGTGTGGCACCGGCCGCTCGACGACGCCAGCCCAGAAGGGGCCGATGCCGCGCACGCGGGGCGGGAGCTCCACCTGGACGCCGCCGTGGCGTGGCAGGTTCACCGGGTTGTCGGGGTGCAGGCCGCGGAGCTCGGTCGGGATGTCGTCGAGGTCGTCGACGATCTCGTACTCGGGCAGGGCCGACCGGACGTGCTCGGCCACGTGAGCGGCGAGCTGGCGGTTCCGGCCGCCGAGGAGGACGGTGGTCCAGCGGTCCATGCGTCCGTAGCCGTGGAGCGACACCGTCACCTCGACGTGGTCGAGGAAGCTGGCCAGCGCGGGCGACGCCGCCGGGTCGATCAGCCGCGAGGGCAGGTGCCACCGCAGGTCGGGCGGCAGACGGACCAGGTAGACCGACGCGCCGGCGGCGCTGGCCGCGGCCTCGGCGATCACGTCGGTCTGCTCCTCGAGCGAGCCGCCGTGGAAGGCGAGGAAGCCGAACGTCGAGCGGAGCGTCACCTCCTCGATCACCCCGGGGTGGGCCAGCAGCTCCGCGAACACCCCCGAGGTCTACCCGGCGGCCACCCCCGTGCCACCGTCGGACGGACGTTGGCGGCTGTCAGTCTTCCGGGGCGATGGAGGCGAAGGCCCGAGCCCGATCGAGGGCGGCCAAGCGCTCGGCGTCATCGGCCGAGCCGACGAGCACGTAGTCGTCGACGAACTCCGGTCGGAGCTCGCCGTCGGCGTCGACGAGCCACGGCAGCACGAGGCGGCGGGGCACCCGCACCCGATCGGGGATCTCGCGGGTGCCGAACACGACGTCCCACAGCGGGTAGCTCACGCCGTGGTTGGCCATCGGGTGGCCGAAGTGGTGGTGGAAGTGGTGGCGCCGAACCCACGTCGAGTAGCGGCCCGTCGGTCCACGCAGGTGCGAGGCCGCGTGCTGGTACTCGTAGTAGAAGTAGCCCGCAGCCCACCCGGCGGTGACGGCGAGGCCGAAGGGGGCACTCACGAGCGCCCAGCCGAGCGGGAACCAGGCGACGAAGCCGACGGTCAGCATCCCGGCCCAGCTGGCCAGCATGAGCAGGTCGAAGTTCCACGTGGCTCGGACGTGGTGCTCGAGGTGCTCGCGGCTCAGGATGCCCTTGCCGTGCAGCTCGTGCATGGCGAACCGGTGGAGCACGTACTCGGCAAAGCCCCAGAGGGCGAACCCGACGGCGAAGGCGACGAGCAGTGTGGCGATGTTCATGACGGGCTTCCCTTGGGTGCGCGGGTCGGGGCGGTGGCGGTCGGAGCGGTGGCGGTCCGAACGGTGGCGGTGGGGCGGGGCCAGGCCGCAGACAGCTGGCGTGCTCGAGCGAGGTCGTCGGGCGGCGCACCCCAGCCCACGAGGAGGGCGTCGGTGAGCACGTCGCCGAGGGCCGTGCCGGTGGTGGGCAGGCCGGTCACGAGCCGGTCGGTCAACAGCGCACCGTTGAGGGCCACGATCCAGGCCAGCGTGCGGGTCAGCGAGCTGTCGACGCCGTGGCCGAGCGGGTCGGCGCTGGGACCGCCCGGCTGGAGCGCCCCGGCGTCGACGGCCGAGCCGAGCAGCCGTCGCGGTGCGTCGAGCACGTGCATGGCCAGGGGCACGAGCCGGCCGGCGTCGGTGGCCTCTTCGGCATCGGAGGTGACGAGGAGGTCCTGCTGGAGCCGGAACTCGCGAGGGTGGGTGCGGGGAGCGGCCAGGAACAGGTCGGAGAAGGCGCAGAGGCGGGCGAGGGCGGCGACCTCGGGCGTGGGCGCCGGGTCGGCGTTGGCCAAGGCGGCGGCCGTGGTGGCGAGGTGCACGTCGGCTACCTGGCCGAGGGTCAGCAGCGCCCGCTCCTGCAGGGCGGCGAGCAGTGCGCTGCGGGACGGGAAGTAGGTGTAGAGCGACGCAGTGGCGTAGTCGGAGGCCTGGGCCAGCGCGGCCATGGTGACGCCGCCGACCCCGACCTCCTCGACGAGATCCGCGGCCAGGTCGAGCAGAAGATCCCGGCGAGCGGTCCGCTTGCGCGTCCGCCGGTCCCCCTCCTGGCTGATGTTCGACGTCTCGCCGTTTTCCGAAGGCACGTCGGAAATCGTAGATGCATCGATGCAAGGTGTCAAGGCTTGCGATCCAGAGCCCCTGGCCTGTGCGGTCCAACGTCAGAGCGACAATCGGGATCGAACGGTCACGTGGCGAGCCGTTCGAGCAGTTCTCGATCCTCCGCGATGATCTGTCGCACGCGGGCCCTGAACTTCGGGTCCCGACGCTTGTTCTCCACCGCATCGGTGAGCGCGTCCTTGATCGTCTCGTTCACGCTCTTGCCCTCGACGCGGGCAAGCGCCTCGGCGTCGGCAGCAAGGTCGTCGGGCAGACGCACGGTCAGGTTCTTCGTCATGGTGTCATACTACCGCGCCACCGTGCGAGCATCGCGTCGTCCTACCGGCACCCGTAACCTGGCCGACCGTGGCCGCGAACCGCGCCCATGCAGGCAATCCGCTCCGGTTCTGGGCAGGGAATCCCTGCCAGAGAGGCCCTTTCTTGCCCAATTTGGGGAGGCAAGAGGAGAATCGAACTCCTGACCTGCTCACTACGAATGACCCGCGGGTGAGCGCTGAGCTCACCCCTGTTTCCGCAGGTCACCGTCGAGCGCTTTGCTATCGAGTGATCCGCTAACCGCGAGCGGCCCGAATCACGCCGGTCGTGTTGGGGCGGGCATCGGACGGGAGAGCCCTCGGCCCAATCGAGGTTTCACTCAGGCTGGGTGCCAGCCGAAGGCGGATTGGCCTCATCGGCGAGGGACGCAAGCACATCGTCGAGTGCGTCCAGCCTCGTGGTGACGACCTGCCAGACGACCTGGTCATCGACCACTGCGTAGCCGTGGATCAGGATGTTGCGAAAGGCCACGATCCTCGGAAGGTCATCGATTCGAGCAGCCAGTTCTGGAGCAACCTTCGACAGGCTGTTCAGCGCTTCGCCGATGATCTCGAACTACCTCTCGACTCCCGATCTCAGCAGCACATCGTCGACGTAGTCGTTCCACGCCTTGCCATCGATGAACGACCGGAGGTGGGCGATGGCCTGGCGGGCGTCCCAGAGGTAGGCCCGAGCATCACGCGGCATAGAGGTCCTTCTCCGTCTCGGAGATGCTGCGAGCAACGTACGGGTTCTTCACCGCAGACGCCATGACCAAGTCGACACGACGACCGGCCAACACTTCGAGCGCCTCCCGAAGCCCGAAGTAGGCGTCGAAGAGGTCGACCACGCCTTCGGTGAACTCCACCACCAGATCGACATCGCTGCGCTCAGGGTCGAACGCATCCGTCACCGCCGAGCCGAACACGGCCAAGCGCGCCACGCCGAAGCGGCGGCAGAGCCGCTCCACATCGTCGTTCGGCAGGTTGATCATGAGGTCAATGGTAGGCCAGCACACTGCCGAAGGCCGGCCGTCGGCTCTCGTTCTGGGCAGGGAATCCCTGCCAGAGAGGCCCTTGCTTGCCCAATTCGACGAGGGGAGGGAGTGGAGCCCGAGAGGAGAATCGAACTCCTGACCTGCTCATTACGAGTTCCCAGTTGGACGTCTCACCCGTACCGTGCCGTGTCGGCCCGTACCCTCTGACCTGGGCAAACGCGAATCGCCGTTTCCCTTGGACCCGGCCCGTACCAGGCCGTACCCGCCCTCGCGTTAGCAAATCGTTAGCAGGCCACCGGTCCGTCCGAGCGGAAGCTCGGGTCAAGAATCCGTCGTCCCCGCGACGCTGCCCGACCCGCCGGCTGACGCGGCACACCCAACCTAGGCCTGGCGGTGACCACGGCCAACGCTCGGTCCACACTGGAGTTGCACTGTGGAGCTCGTCTCAGCGGACTCCCGAAGTCACGGATCTGCGCTACGAACCCAGCGAGTTACTTAGACTCAAGGAACCCGATCCCACTGAAGGAATGAATTCAGGGCTAGGGGGCCGATGTCCCACTCCGCCGCACTGTTGTTACTGAGCGTGAGGCCAGCGGGGTGCGCCACCCAAGCGGCGCCGTTATAGACTCGAAGGGCCTGCAGCGCCGCTGGGGACGCCGGAGTCCCGGCGATGTTGTCTGTATTGTGGGTCGCTCTTGCTCCATACATGTAGCGTTGATCGACTCCCCAGTTGACCCATTGATCGTTGCCCGTCGTCCAGACCAGCGGAATCAGACCGGCGAAGGCGGCGAGACAGGTGCTCTGCTGCGGGGTAGCAGGTAGGTGGTCGAAACACTCGGTATGAGTAACGCGTTGAACCG
>Ga0335397_10007866_pt1 | contig 13490 bp, 10 predicted proteins | sample MAT04_FD_205740 | JGI IMG/M metagenome (GOLD analysis project Ga0335397, IMG submission 205740) | Freshwater microbial communities from Lake Fryxell liftoff mats and glacier meltwater in Antarctica - MAT-04 (spades assembly) (version 2) ...
CTTCGCGGGTGACTTCGTAGGAGACGTCAACCCAGTCGGCGATCTTGACGGCGTTCTCGACGCGGGCGTGCATGTCGTCGCCTTCGGCGCCGGCGATGAGCGCCTGGAGGGCTTCACCGACTTTGACTCGTGCGTCGGGGAGGCGTTGGCCGTCGGCGGTCTTGCACAGCAGCTCATAGACGGTGCGAGCGTGAGCTGACAGGTCGGGGCGAACGGACAGCTTGACTTGGACCGACACCCCCGACGATGCGCGAGCGTTGCGCATCTTGTCATTCACTTCTCGCCGCCAGTCCATCATTGTTTCCCAGCCGCGACTGATGGCCTTGGGCAGCTTGCCGATGACGAAGTCGCGTAGTGCGCTCGCTTCGGCCTCCTTGAGTGCGGTCTCGGCGCGGGTGGCGAGTTCCGCTGCATGCTTGTACGCGCTGACTGGCGTGTAGGTGATGTCGCGGTGGGTCAGGACGTAGCTCTCGAGCTCAGGGTGATCGTCGCCAGGGTCAATGCTCCAGATGCCTGCGAGTGCTGCGCGGGCGACGTCTTCTCGTTCGCGAACCGTGCGTTTGGCGTTGGTGGGTTTCCCGGCGGTTGCTGCCGAGACCGTCGCGAGCAGAGCGTCGTCGGGGATGTCGGCGGGTTCGGTCGGCGTGGCGAACAAGACGTCGCTGACACCTGGGGCAGACAGCAGCGCTCGAAGTGCGTCTCGGGTTGTGGTAACGGGCTTGCGTGCTTCGGCGACTGCTTCTCCCGCTGCACGTACTTGTCCTTCGAGGCCCGAGGCCAGGGTGATGGCTGTCGTGTGCCGTGTGTCGGCGAGAGCCACGTTCTCCTTGAGGTCGATCAGTTCGGCGCTGGCGACACGGAACTTGTTTTCGATCTCGGTGATGGACGCACCAAGGTTCGCCTCGATCGTGCGCACCCGGGTGCTTGTGTCGACCCAGTCGGCCTGCGTGCGGAGTGCTCTCACTTCCATCTGTTCGAGTGCGACAGCATTGGCATCGTCGGTGGCGACGTCTTCGATGAGGCGCCGCATCCGTTTGGCGAGGGTCCCGCCGAGTTGTCGGGCCGCTGCGTTCAGCTCGCCGGCGATCCGTTGGCCGTTGTCGCGGATCCCGGTGAGCTCGGTGATGTCGGTCGGCAACCCCATTGCGGTGACTGACGCCTGCCATGTCCGGAGCTTGCCCGCTGCTTCGGTAGCGAGTGTTTCGGCTTTCTCGGAGGCGATGTTGAAGTCGTGTTCGGCCTTCAGGGCGGCCTTTTGTGCCGCTGAGCGGTGTGTCTCGTCGGTGCGGAGATCCTCGACTGTGGGGAATGCTTTGATCAGCGCGGTGATGGTCTTACTGGCGACGCGTTCTTGCTGCGCGGCGGCTCGAAGGGTCCTCGCTTCGGTGTCGTCGGCGTCGGCCTTGTCGTCGAGTCGTGCTGCCTGCCGGAGTGCGGCGTCTCGACGTTGCCGTTCGCCGATGTGACGCTCCGTGGTCTGCTCGAGCAGTGCTGTGTCGCCGCGAAGGACACCGGCACGGAACGAGCCATCTTCGCCGATGGTGAGTCCGGTCCCGGCGGCGGCACCTGCTGTTGGCTGCAATCCGATCTTGGTGAGGATGCTGTGGATCAGGTCGCGGTGCGGATGTTCGGCGACGACATGGACAACGGCGGTGAGGTTCGGGTGGACGTCGTCGCCTGTTGCTGACACCGACCAGCTGTCGGTTGCGGCGGTGGCGTCGCCTCCATTGAGGTGAATGGTCGCTCCCAGCGCCCCGGACGAAGCGAGAGCTGCTTCGATCGGTCCGTGGCGGTCCTCGGCGACGTCTGTGTTCCATTCGAGTGCTGTTCCGAGCGCGTTGTCGTCGTTGCCTGTCCCTGCCCAGCCGGGTCGTGGCAGCGCAAGGACTTGTCCTGCGCGCAGCTCTGAAGCTTGTCGTCGTGCCTCGCGTGCAGCAACTTCCAGCGAAGACGCTGATGAGTCGAGGCGTTCAGCTTCCATCTCGTGACCGAGTTCGAGTTCTCGGGCTGCGTCGCGCGCAGTGGTGCGGGTATCGATGACTGCGGCGAGGATCTGGGCGGGCTCGTTGGTCGCGACGTCCTCGAAGTCGTCATCGAGGATGTCGCCAAGGAGGGTGGCGGAAGCGGACCATGCCGTGACGGCCTGCACGAGTGTCGTTCCGGTGCGGCCGGCTTTCACTCTCGCATCACGCGCCTCGCCTGCCCGGTTGTCGGCCGCCCGGTGCAGTTCTGCTGCTTCGTTCGCGGCGGTTTTGGCCTTGTTGTCGAGCGGAACGACGTTCGTTGCGTGGTCGGTCATCGCCAGCTTCGCGCTCTGAGCTCTGGACCGGTGACCCGAGGCGAGCTGCTCCCAGTGAGCGGCCGTTTGGGCAACGGCTTCGAGGTCGGCGTCGAGCACGATCGCGTCTCCGACGTTGACATCGACGCCGGCGACGTTCCGCGTGAGCCGGGTCTGGTCGTCCCAATGGACGCGTACGCCCCCGGCGCCAGCAGCAGCATCTGCCGTTCGGCCTTGAGCGAGCACACTGTCGATCTCTTCGGCGAGTTCGGCCAACTGGCGGCGAAGGTTCTTGCCGTTGTTGGTGACCGTGCGCGCGGCACGATCGAGGGAGTCGAAGTCGGCCTCCGCAGTCGCCTCTTGAGCACTTGCCGTGTTCTTCAACTCGGTGAGCCTCGAACCCTCCTTGAACAACTCGTCGTTCTCGAGGGTTTCGACCTCGGTGGCCTTCGCACCAGCTAGATCAGACAGCTCCTTGAGAGCACTGTTCGCAGCGTTGCGTTCGACGACCGCTGTGGTGTGTTCGCCGTCGAGCCGATCCCGTTTGATCGTGGCCTTCCGAAGGTTGCCAGCGGCCTCGGTGGCCCTGGCGTGCGTGCTGTTGGTGATGTCGACGACGTGTCCGGCCCAGACTCGTGCAAAGTCGTCCAGCCTGATCGCTGCGTCACGGTCGCGTTCGAACGCTTCGCGTGTCGTGTCCGATTCGGCGAGGGCGTCGGCGGTGTCGGCGATGACTTGCGGGTCGACGCCAGGCAGCGAAGCACGCAATGCGTTGGCTGCCTGGGCCGGCGACACTTCGCCCAGCAAAGTTGGGTCGCGCACGGCACGGATCCTCGTGGCGAGCAACTCGAGTTCGGACGGTTCGGAATGAAAGACCCGGGTGGCGAGGTCGCGGATGTAGTCCTCGTCCGAGTCGAAGATGGTCCCGTCCGCGGCAGCCACCGCACACGAGAAAGCTTCGGCTGACAGTGTCGCTCGTTTCGACTCGTACAGGGCCAGCTCATGCAATGGGCGACCGTGCACGAAGAACGGCAGCGCCTTGGTGGAGGCACTGCCTGAGCTGTAGCTGATCCGCACGCCATAGGAGACCGGTTCGTTCGTGTCTGGCGCGGCGTATGTCATCCACATGTAGCCGACCCGGAGCTTGTTGCTGTCCGCACCGTCACGCATCAGGCTCGTCAGGCTGGTCGTCCGGGCCTTGCCGGCAGACATCTTGCGGGCGTTCAAGTCGAGGAGGTAAGGCCAGAGCGCCTCGAGCGCGGTCGTCTTGCCGGTGCCGTTCGGGCCGCGTAGCAGCAGGCGACCAGAGACGGCTTGAAGTTCGAGATCGCCGTACCGCCACACGTTGGACAGGCCCGCTCCGACGAACCTCCAGCGGCCGCCGAAGCGTTCCAGGTTGCCTGCGGGTGGCAGGCGGTGGTCGCCGTCGATCAACGCTTCGAACAGGCTCATGTGATGTCCGTGCCTTGGTCGTGCCCTTCGGCAGTTAGCTCGAGTGTCTCGCTGCCGGCGGTGCGTCGCTGTGTGCGCTTCTTCGGAGCGGGCGGTTCGGGGTCGCGTTCCCATCGGCCGATCAGTGGAGCGAACCACCAAACGGTCGCGGGCGAGTCGTCGTCGAGCTCGGAGCGAGAAGCGTCCAGCCGAACGATGTCCAGCGCTTCAAGCATGTCGCGCACGGCATTCAGCAGCACGCCGGTCGGGTCCTCGGCAAGCTCGCGGCTCCAACCGCCGGTGCCAGCGTTCTGCTCTGCAGCAGCGGCGGTGAGGAACGCACCGATGGCCTCGTCGGTGAGTGGGACCCATCCGGGACCGGGTGCGCCGTCGGCCGGCATGCTGGTCCGGCCGGTCGTGTTGGCGTGATCGCAGAGCAAGAGGCTGGCGTGGGCGACCGTGCCGGGTGACGGGAAGGCGAGCGGACCGAGTTCTTTGAGGTGACGGTACGAGCCTTCCGGCGCAACGAACGCTGCGCCCTCTGCTCGCCGTTCAAGGTGCAGTCCGAACGCTGCCGCGAGCGGTTCGAGGTCGTCTCGTGAGCGGCGTCCGAGCCAGGCCGTCTCGTCGGCGTCGAGGTCGGCGACATGGACTGCGGTGTCATCGATGAGGCGGCGACGGATCTTGCGACCGATGTCTGGTTCGCGGCAGATGATGTCGAGAAACGCTTGCGGATCGGTGACCGGGTCGACTGGTGCGAAGTTCGCGATCACGTTCAGCAGGCGGGTGTGGTGGACCTCGAGGAGGACTGGGGCGTTCTCGTCGTGGACGAACCCATCGATCTCACCGTCGAGTTGAACGATCACGCCCCGAGCGTCGAGGAGTTTCAACGCGGCAACGATCGCCCGGCGTTCGCTGATGTCGCCTGGTGCGTTCAGTTCTGCTTCGGCGGCTGCTGCTCGGGCGGCGGCAACGAGTTGGCCGATGCTGACTCGCCGTTGCATCGACTCGCCGGCGGCGACGATCAAGAAGAACCAGGACCAGGCGAGCGGGCTCGGGCCGCCAGCTGCGAACGCGTGGGCGCGCTGCGGTGCGGCCTTGCGAAGCCGGATGAATTCGCGATCGTCGGTGACGAGGGCCCAGCCGAGCCGGTTGAGGGCCTCCTTGACTGCTGGCAGGTTCCGACGGATGGCGGCGATCGTGTCGTCGTCGCGCCCGGTAACCAGCCACGGGCTTGCTGCCAGGATGCGCAGCGCGGCCGCTGCGTCATCGTTCGCCTCTGGGACCCAGTTGCGTTGCAGACGGGTCGAGCCTGTCGAAGGCTGCTCGGTCGTTGCCGTGTCGGTCATGCGACGCTGCCTTCGGTCTCTGTCGGCTGGTGGGTGCTGGGCAGGTATGTGATGGCCGCTCGCATGTCGTCGTCTCGGATCCCGGTCAACGCGGGGCGCACGCCGGGCAGATGGAAGATGACCCGACGGGCCGGCATCCAGATGGTGAAGCGCGGCCCGATCAGCGCTGGCGTGTCACAACCGGCACCGACGTAAACGACGGTGCATGCGAGGCCGTCCTTGGTGGCGCTGCGTCGGTCTCGGGTGGGGCCCTGCCGTGCTGCGGCCATCAAGGTCGCCAATGCGACTTGCACCGCTCGTTCGGACAACACCGCACCGGGCGCTGCACTCAGGACTTCACGGACGGCGAGGTCGTGTTCGCGCGCTCGTCGTTCCCGCCGGGCGTGAATGACTTCACGGGCGCCCGCGTCGTCACGCGCGGCGGGCGGCCTCCCTCGTGCACCGCTACGCCCGGAGAGGCGCAGCAGCGGCGGCACGACGACTTGCGGTCCGGCCGCCCAGCTGGGAATTCGGGTCAGGTCGGTGTCGTCGGACGCGCCGTACAACTTCCGCCACGAATGGTCACCAAGGACGGCGACCGCGATCGCCGGCCCGTGCGTGGTATCGCGGCATGCCTTGGCCAGAGTGAGAGCGCGTGTCCGGTTCGTCGCGGTGCCACCCGACGTGTGCAGGCGCCGCAGGTTGCTGTGCATGGACGGCAACGCTCGAACGAGCCGTGAGGAGAACCGTTCTGCTCGTCCGTTGTACGGATCGAACCAGCTCTGGAGGCCGACCCAGTCCTGGACGCTGCCGCCTTTGGACGCCGTCAGGGCACCACGCTCGATCAACAATCGGGCGTCCGATGCTTCGACCGAGCAGCGGGCCAGGTCCTCGAACCGGTCCTCGATCTCGGCGAGGAGCCCGGCGGCGACGTCGCTTCCTTCGCTGAGCTCGTTCGCGATTCTCGTCGCGTACTCGACCAACAACGTCTTCAACTCGAGCGTGTTGTCCGAGTCCAGGTCGAACCGGTCAGCGAGACCCGTCAGGCCGTCTTCTGCGCCTACGAGCGCGGCGTCGAGGTCGTCATGGCTGACGAACACGGTGCGGATCTGCTCGGCGATTTCGCTGGGAGCGAGCTCGACGCCGTTGCGGATCGTCTCGAGGGTTCGCACGATTCTGTTCAGGCTGGCGAGCGGAATCTCGCGCAACGTCACCGTGACGGCGAGAACAGTTCGGTAGAACCGGTGTACTTGCCTGCCGGCCTGGGTGAGGGCATACCGGCGGTTGCGCAGGAGCAGGTCACTGTGCCGCAGGATGCGCGATGTGTCCTGTGTGCCGGTGATTGCCCGCCAATCGCGCAGACTCTCGAGGCGATTCTCGACAACATCCGCGGGCAGGTATCGCCCTGCGGCAGCGAGCGCCGCAGTGACCTGCGCAGGCGATAGGTCGTTGATTGACGCCTCCAGTACGTCCATCACGGCAATGTAGTCAGCGGACTCGGTGGCATTCAGGTAAGACAGCGTGATGCGCGCATCGTCTGGTACTGCCTCGAGCGAAGGACCATCGGTTCGAATTGTCACCGTCGCCCTTTCACCTAACTCGACACATACGCCTTCACGTTACGCAACGGGTGTGACGTTGTAGGCCGACGGATTTTCAGCGTCATCGGAAGGTATCGGCTTGCCGTTGTCACAACCTGAGCTGCACGATGCACTGTGCGGGCAACCCACCACGCCGCACTCACCACCGCAAATCATGCTCGTCGGGTAACGAGGCAACCATCTCAGATCGGTGCGACGTGGAACCCTGGGCGCTGAACGCGGTGTACAGGTCAGCGCTGCCGGCTTGCGGCGGCATCTCACGTCAGGATGATTCGTCCGTCTTCGACTCTGATCACGAGTCGCTCTTCGGCTGCGACGAGCTGCCGGAGCGAGTCTCGTGGTGGTCGGAGGAGACCTGATCGCTCTCGGTCGGGGCCGAGCTGCGGGTTCCATCCGCACGTCAGACTCTCGCCTCGAAGGACGACGGTGAGTTCTTGTCGTTCGTTCGGGAACGGTGCCTTGTGTGCGATCGGGATCCTGATCTGCCCGACTCCCAGATCGTTGAGGGTCACTTGTTGTGTCACGGCTTGCGCGATTGCCGTAGGACGCGCCGCACTCTTTGGCGGTACAGAGGTTGCGGCTGCGGCGGCTTGCGTGCCGAGACGCGTGCTCGCCTTGTTCCATAGGGTGGTGCCGGCTTGTCGCACGAGCCGGTCCTCGAGAGCAGCAGCTGTGGCCCGGTCGGCAGTCGTCTTCCAGCGGATGTGGAGGTCGGCCCTGGCGAATGCCTCGATGCCCCAATGTTTTGCCCGGCGTGGGCCCGTGGTCTCGAGTTCGACAAGTCGGGCGCGTACCCAGTCCGGGTCGGCGAGTGCACGATCGAACACGGCTTCGCCGAGCCCAGAGGCGAGACCTTTGCCGGAGGCGTAGATCGCGAGCCGTCCGCGTACGCCTTGTGGTTTGCCGCCACCGGCGCGTTCGCCGGCCATGCCGATGTAGACGATCTCACCGGTTTCGCCTTCTCGTGCCATGTAGACGCCAGGGACACGGGGTGCGACAGCGAGCGCTTCGGCAAACGGGATCCAGTCGGACCATTCGGCGTCGTCCATGTCGTTCAGAAATCGCCAGCGCCGTAGCCGTCGACGGGAGCCAACTCTCGAAGCGCGACTGTGCGTACCCGGGCTTGAAGGCGTTCGTCGATCTCGGCTCTGCGGGCCAACTCGAACACGACGCCAGGATCGAATGCCTCCGAGCGCGAGGCGGCGTCACGGAGCCATTCGGTGATCTGGGGAGCAGAGACATCGTCGAACTGGTTCCGAGCCGCCATGCCTACGAGCGTACGCGTCGATGTCAACGGCGGGTTCACAGCTTTCGACTGTTCCATCGCTGCACCGTCAGGCGATCTGCCGGTACAACGGGTGTGGTGTCTCCCGGCGGCCGGAGGCGTCACGACGTTCGATGCGGGGCAGCAGCCCTTCGGCGAGCTCAGGTTCGCGCCCGAGGTCATCGAACAGTTCGGCCGCCGACCGGATGATGGCTTCGACGTGCGATCGTTGGCCGAAGAACGAGATGTTCTTGATGCTCAACGTGACGATCGGACCATCGCCGTCTTGGACGTCACCGATCCAGACCTCGTCACCGGGTTGGACATGGACGCTGACCTGGCAGTGGCGGCTGAGGTCGATGGCGTTCAGCTGCTTGATCGAGTAGTCCTTCTCGGTCGGGTCGTTCGACATCGCCTCAGAGTACGAAAGGGGTGCGCGACAGATCTTTCTACGCCCCTTTGCCCACCATCCACAAGATCACGTCGAGACGACGCAGCACCGACGTCCCGACAGGCACGACTGGCGGCTTCGACGTTTGTGCGTAGCGTTTCGTTCGATACGACGTGGCGCCATGGACGCCACCATGCGTCGCCGGCACCGAGCAGTTGTTCGACGACACTGTCGCGGATCGGGTTCAAGTTGGGGCGTTTGCAGGCGAGCAGTTTCGACGCGGTCATCGTACCGACTCCGGGAATCGAGCGGAGCAGCCGGTAGGCCTCGGCGAGCGGTGCGTCCTCTGCGAGCTCGGAATCACCGACTTCCCAGAGCGGTACTTCACGTTTCGGAGCGCGTGCGAGGAGCGCGTCGAACTCGTCGGCCTTGGCGAACAGCGACGCCACAACCCCCCCGTCTAACGGAACGCTCAACGTCGCCGCGGCCGCGACATCGTTCGCATCGAGATGTGCCGGGTTCGACTGCGCTGAGAAGAACTCGAACCATCGTCCCGTGTACCCGCCGTCGGGAGACGACTTGGACCTCACCGCCCGGTTCTTTCCCGTGCGCGAACCGTGGCGTAACGGAGTTGTCGAGCACTTCAACGACGTGTGGGACAGGTCGTTCTTCCGCACCGAAGTGTTCACCAGCATCGACCACCTCCGTACCGAAAATTCGGAGTTCGTCGAGTTCCACAACACCCACCACCGGTACAGCGCTCACGCCGGGTCCACTCCGAGCCAGATCTGGGCCAACCGGCTCCGCGCTGAGCTTCCCGCCGACTACCAGCCACCCAGCCGGCTCCCCGCAAAAGGACGGATCGAAGTCGTCCGCTACATCCGATCGAACCGTGAGCTCAACATGTTCGGCAAACGCGTCGTGGTGGGCGTGACGGGACTCGAACCCGGGACCTCCACCGTGTCATGGTGGCGCTCTAACCAACTGAGCTACACGCCCGTCTGCCTGGGCTTTCACGGTGAAACGACCGATCAGCCTTGGGGAAACGCGGACATGACTCTACACCGGGAGCGATCCACCGCGGCACCTCCCATGCGGGGAATTTCCCCAGCGCAGATGATCGCTGATGTGACCTGCTGGGACGACCGGGAAATCGCCGAGACTTGCGTGCGAGGCGTGCGCCCGGCCTCCAGGTCAAGCGGCGAACGCAACGGCACAGCCACACGTGAGCATCGTGCGCCGGAGATCCGGTGAACCCGCGTCCGATCATCCCTCGACACGCGGGAGCGAGCACGCCACGCGCCACGCGTCGTCGACCGCCGTCGCCGTGATCGGTCGGTAGTCGGCCACACCCATGTCGAGCTGTTCGGCCCGGGCGTAGGCGGCGAGACCCGCGAGGCAGTGGGAGAAGTCGTCGTGGGAGATCCCGAGATCGGCCGGATGCGCCCGCACCCCGGAGCGGCGCACCACTGCGAGCGCCCGCTCCGGATCGTTGCCCTGCACCTGGGCGAGGGCACAGACGGCGAACGAGATGATCTCGCCGTGCACGGGGTGGGCCCCGGTCGCGTGCTCGTAGGCGTACGCCCAGAAGTGCTCGCTGCCCTCCTCGAACCGACTGTGACCGGCCGCCGCGCACGCCGCCCCGATCCGCCGGTAGGCGTCGACGAGGAACCGCACCCCGTCGTCGCTGACCGCGGCGATGTCGTCGACCGCAGTGTCCAGCTCGTCGAGCAGCAAGGTGCCGAGCGCAGCGAGCGTGTCGTCCCACGGCGGACCGTCGCCGTGGTCGACCGCCAGCCTCCAGTCGTACAGCCCGGTGTGGCACGAGAGCACGTCGCCGATGCCGGCCCGGTTCAGACGCGCCGGCGCCGATCGGATCAGGGGAATGTCGATCACCACCCGCAGCGGGCGAACCTTGCCGATGTAGCGCACCCGCCCGCCGCTGCGCACGCCGATCGCGTCGGTGAAGCCGGCGTCGACCGAGGTGATCGTAGGCACCTGCACCAGCGGGCGCTCCAGCGCCCAGGCGAGGTACTTCGCAGTGTCGAGCGCCGTGCCGCCACCGACGCCCACCACGGTGGCGCAGGAGATGACCTGGGGATCGATCGTGGCGGCGAGGTCGGCGGCCACCCGCTGCAGGTGTTGGAGTTCCATGTCCCAGGCCGACGCAACCGCGGCGACGTCGGCAGCGGCACCGAGGCGTGCGGCCACCGTCGACCACGGCGGCTCGTTGGCGGCGACGATGAGCGGCGTACCCACCTGTGCGAGTGCGTCGCGGACGTCGGCCTCGACGACCTCGAACGGGATGCCGAGCGATGAGTTCACGCGATGACGTCCTTCCGGGACAACAGGGAGCTGACCTGCTCGATCGGGCACCGTGGCATCGCAAGCAGGCCCCGGTGGACCGCACCGACGAGCCCGGCGCGCGGTCCGAGCGCCGACGGCTCGATCTGCACCGGCCACGGGACGGCTCGCTCGACGGCACGGCCCAACGGACCGAGGAGGGCGGGGTTCGTACCGATGCCGCCGCCCAGCACGACCATCTCGGGATCGAGGAGGGCCGAGACCGAGAGGATCCCCTGCGCGAGCAGCGCCGCGTGCCGGTGCACCGCTGCCGTCGCAGTGGGGTCGCCGCGGCCGGCAGAGACGTACACGTCGTGGGCGGTCACCCGGCGCGGCGCCGCAGCGGCCCTGGCGGCGCACTCGTCGCGGAAGATCTGCACCACGCCCGATCCGGCCGCCGCCACCTCGAACGCGCCTCGGCGTCGCACTCGTGCGGCCGTGGCGTCGGCGCCGATGGGGAGATACGCCACTTCGCCGGCGGCACCACGGCCACCTCTCACCAACTCGCCATCGATCATGATGCCCAGCCCGAGGCCGGTGCCGACCGACAGCAGGACGAACGAGCTGCACCCCCGGGCGACCCCGGCCCGGTGCTCGCCGATCGCCGCGGCGTTGACATCGTTCTCCCACACCACTTGCCGTGCGAGCTCGTCGCCGAGCGCCGCCGCGAGCGGGGTGGTGTCGAGCCCGGGCACGTTGTCGGCCAAGCGGATGGTGCCGTCGTCGTTCTCGACGCCCGGCGTGGCGACGCTCACGATGCCGACCCGGCCCCAGGCGACGCCTGCCCGGGCAGTCACCGAGTGGGCGAGGTCGGCGAGCTGGGCGACCACGGCGGGGCCGCCGCGACGTGTGGTGCGAACCTCCTGCTCAGCCAAGATCACTCCGGCCAGATCCGCGATCGCGAACCGTGAGCTGGTGCCGCCGACGTCGATGCCGATCACATGCGCGACGCGCAAGTCGAGCTCGTACCGAGTGGCGACGCGGCCCGCAGACCGGGGTGCCACCGCCGGCATGTCGACGGTGCGGATGAGGCCCTGTGCAACGAGGGCGGCCACCAGGGCGACGACCGTGGGTCGCGACAGCCCGGTCTCATGCTTGATCTCGTCGCGCGTCATCGGGCCACCACCCGCCAAGGCATCGTGGACCGCTTCGATGTTCAGCCGGCGGACCACTTCGTGGCGATCGGACGACGCAACAGCGGTCATCGACAGAGCGTATCATTTATGGCAACAGTGTTGACACAATCACTCCGACCGGGCTTCTCCGGGGGCACGGCAGCGGTGTGGGCCGACCGGGGTCGGCGTGTCGTCGCCGTGCGGGTCACCGACGATGCGCGCGACTCGTGCCGGCACGCGCCCGGGGCCACCGTCGCAGCCACCTCACTGAACGGGTGCGTGGCGCGGCCACGGGGCGACCTGCTCCCAGATGCGCGCGAGCCGCAGGCACACGTCTTCGCGGTGGCGGGGCGCAGTCACCATCAGCCCGATCGGCAGGCCGTCGGCGGTGACCCCTGCGGGCAGCGTGATCGACGGGAGGTTGACCACGTTCGCCAGCATGGTGAGCAGCGCCGCGTGGCCGCCGTGGCAGGCCCTCCCGCCGATCTCGGTGGGCATCGGCCCTTCGGCTGCGAACGGCGCACAGGCGTTGGTCGGGGTGAGCAGCACGTCGGTGCCCTCGAACACGCCGGCCATGCGGAGCTCGAGCCGCCGCCGCTCGCGTTCCACCCGGGCGAACGACGGCAGGGTCACCGAGCGTGTCCACCGCCATCCGTCGACGACGAGCGGATCGAGCTGGTCGAGACGGTCGGCCCAGTCATCGGGGATGTCGACGAACATGTCGGCGCCCTCCATCTTGACGTAGATACCGATGTAGTCGTCGAGGTGCACCGCGTGGTCGGTGGTGCGCATGCCAGCTGCGTCGATCAGTGCCGCGGCTGCCCGTGACGTGATCCGCTCGACCTCGGGATCGACGACGACGAAGCCGAGGTCGACCGACCAGGTGGCACGCATGCCGGTGACGTCGAGCTGTTCGAACACGTCGGCGTAGCGCAGCCCGGGTGCGGGCAGGCTGGTGCGGTCGCGCGCGTCGGGCCCGGTGGCGATGTCGAGCAGGAGTGCCGTATCGGCGACGGTGGTGGCGAGGGCGAAGTTCACCGCGTTCTGCGCATGACGCGTGACCCCGAAGGTCGGTACGCGGCCGTAGGTGGGCTTCAAGCCGGGCAGGCCACACGAGCTGCCGGGGCCGCGGATCGAGCCGCCGCCGTCGCTGGCGGTCCCGAACGCCACGACACCGGCGCTCACGGCTGCGGCGGTGCCGCCGCTCGAACCCCCCGGTGTGCGAGCAGGGTTCCACGGGTTGCGGGTCACCCCGTGCAGCGGGCTGGCCGTGTAGCCCCATGCCCCGAACTCGGGCGTGGCGGTCTTGCCGATCGGGATCGCCCCGGCCGCCCGGAAGCGCGCGACGTGGAGGTCGTCGTGCGCCGCGGGTGCTGCGGCGGCATACCAGCGCGACCCTCGCGTCGTCGGCATCCCCGCACAGTCCTCGAGGTCCTTCACCCCGAACGGCACCCCTGCGAGCGGTGGCAGATCGGTACCGCCACGCCGGGCTGCGTCGACGCGATCGGCGGCGGCGAGGGCGCCGTCAGCGTCGACGTGGACGAACGCGTTGAGTCGCTGCTGGTTCGAGCCGATCGATTCGAGGCAGACGGTGACCAACTCGCGGGCGGAGACCTCCCCGCGCCGCACCAGGGCTGCGGTGTCGATCGCACTCGGCAGCGGCGTACGTTCGCCCATGTGGTCCTCCCGCTGTGACCTCGTCGGAACGGTCCCATTCCACCACACCGCGGGCCCGGCTC
>Ga0335397_10007867_pt1 | contig 13490 bp, 12 predicted proteins | sample MAT04_FD_205740 | JGI IMG/M metagenome (GOLD analysis project Ga0335397, IMG submission 205740) | Freshwater microbial communities from Lake Fryxell liftoff mats and glacier meltwater in Antarctica - MAT-04 (spades assembly) (version 2) ...
TTGAAAGTCGAGATCGAATCGAACCTAGAAGCGCACGACGCCTTCCGCGATCTCATGGGCAGTGACGCCGCGCCGCGCTACCAGTTCATCATGGAGAAGGCGGATCAGACCGTCGCCGAGGATTTGGATTTGTGATTCACTGCGAAATGGAGACGGCGCAGAGAATACCGTGAGCAGTCCAAGCAATCGTTCGTGGCCAATTCCACCTCACCAACCGGTCGATCATCGCGGAGTCAGGGCCGCGTTCCGCGAGCCGGGCGTGGACCGGCACCTGCACGAGAACGGTCGAGAATCCCCAGATACCGACGCAAAGGATCCCGAGCCAAGCACATATGGAACTGGGGGCTAGAATCAAAAGTAGTAGAGAAGTGGCCAATTCGACGAGCATCGGCAGGATGACGATCCGTCCGGTGCAGGCTTGATGCCGGAGCATCACTTCTCGGAATTTCTGAAGCTCGATATCGCGGAACGAGGGATACACCACCAATTGAACGAGCCAGATCACGCCGACCATGAACCAAGTCGAGATCGCATTCGCAATCAACAACGCCTCGTTCATCCCTTCGCCTTCACGGTGGATAGCCCGCCGTCGATCCCGATAATCTGCCCCGTGACCCACGTCGTCGCGGGGTCGAGTAACCAGCAGATGGCCGTGGCCACGTCGTCCGGTTCGCCGATGCGGCCGAGCGGGTGCATCGCCGTCGATACTTTCAATGCCATCTCGCTCCCCGTGATTTTCGCGGCGAGCGGCGTCCGTACCAAGCCCGGCGCCACGGCGTTCACGCGGATGTTCTTCGGGGCGTAGGTCGCCGCAGCGGAAATCACGAGTCCGTTCACAGCCCCTTTCGCAGTGGCGATGGCCTCATGGTTCATCAAACCGATCCGCGCGGCGACGGTCGACGCGAGCACGATGGAACCGCCTGTGGCCATCATCGCCTTTGCTGCGGCGCGGACGGTGTAGAAGGCGGAATAGGTGTTCAACTGCAAAGTCTGCTCGAACTCGGCATCGGTCGTCAGGTGGGCCGGTTTGAGCAAGATCGACCCGACGAGATTGGTGGCGCCCGCGAGCGGGCCGAATTTCTCAGTCGCTTCGGTGAATGACAAGTCGATGTCGGCGGACTTGGTCGCATCGGCCGTGTGCGTGTGATATTCGCCATTCGGGCTAGATACTTTCAATTCCTCCGCCAGCATTTCGAGCTTCGCGGCGGTTTGCCCCACCAAAAACAGCTTGGCACCTTTGGCACTGAGCATCCGACAGACGGCGGAGCCGATGCCCCCGGCGGCGCCGATGATGACATAAGCGGGGAGATTAGCATTCATCGACGTTCTCACGAAATTGGTTGTACCGATGATAGCGTCGGCGGGGTTCGCCCTTTCCACCCGACGGGTCGGCCGAGCCAAACGCGAATCGTCGCATACCATTGAATCGCGAGCAGGGCGAAGATTGAAAGCGGGTGAAACACGACCCCGATCCACGATTGTTCGAACCGGATCGCCGCGTGGATTCTCGGAGCGAGCGAGCAACCGACCGAGGCCACGATCACCATGGAAAAATAGGGAGTGAGCGGATTCACGAAAGGCAGTAGCGCGAAAGGTAACAAGTGCCCGAGAGTCAGCAACGCCGTCCAGACCCAAATGAAGCCGGGCGCCCCAATTCCCTCGCGGGCGTTCTTGGCGAAGCCGTTCCAGACTTGACCGGTGCTCCGGTACATCCGGCAGACGGCGTCGTTGCCGGCGTCGTTGCCGGCGTCGCAGAGGTCGGTCCTCAATCCGCACTGCCGGTAGGCCCGCGGCAGTTTCACCCCGTCGTGCAGACTGGCCCGCACCATCGGGTGCCCGTGTCCGCCGACTTGCCGGTACGCGCCGGCCGTCGTCGTGAACCACTGCCCGCAGCCGGCCCCTAGGCCCACTTGCAGGCTCGCACGCATCCGGCTCAGTGGCAGATAACAGAGCAGCAGCCAGTGGATCAGCGGGACGACCAACTTCTCGCCGATGGTGCCGGTTTCTTGACGCGGGAACCCGCTGACCAAACTCGCACCGGAGGTCCGCAAGAAACCGACCATGCGTTCGAGAGCGACCTGCCCGAGGCGGACGTCGGCATCGAGGAAGGTGATGACTTCAAACTTCGCCAACAGCGACAGTTGGAAACAGGCGTGCTGCTTGCCGCACCAATCGCTCGGTAGCGGCGGAGACATCGCGAGTCGCACCCGAGCGTCTTTCGCAGCGAACTCCGCAACGATCGCGGCGGTCCGATCCGTCGATCCGTCGTCGAGGACGATCACTTCGAGTTCGATGCCTTCGTTCGCCAAGACCGATTCGAGCGCCGCCGCGATCCCGGCTTCTTCATTTCGCGCCGGGATCAACACCGAGATTTGTTCGGGCGCGTCGCGCGTGAGCGCCTCCGGTTTGCGGAACAACTTCGCGTTGCGGAAATACAGCAGGCACGGGAACCCGGAGAAAAACAAAGCGATTAGGGCGAGCGCGAGCATCACAGCGCATCCCCGGTGTGGGCCGGGCGGAAGCGGCGGAAGCGGATCCAACAGGCCAAGCGCCGAAAGAGATCGTAGCCGCCGCCGACGCCGGATTTGCCGGCGAGGAGGACCGCGAACTTCGCCGGGTCGCGCGCTTGAGTTTCAATGTTTAAGGCTTCGAGATTCTCGGTCAGAATCGCTTCGAGTTTCGCCGTCCACTCTTTACCAGTGAACTTCTGCTGCGGGTCGATGGCGATCGGTTCCGCGAACCGCAGCAATGCCTCGGGCGTTCGCTCCGTCCAAAAACTGTACTCGATGGCGAGGCAGACGACCCAGCCACGTTTCATTTTGGCAGCCAGATGGCCGACGCCGCTTTTCAAATTCAATGGCCGGGTGCGGACATCGGTGAATTCGCCCTGGGCCGTGATCCAGACCGCCCGCCTTGGCTCGGCGAGAATCGCTTCGCCGGTTCGCAAGAACTCCGCGGCGCTGCGGAGCGAGTTCGGATCGAGACCGAAAAACCCGAGCCGGCCGAAAATGGGGTAGCGCTTCAGCATCGCGGAATGAATGGGGGCGTAGCTATGGTATCCCCTCAGCGAGAGAACCAGCGGCATGCCGACCATCGGATCCCACCACGACGGATGGTTCGCGACGACGAGAATCGATTCGCCGTCCGATGGCAAAACGGCTCCGCTTTTGGAGAGTCGCACTGCGTGAAAATGCCTCCGGACGTAGCGTAGTACGTACCGACTGAAGCCGTTGAACAACCAACCGACTCGTTTCGGCAGTTGGGCGTCGCTCACGCTGGCATCTCGGCCCAATGCGACGTTGGCTTCCCGGCGAACTCGGTCGCCCGGGGCCGAACCCTTAGGGCTGCCGCATCGCGGTCGAGCGAATCGGCGGCGATCCAACCTGACATCAACACCATTGGCATACCGGGGCCGGGGTGGGCGGCGCCGCCGGCGAAATAGAGACCCTTGATATCCGGCGAGCGGTTCGCCGGTTTGAAGGCCCCGAGCCATTTGCCGTGGGACGCGAGGCCGTAGATCGCCCCGTTGAGGACGCGGTAGCGGTCGTGGATATCTTGCGGAGTCAGATGCGATTCGTACGTAATGCGATCTTCGATGTCCGGCATTGCGCCGGTCGTCTTCAACTTGTTCAAAATCACCCGGCGATACTCGGGTAGCATTTTCGACCAGTCGTGATGCGGTCGGAGAAACGGAGTGTGCACCAGCACATACACGGCATCGCCACCTAGCGGAGCGGTGCCCGGTTCGGTGCGGGTCGTGGATGCGACGTAGCAAGTCGGATCGGGTGCCGGTTCGCCCTTGTGATAGATAGCGTCGAACTCTTCTTCGGGATCGCGGCTGAAGACGAAGTTGTGGTGGAGCAGATGGTCGTAGGCTTTCTTCAGTCCGAGGTAGAGTACGACGCCGGAGCAGGCCGGCTCGTATTTGCGTCGGGCTTCGAATTTCTTTTTGGCCTTGCCCGCGTGCCCGTTCAACAATTCGCGGTGGGTTCGCACGCTATCGGCATTCGACACGACCCCGGCGACTTCGATGAGCTCGCCGGAGTCGGTTTCAACTGACACTGCGGTGTCTCCGGTGGCGTTCGTATGGATGTGCTTAATCCCGCACTCGGTACGGAATTCGACGCCGAGTTCTCGACCCAACTTCACGAGCGCCTCCGGCACGGCCCGCGTGCCGCCCAGCGGGTACCAGATCCCCTCGGCCGTCTGCATGTGGGCGATACCGCAGAGTACGGCGGGCGAGGCATCTGGCGACGAGCCGACGTACTGCGTGAAGTGGTCGATCATCTGGGCGACGCGGGCATCGGGGACGTACTTCCGCACCGTCCCGGCGACGGAGCGACCCATCCGCATCTTCATCACGTCGGACAAAATCCGCGGTTTGAACCCGGCCTTGAAATCGATCATGTCTCCGATGCCGCCGATCGACTTCCAAAAGAAGTAATTGTCGCTGATGGTGTGCAATCGGTCGGACAGGCCGAGGAATTGCCGGTACCCATCCCCGTTGCCGGGGGCGAACGCCTCGATCTTAGCCGCCATCGCATCGACATTTTCGACGAGGTCGAGGACGTTCCCATCGCCGAAGAAACAGCGCCATTGCGGGTCCAGACGCACGAGCGTGAGGTAGTCGTCGATTCTCTTGCCGGCTTCATTGAAGACTTGTTTCAACACGGACGGGATCGTGAGGATCGTCGGGCCCATGTCGAAGCGGAACCCGGCTTCATTCAACTGCGCCGCCTTGCCCCCGAGCCACGGGGACTTCTCGAAGAGCACGACTTCGTAGCCTCGGGCGGCCAGCGTACACGCCGAAGCCAAGCCACCGAGACCGCCGCCAATGACCGCGATTCGAGAAGAACTCACTGCGACCCTCACTGTCGAGGAAACGAATTCAAACTACGGCTACCGTCGACTGGGACGCTGCTTCCGCATCCAGCCAAGCCACATCCCGGCCGAAGTCTTGCAACAGCAACCGCGAGGTGATCCTCGCCGATTCGTAGATGACTGGAAGGCCGCTACCCGGGTGGGTGCCACCGCCGACGAGGTAGACACCTTCAAGTTCATCGAAGCGATTCCGCGGCCGGAGGTGGAGCATCTGGCCGAGGTTGTGGGCGAGATTGAAGGTTGCCCCTTTGTAAATCTCGTGGTCGAACTCCCAATTCGCCGGCGTCAGCACTTTCTCGTAGCGGATGCGCTTCTCGATGTCGCCCATCCCGAGTTTCGCCATCTGGCGGATGACGATGTCACGGTATTTCTGTTTTTGCTCCGCCCAGTTCACGTTTGGGTTTTGGTGGGTGACTGGCACGAGACAGTAAATCGTACTCATTCCGCGCGGTGCCAGCGACGCATCGGTCGGCGTCGCATTCTGAATATAAAACGAGCTGTCTTCGGTCAGCCGATGATGCTTCTCGATATCGTCGAGGTTGCCGAGGTAATTTTCCGACGTGTAGATCGAGTGATGCGGCAGGTGATCGTAGACGCCGTCAATGCCGAGGTAGAGCATGAACGTCGAGCAAGAGTATTTCTTCTTCGCGAGTTTCTCATCGGTCCAACGGCGACGCAGGTGATTCGGCACGAGCTTCGTCATCGTGTTGGCGAAGTCGGAATTCAACACGAGCGCATCGGCCCGGTGTTCGCCCGACTCAGTCCGGACGCCTACGGCTTTACGACCCTCGAACAAAATCTCGTCGACACTTTCGTTCAGTTCGATCTCGACCCCGAGTTCCTCGGCGATCCGGGCCATACCATCGGACACGGCGGCGCAGCCACCGTACGGGTGCCAGACTCCGAAGTCGTATTCGAGGTAACTCAGGATGCTGAACAGACTCGGGCAGTTGAACGGCGACATGCCGAGGTATTTGGCTTGGAAGCTGAAGGCCAACCGCGTTCGCGGGTCGCTGAAATAGCGGCGGAGTTCGCCGTCGACCGAAGCCCATGGGCGCAACATCGGGAGCATTTTGATCAGCTCCCAACTCAACAGATCTTTCCAACCGAGGAATGGGCTTTCGAGCACCGGGCGGAAGGTCTCCAACTTCACGCGGTTGTCCGCGATGAATCGCTCGACATTCGCGCCGTCGGCCGGGCTCAGCTTCGCCACTTCCGCTGCCATCCGCTTCAGGTCGGGCGTGCAATCGAGTTGGCCACCGGTCGTGCCGAAATGGACGCGGTATTGCGGATCGAGCCGCACCATTGGAATTTCGTCTTGCAGATTGCGGCCGATGACCCGAAAAATGCTTTCGAGCACGCGTGGATACAAGAAGAACGTCGGCCCGAGATCGAAGCGGAAGCCTTGGTCTTCGATGGCCGAACAACGCCCGCCGGCACGGGGCATGCGCTCGATGATTTTGACCTTCAATCCGGCTTGCTTCAAGAGCAGTGCCGCAGCTAACCCGCCGGGGCCGGCGCCGACGATGAGAACGGACTCCGGACGTCGTTTTCGCTTAGAAATGGAAGGGCTCGATGGGAGAACGCTCGGGGTCATACTCGATCCGGGCCTGGGTCGGTGGGAGTCATTCCGTTATTGGTAGAGTATACGTGTCGGCGAAGTAAAGTTTTCCACGGCGAATATCGCGGGGATTTTGGAATGGCCCTTTCCACGGAAGAATTGTTCGCGGCCCTCGAAGAAATCCCGCGAGTTTCACTCGCCCATTTGCCGACGCCGCTCGAAGAGCTCGACGGCTTCTCGGCGGCACTCGGCGGCAAAGTCCGCGTCTTCATCAAACGCGACGATTGCACCGGCTTGCTGCTCGGCGGCAACAAGGCCCGCCACAACGAATTCCTACTGGGCGACGCCCTTGAACAAGATTGCGACATGGTCGTCTGGGGGGCCAAAGTCCAATCGAACAACTGCCGGCAGACGGCGGCGGCGTGCGCTAAGCTCGGGTTGCCCTGTTACCTCTACCTCAGCAAAGCCGGCGGCGCGTCCGCCGACCCGCAGGGGAACCTCCTGCTCGATTATTTGGTCGGGGCGCACATTGCCTTCACCGATGCGAAGATCGGCCCGGAACTCGATGCGCACCTGTTGGCGCGCGCCGACGAATTCCGCACGTCCGGGCACAATCCGTACGTCTGGGATCGCCATCGCGTCGTCCCGCGCTCGGCCCTGAGCTACGTCGATTGCACGGCGGAAATCTCGGACGATCTCGAAGCCGAGGAAGTGGAAGCCACGGCGATCTACGTTTCGTCCGCCGGGGGAACCGGGGCCGGGGTCGCGCTTGGGGCGCATCTGCTGGGGCTGTCGGCGAAGGTGCGGTTGATCTGCCCTATGACGTGGCCGTGGAATATCCCCGAGGCTTTGGCCCGCGATGCGAATGCCGCGGCGGAGTTGTTGGGCCTGCCGCCGCAATTGACAGCCGGGATGATCGACGCGGATGAATCGTACATTGGCCCGGGATACGGACTCCCGTCGAAGGCGGGGCAGGAAGCCCTGCATTTGCTGGCCCGAACCGAGGCGATTCTGCTCGATCCGGTCTACAGTGCCAAGGCGATGGCCGCGCTGATCGCCGACGTGCGGGCCGGAAAATATCCCGCGGGTAGTTCGGTCGTGTTCGTCCACACCGGCGGCGTGCCGGCGATCTTCGCCGATCCTTCGGGCGTGTTGGGATCGGGCCAGTGACAGTTATCGCGAGTCACCTCACCGCCGGGAATTGCCGCTTCGCCGCGTTCATCGCTTCGTCCAGCTTCGCCAAAAACTTCGACCGATCTTTCCCGTTCATCGGCGCGGGGCCGCCGGCGCCGAGAACGCCGGCAAGTCGCAATTCTTCGTTCAAATTGCGGACGGCCAGCGCTTCGCCGATGTTCCCGGGCGTGTAGAGGTGACCTTTGTTCGTCACGATGACCGCCCCCTTCTCCACGCACCGCGCGGCCAGCGGCACATCGACCGTGATGGCGATATCTCCGGGGCCGATTTGTTCCGCGATCCAATCGTCGGCCGCGCCGAATCCGAGGCGCACGACCATCGTCACCGCCGGGTCGGCCGGGATGCCGATCTGCGAATTCGCCACGACGATCACGGGCCACGCATACCGCTTCGCCACCCGGTAGCATTCGTCTTTCACGGGGCAAGCGTCGGCGTCGATGTAGAGTCGGAACATGAAGTTGATAATACGATATTGCCCGAACCACCCCACTCCGAGGAAGATCCGATGCCGAAATTGACCGTCGAAGATGTCGGGACGTTCGAAGTCCCCGCCGGGAAGCGGCTCGTCCTCGGGCTGACCGACGAAGCCGGGATCGACCAACTCCATGCCTGCGGGGGCAACGCCAAATGTACCACCTGCAAGGTCGAGTTTGTGTCTGGGGAACCTGCGACCATGACCGAAGCCGAGAAAGCAGTAGTAGCCGCGAAGGGATTGACGGGCGTCCGCTTGAGTTGCCAGATGACCTGCGATCACGACATGGCGGTGAAGATCGTCAGCCGTTTCGCGGGCAGCGGGCGGGCCGGCTCCGGCAATCGGCCGACGGATGCCATCGCACCGCCACCGGTTTGGGTCTCGTAGGGTCTCGTAGGGCGGAGATTCATTCAATCCCGGGCGAATTGCAATTCCACCAAGGTGCGGTACTTGCCGCCCTCGTGCGCGAACAGTTCTTCGTGGGTGCCGGTCTCGATCACCCGACCGTCGTCGATCACGTAGATCCGATCCGCCCGGCGGACCGTGGACAAGCGGTGCGCGATGATCACCGACGTCCGACCGCGCATGAGTGCGTCGAGGGCTTGCTGGACGAGATGCTCGCTCTCGGAATCGAGGGAACTCGTCGCTTCGTCCAAAATCAGAATGGCGGGATCGCGCAGGATGGCCCGGGCGATGGCGACGCGTTGCCGTTGCCCGCCCGACAGCTTGACGCCGCGTTCGCCGACGAGCGTGGCGTACCCTTCCGGGAAACTCGCGATGAAGTCGTGGGCGTTGGCCTGCTTCGCCGCGATCTCGATCTCGGCTTGGCTCGCCCCCGGTTTGCCGTAGGCGATGTTCTCGCCGATGCTGCCGCCGAACAAGAAGACATCCTGCGGGACGATCGCCATGTTCTCGCGCAATCCGCGCAGCGGCATCTCCCGAGCATTGCGCCCATCGATGAGGATGCGGCCCGCGTCGGGTTCGTAGAAGCGCAGCAACAAGGAGACGATGGTCGATTTCCCCGCCCCACTCGGGCCGACCAGCGCGATGCGCTCGCCCGCCCGGGCTTGTAAATTCAAGCCGGCGAGCACCGGTAACTCCGCCCGCGACGGATAGGCGAAGCCGACGTCCACGAATGCGATGTCCCCGGCCGCTCGCGGCGACTCGACCGCCGGCCCCGCTTCTTCCGGTTGTTCCCGCAGCAATTCGCGCACGCGTTCCGTCGCGCCGATGGTCTTCTGGAGTTGGGCGTACAGTTCCGCGAACGACCCCACTGCGCCGCCGACGTACATCGTATAAAAAAGGAACTGGGTGAGTTCGCCGATGCTGAGATCGCCGGCTTTCAACAACTTCGCACCGTACCAGAGCACGAGCACCACGGCGCCGAAGAGGGCGAAGATGACGAACGCGGAAAAGGCCCCGCGGTAAAGCGCCCCTTTCAACACAGCCGCGACGACCCCTTCGATGCCGGTGCGATAGCGGGCTTCTTCGAAAGGCTCGTTGGTGTAAGCTTTCACCCCGGCAATGCCTTGCAGGGTCTCTTCGACGACCACGTTGGCTGCGGCGAGTTTGTCTTGGGCGTCGCGCGACAGCTTCCGCACCGCCCGCCCGAAGACCGCCGCGGCCGCGACCATCGGCGGCACGCACGCCAGCATCACGAGGGTGAGTTTCCCGGAGGTCAGGGCGATCAACACGACGCCGCCCGACAACATCACGACTTGCCGTAGCAGCGTCGGGATCGCGCTCGTGAGAGCGTCTTGGATCTGCGAAAGGTCAGTGGCCACACGGCTCGACAATTCCCCGACGCGGCGCTGGGCGAAGAATCCGAGCGGCAGATGAAGCAGCCGCGAATACGTGTCTTGCCGGAGGTCAGCGAGGCTGCGCTCTCCGACCTGCGCGAGCCAATACGTCTGCACGAACGAGAGCGCCGCGCGAAACGCCAATACGACGAACAGAAGACCGGCGGCGGTGTTGATGTCGAGGGTTTCGCTCGGGTTCGGCCCGGCCGCATCGATCAACCGCCCCGCGAGGAAGGGGAATGTCAACCCGAGCAAACTCGTGGCGAACAGGGCCGTCATCGCCCCCAAGAAGCGCCAGCGGTAGCGCAGGAGGTATGCGAAGAGCCGCAGGGCTTCGCGCAAGCCGGCGCGAGTAAGCTTGGCGGGGACGGCGTTGGTGTCGAGCGAGCGGGTGCGGGCCATCGGTTACCAGGCCCGCCCATATTGCAAGGGGAATAACCCTTCGGTTTTGACCCCGATTTCCTTGGCCGAGCGGCTAGGCCAGTACGGGTCACGTAGCATTTCCCGCGCCAGGAACACCATGTCGGCTTGGCCGGTGCGGAGGATGGTGTCCGCTTGGTGCGCTTCGGTAATCATACCCACGGCGGCGGTGGGTATCTTCGCCTGCGCCCGGATCGCGGCGGCAAACGCGGTCTGGTAACCGGGGCCGACGGGGATTTTCGCAGACGGGCTGATCGCACCGGAACTGCAATCGATGAGGTCGACGCCGAGATCCTTCAATTGAATCGAGAGTCGAACGGAGTCTTCGAGGGTCCAGCCACCGTCGACCCAATCGACGCACGATAAGCGGACGAATAGCGGCATCCCGGCCGGGATGGTTGCGCGGAGATCCTTCGTGACGCGGAGCAAGAAACGGACGCGGTTCTCGAACGAGCCGCCGTACGGATCGGTGCGGTGATTCGTGAGCGGCGATAGGAAACTGTTCAACAAATACCCGTGCGCCGCGTGGATTTCAATGAGCTGAAATCCGGCGTCGACGGCGCGGATCGCGGCGATGTGCCAGGCTTCGAAGGCCCGATCGATATCGACTTCGGTCATCGCTTTCGGAGTGGGATACCCATCGGTGAATGGGATATCACCGACACCGACGGGCCGCCAACCGCCGTCAGCGATGGCGACGGCCTTACCCCCTTTCCACGGCGCGGAGGTCGAACCCTTCCACCCCGCATGGGCGAGTTGGATGCCGGGCACGGCGCCCTGCTCCGCGATGAACCCGGCGACCTTCTTCCAAGCTTCTTTTTGGATGTCGTTCCATATGCCGGTATCACCGGGCGAGATTCGACCCTCAGGTGTGACCGCAGTCGCCTCGGCCATCACGAGGCCCGCGCCGCCCACGGCGCGCGAGCCCAAATGGACGAGGTGCCAATCGCCGACGACCCCGTCGACGCAACTGTACTGACACATCGGCGAAACCCCGATGCGATTGCGGAACGTCACCGAGCGAAGCGTGAGCGGTTCAAAAAGCTGAGCCGAAGGCATTGGGAATTCCGATTCAATTGCACGGGAACGGGTTGCGTTCGGCGAACCCGACTTGGTGCCAGTAAGGGTAAGTCTTCGGCGTCGCACTCGCCGCGTCGAGCTTGGCGATTTGCTCGGCGGTCAGTTTCCAGCCGGTGGCGCCGAGATTCTCCTTCAACTGCTTTTCATCGCGGGCGCCGACGATGACGTTGGCCACGGTCGGGCGTTGCAACACCCAGTTGAGCGCGATCTGCGGCACGGTCTTGCCCGTCTCCTCCGCCACGGCGTCGAGGGCGTCGACAACGGCGTAAAGGTATTGGTCGGACATCTGCGGCCCTTTCTCGTTCACGACCGCGTTGTTCAACCGGCTCGACGCCGGCAGCGGTTGACCCCGGCGGATCTTGCCAGTGAGCCGGCCCCAGCCAAGCGGACTCCAGACGACCGCGCCGACGCCTTGATCCAAACCCAGCGGCATCAATTCCCATTCGTAGTCGCGGCCGATGAGCGAGTAGTAGGCTTGATGAGCCACATAGCGGTGGAGGTTATATCGCTCCGATGTCGCCAGTGATTTCATCAGGTGCCAGCCGGAGTAGTTGGAGCAACCGATGTAGCGAACCTTCCCGGCCTTCACAAGGTGGTCGAGCGCCCCGAGCGTTTCTTCCGGCGGCGTCATCGCGTCAAAGGCGTGCATCTGATACAGGTCGATGTAGTCGGTGCCAAGTCTTTTGAGAGCAGCTTCGCACGACTTCACGATGTGAAAGCGCGAGGATCCGACATCGTTCGGACCTTCGCCCATGCGGAAGGTCGCTTTGGTCGAGATCAGCACCTTGTCCCGCCGGCCTTTAATGACGGTGCCCAAGACTTCTTCGGCGAGGCCGCCGGAATAAATGTCGGCGGAGTCGAAGAAGTTCAACCCGGCGTCGAGGCAGACGTCGATCAGCTTGGCCGCACCCTTCACGTCGGTGTCGCCCCACGCTTTAAAAAACTCTCCGCTGCCTCCGAAGGTGCCAGTGCCCAAACTGAGCACCGGCACCATGAAGCCCGAACGACCGAGTTGGCGATATTCCATGTTTCTACTTGGCTTTCTTGAGATACTTGTCGAACCACGCCAAGTCCCATTCCATCTTGGCGACACGGTTGCTTAGTTTAGTCAAGCCGTGCGGTTCGCCAATGTATACTACTAGTTCCGTCGGCACTTTCAGGTTCTCCTTTAAGGCACGGTAGAGCATGCGCGAATGACCGGGCGGGCAGCGCTCGTCGCCGCCGCCGACGTGGATCAGCGTCGGCGTCGTCACGTTGCCGAGGCCGTAGGTCGGCGAAGTCTTGCGATACAACTCGGGCTGCTCCCACGGCAGACCCTTCTTGAACACGATGGGATAGGCGGGTTCGTCGTTGAAGCCCCACTCGGCGACCGTGTCCACGATCCCGGCCCCGCTGCTCGCCGCCCGGAACTTCACCGGCGAATCCTTCAGCGTGATGAGGCAGTTCGTGAGGTAGCCGCCGTTGCTCCAGCCCATGCAGCCGACGCGGTCGGGGTCGGCGATTCCCTCCTTCACGAGGTGCTGGATGCCGGCGAGGATGTCCTTCACTTCGATGTCGTTTTCCTTGCCGATGAGGTCGGTGACGAACTTGTCCCCGTAGCCGGTGGACCCGCGGTAATTCGGGAAGAGCACGGCATACCCCGCCGCGGCGAAGTACAACCGGCCGTTGTGCGGATCGAAGTTGAGGTCGGCTTTCGTGGAGGTCGTCGGCCCGCCGTGGATGCCGACGACGAGCGGGAGTTTGTCGCCCTTCTTGTAGCCGAAGGGGAGTTCGAGCACCCCGCCGACTTCGGTGCCATCGGGGGCTTTCCAGGTGATGTGCTGGACGCTGGGGAGTTTCCAACCGGAGGTGTGAGAGTTCAGTGTCGTGATCGGAGATTTGTCACCATAGAGTTCCGGGAATCCAGTGGAGGTCGCGACCAGCGAAATATATATGTCCTGCCCCATCGCCAGCAGATTCCCCTTCGGAGTCGAGATGTCAGTGAACAGGCGTTGGACAGGCTCTACTTTCACATCGAACGGCTTATAAGATCCGGCACTCGCCAAGCCGGATCGCTCCGTATGGATATGCAACAATGCGCCAC
>Ga0335397_10007871_pt1 | contig 13487 bp, 10 predicted proteins | sample MAT04_FD_205740 | JGI IMG/M metagenome (GOLD analysis project Ga0335397, IMG submission 205740) | Freshwater microbial communities from Lake Fryxell liftoff mats and glacier meltwater in Antarctica - MAT-04 (spades assembly) (version 2) ...
AACCCCAACTTCCAACAGAATTCGCTGGTGAATAACTTCACGCGACCGGATAATCTGGGGCGCTATCGCTATGAGCAGCCGATGGCACGTTATGACAAAATTCTTAGCTCCAACGACCGGCTGTACTTCCTGTTCACCTTCCAGGATGGAAGTGAGTTCCGGAACGGGAATGGCTTTGACTCGCCGGCGCAGACCGGCAATATGCCGGGTACGGTGCGCCGTGATATGAACTATGTCGTCAGTTACGACAAGACTCTCAGCGCGACGAGGATCTTTCACGTGCAGGCGAGCTACAACCGCTTTAAGCAAAACTTTCCCGATGTCTCAGACCCTACATTCACCATCGACAAATTGGGGATGAGGCCGTTGCCACGGGTAGATAGCTTTCCGACCACGCTAGCTCCGCGTATGAATGTGGGCGGCTTTGCGGCTATATTTGGCAATCAGTTTATCAACGAAAGTTCGCGGCAGCAGTTCAATACGCAGGCCAGCATTGCCGAGACGCGCGGGAAGCACTCGATCAAGTACGGGATGGAGTTTGCCATTCTGTTGAACCACAATCGCGCCTCGGGACGGGCCGGTGGCGAGTTCAGCTTCAACGACCAGTGGACGCGGCAGTTTTTTGGAGTCAGCCAGGGGCTGCGTGACGGGTCGTCGGTGGCTTCGACCCTTCTGGGCAATGTCGCCTCGGGATTTATTGCCTTCAACGATACATTTCTGCGGCGGCAGCCGTACCTGGCTGGCTACTTTCAGGATGACTGGAAGATCACCAGCAAGCTGACGCTGAATCTGGGCTTGCGCTATGACGTGCAGTATCCGCTGCTTGAAATCCAGAATCGCTTGAATCGTGGATTTGATTACACGGGTGTGCAACCGAACTCCGGGCAGATCGTTGGCCGCTGGAATGAGTTGTCGGCGCAGAACCCGGGCGTGCTGCCGAATACGCCGGATGCGATCCGTGGTGGGCTTGTGTTTGCCGGAGTGCGTGGACAACCGCGGCGGGTCTACAACTGGGACTTCACCAACATACAGCCGCGATTTGGCTTAGCCTGGAACTTCATGCCAAAGACAGTTTTGCGGGCCGGCGTGGGAATCTTTCATCGCACCGATACCCGCGGCAATGTCGCGACCGGCTTCAGCTTGAATACGGATTACATCAATTCGCTGAATGCCGGCCAGACGCCTTCGAGTGGCACCGGCACTGGGCCCTACTCTCTGGTGAATCCATTCCCGGACGGCGTGGTAAGGCCGTTTGGCGCCGATCTGGGGCTGGCTACCGGCTTTGGCGGCGGTGTGAGCTTTGACAATCCAAATCGCCCGATTCCGAGAACGCGGCAGTGGAGTTTTACGCTCGAGCGGCAGCTTGGTTCTGGCACCGTGCTGGAAGTATCGTATGTTGGATCGCGGACTACGCAAGAGGGCCGCGGGATTCAGCTGGGCGATATGAGACAGGCGGATTGGGATCGAGCGCAGAGCGAGCCAGGATTCTTCCAACAGGCGATACCGAATCCATTCTTTGGGCTCGCCCGGCCGGGAACCACGTTTGCTGCGCAGGCGAATATCTCGCGGCGTGACTTGCTTCGAAATTATCCTGGCTTCACCGGCGTGACTGATAACGTGAGTACCTTTGGACGCGTTTGGTATCACGGCTTGCAGGTTCGCTTTGAGCGCCGGATGCTGGGTGACCGCTCGAAGGTAGGTGCATTTACCGTCGTGACGGCCTATACATGGTCGAAGATGATGGAGAATGCCCTGCGCAATGACTACGCCTCTGGCTGGCAGAAGCCCATCAATCAGGTGACTGGAGAGGACCGGACGCATAACTTTACAACGGCGGTAATCTGGGACGTGCCGATCGGCCGTGGCCGGGCCATTGGTGGCAATATGGGACGTATGGCGCAGGTGGCGTTGGGCAATTGGACGGCCAACGCGACTGTGGTCTATCAGTCTGGTGTGCCGTTGGCAGCCTGGAGAAGCTGGGAGTATCGTTGTGGCGATCCGCGTGCGGGCATTACCCCGAACGAAAAAGGCTGGTTTGCCAATGACCGCTCGCGCTTTAGCGAGTGCTGGAGAAATTTGCGGCCCTTCGAGTACGCACAGTTGCCAGCCCGCTTCAGCCAGATCCGTTCACACACGATGCCGCAGTTGGACATCTTGATTTCGAAGCGATTCCAGATCACGGAGCGCATGAACCTCGAGTTTCGTGGAGAATCGTTTAACGCGACCAACACGGCACTGCGCGGTGATCCGAACTCAACCAACCCTCAGGGCGCGGATTTCGGGGTGCTGCCAGTGGCCCAATTGAACTTCCCCAGGAATATTCAACTTGGATTGCGGCTTCGCTTCTGAAGCACTTGCAAAGAGAAAAGGCCTCGCCGCGAGGCGAGGTCTAAAAGAAGCGTGGATTTGGTGACAGCTGTCCTCGAATCTTCGAATAGCTTGCCGTCGCCCTTGCGTGGTATTAATTCGAAAACGGATTTACGATTGCCACACCAGCATTCTTGAAATCAGCACCATTGCGGGTAACGAGGGCCAGACTATGAACGATCGCAGTCGCTGCGATGAGGCTGTCCTTATTGCCGTTTGTGCGAAGGCGGGCCAGCAGTTCTGCCCATTTCAGGCCAGTCCGCGTCCCAGGGCAGCCTGCCGGACGAGGCGATAGTCTCCACAGTCGAGACGCTCTACGTCGAACACTTGGCTTGGCTCGATGCGGGCCATCTTCCTCAATTCCGCAGGCAGAACGATCTGGCCCTTGGAGGATGCCGTGGTTTTTATGAAAGTAAGATAACGCCTTACCTTCGTTTGGGTCAAACACTAAACAGGGTGTCGGAGCCACAAAAGGTGATCAGAGCCGCTGGTGCAGGTGGACCCTTCCCAGGCTGAAATTTGAAAAATTGAGGCGTTCAGGAAGCCGTTTTGGCATTCGGCTAAGTGATAGAGACAACGGCACTTCAGTGCCTGTCGCAAAAAGTGGTTGGCAATGATAATGGCCGAAGACATTGAGAAAAATGAACCTACGGGGTAGGGACAGTTCAGGCTGATGACTTTGCACAGTCGATTCCCAGCAGGCAAAAACTCGCCTTTTTTGATGGTGAAACTTCGCTGTGATTCGTGGTCGAGCGACAGCGATAGAGGAGAAGGAAGCCTGACTTGTCGCAGCCGGAAATTCGAGAAATTTGACGAATTTCTTGATTCGGATGGGATGTGCCTAAGTTACTGTTAAGGCGGGAGATAGCAACATTACCGCAACTTGGCGGTCATGTATGTTCTATATTGAAAACGAGCATCAGTGTCGCCGGAGGCTTGATTTTAACGGGGATTTTGCAAGGTGCAGATCAGGCCGTCTTATAAACCCACATCAAGGCCCCCGCCGACCCTTTTCCTGTTTGCAACGATTCTGGCGGTGCTGGCACTGGCTGGTAGCGGGTTGTCCTTTGCTGCCTAAAAGCTAATCCGCAAAGCGACCTGGACTTGACGTGGGCCGACAGAGGTACCACCAATGACACCGGTTAAGCCGGAACCAAGCTGGGCATTTGGCGAACCAAGTTGGAGGGTGTTGGTTAAATTGAAGGCTTCAGCGCGCAATTGAAGCGTGGTGCGCTCGCGGATCTTAATGTTCTTGAAGAGCGAGAAGTCGAGAGTGCGCAGACCGGGGTTACGGATGTCGGGCGAAGTGCGAGAGACGTTGCCGAAGCGGAATGCGGGAGCGAAGCTGAAGACGCTAGTGTTGAAGTATTGCGCAATCTTCTGGTCTGTGGCTTGGCTGTCGAGCTTGCCGGTGGTGCCGTTGTTGTTCGGGCGTTGACCGGAGGAGCCGAGAGAGGTGTTGTTAACATTCTGCGTGATCAGGACGGGAGTACCGCCGGAGAGCGTCAGGATACCGTTGACTTGCCAACCCCCAAGGAGGATTTCGCCTACTGGTTTCATGCCGGTCAGCATCTTGCGGCCTTTACCAAATGGGAGGTCGTAATTGCCGCTGATAACCAGGCGGCGGGAGATGTCCTGGGTGGAGATCGAGCGCTCGGCACGTCGATTATAAAAGTCCTGCTTGTTGCCGGCCTGACCGAGAAAGGTGACGGTTTGAGAAGCATCGTCAATGAGCTTGCCGCCAGTGAAACTGGCCAGGAAGCCAAGGCCACTCGTGAAACGTTTTTCAACACGGAGCGTGAAGGCGTGGTAGATCGAGTTGGCCTGGGGCTTGCGGAAGGCATTGACACCGGTGTATTGAGGAAAGGGGCGCAAAAGCTGAGCGCGCGAGACATTGGGCTGGCTCAGGGCCGATGTTGAGTTAGTGATAATGCCGAAGAAGGGGTTAGGAACCTGATCATTAAGGGCATTACCGAGATCGCCGAAGCTGGCGGGAAGTTGGTTGTAGGTCATGCTCCCTTCTCCATCAATCAAATGGTTCCCCTTCGAGGCAAGGTAGCCGGCTTCAATGACCATATTGCCGGGGAGCTCGCGTTGGAGATTGAAGTTCCACTGTTGAATCACCGGATTGCGGGAATTGTTGAAGAAGCTCTCACCCACGCCAAGGCCAATGTTGGTGGAAGCTCCGCTGTTGGGGCCGTCGGGTGAGCCGAGTGGGAGATTGAAGCCGCCAGGGAAGGGGTTACGAAGGAATGCGTTGACAGTGCGGCCACCGTCGAGGGTAGTTAGCATGCCAGTGTTACTGCGGTAACCCTCCATTCCAGCGCTTCCGGAGGAGCCCGCTGCCTGCATCATAGAACCGGCATACATCAGGGCGTAGGCTCCGCGCATGACAGTTTTGTTGTTGAGCTTATATGCGAAGCCGAAGCGGGGGCTGATGTTGTTGCGATCCACCGGGACCTGGTAACGGTTGTCGCCGTTTACAAAACGCATGGCACCTTTGAGATTAGGAAAAGCGGCTACGCGGCCCGCAATGGGAGAGTTGGCACCAATGTCGAAGAAGCTGTAGCGGTTATAGCGCTCAGTGCGGGGAAGATCGACGTCGTAGCGGAGACCGAGATTGAGGGTGAGGCGAGAGTTGAATTTGAAATCATCCTGGACGTAGCCGCCCCAATAGACGCTGGAACTGGAGGGGATGGGATCGTGAGAGATGTTGCCGCTGGCAGCAGTGCCGAGCAAGAAGCTGGCCATACCGAAGCCCTGGGTGCCAACAGCTTGAACGGGGTTGCGTTGGGTGAAGCCCTGATTGAAGCCATATTGGCCAGCGGGCTGCCCCAGTTGTAGGAAGTTGAGGAAAAGTTTGCGCCATTCGCCGCCCATCTTGATGGTGTGGCGGGTAAGAACCTTGGTGGCAGATCCGGCTAAAACATGTGAATAAGGGATGAAGCGGAGCGTGGTGAAAGTGTTCTGGCCAAGGGAACTGACCCCAGCAATGTCAAAGCGCGGGAACTCAAGATTCTGCGTGGCAGCCTGATCGCGAATGGCAGGAGAGAAGCCAAGTTGGGTTGTGTCGAAGCCAGAAGAAAACGCGTTACGCTGGTTATTAAATCGCCCGAAACCGTAATTGAAGTTGATGATCATCGTGGGGCTGGCGGTGTAGTTCGCGTTGAAGGTGCTGTTGTAGTTAGTGGTGCGGCTGGGGCCATCGCCGCTGGGCGTGCCAAGGTTGCCGAAGAAGTTCACCGGGCTGCTCTGAGAGATGTTGCGGGAGAACCGACCGAAAACCGTGAATTTCTGGCTAAAGCTGTGATCGATCCGGACATCGAATTGGTGTTGGCTGGAGGGTGCTTTACTGGCGGCAAAGTAGTTATTGGCGTTTGTGTTGACGTTAGTTGGAGCTTGATTTGGGCCCGGGTAGAAGGCGCGCGTGCGCAGGGCCACAGGGTCCATGCGGTTGGCTGGGATGATGTTGCCGGGGAAGGCTTGGCGGATAAAGTTGCCGGTACCGTCGTTGGCGGCAGTTAGGGGATCAAAGATGGTGATGTCTGCGCCGCCGGCGTTCTTAAGCGTAGAGAAGTCTCCGTTGAGCCATTGGGTCGTAGGAACGGTAGTTGTGAAGAGGCTGGCGCTGCGTTGGACGGTGGATTGTTCTGAGAGGAAGAAGAAGGTTTTATCTTTGCCTTTGTAGACACCGGGGATGTTGACGGGGCCACCGAAGGTGCCACCGAACTGGTTCCGCTGGAAGGCGGCAAGGGGAGCGCGGGCGCGGTTAGAGAAAAAATTGTTCGAGTCGAGCTTGGAGTTTCGGAGGAATTCGAAGGCGGAGCCGTGCCATTGATTGCCGCCCGAGCGTGTCGAGACGTTGATCGTGCCCCCACCAGTGCGGCCATATTCGGCAGCAAGGCCATTGGTGACAATTGAGAATTCCTGAATACTATCGACGGGGGGAGTATACGCAATAGTGTTGATGCCCACATTGTTCTCTGGAAGGATGATCGAGGTGCCGTCGATCGTGATTTCGCTGGATGCATTGCGACCACCGCTGATCCAGGGGGTAGAGCCGCCGCCAGGCACGACGCCTGGGACGAGGGAGGCAAGGGCGAAGGGATTACGGCCATTAAGGGGGAGGTCCATGATTGCTTTATTGCCGATTACGGTTGAGACGGTGGACGAAGAGATGGCGAGTTGGGCACTGTTGGCGCTCACTTCGATGGTGGAGGAAGTATCGCCTACTGGCAGAACAACTTCGAGAGAGACAGTTTGCTGAACCGTGATGCGGACATTGGATTCTGAGTAACGACGGAAGCCCTGTTTTTCAATATTCACCTGATATGTGCCAGGAGCGAGGAAAGGGCGGACAAAGGCACCGAGAGCGTTGGTGGTGAGGTCTTGCTTGAAGTTGGTCTGCGAGGAGACGATACTGACTTTGGCACCCTGGACCACGGCCCCAGAAGCGTCTGTGACGCGACCGTCGAGGGTGCCGGTGGCGGTTTGAGCCAGCAGGGTGGATGTAGCGGAGATCGCGAACAGGGCGATACAAAGTAAGGTGCGGTAACGAGGCTGAAACATGAATCGAGAATAGCATCCGTGTTTTCGAGATTTGGAGTTGGGTCGCGGTAGGGACAATCATTGCTGACAAACACACACAGATCCGTAAGGGCGCTACTCACGCATACGGCTCCTAGCTTGAATTCTGGCTTCAAAGCGAAGCTCGGGATAAGGATGAAGAACGCCGATTTGCCGCCAGCCTGACCCGTCACTGGATTTGGCGACAGTCCAAATCGTGTCCCCAATCCATCCCCAATCCCCCAATTCCGTAAAACTTCTTGACAAACCATTCACTACAAGAATAAGCTGCTAATACCCATTTAATATGGGCCCAGGGGTACATCCGTGTTAGAGCCTTTCATAGGCACAGTCATCTGTGTCCCATTCGATTTTACTCCTCTAGGCTGGCTCGCCTGCGACGGTGCCGCTTACCCCGTCAAGCAATCCCCGCCACTGGCTCAACTCCTCGGCAACGCGTTTGGCGGAAACCCTGGCATCAGCTTCAACGTCCCCGACCTCCGCAGCCGTGCCCCCCGCCACGTCGGCACTTCCAATACCCGAGGCACCCATGGCGGAACGGAGCAATCCACTTTAACTCTGGCGAACCTCCCGAGCCACAACCATCCCTTTCAGGCCAGCCCGGATCCAGCTGATCTGACTGCCCCTTCCGGAGCACTCCTCGCAGCCGCCTCCGGCCGTGGCGTCAATATCTATACAGTCAATTCCGCCCTCGTTCCCCTAAGCCCCGGCGTGATCCTTCCCGTTGGCGGCAATCAGCCCCACACCAACATTCAACCCTACGTCGCTATGAACTTCATCATCGCCAACGAAGGCGTCTTCCCTAATCCCGCTGGGCCAGGCGTAACTGACGATGATCCGTTTCTTGGCGAAATCCGTATCTTCGCCTCCGCCCTTATCCCCAGCAACTGGACCTCCTGCAACGGGCAAATCCTTGCCATCGCCTCAAACCAACCACTCTTCAAGTTAATCGGCAACATTTACGGCGGAGACGGCCAAACCACTTTCGCCCTCCCTGACCTCCGTGGCCGCCTCACGCTCGGTGCTGGCCAAGCCCCTTCACTCTCCAAGTACAAACTCGGCCAGTCCGGCGGCATCGAAGCCGTCACCCTGTCAATTAACCAGATGCCGCAACATTCTCACAACGCCGTTGCAAGCCGCGAACAAGCCGCCTCCAACGACCCATCTGGCAACTTCCTGTCAATCCAGGCACAAGCATTTACCACGCAACCCCTCGACGTAATCCTAAACGCCAGAACCGTCGGCACCACCGGCACCGGCGCCGGTCACGACAACGTGATGCCCTCTCTCATTCTCAATTTCTGCATTTGCCTGGCGGGAACTCTTCCCTCAAGGAACTAACTACTATGGCTTTCATCGGTGAAATTCAAATCTTTGCCAGCTCCTACGTCCCGGGCGGCTGGCTTCTCTGCGATGGCTCCCTCGTCTCAATCAGCGAATACCAAGCCCTTTTTACACTCATCGGCACCACCTACGGCGGTGATGGCCAATCCACATTCGCCCTGCCAGACCTCGGCAATCGTGTCCCAATCCACGCAGGCCAAGGCCCAGGCCTTTCCCCCAGAGTTCTTGGCCAGTTTGTCGGCCAATCCTTTGTCACCTTAACGCCCAACGAACTCCCGGCTCACTCTCACCAATTCATGGCATCTCAAGAAGCCCCCGTCACCGATGCCAAATCAAACCTTGCACAAGCTCTCATCTACAAGGCCGACAATTCCCAACCTCTGGTCTCCTTAGCTTCACCTTCCATCACCAACACGGACGACGGTTCCCCCCATCCCAACGAACAGCCCTTCCTTTCCCTCTTCTTCGCGATCTGCCCGGAAGGAGTCTATCCTCACTAAGTCAATTCTTCTGCGTTACCAATAGCGAGTCAGCCAAGTAGCGTAAATATAATTTTTGAGAGAACAACACTACAATGAACAAATTGAAATTCACCATTGCCCTGGCGGCCATAATATTCTCCGCCTCCAACGCCAGCGCCAGCCTGCTTGGAGATACCGTAATCCTCAACATCTACAACAGCAACGTTCTAATTGGTTCGCAATCCGGAACGAGCGTCGTTGTTTCAAACGTTGTCGAATTCAGCACCTTGACCTCCAATCCCGGAGCCTTCTTCGTCTCCGGAGAATCCATCAATCTCAACGGCACCTCAATCGCCCTAACCTTTGTTGCGTCCCTCCAACGCAGCTTCGAAATCACTGGTATCGACACCACCGTGCTTGGGGCTGCCTCTTCGAGCTCTACAGTCTCAAACATTACTTTTACAGCTAGCAGCGTCAAGTTCCTCTACATCGCCGGCAACACAACGTCCAACGGCACCGTAAACATCACCTTCGCCGCAACTAACCCGGTAATCCCCGAACCATCGACCACCGCTTTAGGTGGCGCCGGACTCGTCGCCATCCTCACTGTCCTCCGCAAGCGCAGAACAACGAGATAATACCCCAAGATTGGGGAGCCTGGATTTGGTGACAGCCTGAGAGCGGAAACACTTTATGCTCCTACTGTGCGGATGTGCATTTGAAGCGCAAGACTGATGCCGAGGGCCTATGGGTGAAGATGGAATATGACGAAGCCCATCACTTGAAGAAGAAAACTTTGAGCACGGGTGAGGTGATCTGGAACTGTTATGACGGTGAGGTCTATACCGGAAGCGGCTGTGGGGCTACTGCGGATCGATGGACTGGCGACTATCCGAAAGGGCGGCCCTAACCAAATGGCCACGCCACGATGCCCCAGCAGATGGTCGGTCTGATCTCAGGGCATCGCCGTCTCAAACATCAAAATCGCAAAAGCGAGGCTCACCTGGAATACGATGCCCAAATCCAGCAGCACCTCTTTGCGCACTCAACCAAATCGCCGGATCGCAATGAAGGCCAGCCACAACCCAAACACCCCTGCCTTCGTCAACCGGATTGACAACAACTGAAACGATTGCGCGAACTCCCACTACAGCAACCCTTCTATAACCGATAACTCTACCTTCGTGACGGCGCAAAGCATAGAGATCCAGCACAGAAATCCTTCACCGCCGCTCCACCGCCGTCTCCACCATCGCCGCCGGCAGTTTATAAATGACAGGGCTGGATGTGCTGCCAAAGGGGCTCGAAGTGGCGCGAATAGTGTCCATGAAGTCTTCCTCGGCTAGACTCGCAAAAGGCGGAATCGATGCAGGGTATGCTAGCATTCACTAACAAACGCGCAAGCCACGCCCTAAATGCGTAGCTGCCTACCAAAGCACTCGCACTGGGTACGCGCTGAAAGCCTCGTCGGATATTAGAATCGTCATCCCGTTCACTAATGCCTGCGCAATGATCATGCGATCAAACGGATCGCGGTGGTAGAGCGGTAGTTTCTCGACCGTGATTGCCTCTTCCTCGGTGAAAGCGATCGTTTCGATCTTAGCGTCGTCGCGTACCCTCCGAATCAACTGCTCTGGATGCAGAGGCAACTTTAGCGAGCCTTTGGCATACTTCTGGCATAGCTCCCAAGCGGACACTGAGCTGAAGTAGATCTGATTTTCTGGGCGCAGAATCGCCTCACGAGCGGCTGAGGATAGCAGCTTGGAATTGTCGGCCAGCCAAATAAACGCGCACGTGTCCAAAAGCAGCTTCACCTGGACTTGTCAGCCATTTCCGCCGGAAAGATTTGCGAGCTTTCAAATTCGTTAATCTCCGCTTTCGTCATGGGAGCGAAGCAGTCCTCCGTATAACTGATTTGGCCGGCGAAACTCCCAATGATCCTCTTTACCGGCACCGGCGCTGGAACACAAGGCCCCAATTGCGCCACGGGCTCATTGTGGCGGCAAACCACAATAGTCTCTCCCTTCAATACCCGGTCGAGCAGACTCGACAAATGGGTCTTGGCATCCTGAACACTAACCTGTTCCATGACCAGCGTCTATCCTAAAACAACCAGTATCTCAACCAGAATCGATACCATTGGCAAAGGTACCAGGCAAAGGCACCAGCCTGACGCGTCCTTATGCGTTTTATTGGCATTTTTGACGGTTTTCCCAACGATAGCCGCCAACCGGACACAATGAGCTTCTAGATTTCCGTCCTCCTGTCAATCGTGTAATCGCTTATCAGTAAATAACTTAAGCCTGTATCTAACTGAGATTCGAGCCGTAAATCTCTCGCACAGTAACGGCCCAGATTTTCCGAAAAACGCAAAGGGACAGGTCAACTTCGAATGGATCGAAGCCCGCATCCGCGTCGCTTGGCCCAGCACCACAAACACTCTCACAGACTGCACCGGGAACACCACCGGCTACCCCAACTTTCCTGCCGCATGGGTAAGCGGGTACGAAGTTCCCAAAAACAGCGACTTGCTTCAACTCGACCGAAAGCGCATCGGTATCAGCCCTACCCTCCTCCAACCCCTTTCCACTTTCCCAATGCAACATTAAGCCTGGAGCGGTTCACAGGTATTTTCAGATTTCTTTGCTCTCTAAACTGTTGATTCAAAGCCTTTCCAACCAGGCCCCAAACATTAAGCCCACCACTCCACCTGCTAACTTCTGCTCAGGAGAAGTCCAATGAACAATGAACAGAACGAAGAACAGAACATAGCTGGCGACCCATCTACCGTTGAGACCCCACGCAAGAAAACCATGACCGAAGCGGCCCTCGAAGCCAACCGCAGAAACGCAACCAAATCCACCGGTCCCCGCACGCCCGCCGGCAAGCTCAAAGCCGCCTCCAACTCCCTCAAGCACGGCCTCTACTCCCTGAGGAACTTCGATAATTTCATCGCCCACCACGACCAGGCTCTCGCCGTTGCAACCAATCTGATCGAACAATTCAACCCGGTCACACCCAACGAAATCTACTACGATGTCCAAACCAACAAGGGCGACATCTCGATAGAAAATCTCCCCCAAGTCAAAAAACTCGCAGAAACGGACCCAAAAGCCGGAGTCGACCTGGCCAAACGCATCATCCGCGACTTCGTCGAAAAACTAAACGCCAAGCACAACCTGAATCTGCCGCCAGAACAAAAAACCTAAACAACGAACCCAAACTCAACCCGCCCGGGACAGTCCAAAACAACGCCGGGCCAGATCTTTGACATCCTGCTAAATCGATATAAACAACCAGAGCCCGAACTGTGTCCCGCGGCGGATTGCCTATGCCCTAACATCAGACAATCCGCCGCCAGACTCACGCTACTTGCACCGCGTCCATACCACTGCAGCCAAGCCAAGCCTAACCGAAGAAATCGTTCCTGGCTCAGGCACCGGGTTCGGTCCAGGGCCTTCCGGGTCTTCTGTAGCCAGAGTTTCACTGGAAACCCAATGAGGGCAGATCGATGGTAATCGATTTGCCGGCATCTCCAGCCAAAGCTTCATAAAATGCGCTGTATGTCGATGCAACAAGTACACCGGACCCAACTAAACAGTTTCGCCGACCGTCTGTTGTAGGAGTCCATTATTCACATAGGAAGCGATCTCCCCATCGGGCAGAAAGTCAAAATTTAGACCACTGCTCCCGGGCCGCCAACTTGCGCCAGAACCTCAACCCCGCCCCCACACAATCCACACCACTACAGCCATCGCCACCACTACCCCGCGTGGCAACGTCCGCCCCAAACCCGTAGTCACATCCAGTTCCGGCTTGGCCACATAAGGTGCCACCCCGCGCCCCAAACTCCTCACCACAAACCAAGTCCGCTTCAGCGTCTCCCCCAGCGCTCCGCGCAGCACCACAAGCCCCAGCGCCACCACCCCACCCAAAATTGCGCTGATCAGAAACAAACGAAGCCATTGCTCCACACCCATCAGCGCCCCCAATGCCGCCATCAGTTTCACATCCCCACCCCCGGTCGCCCTCAACGCAAACAATGGCAGATGGATCAACAGCGCCAGCCCCAGCCCAGCCGTCGCAAACCAGAAGTCATTTAAAACAAAGCCTGCAATGGCTCCGGCGACACAAAGCCAATTCGGAATCCGCCGCTCCCGCCAATCCCACAGCCCAGCTCCAAACGAGAGCAGCAAAATCGCGCCGATCCGTAACCCGGTTATTTCCAATCCCTGCGCACCCCGCTCCAAATCATCCAATAGGCGAAACAAACCGTCACGATATTTCCAAACAAGATCGCCACAGATTCAGTCTCGCCTGTCTTCCACCACTCCGCAATCTTTCCTGTCAGCAAGACGATCCCCACTACAGCTCGAGGAAAGCCCCAATTCCGCGCCTTATGAACAAACAACCCTCGCCCCTCCGGCAGCATCATCCAGACAAACACAAACAAAGCAGCCGCCGCACTCAGGATCGTCACCAACCCCGGGCTCAACCAAGCCACATAAGCGCCAGTTGATCCCCAAACAAGGGTCACCGCCAGCATCAACCGCCGTGCCCAATTCTGCTGCGCTACAAATCCCGGTAGCCCCACCAGCATCGCAATCAACATCAACGCACCAAGCAGCGGCTTCTGTATTTCAAGAAAGTACCGCAGGGCATGAAAAACCCAGAGCGCTCCACAAACGGAGGCCACTACCAGGTGTTGGTGAGATACAGCCATCAATG
>Ga0335397_10007872_pt1 | contig 13486 bp, 10 predicted proteins | sample MAT04_FD_205740 | JGI IMG/M metagenome (GOLD analysis project Ga0335397, IMG submission 205740) | Freshwater microbial communities from Lake Fryxell liftoff mats and glacier meltwater in Antarctica - MAT-04 (spades assembly) (version 2) ...
GCGGTCAAACGCGAGCGACGAGTCGGAGACCTCGATGACGATTCCGAAGTCGGTCGCGTTCGGCAATCGGCCGTCGCATGTCGTTTCATCTCCGCGAAGCACGGCTGCGTCCGGTTCCGGCTCGCTGTCACCCAAGGACAGTGCACCTTGAATCTGAAGATACCAGCCGTGCGGCAGCCGTCGCGCCAGCCGCACCGTCAATCGGCGAAGGGATGATTCATGCGGCGGATTTCGCGTGGACTTCTCCACCAGAAATCCTTCGAGCAGTTCGACGGGTTCCCCTTCCTGCACGATGCCGTACTGGACGAGTTGGTGGTATTGATGCGGCGTAAATCGCCTGAAACCTGCGACACTCAAAAGCGAGGAACGCAACTGTGGGAGAGTATTCATCCTGTCCCTCGCTTCATGTTGGTCTCGCTGCAACCGCTGCGTGACCTTGGCATCGATCATATGGTATAGAGAAACGTCGAACTACTTATTCCCAGCCGCTTTCTCTCCCAGTGCGGCCTGGGCGGCGGCGAGGCGGGCGATGGGGACGCGGAAGGGGCTGCAGCTGACGTAGTCCATGCCGACTTCGTGGCAGAAGAAGACCGAGTCCGGGTCGCCGCCGTGTTCGCCGCAGATGCCGATCTTGAGGTGCTCGCCTGCGGAGGCTTGGCGAGCAGCTCGGCCCTTCTCGATGGCGAGCCGGATGAGTTGGCCGACACCCTTGACGTCCAACGACTGGAACGGGTCGATCGGCAGGATTTTCTCGGCGAGGTAGGTCGGCATGAAACCGTTGATGTCGTCCCGGCTGAAGCCGAAGGTCATCTGGGTCAGGTCGTTGGTGCCGAAGGAGAAGAACTGGGCTTCGGGGGCAATCGTATCCGCGACCAGGCAGGCCCGCGGCAGTTCGATCATGGTGCCCACCAAATATTCGACCTTGGTGCCGGCCTTCGCCATCGTTTCCTCGGCGACACGGATGGCCCGGGTCTTGAGAATCACGAGTTCCTCGACGGTGCCGATGAGCGGAATCATGATCTCGGGCAGGACGCTCTTGCCCATTTTCTTGACTTCGATGGCGGCTTCGATGATCGCCCGGATCTGCATGTCGCCGATTTCGGGATAGACGATCGGCAGCCGGCAGCCGCGGAAGCCCATCATCGGGTTGAACTCGTGCAGCGCCTTGATGCGCTCCTCGATCATTTCGAGCGGGACCTTCATCTCGTCGGCCATTTCCTGCATCTTGTCCTCCTTGGGGAGGAACTCGTGCAGCGGCGGATCGAGCAGGCGGATCGTGACGGGCAAGCCGTCCATCGCGGCGAACAGGCCTACGAAATCTTTCTTCTGGAACACCAGAACCTTGTTCAAACCGACTTCGCGGCCGGCGACGTCGGAAGCGAGAATCACTTCGCGGATCGACGAGATGCGGGCCTTCTTCTCGGCTTCGTCGGCTCCGGTGAAGAACATGTGCTCGGTGCGGCACAGGCCGATGCCTTCGGCCCCGAACTCGCGGGCCTTCAGAGCATCCGCCGGGCTGTCGGCGTTGGTGCGGATCTTCAACTTGCGACTCTTGTCGGCCCAAGTCATCAGCGTGGCGAAGTCGCCGGTCATGGCCGGGTCGATGGTCTCGACCTTACCGATCATCACGTCCCCGGTGGTGCCGTTGATGGTCAGAAACTCACCCGCCTTGACGACGTGGCCGGCGATGGTGACGGTGCCGGCCTTCTCGTCGATCTTGATCGCTTCGCAACCGACGACGCAGGGCTTGCCCCAGCCGCGGGCGACCACGGCTGCGTGGGAAGCCTTACCGCCGGTGCGGGTCAGGATGCCCTTGGCCAAGTGCATACCTGCGACGTCTTCCGGGCTGGTTTCCTCGCGCACCAGCAGGATCGGATCCTTGGGGAACTTGGCGGCATGTTCGACCGCGGCATCGGCCGAAAGGATCACCATCCCCGACGCGCCGCCGGGGCTGGCGGCGATCCCTTGGGCGACCGGCAGAACCTTGGACTTGGGGTCGAGCTGCGGTTGCAACAGGTGGTTGAGCGAATCCGGCGGCACGCGCTTGATCGCGGTCGTCTGGTCGATCTTGCCTTCGTTGGCCATCTCAACCGCAATGCGAACCGCGGCGGTACCGGTGCGCTTGCCGCTGCGGGTTTGGAGCATGTACAGAGTGCCGTCTTGAACGGTAAACTCAATGTCCTGCATTTCCTTGTAGTGGACTTCGAGCTTCTCGCGGATCTCCATGAGTTGCTTGTAAACCTTCGGCATCTCGCTTTCGAGTTTGGAGATCGGCTCCGGCGTGCGGATGCCGGCAACGACGTCCTCACCTTGTGCATTGATGAGGTAGTCGCCGTAGAAGACGTTTTCGCCCGTGTTCGGATCGCGGGTGAAGGCGACACCGGTGCCGGAGCCTTCGCCCATGTTGCCGAAGACCATTGCCTGCACGTTGACGGCTGTGCCCTTAAGGCCCTCGATCCGTTCGATGCGGCGATACTGGATGGCCTTGTTGCCGTTCCACGAGTTGAAGACGGCGTTGATGGCGAGATACAGCTGCTGACGCGGATCCTGCGGGAAGTCGGCTTTGACGTGATTCTTGTAGACCGTCTTGTAACGCTTCACGAGTTCCTTGAGGTCGTCGACGGTCAGCTCCGTGTCGAGCTTGACGCCCTTCTCTTTTTTCAGCCCGGAAATGGCATGCTCGAACTCTTCGTGCTCGCAGCCCATGGCGGTGCTGCCGAACATGTCGATAAGCCGGCGGAAGCTGTCGTAGGCGAAGCGCGGGTTGCCCGTCTTCTTCGCCAAGCCTTCCACCGAGGCATCGGTGAGGCCGAGGTTCAGAATCGTGTTCATCATCCCCGGCATCGACAGTGCGGCACCCGAGCGGACGCTGACGAGCAGCGGATCGTCGACGTCGCCGAAGATCTTGCCGATCTCAGCCTCCATCTTCTTGACGGCGGCATCGATTTCGGGGATCGCAGCCTCAGGGATCTTTTTACCGTGGTCGTAATAGGCGGCGCACACTTCCGTGGTGATGGTGAAGCCCGCGGGAACCGGAATGCCGATCGTACACATTTCAGCGAGGTTCGCGCCCTTGCCGCCGAGCAGCATTTTCATCGTCCCGTTGCCGTCCGCCGTCTTGCCGCCGAAGGAGTACACGTGCTTGGTTGACATCTGCAGTCGTCTCGTGGAAAATTGAGGGATACCGGACACCGCGACCGTTACGATGGGTCAGTGTTCCTATGGTTTAGTGATGACAAGCGACTCAGGCAAACGGCGAACATCGTCGAGCCGGTACAGGAAGAGGAACGAACATGTTCAAGAGCACAATTCTGCCGTCGGACGATCCGAATCTGGTGGTTCCGGATGCACTGCGACGCGGCGTGGAGCGGGCGAATCAATTATTGGAAGTCGAATTGCTTCCGACGGATGCATTCGACATCGCTGCGAATTGGCGATTCCGAACCGCGCAAAGCGGTGATCGCGAAGTGCTTTTGGATTTATTCACGATTACAGAAGGTGAAACATACGGATTGTACGGGCATCCCCTGAAGGCGGACGTATTTGCGGACGATTCCTACATTCGTCGTTGCCTGAACATGCCGGTATGGTATCTGAACAGAACCTTGGCTTACCGCATAAAACTCGAAACGAATGAACAGCAGGGTCGTCTAAAACAGATCCTCCAAACGGCGGAGGCAGAGTGATGCCGACTCCGACGCAGAAGAACTTCGAGGAGCTGGAGACACTCAATTTCAAGTTCGATCAGTTTCAAGACGTCATCGACAGTTCTCTCGAATCGTTGAAGAGCGAACTGTCGGGTATTCGTGACGAATCGAACGACGTCGTTTTGGAAGCCGCAAGAATCGACGAACGGGTCAAGGCGACTGACCTACGGATCGCAAGGTTGGAACTCGAAAAAAAAGTCGATCGCGGAAAACGTCAAGTCGATCACTGCCAATCTTGCTTCGCCGGACGCCCGAATCTTCTCATGCAAGGAACAAAGTGATCGTGCTTGGAATTGGATCTATGGTTTGGTTTTCCTATTGGTCGGTCCACTCATTACTGCCCTCGTCCGAAAGTAAATCCCACCTCACCTCGAAAATTTCTCCACGCACGTCGTCTTCATCCTTGTGCTCCCAGTGTCGCTCATCGCCGAGTCGATCGATCGCCATGCGGCGAATCTGACGCTGTTCGCGCGGGGTTGGTGTTTGTCCGCAGAGGACGTCACGGCAAGCGTTTTCGGTAAGTTTGCACGCCTTACCGAAGCGCCGTACGATCCGGCGGCTTGGCTGTATAAGGTCGTCCGACGAGCGGCGATCGATGCGGGTAAGGCGGAACGGCGGCGGGCAAAGCGCGAGCGGGCGGCAGCGAAGCCGGAAGTCTGGTTTGCCGAATCGGCGTCGCAGGAACTCGAAGCTGAGGAAGCCATAGTCGCACTCCAAGGCTTACCGGATGACCAACGCGACGTCATCGTCGCGCGGCTCTGGGGGGACCTGACGTTGAAGCAAATTGCTGCGGTTGTGGGCTGCTCGGTCAGCACGGCCCATCGTCGTTACGAAACGGGCTTGGTCGCTCTTCGGGAAAGGTTGGGTGCCGCTTGGCCGACGATCTCGTCGAATCGCTGAAGAGATTCGTCCCCAAGGACGTGCCCCGCGATGCGATCCTTTTTCAGGCAGGCATGGCCGCAGGCCGCAATGCCCGACCATGGCAATGGGTATCCGCGCTGCTTGCAGTCGTGTGTTTTGTGTTGCTGTTGTTGTTGCTTTCGGGTCGTGAACCGCTGCCGATCTCCGAAACTGCACCGGCGGAGTTGCCCGAACCGTCGGTCGAATCGGCACCCCTACCGCTGGAACCCTATTCGCTTATGACTCTGATGCAGCGTGGCGAACTGCCTCCTGCTCAGGGCACGGAGCGCGACTTGCCCGCAACCACCGCGAAGCCACTCCGGAGCGGAACGCGGATTGACGACGACAGTTTCTGATTTCCTCAAACTTGGAGAAGACTCATGCGTTCCTTCGCGGCACTTTTGTGCCTGGGCCTCATCGCGCCCACCATCTCGGCCCAGCCCACGCCCGAACCCGTCGACGGCGTCGTGGTGTTCAAGCTGACGCTTTCGCCCGCAGCCGCGCCGCAGCCCGTGTCCAAGACTTACCTGCTGCCGGAGTACCGGGACGAATTGCCGGGTGAAAAGCTCTCGGGCTTCATGAAGTGCTTCATGGAGCAGCAAACCTTCTTCAACAACGAAAACAGCTTGAAGAGGGAAGAATGGAACAAGTTGCCGCTGGATCTACTGCCGAAGGACATGCGGACGCAGGCCGGCCTGATGGGCGGTATGGGCTACAGCCCCAAGTATGCGACCATGCCGGTGATGCTCGACCAGGCGGCCCGCTTCAACCGGTTGGAATGGAACGACTACACCAACTTCCGCCACGACGGCGCTTTTGCACTGCTGCCCGAGATTCAAGGGCTGCGGATGCTGGCCCAAGTGTTGGCCGTGCGCTTTCGAGGCGAAGTGAGCAACGGCGAATTCGAGCGGGCGTTCGTCACCGCAAAGACGCTCTTCGGCCTCGGTAAGATGCTCGAACAGCACCCAACCATGATCGGCAACCTCGTCGGCATCGCCATCCTGCAGATCGGGTTGAACTGCGTGCAGGAGATGATGGCGCAACCCGGCTGTCCGAACCTTTATTGGGCCTTTGCCGACCTACCGACTCCGCTCTTGAGCATCCGTCGCGGCGTCGAGGGCGAACGAATGTTTCTCACGACTCAACTTAACAGCCTGCACGACCGCGAACGACCGCTGACGCCGTCCGAGTTGGACAAGCAGATGATTTACATTGAAGAACTCATCAACATCGAAGTTGAGAAAACCCCGTTCGCCAAAGCCCTGAGTGGTCCGAAGGTGCGCTACACCATGCAGGCAGGCGACGAACCCCGTATGACCGCGGCCCGCGTGCGGCTGACGGAGCAGGCGGGGATCCCCGCGAAGACGGTTCGGTTGTACTCGCCGCTGCAGGTGGCGATGGCGGACGATCTCCTTCAGTTTGAAATTTATCGGGACGAGATCACGAAGTGGGCCAACATCCCATATTTCCAGGCATCGGGGCTGAAGGCGGACGACGAGAAGATGAAGTCGCTCAAGAGCAAGTTGGTGCTCGCCCCCGTTCTGTTCGCCTCGGTCGCCAAGGTGAAGGTTGTCGAGACGCGGCTGACTCAGAAGGTCGCCTATCTGCGGACGCTCGAAGCCTTGCGGCTCCATGCTCACAAGCACGGCGGCATCTTGCCCAAGACGCTCGCCGAGATCGAATTGCTGTTGCCCAACGACCCCTACACCGGCAAGCCGTTCGACTACGAACTCAAGGGAGACGTCGCATTTCTGAAGGGTTCCGACACGTTCGGAGCATTCTCGCCGACCGGTAAGGCTTACAGCGTCGAGTATGAGATTCGTATGCGGAAGTAACAACGGACGAAGCCGCAAGCGATGCCCGCCCACGGCTTGCCGCTTCGCGGCTGCGGCGTGGGCTACAGGCAAACGCCGCTACGCGGCTGAAGCGTTGCAACAAATCAGCCACGATTACGTGTTACGCTTCAGGCTCGTCAAGCATTGGCTGAATGGCCGTCTGCGGAAATTCGACGTCCGCATAGATCGCCGCCATCGATACACTTGCGGCGACCGTCTGTAATTCCAATGTCGCGTCGAGGCCGACGAAGTCTTTGAGCGTCCAGGTCCCGTCGTCGCGGCGAACGTAGCTTTCGATCAGCGGTTCGCCCTGCGAGACGAGCACATACTCTTGAACCGAAGGAATCGCCTTGTAGAAGCGGAACTTCGTCGTGCGGTCGTAGCGTTCCGTCGAGTCCGACAGAATTTCGATCACGACCTTCGGGTTCGTCAGCGTGTTGCGGTTCGCCGCCGCATACTCGGGCTTTTCGCAGACAATCAGCATGTCCGGATAGACGTAAGTACCTCGCAGGCCGATCTCAAGCCGTTGATCCGATAAGAAAAGTTGGCAGGGACCGCCCTGCATCGCAGCAAACATATGGCCGGCCAAGTTCCGACCAATCACGTTGTGTTCGCGGTTGGCGCCGGCCATAGCGAACAATTCGCCGTCGTGGAATTCGTGCTTGACGGGTGACGCTTCCTCGAATGCGAAGTATTCGGCCGTCGTGAGCTTGCGCGGTTTCGGCAGGGCGGACATGCTCGCTTCTCCTCATGCGTGTGGCGATATTCTAGCACGTTATGGCCGCGTTCGCACGTCCGGGGTACACTCGCTCGACACTCTCCCGCCCCAACCGCGACGATCCCCCACTATGCAGGCCTATCGCCCGTCTCCGCATCGCTACCTGATCCTCGGTCTGCTCTGCCTGTTGGCCATGATCACCTACATGGACCGCGCCGCCAACGGCAGCGCCAAGTCCGCGATCATGAAGGACCTCAACGACGGCGGATCGAACTACACGACGGACGATTTCTTCTACGTCCTCATGGCTTTTCAACTCGCCTACGCACTCTTCGAGATTCCCTCCGGCTGGTTGGGGGACACGTTCGGCCCACGTTCGACACTGCTCCGCATCGTGTTGTGGTGGTCGGTGTTCGTCGCCCTGACCGGCTTCACGGGAATGACCTTCGGCCCGGTGACGATCGGCTTCGGGGCGTTGATCGTCATTCAGTTCCTGTTCGGTATGGGAGAAGCGGGAGCCTTTCCCAATATCGCCAAGGCTCTCTACAACTGGTTCCCGTCGGACGAACGCGGCACCGCCAAGTCGATCGTCTGGATGAGCGCCCGCTTCATGGGCGGGCTGACGCCCTTGCTGTGGGTGCTGTTGGTCGAAATCGGCGGGCTGTCGTGGCGAGATGCGATGTGGCTCTTTGCCGGTGTGGCCATCCTTTGGTGCGTCGCCTTTTTCATTCTCTTCCGCAATAAGCCGCCGATCGAGCACGACCCCAATGCGGCCGCGACCAAGCGTGGCGTCGTGGCCGTGCCGTGGGGCAAACTCGTTCGATCGCGGAACTTGTGGCTGCTGTGCTGCATGTATGTGGTCACCAACTTCTGCTGGTACTTCCTCATGTACGACCTGCCCGGTCGACTCAAAAGCCAGTTCCCCGACTGGAACGCGACCGACGGCGGCAAGATTCAACTCGCGTTGCTCGCCGGGGCACCGCTGCTCGTCGGCATGTTCGGCTGCCTCACCGGCGGCATCGTATCGGACTACATTCTGCGTCGCACCGGCAACCGGGTTTGGGCGCGGCGCGGAGTGGGCATGGCGGGCTACGGCCTCGCCGGGCTGTTCTACCTCACGGCGGCCTCGTCGTTGGTTTATGCCCCGGCGAACGTGCTGCTCTTCGCCGGGCTGCTCATCGCCATGGGCTTCTGCAACGACCTCATGATGGCGCCGGCGTGGGCGGCGGCCCAGGACATCGGTCGCGAATACTCCGCGACCGTTTCAGGGGCGATGAACATGTTCGGCAACCTCGTCGGTGCCGTCTCGGGCATCTTCTTCACCGGCACGGTGATCAAAGCCTTTCCCGGCAACGACGGAATCCTGTACTGCTTCGTCACGTATGCCGCCGTCTATTTCGTCGGTGTCGTGCTCTGGCGATTCATCGACGTGTCGAAACCAATCGTCGCGGATGATCCCCCGAGCGTTGCCTGACGGTCGCATCCTTTCCGGGTTGACCTTTGCACCGTGGCCCGTCAACATTGATGGAATGATGAAGCCTCGTCCCGCACGAGGATGCCCTTGAGAAAGGATCGGGTTTCCATGCGTCGTCGTGTACCGTTCGGGCTGCTGGTCGGCCTCGCCTGCCTGTGGCCCACGCTTGTGCAGGCTGCCAAGCCGTTCGCGGTCATCGTCGGCGTCGGCGAATTCGCGGATCCGAGTATCGAGCCGAGAGCGACCGCGGAGACCGACGCCCGTGCCTTCCACGATCTTCTCTCCGACCCGCAATACTTCGGGGCGACACCCGAGCGGGTGATCCTGCTGACCGCCAAGCCGGACGAGAAGCGGAAGTCGCTCAAGGCGACCCGCGAGAACATTGTCAAGGCCCTCAAGGACGCCGTGACGAAGACTGAAAAGGACGCCACGATTCTGTTCGTCATGTTTGGCCGAGGTGCCTCGACCGGCGACCAAACCTGCCTGTTCACCGCCGAAACGCTTTTCAAGGAGCGGGCCAAGACCGGCCTGCTGGGCAGCGACCTGGAAGCGGAACTGAAGAATGCCAAGGACCGCAAGCTGTGTGTGATGCTCGACATCGCCTTCAAGGGCTTTGACGCCGGCAAAGAGACACTCGCCGAGCCGAACCTGCGCGATGTGCTCGCCGCACTCTTCGGCGGCGAGGATAAGGGCGAACAACCACCGCCGCAGGACAAAGTCATTCTGCTGGCCTGCATTCCCAGCCAGACGCCGCTGACCAAGGGTGAGAACGGCCTGTTCGCAGCGACCGCGATCGAAGCCCTTCGCGGCGCCGCGGACACGGAAGGGACCGGCCCGGACGGGCTGGTGACCGTCGACGAACTCGTGTCCTATCTGGAAAAGAATGTGCCGACGCAGGCCCGCGAATTGGGCAAGACGCAACAGGAAAAGGAATCGGTGCCTTTCATCGTCGGCGAGGAAACGTCCCACTTTCCGCTCACACTGAACCCCAAGATCACCGCCACGACCAATGAACGCCTGACGAAGCTCAAAGCTCTCCAAGCCGGCGGCAAGCTGACCGAAGACGTCGCGGAAGCAGGCATTCCCTTGGTCACGCGGATGCCCAAGCTTAAGGCCGATCAGGAACTCCGCAAGAATTACGAACAGTTGGCCGACGGCAAACTTCCCGTCGCGGAGTTCCTCACGGTTCGCGCCGCGATTCTCGAAACGCGCAAACTTCCCGAGGATGAGGCCCGCAAATTCTCCCGCACGGTGGTTCGTGCCATCGAAGCCGTCCGCACGGATTACGTCAAGCCGATCGATGTCGGGCAGTGGGCCGCTTACGCGGTTAAGGGACTCTATCGCAGGCTCGAAATCGCCGTGCCCGCGGACGTGATCGAGAAGCTCAAGAATCCCAAAGACCTCAGCCGCGACGACGCGACCGAATTGCTGGCCGACGTCCGGACCCGCCTCGGTCGACGCGAAGACCTGGACGACCAGAAGGATGCCGACCTCACCATCCTGATGATGTTCGCCGAGCTGCGCGACCCCTATACGACCTACTACGACAAGGAACTCATCAAGAAAATGGATGCCCCGCTGCGGGGCGAGTTCCGCGGCGTCGGCATCCAGATTCGCCGCGACCTGGTCCGCGACGGCCTGTTGGTCGTCAGCCCGATCAAGGACAGCCCCGCCTACAAAGCCGGCATCCAGGCCGGCGACCTCATCACCACCATCAAGCGCGAGACCGGCGCGCAGGGCGAACCGCTGCCCGAAGGTGCCGCCCGCGAAATTTCAACCAAGGGCATGAAGACCGAACAAGCCCTCGAAGTCATCCTCGGGAAAGTCGGGGTGCCGATCACCCTGACCGTGGAGCGCGACGGCAAGCCGAAGGATTACACCATCAAACGCGGCCTCATCGCCGTCGAAACCGTGCTGGGCGTCAAGCGCGATGCCAAGGACCAATGGGACTTCTTCATCGACCCCGAAACGAAGATCGGCTACGTCTGCCTGACTCAGTTCGCTCCGACGACCGCCCGCGATCTCGCCAAGGCCGTCGAGGAGCTGAAGGACGCGGGCATGAAGGGCCTGGTCCTTGACCTCCGCTTCAATCCGGGCGGCTTCCTCACCACAGCGATCGCGATCTGCGATTTGTTCCTGGACGAAACCGGCGTCATCGTTTCGGTCAAGTACCGCAACCGCGATCCTGAAGTGTGGAAGGGTCGCCGCGGCGGCAAGGACAATATCGCGTTCCCGATGGCCGTGCTGATCAACGGCCAAAGTGCAAGTGCATCCGAAATCGTCTCGGCGTGTCTGCAGGATTACAACAGGGCCGTCATCATCGGCGAACGCTCCTACGGCAAAGGCAGCGTCCAGAACGTCAAGGAATTCAACTCGACCGGCGGCCAGATCAAGTTGACCACTGCCCGCTACTTTCCACCCTTGGGCCGAAACATCGACAAGATCACCAGCGGCGGCAAGCCCGAGGACGAATGGGGCGTGACGCCGGACAAGAACTATGAAATCAAGCTGCCGCGGGAGGAAGCGCAGGACCTCGCCGAGTTTTTCCGCGAACGCGAAATCATCCAACCCAAGACCGGCCCGGCCAAGGAAACCAAGCCCTTCCGGGATCGCCAACTGGAAACCGCGGTCGAGTATCTGCGCGTTCAAATCAAGGCTGCCAAGGCAGGCCGCTGAGAAGCTGAAACGATTCCGCCGCCTCGTTCGGATCCGCTGACTTCAGCGATGCCGGCGATGACACCGAGACGACCGCCGGAACTTGTTCCGGCGGTCGTTTTCTTTCCCGCATCCTGTTGGTCTTTCCCAGGTTTCCGGGCAGAATCTCTCAAGTGCCCACGAGAGACCGGAGCGGTAAGATGCGTCAAGTCACCCTGATGGTTCTCACCGCCGTTGCCGCCGCCGGACTGAGCGGTTGCCGCTGTTCCGACGGCGAACGACCGAAGCTCTTCCCGAATCTGTTCCACCGGGACGATGTGGATGACCGCGGCTCCCGGTCCCGCACCAAGGCACCGTGCGACAATCCGACCTCGCGCGACCGCCCGTGCAACAACTTCCTTGATGCCCCGGTCGCCCCCGCCAACTACGGTCGGCCGATCTACTCGACCATGCCGATGACGACCGGCGAGACCTTCCCCGGCGGCACCTACGGTCCAATCTACCCGAACCAACCGGGACGGCCCGATGAACTCCCGCCCGGCCAAGCCGTGCCCCGGATGCCGCCGACCAACGTGCCGCTGCCGGAAGCAACGCCGTGGCCCGCCGACCCCAACACAAGGTTATTGCTCCCCGATGGACGAATCACGGGGGACAAAAAGTAAGCAATCACTTACGAGACGCCGCGAGCCGAGACATGATGTCTCGGCTCGCGGCGTCTTGAGTTTCAGATTCTACTACCTTCGTGCGCGGCACCTTATTGAGGTGAAGCACTGAAAACTGAAAACCATCACGTTACTGCCTCGTGAACGGCTGGTTCGCCGAGCGATTTTGCTGCCGGTCATCGATCGGTACCACCGTGCCCGCAGGCAGCGCGGGTGCGAACGGCAGCGGTTGCTGATGCTGGTTTTGCAGTAGGCTCGGATGCGTCGTCGGATGGGCGAAGCGGTACTGGCCCTGGGTCGGGAACGTGTAGCCCATGATCATCGGCACCGTCGCGGTCGGCGGCTGCCAGTTGGGGTCTCCGGCAACACCGGCACAACCGCCGGAACTGCACCCGTGGGTCGTTGAGCTGAAGCAGCCGAACAGACGCGCGAAGGCATTTCCCCGGCTTTGACGGCAGCCGGCCACGCAGCCCATGGTGCCGACGCACGACGCCGGCAATGGTACGGCGATCGGCGCACAGCCGACGCCGAGGCTACCGGCGGTCGGACAATAGCCGCTCGGCTTCGCAAAAGCCCCGAAGCCCTTCGGAATCGGCGCATTGCAGACCCTGTCCTTGCACGAACCGTCGACTGTGTTGCAGGAGCCGATGCCCACGCCCGCCGAGCCGAATCGGGAACCGAGGCCACCGCCATAGCCCGATCCGGAGCCGGACGGACCGGCAGTTCCGCCGCAGGATCCCGGATCGCGACAGGGGAAGTAGGCACGCAGCGGAGCCGAATAGGGGACAGGAACCAGAATCGGCAGTTGACTCGGCCCCGGACGATAGCTCAACCAATCGATCAGGCGATCCAAAGCCGGTCGAGGACGACCGCTTCCGCCCGCGGTCGGGAACAGTGGGACGTCGCAATTCGCGGCGCACGTTCCCGTTTCGCAGCCAGCCGTTTGGTAGGCGGAAACCGGCACCGTCGGCGCGATCATCCCGTTCATCGGGTAGCTGACCGGCATCGAGGGCTGCTGGGTTGCGGGTGAGGCAGCGCTGCCGAGAATCCGGCTGAGCGGTTGCGACAAAGTCGAAGGCATCGCCAACGGAGTCGACGACGTCGGGCTGGAGACCGCCGGCGCTAATACAGTGGAAGGCGTAGCGGACTCGGCGGTCTTCACCGTTGTCCCCGGATAGACGGATAAGGGGTCCGCCGCGAAGCCTGCTGCTGCGTTGACCAACAAACTGCCGAGCAAAAAGAATCGTTTCATCGCCTGCCCCTCGAACACCGGGTGCTGTCGTAGCTCAGATGTTTCGTCGGCGGTTCGATTCCTCCAAGCCCGTTACAACTCCCGACTCATCCAATCATTTTCCGCAAGCGATTCGCTTCAATCGACACAAATTTCCCAATTTAACCAATCTCATCCTCGAACCCCGGCAGCTCGAGTTGAAAGCAGGTCGGCGTCGGCTCAAAGTGGATCGAAGGTGATTTCAAGAACAATTCGACCGGTGGCAACGGCAGCTCCTGCTTGGCCGAGTGAATCGACAAGCGAT
>Ga0335397_10007874_pt1 | contig 13484 bp, 12 predicted proteins | sample MAT04_FD_205740 | JGI IMG/M metagenome (GOLD analysis project Ga0335397, IMG submission 205740) | Freshwater microbial communities from Lake Fryxell liftoff mats and glacier meltwater in Antarctica - MAT-04 (spades assembly) (version 2) ...
GTTGCCGGGGTCTCGCCGGAGCTGATCGACCAGGGGCCCCAACCACGCCACGGCGAAGACCACGGCGCTCACGCCGAACGAGAGTCGAGCACTCGGCCGCTGCCGGTCCCGCGTGAACCGGACGATCACGACGCCCGCAGCCACGATGCCGAGCGAACCTGCGAGCGGCAGATAGGGAATGTGGGTCTGCGCGACGAAGGTCGCCGCGAGTGTGAGCGGAATCAACATCAGGTCGTCACCGACGAAGACCGACCAGACTGCGAGCAGCACGACGATCCACGCGAGGAGCGGGAGATAGGGGTTCCAGGGTTGCACGAGCACGGTGAGGCCGTAGCCCCGCACGAGCACGACGAGGGCCGCCGCTACGACCACGAGACCGAGGCGGCCGAGACGGCGTTGCCCGATCCACAGCGCGAGTGCCACCCACATGGTGTGCAGCAGCACCGTGGCGGCCTCCATCGCCCACGCGGAGCTGCCGAACAGGCGATGGCCGGGCGCCAGCAACCAGAAGCTGAGCGGTCCCGGATGGCTGCCCTGGTCGGGAAAGGTTCCGATCCTGCCCGGCAGCCCGATCAGCGGGGTCTGGCGTTTCCCGACGTCACGGAGCCGGAGTTCGGTCATCGCCAGGTCGAGCACCGGATACCACCGTCGTGTTGCGAGCGCGATCAGCGCCACGAACAACGGCAACATCACGACCGCCGACGCCGCAACGAGGTTCCATCGACGGCCGGAGAGCATCCGGGTCACCGGTTCCGTCGCCGGCGGAAACGGTCGGCAACACCCCACCGGGTGACCAGCAGCATCGACTCGATGATGATCCGACCAGACATCTTCGACTTGCCGTGCGTGCGATCGCGGAAGATGATCGGCCGCTCCACGATCACGGCGCCCTGCGTGGTGAGCCGACGCACCAGCTCGGTGAGGAACGCGTAGCCCTCCGCCGATGTCGATGTCGGATCGATCGACGCGAGCGACGTTGCGCGGTATGCGCGATACCCACTCGTGCAGTCGCGGGCGGCGACGCCCAGGATCGAACGGGTGTAGGCGTTGCCCCACTTCGAGAGCAGTTGACGCCGCACCGGCCAATCGGTCGTGCCGCCGCCGGTGACGTATCGAGAACCGATCACGAGATCGGCGCCACCCTCGATGGCATCGAGGAACTCAGGAATTCGGGTGGGGTCGTGCGAGAAGTCGGCGTCCATCGACACCACGACGTCGTAGCCGGCGTCGAGCACCTGTGCGAACCCCTCACGGTAGGCACTCCCCAGCCCGTTCTTGCCGGGACGGTGCAACACCTCGATCCCACCCAGCTCCGCGCCGACCTCCACGGCGATGCGGCCCGTGCCATCGGGGCTGTCGTCGTCGACCACCAAGACGTCGGTGGACGGCGCGCCCGCACGAATGGCGCGCAGGAACGGGCCGATGTTCTCGGCTTCGTTGTACGTCGGGAGCACCACCACGCTGCGCATCGTCGCAGCAGGCTAGTTGTGCCGACCCGCGAGCACCGTATGCCTCGCTGGCGTCAGCGAGTGCACACGCGGTGCAGGACCTGCATGATGCCCGAGGCCGACGCATCCCAGGTGAGCCCGAGCGCCCGTTCGTGCGCGGCGCGACCGAGTCGGGCGCGCAATGCGTCGTCGGTCGACACCCGGACGATCGCCGCTCCGAGGTCGGACGGCGCCGCCAAGATGCCGGTCACACCGTCGACGACGCTGCTGCGGTGGCCACGGATGTCGGTGGCAACGGCCGGCGTCGCGCAACCGGCGGCCTCGGTGAGGCTGAGTCCCCACCCTTCGGCGAGCGAAGCACTCGCCACGATCCACGCGCGTTGGTAGAGCGACACCAGTTCGTCCTGGGAGACACGACCGGCGAATGTGATCCAGCCGCTGGCGCCCGCACGGCTGACCTGCCCGACCAGTTCGTCGCGTTCGGGCCCGTCGCCGACGAGTGTGAGGGTCAGTGTCGGGATCTCGCGCTGCGCCTCGACGGCCGCATCGATCAGCAGTGAGAGTCGCTTCACCGGAGCCAACCGGGCAACGGCGACGATCGACGGTGTCGAGGTCTTGACTCCGCCTGGGCGGAACCGGGGATCGGTGCCGTTGGGAACGGCGGTGACACGCTCGGGACGAAAACCGAGCTCGAGGAGTTCGTCGCGGGTCGCGTCCGACGGGGTCACCGTCTCGGTACGACGGTAGAAGGGCGGAGCGATCCGACTCTCCAGCGCACGCCCCACCGCCGCGAACGGTCCGGGAAGGATCTGATCCCACATCGGGCCGTGGACGTGGTGCAGGAAGGTGATGTTGGGCGTTCGACACCAGATCGGCGAGAACCACGGAACACCGTTCCAGATCTCGACGAGCGCATCGTAGGGCCCCATCGATCGTGTGATCTCCGCTACGACGGCTCGGGGAAACACCGTGTACCGACTCCCCCGCCTCACGACCTCGTAGCCGTTGCGGGTGGCTGTCTCGGGCTGGCCTCTGGCGGCCGAGGTGCGGTGGGTGATCTCGAGGCCGGCTGCTGCCCAGCGACGCATGAACTCGTCGGCGTGCACCTCCGATCCGCCGGCATCGGGATCGTCGAGGTCGCGCCAGGCAAGGGTGTGCACTCGACGGATTCCGTGGTCACGCAGATCGTCGACCATCGCTGACAGATCCGTGGTCGAACAGTTGGACATCGTCTCTGACGATAGGCCACGCCGACGACCACCCGTTGGCTACGCTTCGCACGCCTGCAGGATCTCGACGCCGCCCAGTTGCCCGGACGTGCGGCGCAGCCGACATCTGACGCTCCCGGCGCGACCGACGTCCCGTTCGTGAGCGGCGGTCGACTCCGGTTCTCGCTGCGCGGTGGCGTGGCGGTGATGACGCTGCTGGTCTTCGTGATGCTGCCGGTTCGAGGCCTCTATCGGGCGACCGGATCATCGATGGAGGAGGGCTTCATGCTCGTCTTCCCGAAACTGGTGCAGCAGGGACGGATCCCCAACGTCGACTTCCTGCACCTGTACGGCCCGGGAGCGCTCCACATCCTGTCGGCGTGGTACCGGGTGTTCGGCTACACCCTCGAGAGTCAACGCACCTTCGGCCTGCTCCAGCACCTCGGCATCATCCTTGCCGTGTACGCCCTCACCCGCATGTGGGGCCGGATCACGGCCGTCGGCTGCGCCGGAATCGCCGCCCTGCTGGTGATGACCCCGATCGGGCTCTCCGCTCTGGCGTGGCACGGCGCCGTCGCTCTGGCCATGTGGGCCGTCGTGTTCGCCCTGCGAGCACGCCACACGGACCGCACGACCGACTGGGCCACCGCCGGGGTCCTCGGAGGGATTGCGCTCACGTTCCGCCCCGACATCGTGATCGCCGTCGGGATCGCATTGACCTGCGCTGGCTGGGCGATGCGGAAGCGGGCCTGGCGTCCGCTCGTGATCGGCGGCCTCGTCGGGCTCATCCCGATGTGGGTCCACCTCGCCATTGCCGGCCCCGTCCAGGTCTTCGACGGCATCGTGCTCGACCCCGTGTTCCGGCTCCGCCCCGGGCGCGAACTGCCGTCGCCGCCGTCGTGGGGGGTCGTCGACGGTGCATTGCAGGCCGTCGCCGAGGGTGTGCCGCCGTGGTGGAGGCTCCCGGCGCCTCCGGCGAGTCAACAGTTGTTCCTCTGGTTCTTCGCCGTCATCATCATCGCCGTCGCGGTTCCGGCATGGGCGTGGATCCGTCGCCGCCGCGGAGCCGGCGACGAACACACGATGGTCCTGCTCGCCGCTGGCCTGTTCGGACTCGGCATCTTGCCACAGGCGCTGCAGCGGCCCGACTCGACGCACCTGGCATGGGTGGCCATCGGCTCATGGCCGCTGCTCGCCGCTTCGATCGTCGATGTCCGCAGCCGACGCGGCGCCGTCGAACCAGGTGCGGCGCGTCGTGACCGGGGGGCGATCGCCGCCGGGCTGGCCGTGGTTGCCGCATTGATGCTCGTGATCGCTCCCTTCTACACCTACCGGCACTATCTCCTGCACACCCGCGTCTCGGCCGGCGAGCTCCCGCTGCCGTTCCTCGTCGAACGCGACGGTCGCCGATTCTGGTTCGGCGACCCGTTCGTCGCATCGGCGCTCAGCCAGATGGTGGTCGACCTCGAGGAACTGACCGAACCCGGCGACCGCCTGATCGTGGGACCAGCCGATCTGAGCCGCACGATCTACAGCGACGTCGCTGTCTACTTCCTGTTTCCCGAACTCGTTCCGGGGACCTACTTCATCGAGATGGATCCAGGCCTGGCGGACGCTGCCGGATCGGGTCTCGCAGAAGACATCGCCGCGGCCGACGTGCTCGTGCTCACCAACATCTGGACGGGTTGGAACGAACCCAACGCCTCATCGGATCGCCTGTCGCAGGAAGCGAACCAGGCGGTTGGCGACAACTTCTGCCTGGTGCGCCAGTACGAGGAGAACCTCGTGATGATCTTCCAGCGGTGCGAAGGCGGAGGCGGCGTCAGCCCCGCGGATGTTCCCGGCCGATATCCACTGCCCGAGAACCCCGACGCCTGAGCCGGCATCAGATCCGTCACGTGATCCGGCACCTGAGCCGGCCCCTCAGCCGGCACGGCGTGTCAGCTCCTCGGGCGGCTCGGCGTGTCAGCTCCTCGGGCGGCTCGGCGTGTCGGACTCAGCGATCGAGGCGCCGCCAGATCTGACCGGGAACGAAGCGGAGTATCCCGAAGACGAGCCGGAGGATGCCCGGCGCATAGACGATGTCAGCACCCTTGCGGAGTCCTTTGACCGTCGCCTCGGCCACCTCGGAGGGATCGACGGCGAACGGCGCTTCGTCGAGCCCGGTGGTCATCGAGGAACGGACGAATCCGGGCCGCACCGTGAGCACGCGGGCCCCGCTGCCGTGCAGCGCATGGCCGAGCCCGGTCGAAAACGCGTCCTGCGCGGCTTTGGTCGAGCCGTACACGAAGTTCGACGGGCGGGTACGCAGCCCAGCCACGCTCGACAGCACGATCAACGTACCGTGACCCTGGGCTCGGAGACGGCGGGCGACGGCGAGGCCGCTGCTGACAGCTCCGACATAGTTCACCTCTGCCAGGCGTGCTGCAGCCACGGGATCGTCGCCGTCATCGGCACCGAGCTGCCCGAACGCCTGGATGACGATGTCGAGATCACCGTACTGGGCCGCCAACGACTCGACGAACGCCTCGTGCGTTTCGTGGGACGTGGCATCGAACTCGACGACCACGACCTCGGCGTGTTCGCAGAGACCGTCGGTCTCGATCTCACCCGGCCGCCGTGCCGCGAGAATGACTCGTCGGAGCGTCGGCGCATCGAGCTCCTCGACGATCGCTCGAGCGATGTCGCTGCCGCCTCCGAGCACGAGGATGTTCTGGGGTTCTTGCAACGCGTTCTGCACTGGTGTGCCTTCCGGTTCGGTGTCAGATGAGTTCGAGTCGACGGGCCTGGTCGCTCACCAACAGCCCGTCGGGGTCGAAACGGCGGCGGATCGCCAGCCATTCCTCGAGCCGGGGATACCCGGCCCGGATGACATCGGGTGAGCAGGAGGCGTCCTTCGCGAGGTAGTGACGCCCACCCGCTTCGATGACGAGTCGATCGAGCTCTCGAAGCAGCCCTCCCAGTGACGCGATTCCTGCGGGAAGGTCGAGCGTGAGCGTCCAACCCGGCTTCGGGAAGCTGAGCATCCCCCCGCTCTCGGCACCGAAGCGTTTGAGCACGGCCAGGAAGCTCGCGTGGCCTTCGGCTGAGATCTTGCTGATGATCGCCCTGAGCGTGTCGACTGCCTCGAAGGGAACGACGAACTGGTACTGCAGGAACCCGTGACGGCCGTAGAGGCGGTTCCAGTGGCCGACCATGTCGAGCGGGTGGAAGAACCCGGCGATCGTCTCGGTGCCGTGATGCTCGCGAGGCGTCTTGCGGTACCAGAATTCGTTGAACACGCGGACTGCCGCTCGATTGAGCACGTTCGGCATGCCGACCGGCACCCCGGGAAGCAGCGGTGGGTCGAACGCCAGCGGGTCGTCGGCGGCACCCGGCAGGTACGACCGCAACTCGTCGAGCGTGGCATGGTTCCCGCACGACAGCACCGATCGCCCGAGTGACGATCCGGTGGCGACCAGATCGATCCACGCCACCGAGTAGCGGTATTGATGATCGGCCACTTCCATCCGCTCGAGCAGATCGTCGAGGTTCGGCACACGTTGCGTCGTGACCAGGAAGTGGCCGGTCTCGACGGGAATGAGTCGGAACGTCGCATCGATGATGATGCCGGTGAGCCCCATCCCACCGATCGTGGACCACCACAGTTCTGCTTCGGTTGTCGGCGTGATGTGATGGATGGTGCCGTCGGCCAGCAGCATCGTCATGGCGACCACGTGGGACCCGAACGACCCATCGGCATGGTGATTCTTGCCGTGGACATCGCTGGCGATGCACCCGCCGACGGTGACGAAGCGGGTACCTGGCGTCACCGGGACGAACCATCCTCGGGGCACGATGTCGCGCAGCAACGTGTCGAGGCTGACTCCGGCACCGGCGGTGACCGTTCCGGTGCTCGCGTCGAGTTCGATGGCACCTTCCGCGATGCGAACGACGGTGCCGCCGGCGTTCTGGGCCGGATCCCCGTACGACCGTCCGAGTCCGCGAACGATCAACCCCCGGTCATTCCTACCATCATCGGCCCTCGCACCATCGGCCCTTCCACCACCGGTCCTCGCACCGGCGCGGCGCAGCAGCGTGAGCGCATTCGGACGAGTGAGCTCTTCGGCGGTGACGTCGACCAGGGTCGCCACGCTGGGCGCGGTGTTGCCCCAGCCGGTCAATGATTGGCGGTCGGTGTGCACGAGGACGACAGGATACTGGGGCTTGCGGCCTCAGTACGGCCACTCCGGCACAGGCCGCCCGATGCGGGCCAGCAACGTGCCCAACCTCAGCGAGAGCAGCACCTTCAGCGTGACGTTCTTCACGAACCACGGCAACTGGGCAACCTGTCGAGCAGCATTGCCCAGACGAGGGCGCCAGCCGCGCGCCAGGTCGGCGCGATAGATGGTCATCGAACGCGACCGTCCCACGTAGCGGAAACGTGGACCGGTGGCGAGTTCCCGCAGGATCGCCGTGGTGACCCCGATTGAGGAGAACGAGTCGTGAATCAACATCACACCGCCGTCGGCGACTCGCGCGCCCCACGCTTCGATGTCGGCGCGGGCCGGACCGTACCTGTGGGCGCCGTCGATGTAGAGCACATCGATGTCACCGTCGAGTTGATCCATCGCGTCGTTGGAGAACAGCCTGAGATGGCGTACGCGCCCGGCCACTCCTGCGGCAGCGAGATTGGCGGTGAACACTGCGTGATCGTCGGCTGCCTGGTGGACGAAACCATCGATCTCCTGCGGCCCGCGATCGTTGCCGGCGTGCGGATCGATCGCGATCAGGTTCACCGTTGTTGCTGCTGCTCGGGCCAGCACGATGGTGGAGCGCCCCTGAAAGCTGCCGATCTCCACGATCGTTCCGCCGTCGGGGCAGTTGCGAGCTGCATCGAAGAGCGTTGCTCCCTGACCGGGAGTCATCCATCCCTCGATGTGGTCGACGTCGGCCAGAATGGTGGCGAGATCGGGGCGAGGCTCAAGAGACATAGACGGCGAGACCATAGACGACGAGCCAGCACAGGCCGAGGAATTGGAGCAGACGGTCGCTCACGAAGACCTCTTCGGGTGCAGCCCCGTCCCCTTTCTCCAGCACGAGCAGGTACCGCATGAGCGCCATCAGCATCGGCACGATCGACAGTTCGTACAGCGGCCAGCCGCTTCCCGATGACTCGCTGGTTTCGAGCGCCCAGACGCAGTAGCTGATCAGTACCCCCGAGAGACTGACCGCGAGCATCATGCGCAGGTAGTCGATCGAGTACTCCTCGAGCGTCGCTCGGGTGCCGGCGGCGTCGCCGAGTTCGTTGAGTTCGGCGTAGCGCTTGCCGATCACGATGAACAGCGAGCCGAAGGTGATGCACAGCACGAACCACCGCGACATGGGCACATCGACCGCCACCGCTCCAGCGGCGGCGCGCAGGACGAATCCGGCGGCCACGGTGACCACGTCGACCACCGGGACGTGCTTGAGACGCAACGTGTAGGCAATGGTGATGACGATGTACGTCGCCACGACGGCCACCGTCTGCCATCGTCCCGTGGCGGCCGCGAGACCGAGGGCGATGACCGGGAACGCGACACCGGCTACTCGTGCCACCCCGATCGACAACGATCCCGAGGCGATTGGACGGTTGCGCTTGGTGGGGTGGCGGCGATCGGCTTCGACGTCGAGGAGATCGTTCCAGATGTAGATGCCACTCGCCGCGAAACAGAACGACACGAACGCGAGCAGGGCCAGCACCAGGTTGTCGCCCTGGTCGAGCACTCCGGCTGCTCCGGGCGCGGCGAAGACGAGGATGTTCTTCAGCCACTGCTTGGGCCGCGACTCCTTCCAGAGTGCGTTCAGCATCGGTTCGCTGCACAGAAGGACTGGGGCGTGTGCATGGCGACGGCGACCGTAGCTCGCATCTGCGGCGTCATCGGGGAATCCCTCCACGTCCGAGCCAGTGCGCGACGTCGGCGTCGGCGAGCAACTCGTGGTCACCCGACGAGTCGCCGTACGCCGTGAGATGAACGGCGTCGCGACCACCGGCGTTGGCTGCGAGCCACTCGTGCAGACGCACCACTTTTTCGGCACCACGGCAGTTGGGGCCGACGAGCGCGCCCGTGAACAGCGCGTGGTCGTCGACGGCGAGTCGGACGGCGATCACCTCGTGCGCTCCGAGCAGAGCGGCCAGTGGCCGCAGGTACACCTCGAACGACGCCGACACCAACACCACGATGTCGCCGGCTGCGAGATGCGAGTGCAGCGAGGCCACCACGTCGTGACGCAACCGATGGTCGAAGACCTCCTGCGCGAACACCGTCGCGTCGGCTTCGACCGTCGCGAGCGCCAGCCCACGAAAGGTTGCGGCTGCACTGGCGGCCTTCAGGGCGTCGCGGTCGCGGCGGGTGCCGGCCCGACCGAGCGCGATCGGCGTTCGCAACATGCGCCGCACGAGTGTCGTCGTGCCGGCAGTGCGACGCAGGAACGGCACGACACAGTCGGTCGTGGTGAGCGTGCCGTCGACGTCGAACGCAGCGACGCGGCGGAGTTCACCGGTCATGACGTGTGTGCCGGGATGGCCGATAGGGCATCCCAGTAGCCGGGCCAGCTCTTCGAGACCACGGACGGGTCGGCGATGTCGATGCCGTCGACCACGAGTCCGAGCAGTCCGAACGCCATGGCCAGACGATGATCGTGATGCGTGTCGAGGCGTGCTCCGTGCAGGAGGTCGGTCGGTTCGATCAGCAGGCCGTCGGGTTCGACGGCCACCACGGCGCCGGTCTTGCGGAGCTCGCCGGCGAGATCGCCGAGCCGATCGCTCTCCTTGTTTCGGATGAAACCCACGCCGCTGATCCGTGTCGGGGTGACTGCCTGGGTGGCGACGACAGCGAGTGTCGGAAGCAGGTCGGAGATGTCGGCCATGTCCACGTCGATGCCCCGCAGCGGTGTGTCATGGCGTCGCATCACCACCGTGTCGGTCGCAGAGGTGATCACCACGCATCCCATCGCTTCGAGCAAATCGACGAAACGGGCGTCACCCTGCACCGACGTGGTTCCGAGCCCACGTACGCTCACCGCACCGCCGACCATCGCTGCCGCAGCGAGCGGATAGCTCGCGGAGCTGGCGTCGGGCTCGACGGTGTAGTCGGTGGGCAGGTACTCCCCTGCTCCGACGGTGACGTGACGGTCGCGGATCTCGACGTCGGTGACGCCGAACGCAGCCATGACCGCCTTGGTGATCTCCAGGTACGGCCGTGACACCAGCCCTGACGACAGCCACAGCTTCAAACCACCGGGCACATACGGTGCGATCAGCATCAGTGCGCTCACGTATTGACTCGACACGTCGCCGGGGAGCACGACGGCGTCGGCGCGACGCAACGGGCCCGACACGGTGACGGGCAGGTGTCCTGCGGTCTCCGCCGGCTCCACCATGGCACCGAGCGCGGCCAGCGCATCGTGCAGTGGACCCATGGGCCGGGCCCGCAACGGCGGCGCACCGTCGATCGTGTACGGCCCCGTTCCGAGCGTGCACAAGGCGGTGAGGAACCTGGATGTGGTCCCGGCGAGTCGTGCGTCGAGCCGCATCGGGCCGGGTGTGAGCAACCCGCCGGTGCCCTGCACGTCGGCGACACGATGCACACCATCGAGTCGGATGCCGATACCGGCTCCGAGCTGCTGGAGCCCGTCGATCATCGCTGCGGTGTCGTCACCAGGCGCGATCCCCGAGATCTCACTCGGGCCGTCGGCCAACGCTGCACACAGCAGTGCCCGGTTGACGATGCTCTTGGACGGGGGAACGACCACATCAGCGACCACGGGGCCATCGGCACGTCGTACCCGAAAGATCTCGGTGTCGTCGAGATCGGTGATCATGACAGTGGCTGCACCGCAGGGCGGAAACCGCGCGCCAACAGACCGCCGCGGAACAATTCGGCGAGCGCGAGGTCCACGAGCACCACAGCGACACCTCGATTGCTCTCGGCGACGTGGACGACTTCGAAGCTGGCGATGTTGACGCTGAGCTCGGCGGCGAGGGTGAACACCTCGGCCGCAGCGCCGGCACGGTCGGGTATCGGGATGCGAACCTCGGCCAACTGCTCTGGATGGACCACCCGTGCCGGCAGGTTCGACCGGGCCTGGCGGGCTGCGCTCAAGCGGGCGTGCAGGGCCTCGCGATCGCCGGCGCTGATGACCTCGCGAACCTCGCTGAGACCCTCGATCAGCTGGTCGAGTACGCCTGTGATCGCCACGCGGTTCTCCGCGCAGATGTCGAGCCAGATGGCCGGACGGCCGCTCGCCACCCGTGTCATGTCGCGGAAGCCGCCGGCAGCGAGGCGCAGCAGCGCCGCGTGCTCCTCGGCGCGTTCGCTCGCCAACCCCATCAGCGTGGCAGCGGTGAGATGGGGAACATGACTCACCACGGCAACGAGCTGATCGTGGCGTTCGGGTGCCAGGGCGACCACCTCGGCACCGAGCGACGCAACCGCAGCGGCCACCTGGGCGAATGCCGTGTCGTCGCTCGCCGGCGTCGGCGTGAGCACCCACACGGCGCCTTCGAACAGGTCGCCTTGAGCGCCGTCGAGTCCGTCGAGTTCGGAGCCGGCCATCGGATGCCCGCCCACGAAGCGTGGATCGTCGATCGTCGCGCAGATCGGCGCCTTGACGCTGCCGACGTCGGTGACGGCACCGACCGTTTCGGCCAATGCCCGTTTCACCTGGTCGGCGGTGGCGAGCACCGGCACGGCCACGAACGTGATCTGCGCGGTTCGATCGAGCCCGACGGCGTCGACCACGTTGCGATCGAGGGCCGCTCGCTCGGTGTCGGCGTCGAGGTCGTCTCCGCTCACGTGCCAGCCCCGCTCCCGCAGCCCCAACGCCACCGATCCCCCGACGAGCCCGAGCCCGATCACGTTTGCCCGTCGCGGTTCGTCGGCACCCACCGACGAGATCTCGGAGCGGTCAGTCACGGTGGCCGATCGTACTGTCGACGCCGGACGGTGTCTCGGAGTCGAGCGGTGGTCGCGGCGCGGCGGCGACGGCCTCGGTCAACGATCGCCACTCCTCGGTGCTGAGCTCTCGCCAACTCCCAGGCGCGAGCGCCCGGTCGGTGATCGGCCCGATCCGGGTCCGAACGAGCCGGGTCACTCGATGACCCACCGCCTCACACATCCGACGGATCTGACGGTTGCGACCTTCGTGGATGGTGATCCTCAGGACGCCGGGATCAGGCTGCGACACCTTTGCCGGCGCGGTCACGCCGTCGTCGAGGAGCACACCGTCGCGGAGTTGGCGGATGGCACCCGCAGCAACCTGCCCACCGTCGACCTCGACCAGGTACTCCTTGTCGACGCCGTGCGAGGGGTGCGCAACGCGGTTCGCGAGGTCGCCGTCGTTGGTGAGCAGCAAGAGGCCTTCGGTGTCGGCGTCGAGGCGCCCGATGGAGAACACACGCGGTTCGCTCGGCACGAGATCGATCACGGTGGGGCGCCCGTGGGTGTCGCGTGCCGTCGTGACCACACCGACGGGCTTGTTGAGCAGGTAGTACACCAGGTCGGGTCGCACACCGATCGGGGCTCCGTCGACCTCGACGACGTCGACTTCCGGATCGACTCGTCGGCCCAGCACGGCCACGTCGCCGTTGACGGTCACCCGACCGGCTGCGATGAGGTCCTCGGCGATGCGTCGGCTGCCGTATCCGGTGGCGGCGAGCACCTTCTGCAGGCGTTCGCCCTGGGGGAGCTCGGCGCTGCGCTGGGCCATCTGTTCCCACAGCGGTGGTTCGGGGTCGCGATCGCTCACGGCTGCTGATCGCCGGTGGGGGTCGATGCGTCGGTGGAAGTCGGTGCGTCGGCGGTGTTGATCGACACCTCGATCACCGGGGTGACACGCAGGCCGACCTCGAGTGCTTCGACCACGTCAGCGCTCGGGATGAACTCGGCGATCGGCGGCAGGTCGTCGAGCGAGGCGAGGCCGAGCTTCTCCAGGAACGTGGTGGTGGTACCGAACAGGATCGCCTGTCCCGGCCCGCTGTCACGGCCGACTTCGTCGATGTACCCACGCGCCTGCAGCGTGCGCAACACGCCGTCGGGGTCGACACCACGGATCGACGCCACCTGGCCACGCGAGATCGGCTGCTTGTACGCCACGATCGCCAGCGTCTCGAGGGCTGCGCCGGACAGCCGGGCCCGCTGGTCGTGGAGCAGGAACCGTTCGACGTAGGGAGTGAGATCGTGCGCTGTCTGGAACCGCCAGCCTCCGGCGATCTGCACCAACTCGAAGCCGTGACCGGCTGCGCTGTAGGCCTCGGCGAGTTCTTCGCACCATTGTTCGATCAGCACGGTGGGCTCTTCGAGCAGTTGTGCGAGGAGGTCGGCGGGAACGGGATCGTGGGCCACGAGCACGATGGCCTCGATGGAACGTTTGGCCTCGGCAGCCGAGTCGGGTGCGTCAGAGGAGCTGGAGGAGTCGTGGGACGCGGAGGTGTCGCCCGGGAATTCGCTCATCGCATCAGCCGTCGTACGCGTCGACGAGGATCGACTCGGCATCGAAGTGCTCGCCGGCACTCCAGATCACTTCGATGTCACCGAACCATTCCGGTTGGTCGATCTCGACAGCACCCTGCTTGTACAGCTCGAGCACCGCGAGGAATCGGATGATCACCTCGACACGATCGACGAGATCAGCGGTGAGGCGGCGAAACGTGATGCGTCCGGCGCGGGGCAACTCGTCGAGCAGTTCCGCTACTGCGTCAGCCACGGTGGTGGTGATCGGACTGACGTGGTAGAGGTCGACGACCGCGACCGGCTTCGGTGTGAGCGCCCGGATCGCAGCGTTGCGCAAGCTGGTGAGGCTGGTG
>Ga0335397_10007876_pt1 | contig 13483 bp, 11 predicted proteins | sample MAT04_FD_205740 | JGI IMG/M metagenome (GOLD analysis project Ga0335397, IMG submission 205740) | Freshwater microbial communities from Lake Fryxell liftoff mats and glacier meltwater in Antarctica - MAT-04 (spades assembly) (version 2) ...
GATTCCCACCCGCGTTGAGCCAAAATCGTTCACTTCTGCAGCCAGCTTCCAACTGCCGCTCCAGGCCAACACGCCAAACCAGGCCTCACCGGCAGTCTCGCTGGCGGGCGCAGCGGCGCGCTCCAGCAGAAACCACGGGTTGTGATGATGGCTGGTGGTGATGCGGCGACTCTCCAGTGCCTTTACCCCCGGCAGCAGTTCTTCGCGCAGGATGTGAAACTCATCCAGCCACTTGCCGTTGAGGTGCGCCAGGGTATAGCTTTCGCCAGTGGGGACGTGCCAGAGGGCCGAGAAAACGCGCTCCAGCGTCAGTTCCTCGCTGCCGGGGTTGTGAATTTCGGCCCAGCGCTCGATCAGATCCAGCGCTTCGTGCAGACGGTAGTGCAGGGCCAGCCGCAGCGGGTAGGCCGCGTCGCGCAGGCGCAGGGTAAGTTGCGGTTGTGCGCCTGTGGTAGTCTCAGCTCCCTCAAAAACCCACACCGCGTCACGCACGCCGTTGGCAAATGTGGCCTTAAAGCACGGCTCGTTGTATTGAGTGCCGGCGTAGGCCGGGTATTCCTCGCGCGCCAGGTGAGCAATCCCGTTGAAGGAGGCCCACTCGCGCGGCACGGGCGGGGTTGGATAATCTTCCGGGCGCGGCAGACGCGCACCCCAATACGTATGCACCAGCAGACCGGCGCTGTTCAGCCCCAGGGCATACCCGGTACTGCCGGTTTCGAGAACCCAACCGGTGGGAGTCGTATGGATCGGCATGCTTGATTCCTCCTACCCTAACTTAACCACGGCACCCCTGTGGGTGGCCGACACCTGCCCTGGGCGCTGGTGCCAGGGAGCGGCAGTCACGGTGGACACGGAGAAAAGATTTTTTTCGTGTCCATACCATGAGCGGCCGTCATAAATAAATGAATTTCAAAGCGCGCGCAGCCGCATGCGCAGCCCGCCATGCGGGCGGATGGTCACCAGCGCATCGGGGATCACCTCGGCGTCGGGCGGAAGCTCTGGCCGAAAATGCTGGGCCACCATCGCCAGAATCAGGCGGGCTTCAATCAGAGCAAACTGGTTGCCAATGCACAGGCGCGGACCACCGCCGAAGGGAATATATGTGAAGCGCGGGCGCAGGTTCTCTTCACCGGGTGCAAAACGCGCCGGTTCAAACGCCTCCGGATCGTGCCACACCGCGGCCTGGCGGTGAATGGCATAAGGACTGATGATCATTAATGCGCCGGCGCGAATGGGCTGCCCGCCCAGTTCATCGGCAGCCAGCGCCTTGCGCGTGATCAGCCAGGCCGGCGGGTACAGGCGCAGCGCCTCATCAAACACCTGCCCGGTGTAGGCCAAGTGCGGCAGGTCAGCCGCAACTGGCAGACGCCCGCCAAGCACCGTTTGCACCTCACGCTGGAACGTTTGCCAGGCCTGCGGGTGGCGCGCCAGCAGATAAAACGTCCACGTCAGGGCGCTGGCCACGGTTTCATGGCCGGCGATCAGCAGGGTAATCACCTCGTCGCGCAGTTCGCGGCGTGACATGCCCTGCCCGCTCTGCGGGTCGCGCGCCCGCAGCAGCATGCCCAACAGGTCGTCGCCCGGGGCTGCGCCGCGCTGCAACGCGCCGGCGCGGGCATCAATCAGCGCGTACACCGCCTCATCCAGGGTGCGCAGCGCCCGCCGAAAGCGCAGGTTGCGCGGCGTGGGCAGCCATTCCGGCGGCACCAACTGCTTGCGCGCCTTATAAATAATGTGGTCCAGGCAGGTCAGCACAGCGCTGGTGAGGGTTTGCGCCTCGCGGCTGAGATCGATGCCAAACAAGGCCTTGCCCACCACCTCCAGCGTCACCTGCATCATGGCGGCATCCAGGTCCAGTTCCATCTCAGGCTGCCAGCCCTGCAGCATGGCCTGCACCGCGGGTACCACCACCGCGTCCAGCATCTGCAAACGCGGGCGGGCAAATGCGGGCTGTTCCAGGCGGCGGTTGCGCAGCCACGTATCGCCATCGCTGGTCAGCAATCCGCGCCCGGTGATGGCGGTCAGAGCGTTATACTGCAGCGTATCTTTGCTGTAATTGCGGTGGTTATCCTGCAAAATATGCTTGACCGCTTCGGACTGGCAAACCAGGTAAGCATGTGTAATTCCCAGGTCAAAATGGACCAGGCCGCCGTGCCGGCGGGTGATTTCCATAATGAAAGCGAGCGGGTCTGACTGAAGGCGCAGCAGTTGGGGCAGCAGTTGGCGGCCGGTGATGACGGGCAGGGTGGCGGAATTTTCAGGCAAAGTGTTGGCACTCCTGAGATGATTATAGTATAGCCCCGCCAAAACCTTCAGACAAAAAAAGCCCCTCCCCAGAAATTTGGGGAGGGGCCGGCACTCAGGGGTGAAATGGGTTATTTGATTTCGAAGCTGATGCTCGCATCCGCGGTGATCAGCAGTTGGCCGGAGGCCACCGGTACCTGCGAGTCGGTCGCGGTGGCGAAACCACCCTTGCTCTGGTACATCGGGTTGGACTGACCGCCCATGGACACATTCAGGGTTTGGATTGCGCCCAACTGCACACCCGCCGCCTGCGCCAGCTCGGCGGCCTGCTGTTTGGCGTCATTAATCGCCAGCTTACGCGCTTCGGCTACCGCCTTGGCCTTGTCCTTAACATCGAACTGGATGCCGTGTATGCTGTTGGCGCCTGAACTGGCGACCTTATCCAGCAACGAGCCCAGTTTTGAGAGGTCGCGTACAGTCACATTGACCGTATTTTCCACCACGTAGGTGGTCTTGAGGGTAGTGCTATCTCCCCCGGGCTTGGGGTTGCTCTGCTGCGGGTAGATATTGAAAGCAGAGGTCTGAATATCCTTGATATCGACGCCCAGATCGGTGAGCGCTTTCTGGATGGCCTGGGCCTGCGTGTTGTTATCCTTCAGCGCATCCGCAACGGTATCGGCTTCACTGTGCACGCCAATAAAAACATACGCCAGATCCGGTACCAGGTACACCTTTCCTTGCCCAACCGCGCTCATCTGACGCACGGCAACCTTGTTTTCCGACGCGGCCGGGGGAGCCACACAGGCTGACAGCACCAGCACTACGATCAAACTGATCATCATTAGCATTCGTTTTACGTTCATTCAATCCTCCAATTGTTTATTTAAAGGTGTGACGTAAAACAAACCCAGAAAGTTCCCGGAGAATTGGGGGGTTCCCATCGATACCACCAGAAATGAAGAATGCCCGGCAGCATTAATCCGGGCTGGAAACCGGCTCAGATTTTCGCCACAAGACCACGCAGGCCACAATCCCAGCCAGGGTAAGCAGTAAACCCAGCCAGACATCCCAGGGCCAATAGCGGAAGCTGTAATGATGCGCACCTTCCGGGGCGTTAACACTGAGCCATTTGGAAGGCAAAAAACCCACCGGGGTCTGATCGCGCCAGGCGAACCAGCCGCCCCAGAAGTTTTCTCGAACCACCAGTTGGCCGGCCGCGGCTGCAGGGCAGTCCACCTCGATATTTCCGCCGCGCGCTTGCGCCTTGCAGGCGATCTGCTGTGCGCCGGACTGAATATAGGCATACTCGTTCTCGGCGTGCGTCACCATATTGATACCGAAGAAAGACGTCAAAAAATTGGAGGCTTTTGGATCGACCGGAGCGCGCGTTCCCTCCCGGTTAACCGGAGGAAATTCACGGTCTTTCCAGCCCCAGGTGCGAATGCCCACGCCAATTTTCAAGCCAGCCTCGATCCCTGGCACCATCCAGAAATGTTCGCCAAACGGTAAATTGACCCATTGGCTGGATTCGGTTTTCAGAAGTTGGGCAGTTTGATACAGTTTGGGGTCGATATCGAGTGTCACCAGCCAAAACTGGCCAAAATTGTAGGCCTGAATCAGCGAAAAGGCGAGCGGGATCACCAGCAACAAAACCGTATCGACCGCGATCCAGGGCCGGGTGGCATCCAGACTATTTCTGAGCAGGGCAATTTTGGGCCATTTGAATTTCAGCAGACCTTCCAGACCCCAGGCAGAAACAGCCAGAATCAAAGGGTTTGCCAGGCCGGCGATTTGGGGCGGGTGGCGCACACCGGCAGCAGGGGGGAAAAAGTCTGCCACCAGCTTGAGCGTAAAGGCACTGGCGGTTAAATACACCAGGGCAATCGCGACGAGAAAAAAGAGCAGCAGACGCAACTGCGCACGTGGCACGAAACGCAAGGCCAGAATAGCGAACAAAACTGGCACCCAACCCAGAAAATTGGCATAGAGATGCGGATATGGCGTCGGCTTTAAGATTTCACTCTTATAATACGGCATGTCGTCGATCACCAAATTCAGCGGTATATAGGCCAGGGGCTGGGCAATTTTAAAATCTGGATCCACCTCTTTAAAGACATTCGGGTAAAAATGCAGCAGTGGCACCAGCAAAACTCCCGCCAACAGCATCGCCAGAACCCCTGCGAGCACAAATTCTTTCCAAAGCCAGCGCAAGCACGGGTGACCAGGAAAAAAAACCAGAAAGGCCGGGAAAATGCCTAAAGCCAGGCCCACCTGCATGTAGCCCTGGCCCGATAAAATTGCCAGGGCCAGGGTAATAGCCAGCAAAATGGCATAGCGGCGTTTGCCGGTACGTGCCAGCGCAAGCCCCGGGACAACCACCAGGCTGCAAGCCGCGGTCGAAAGCACCACCCCAAAGGCCCCCAGTTCCATACGCGCAGCCAGGTGACCACTCACCACGGCCATACATGCACACCACAAGCGGGCAGCCCGCCCCATGCCCATTTCCTTGATCAACCACCATTGGGCAATCCCCGCCAGGATCAGGCTGAAAACCAGGGCAAGTTTGGCACCATTAACCGTGCCCCATATCAAAGTGACCAGTGGGATCAAAGGATAGAGCATACTGCCATGCAGGTCAGCAAAAGCCGGGGCGCCGCCGCGCACAAAACCATTCCAAAACATGCAGGTACCGCACTCGGGCAGCAGCGTCCAGACGTAATGCGTCTGCACCGATGAGGAAAACTCACCCCCAAAAGGCCACACAAACGGATTGAGGTTTAAATAAGCCCGGCCTACCCACAGCGCCCACAGCACGATGACCACAATTTCTATGATGCTGCCCTTTGACAGGCGCACCGCGGGACCGCGGCGCAAACCTGGCAGAAAGACCTGCGACCACCATTGAGCGCTGCGCTGTCGCCACACTCCCATGCGGGCAGGGGTCTGCTCCATAAGGGAGTTCAAAACGTTACGCACCGTGAGCCCTGCTGCCGGTGGAGTGCGAACAAAAATGTTTAAACGATGCATCAGCATAGACTTTCCCCAATCACAATATTTCCTCCCCATGCCCCCCAACTCACTGCAATTATTATAAACTTAATTGAAAGATCACCCGGTTTCGGCGGGTGATCTTGGGTTATGGATATACTCAGAGAATCAAGAAACAGGTCTCACCCTTGCTGCAGGTCGTTTTGCGCTACTACTCCTGGGTGCGGTTGATGTACCGTGCTGCTGCGCGAACTGGTGGGGCGTATGCAGCCGGTGACGTTTGCCCACACCCCGCCCGGCGCAATCGGCAACCAGAGATCATGCTGCCGCTGGCCGGGCTAATGTTAGTGCTCTGTGGAGCGGCCAAAAGCAGTGGGCGAAAGAAACCAACCCTGAGGAATGTTCTCAGCGAAAGATGGTTGCTGGCTGCGCTACGGCAGATACTCCACCCGAATCGCGCCAATCGCCTGGCTGATGGTCAGATCCATCCCACCGGCGCCAGTGAAGCCCGGCGAGGTGATAGTGCGGCCGCTGACGCTGAAGTCGGCGGGCTGGCTGGTGCTGGTCAGTGCACGCTCCAAGCGCACGCGCAGCGGGGCACCCTTGGGCACTCGAATGATCGTCTCGCCAACCGCGTTTTGAATGGTCGCGCTGAACGTTCCGGCCTCTGGCAGCTTCACCACCGTCTTGCCGACCGCGTTCTGAATGGTCAGGCCATCCAGTTTCAACTGGGTCAGGTCAAGATTGCTTTCACCGACCGACAGTTTAACATCCAGCCTGTAAACTGGCGCGGGGTTGAGCTGCACCGTCCACTCCGCCTGGCTGGAATTGCTGCCAAACGGCACAAACAGGGTAATACCGTGGCTCTGCAGATAGAAAGTGGCTGTATCTACGCTGTTCGTCACGCCCTGATCGATGGTCTCACCGCTCGAAAGCCGCAAAGTGCCGTTCAAGAGCGTATTGCCCTCTGCCCCGGCGCCCAGGTTCAATTTGCCAACCGGCATGCTGATCGTGCCACGCGCCTTGCCGGCATCGTTCAGGCTGAGGCTGACTTCTTGCGTCTTATAATTGGCCGCCAACGGCGCGGTCGTAATGACCCAGACGATACCGGCAGTCACCAGCAGCCCCACCAGCACGCCCAACACCGCGGACCAGGGCCGGTTGTGCCCCACCAAAATATCCAGACCCACCGCCACCAGCACCACCGGCCACAGGCGCAGGATTAAATCCCAGGCGGTAAACGTCATGTAGCCCAGGTTGCCGAGCAGGAAGATCACCCCCAACCCGGTCACCACGGTGGCCCCGGCATAGCCTTCACCACGCCAGAAACCATCCAGCCCGGCCACAATCAGCAGCAGCGGCCACAAGCGCGCCACCAAATCCCAGGTAGTTCCGGGCAGTTGGCCCAGGTTATTCAAAAACAGGAGAATTCCTGCCGCAATCAAGAGCAGCGGCCAAAAAATGCTGTGGCGACGCCAGGTTTTCATCGATACCTCCAAGCAAACACAAGGAACGGTACAACCCGGTGCAGGCCGCCGCCAGATGCTAAGCGCGAGCGGCGGCCCACACGATTTATTTTTTAAATGCCCGCCACAGCAGCACACCCCCAGCCACGATAATCAACACGGGCCAGAGCAGGCGATCATTGAACCACACCAGGAAGGGCAGGTTCAGGGCCTGGATCAGGTACACCACGCCCAGCACTACCAGCGCAATGCCAATGAACTGCACCGCGCGCATATTGGGCTGCGACACCATCTGCTGCATTTCCTGGCCCATCTGGTTGGCGCGGCGGCCAAATTCCTGCCCGTCAAATGTATTCTGAACGTTCGACATATCTTCGCGTGGGAGGACGATCCACAAAATAAAGTAGATGAACACCCCTCCGCCGCCGGCCATGGTGAGCAGCACGAAGATCAGGCGCACCAGGGTTGCGTCAATTTGGAAGTACTTGCCCAGCCCGGCGCAGACACCACCGATCATCACATCGCTGCGAGAGCGGGTCAAACGATTGTTTTCCATAATGATTCTCCTCACAAACCACAAAATACAATTTTATTTTCAGGCATTTTTGCGAAACAGGGTCCAGGCCACCAGCAGCAGCCCGCTGCCGATCAACAAAATCGGCCAGATCAACCCCGGCAGCGGCCCGGCGGTAGTGGCTACGATCACCGCCAGCACCGCCAGCGAACCCGCCGGCCACCAGGCCCAGGTGCGCGGTTTGTCCGCGGGGCCAGCCAGCAGCGCCACCAGGCTGAAAGTGACCGCCATGCCGCCGAACAGGATCACCGCCGGCCAGGAGCCCTGCTGCGAGAGCAGGATCAAAAGGGCCAATGAAACCAGCACCCCACCGGGGATAATCGCCCACCAGCGGGTGCGATCACTGAGGTAAATCACCCAGAAACTGGCGCCGATCGCCCCCATAAAGAGCGCCGGGAGCAGTTCATCGGGGGTAACCTTCAGCACCCCTAACAGCACCAGTAGGGCCAGCCCCACCAGGGTAAAACCGGGGATCACCGCCCACCACGAGTGGCTGCGGTCCTGCAGATAACTTACGATGAAGCCTGCGCCCACTACGCCAAACAAAACCGCCACAAAAATGCCCCAACCGGGGCCTTCCATGCTCCAGCCGGCAAAGTTCTGCAGCAGCGCCAGCACGCCAAAAATCACCAGCACTGCCCCCACCATCACCCGCCACGTAAAATTGTTTTTCATCACTTAATTTCCTTATAAACCTTAACCACAAGCACAGAGACTCAGAGAAAAGCTTATTTCATTGAAAGTACTCTTCACGTACGTTGTCCATTTTAAAGTGGGCAACTTTATTTTGACTTAGCGCACGGTGACACTGCCCACACCCGTTTCGACCGAGATATCCACCTTGTTGGCGGCGTTCTCATAGCCGGGGGTCTCATAGCCAGAGGCAGCGGGCGGAAAACGATTCGGATCGATATGGATGCCCGCCAGCCCGCTCTGCACGCGGATGCGCCCCGCCACACCCTGCGGCACAAACAAATCGACCGAGGCCGCGCCTGACTGCACGACCACCCGCGTCTGACCGGCATTGCCCGGCAGTGTGATGGTGGATGAACTGGCTCCGGTTTTAATGGTCAGTTCACTGACGCGCAGTTCCTGCAGGTCGAGGCGTGATTCGCTGGCGCCGGTTTCCAGTTCCAACTGCAGCGGAATCTCGCGGCTCAGACTGATATTCCACTGCAAGCCTCCCTGCATAGAAGCAAACGGCCAACCCGCAAAGAACGTATCGCCACGGGCGCGCAGGCTCAAGCGAGCGCTTTCAGCACTGCGCTCCAGGTTCTGCTCCACCCCGCCCGAAAATGAGCCGCTCAGCAGCGTGCCCGGCGCGGCGGCGGCGTTTACATCCAGCCGGCCCGCCCCATGCTGCAGGCGGATGCGCGCCTGGCGGATATCCGCGAGCGGCACAACCACTTGTTCGCTGACCAGGTGGCTCGAAGCGCCCACCAGGTTGCGCCCCACCAGAAACCACACCCCCATCAAGATCAGCAGCAGCGGCCAGAAGATGCCCCAGGCGTTGAAACCCGGCACCAACTGATCGATCAGCAGCACCACCCCCAACAATACGATGATACTTCCCCAAAAAATGCTTCCGCGACGCATGGCTTACCTCTTGAACAACCCTTCCAGCAGGATCAGGACCCCCGCGGCTACCAGCAGCAACGGCCAGTACGCGCCCAAAATCGAGAAGGCGCCAAAGAACGAGCCGAACACCACGAACAGCGTCAGCCCTACCAGCAGGGTGCGGAAGCCCTCGCGCACCGCGCCGCGGCTTTTACCGCCCAACAGCGCCGCCAGCAGCATGCCCACGCCCACAAAAACCGGGATGAGGGCCCACATATACGACCAACTGGCCCAATCACCGCTCAGGTTCTGATAATAGAGAATGCCGCCAATGCCACCTACGATGCAACCCGGCACCGCCATATCGGGCACCCCGGTCAGCAGGCCCACCAGCGCCAGCATCACCCCGACGCCGATCACAATCCACGGCCAACTGATCACCAGTTCCAGCCCTGGAACCAGGCGGGTCAACAGGAATATGCCGCCCAGCAAAATCAAAATCACACCCAGTGCCAGATTCGATCTGCGTTGTACGTCCATCGTTCCTCCCAAAAAATTTTGAACTCATCAAGACTTTATCTGGCGCATTTGCCAGAGTTGTTTCTATTATAGATACTCCCTGCCAGGTACAAAATACACGAAAGGAGGATCTGGGGGATGAATGTTGCCAGGCAATCCCAATAACCCATAAGGTACTACCGTTATTCCGATTAATATACGCGAGGGGATCGACAAAAGTTGCGCTGCGAGAAGTTGATTATAGCAGAAACCGGAATCTGCTCTATGATCCCACGGTTCCTTTGCTTTAAGTAGAACAAAAACCCGCTCTGAAGTACAATTCAATTCAACCTGCGGAGGCACCCTTACTATGCCAGACAACCCTTATCTGAACCATCTCGAGCAAATTTTTCGCGCCGGACTGCTGCGCGCCGACCCCTACCAGATGTTTATTGACCACCTGACGCTGGAAGGCGATGTGCTCAAGGTGCAATTTGAAGATGAACTGCGCGTCTTCGATCTTTCGCGCTTCCGGCGCATTGTGATTTTGGGGGCCGGCAAGGCCTCGGCGCGCATGGCCCAGGCTGTGGAAGATGTGTTGGGCGAGCGCATCAGCGCGGGATTGATTGCCGTTAAATATGGCTACACAGCCGACCTGCGCATTGTGCGCCAGATGGAGGCGGGGCACCCCGTGCCGGACGAAAACAGCCTGCGCGCCGCGCGCGAGGCGGCCGCGCTGGCCGCCGGGTTGGATGAAGCCACTCTGGTGATTAACCTGATCTCGGGCGGCGGTTCGGCGCTCTTTGAAGGGCTGATCGAGGTGCCCGGCGACGGCGGCGTGGCGCTGACCCTGGCCGACCTGCAGCAGACCACCCAGGTGCTGCTGCGCTGCGGGGCCGAGATTCAGGAGATCAACTGCCTGCGCAAACACCTTTCGACGGTCAAAGGCGGCCAACTGGTGCGCCTGCTCTACCCGGCCACCACGCTCAACTTCATCCTCTCGGATGTAATTGGCGACCGCCTGGATGCGATCGCCTCTGGGCTGACCGTGCCCGACAGCACCACTTTTGCAGATGCGCAGGCCGTGATCGAGCGCTACGCGATCGCCGATCAACTGCCCGCGACGGTGGGCCGCGCCATTGCGCTGGGCGTGGCGGGCCAGATTCCCGAAACGCCCAAACCGGGCGACCCCATTTTTGAGCGCAGCCACAACCTGCTGCTCGGTTCGCTCTACAATTCGCTGCTGGCAGCCGGGGAAGCGGCGCGCGCGCTGGGCTATAACACCCTGGTGCTGACCTCGCAACTGACCGGCGAGGCGCGCGAACTGGCCAAATTTCTGGTGGGGCTGGCGCGCGACACGCAAAAGCGCCAGTTGGCGGCCCCCCGCCCGGCCTGCCTGATCGCCGGCGGCGAAAGTACGGTGACGCTGCGCGGCAGCGGGCGCGGCGGGCGCAACCAGGAAATGGCCCTGGCTTTCCTGTGCGAGATGAAAACCGATCCTGCCACGCTGGAGGGGGTGTACTTCCTCTCAGCCGCCACCGACGGCAGCGACGGCCCCACCGACGCCGCCGGGGCTTTCGCGGCCCTGCCCCTGTACCAGGCCGCCCTGCAGCAGGGCCTGCGGCCCGAGGATTATCTCAAAAACAACGACGCGTACACCTTCTACCAGGCGCTCGGCGGCCTGCTGAAAACCGGTCCCACCGGCACCAACGTGTGCGACCTGCAAATTGTGCTGATAGTTTGACGGATAATTTGTACAATGCAGGGCCATATTCATTCTTGACTTTCGGCCAGAGTGTTTTATAATTTGGTTTATAACTTATGTATACTTTAAAGATCTTCCATCACCTATTATGCATGTGTACACGGCGGGGACTGTAACCACCGCCTGTTTTCGTGTGTAATTCGACAAGATCGTTTTAGACGGCCAACACAGTCAGGCGGCGGAAAGCAGCCCCGCATTTAGTTAAGCGGAATGGGAAACCAGTCCGTTTTTCGATTAATGCCGACCGGTTGGCAGTTTCATTTAACCGGGTTCACCCAGACAAACGGTGGATCGGCAATCGTGCGGCATCATCAATACGCTACGGCTATCCAATTTTTTATCGATAAGGAAAAAGGTCCAATGAAAATCGCAAATAATGTAGTTGAATTAATCGGAAACACTCCGTTGGTTCGTTTGCACCGGCTCACCGTGGGCGCTGTCGCCACCGTCGTTGCCAAACTGGAATTTTATAACCCCGCGCACAGTGTCAAAGACCGCATCGGCGCCGCCATGGTGGCCGCCGCCGAACGTGACGGGCTGCTGAAACCCGGTATGACCGTGGTCGAACCGACCAGCGGCAACACCGGCATCGCCCTGGCCATGGTATGCGCCGCCAAGGGCTATGCCTGCACGCTCTTCATGCCCGAAACCATGAGCAAAGAACGCCGCATGCTGCTGCGCGCCTACGGCGCCGAGCTGGTGCTGACCCCCGGCCCCGAGGGTATGAACGGCGCCATCAAACGCGCCGAAGAGTTGACCGCCAGTGACCCGAAGAAATATTTTCTGCCCCAGCAGTTTAACAACCCGGCCAACCCGGAAATCCACCGCAAGACGACCGCCGAAGAGATCTGGCGCGACACCGACGGCACGGTCGATTTTGTCGTATCGGGCATCGGCACCGGCGGCACCATCACCGGCATTGGCGAAGTGCTCAAATCGCGCAAGGCCTCGCTGCAGATGATCGCGGTCGAGCCGGATGCCTCGCCGATCCTTTCGGGCGGCGTTAAGGGCCCGCACCCCATTCAGGGCATCGGCGCCGGATTTATCCCCGGCGTGCTCAATACCCACATCTACGATGAAGTGATCCGCGTTAAGGCCGACGACGCCTTTGCTACCGCCCGCGCCGCCGCCACCCAGGAGGGCCTGTTGATCGGGATCTCCTCCGGCGCCGCCACCTGGGCGGCCCTGCAGGTGGCCCGCCGCCCCGAGAACGCCGGCAAACTGATCGTGATCATTATTCCCTCTTTCGGCGAACGCTACCTGAGCACCGCGCTCTACGCGGACCTGGCGGCATAAGCCTGTTGCTGAATCACCAGGCCTGGCCGGAGCAGCCACCGGCCAGGCCTACTGGAGAACCCTATGTTAAAAACCCTGCGTGATGATTTAAACGCTGTTTTACAACGCGACCCGGCCGCGCGCAACAAGCTGGAAATCATGCTGCTGTATCCGGGGTTGCATGCCTTGTGGGCACACCGCTTTTCGCACTGGCTGTGGCAGCGCAACCTGCGCCTGGTCGGCCGCCTGGTTTCCCAGGTGACGCGCTGGCTGACCGGAATCGAGATTCACCCCGGCGCTACCATCGGGTACGGTTTTTTTATTGATCACGGTATGGGCGTGGTGATCGGCGAGACCGCGGAAGTGGGCGACAACGTCACCCTGTATCACGGCGTGACCCTGGGCGGCACCAGCCTGGAAAAAGGCAAGCGCCACCCCACCCTGCATAACAATGTGGTGGTCGGTGCCGGGGCGAAAATTTTGGGTGCCATTGAAATCGGCGAAAACAGCCGCATCGGCGCCAACGCGGTGGTGGTCAAGCCTGTGCCGGCCAATTCGGTGGTGGTGGGCGTGCCCGGGCAGATCGTTCACCGCAGCCGGCCCAGCAGCGAACAGCCCGACCTCAACCACAGCCAGTTGCCCGATACCATTGGCGCTTCGCTGGTAGCGGTAATGACTCGCCTGGAACGGTTGGAACACCAGATATCTGACCATTCTGAACACCCCATTTTTGAACTGGCCGCGGTTGCCGAAAACGGCGGTTCGACCGGAAATGGTCACAATGGCAACGGCAATGGTAAGAACGGGCGTGTGCCGCATACGCCCGATCACGGGGTATGGCGCGGCGAAGACTTCCAGATCTGAGCGAGTGGTTTTGGGGCCGATAGGCGCTAAAAAAAGTAACTGCTCAGCCCTCCCCCTACCCCCTCCCGCCCCGCCGCTGTGGGCACCCGCAGCGGGCCCGCGCCAGCGGGGAAAGAGTTGTTTAAACTGCGGTTATTTTGCCCCAAACGGGCATAAGCGGTAACATAAGATCATCCGCCCACCCCTCTCATCCCCCTGCCCCCTTCTCTCCCCAAAAACCGGGGAGAGAAGGGGAGATTCTATTTTTTTGGT
>Ga0335397_10007887_pt1 | contig 13472 bp, 15 predicted proteins | sample MAT04_FD_205740 | JGI IMG/M metagenome (GOLD analysis project Ga0335397, IMG submission 205740) | Freshwater microbial communities from Lake Fryxell liftoff mats and glacier meltwater in Antarctica - MAT-04 (spades assembly) (version 2) ...
GTTTTTTTGGAGTGCGGAGATTCGTCCTTACAGTTGGACACATCTTTTTCTTGACAACCTTATCGACACTAATACATTAACCTATAATGATTAATGATTAAACACCATAAGTAAATGCCAGTCTTACTGACCTCTATATCAGGTTAATTGTACCCAGGCCTCTCGCTTTGCTTCGGCCTAGGTATTAATAAGAGTATTTTTAGGTCTGTAAGACCGGCATTTACCTTTGTAATTTTCATGTTAACCTTTAAAAATTAGCAGGTTGTGAATGTATAAGTCGCAGAACATAAGAAAGTGTGTATCAAAGTTGTCAACACTTCAGGTTAAGCTTAAAAAGCATTTTAAAAATAATTATAAGACAGGCCTACAGCCTGCGACCATAACATACTGATTCCTAGGGTGTTGCCTTAGGCTTTTATAAATTAGGCCTTCAGCCTGGTAAATCGGAACCCTTTAGGGTAACGCCCTAGGGGATTACAAGGGTTGTGTTAAGTTATTGATTTTCATGCAATTATGTAATGCACTTTGTTTATCAAAATGAAGGGCTATGCGAAATACCGAAAAAATTGCGAATGCCACAATAAATAAATCTTTAATTATTAATTGAGACTTTGCAGAACAGCTAAATTTAGACCATTTAGCATGATCTCTTCTACAATATTTTAAGCATTGAATGGCAATGATGCTTCCAAAATACATGAAGACAAGTGACTTAATAGAAGCCGTTTGCCCATCGACATATTCACCATAGCATGGATAGCTTTGGTTGAAAAAATAAGCTTCTTGGCTCTTTAAACATATTAATTGATTGTTTGGAATTTGATTAGAAAAGCTCATGGATTACCTTTAAGTTCTATTTAATATATAAACGTTCTTACTTCAAGTCTAGAAAAAATGCTATGCATGATTACTTCTTAAGGCTCTCCTACTCTACCGCGGCCTATGCACCTGCCCTAAGGATTCCAGCAAATAAAGGTAGGATGAAAAGCGAAGCGGTGAAATTTTGCCTTCTTCTACAGCCTCGTTGACGGCGCAATTTTTTTCATGCGTATGGGAGCAATCTGGAAATTTGCACTCTTGCCCAATATCATGAATCTCCGGAAAATAGGCCTCAACTTGACCTCTTTCCAAATTCCAAAGGCCAAAACTTTTAATTCCGGGTGTATCGATACAAAAACCGCCAAATTCCAAAGGTAATAAAATTGCTGTCGTAGTAGTATGAGATCCTTTTTTAGTTTTTTCAACAATTTCGCCAATTTTTAGATTTGAGCCGATCATCGCATTGATCAAAGAGGATTTACCAACCCCTGATTGTCCTGAAAAGACTGACGAGCGGTCTGTCATGGCTTGTTTTAACTCTTCAAGTCCTAAACCTGTTTCTGCACTGACGGAAATTACCTTGATGTTGGCTTTTTTATAAGCTTCGACAAATTCTTCATAAAGTTCTCTTTCAGCATTTCTGATCTCTTTAGGAATGGATTCATCATCTAAAAGATCGACTTTATTTACAACAATGATTGGCTCCATCCCACCTTTTTCTGTAGCAATGATGTAACGGTCTACAATAAATGTTTTAAGCGGAGGATGAATAACGGAAACAGTAACTAATACTTGGTCGATATTTGCTGCAATCAATTGCTCTTTTCGACGTAGCAGGTTATCTGCCCTTGAAAGAACAGAACGTCTTTCTTCAACAAAAACGATGATGCCCTCCGTTTCGTTAATTTTTTCAAAAAAAACAAAATCGCCAACGGCAACCAAATTCTTTTCAGCCCCTCGAACTTTCTTTAAAACGCCTTTTAATGTGCAGGTGAATAATCCTGATTCTTCCTGAACAATCATTCCGGCAGACATGATAGATAAAACACGACCTCTTAATATTAGATCAGACAAGTCAGGTGCCACCTGCTTTTTAAGCATTTTTTGATCTGTTTTTTTATACTTTGAGCGATCATTTGCGATGGCTTGTTTTCTTGATTGCTTTATCGATTTTTTCTCTTCATAAGCAAAATGATTTTCATAAGAGTGATCTTCTTGATTGTTTGGCATATTTATTCCTTAAAGAAGTTCATACATTAAAATTCCTGCAGCGACACTCACGTTAAGGGATTCCATCGTGCAAGAAATCGGAATTGTCACTTTTTGACAATGCTTTACAGCCTGTTCTGAGACTCCATGAGCTTCATGACTTAAAACGAGTAATAGTTTTTCATGTTTTTCAATTTTACTAACCGGTGTCCCTTCAAGGTCTGCAACCAAAGCAATAAGTCCATTTTGATCAATTACCGCTTCAAGGTCCTTCCAATTGCCAAAGCCCAAAGGCAGGCGAAAAGTTGCCCCACGTGCCGCACTTAAGGCTTTATCATTAAATGGATCGCAAGAACCATCCATTATAAAAGCCCCATCCCATCCTAACGCTAAGGCAGTTCGCAAAATGGTCCCAAAGTTACCGGGGTCAGATACCTTATCGAGTACAATGATTTTTTTTAAACCGATTAGTTTAGAAATTTTGGGCATCTCGACTTCTGCAAGAATTCCTTCAGGATATTGCAAACCGGATGCTTTTTGCATGATTTCTTCGGTAACAATAAATATCGACTCTGATTTTAAACCTTTTGGAATCAAGGTCTCATCATAAACAAAAAGGGTCTTGATTGGCACTTCTACAGAAATTTCATTAACAAGCTTTTTGCCCGAAATTACAATGGATTGATGCTCTAAACGGTAATCGCGATTTTGTCTTAATTTAACAATATGTTTAATGAGTGGATTTTGCAGACTTGTTAACTGTCGAATTGACATGCTTTCATTTCCAATGAGTTGACTGTTTTAAAAGTTCTATAATAGCATTTTTATCTGTTAAGTTATATGTAATACTTAACATTTCTGCCTCTTTTAATAAAGCACCCATTTTCTTTCCCTTCAAAATTCCATGTTCAGCTAAAAGGACTCCAGTGATAAGAGGCTTTTTGTGTTGGACCCTTTGAATATGATCTGCATAAAAAACTTGTTGTTTTTCATGCATTTTTAAAAAGCCTTTTTGCAACTCATCATTTAATTTTGCTGCTTGAACATCCATTATTATCTGGCTAAAGGGATTAGCATAGAAATAAACCAGATCCTTCTTATCCATTTTTTCTACATCCATTAAAAAATCTTTGTAACGATGATAAAAAATCCCAAGTTTTGTTTCATGCGTGCTGACTTTTAAGTAAGAACATAAATTCAAAACGTCTTCTTCATTAAAATTTGGAAAAAGTTGCAATAAATAAAGAATGGTTGATGCATTTTCAGGGAATTTTTTGAAGCAATCGACTTGGGATTTAATTGTATTTAAATGCACATCTTTTAAATCAGGAAAAATAGTCGGTAAAAGCTCCAACCGATGCAGATCAATAATTGCTTGAATAAAATGAGTTTGTTTGCTCATTTTGGAAAATTCCTGCCAAATGCGCTCCATAGCAACAGCAGGAAGAAGAGTCATCGCATTTTCAAAAATACCATCTTCAGTTTCCTGATCAATATGAAACCCAAAACGGGCAGAAAAGCGAATCGCTCGAATCATGCGCAGGCGATCTTCAAAAAAGCGCTCTGAGGGTTTTCCAATAGCACGAATAACCCCTTTAAGGATGTCTTCCCTACCCCCTACATAATCATAAATACAATTTTCAAGCGGATCAAAAAAAAGTCCATTAATGGTAAAATCGCGACGGATCGCATCTTCTTCAGGATTTGAAAGCTCGATCGATTCAGGGCTTCTTCCATTGATGTATAATACATCGCGACGAAAGGTAGAAACCTCAAAAGCATGGCCTCCCATGACGACAATAACCACACCAAAGGCTATGCCAACAGGAATTGTATGAGGGAAAATATCCAAAATTTTTGATGGCGGCGCATTGGTTGCAATATCAATGTCAGAAGATGGATGTCCCATCAGTTCATCTCTTACGCATCCGCCGGCAAAATAGGCTGTAAAGCCTTCTCTAACTAGTTTTTTTACGATCAAAATCGCGTTTTCTTTTACATCGTCCATAATACCCAAAAAAAAGACCATAATAAAACAATCCCCTTTCCATAACCAGCACTTTTTTTCCAAACCTTATGTATTATAAAGTATTTGATATTTTACCAGTGAGGCAGTGAGGAGGGCATGAGGACATTGAGGGGCTATGTATTCTTAAAGTATTGTCATAAAATATAATACATAGCCCCTCACTTGTAAAAATCACAAAAGTTATAATTCAAAATTTAATTGAATTAGAATCGGTTTATATAAATACTCTGTGGTAAAAAAAGCTAAATTCTTGTAAAATTTTAGATATGGAATCAAAGATCAGAGTTCTAAGCGAACACACAATAAATCAAATAGCTGCCGGCGAAGTTATCGAAAATCCGGCTTCCGTTGTCAAAGAACTTGTTGAAAATGCAATTGATGCCGAAGCTTCCGAAATCAGCGTTGAGATCGTTGGCGGCGGCAGAAATTTAATCCGCATTTCAGACAATGGCTTTGGAATGAGTGCAGACGATGCCGTTCTTTGCTTAGAAAGACACGCTACCTCCAAAATTAAAAATGTTGATGATATTCAAACAATTTTGACAATGGGCTTTCGTGGTGAAGCCATTCCCTCTATTGCCTCCATTTCAAAATTCTCCATTCTTACTTGTCCAAAAGATCAAGAAATAGGGACACTTGTTATTGTGGAGGGCGGCAGAATTTTAAAATGCGAAAAAGCCCCAAGATCACACGGCACTACAATTGAAGTAAAATCTTTATTTTATAATGTCCCCGTCAGAAGAAAATTTCAGAAATCGCCAAATATCGATGCGAATGAAATACTTAAAATGTTAAGCATGATTGCTTTAGGAAATCCCAGCATTAAGTTTGAACTGATCAGCAACGAAAAAACTACACTTGTTACCAAAAAACCAATCAATGGAACACCGCTTGAAAATCTAAAGAACCGGATCAAATCTATTCTCGGGGCTGATTTTATAGAATCCTCATTTGCGGTTTCAGGATCTTTGGATGGCATCCAAGTCGAAGGCTTTATTGGTTGCCCCTCAATAACACGTCAAAATCGCACAGGGCAATATCTTTTTATCAACCAAAGGGCGGTCCAAAACCCTTATATCTCTTATGCGGTAAGGAATGCCTACGGAACTGCTCTTGCTTCCAACAGACACCCCATCTATGTGCTTCATTTAACAATCCCCGGTGATCTTGTCGATGTTAACGTGCATCCACAAAAAAAGGAAGTTCGCTTAAGACAAGAGCAAGCATTAAAAGATTTGGTCATCAAATCGGTTGAACAAGCCTTACAAAAATCTGGCTTTTCATTTGAACAAGATACTGCAGATGCCTACCCCTACCCACAATATCAAGCAGTTACCCCCCAATTTTCCCTAAACCAAAAATATCAGATGAGCCAGTACCAAAATCTGGTTAATGAGGCAAAAGATGAAAACATCTATTCATACACGTACCAAGCTAAAAACGAAGGGCCTAAAAATGGGTCAAATGAGTTACAATCAAATAGTCCAATTCAAACCAGTTTTGAAGCTCAGCCCACCCTTTTTTCAAATGAATCAAGTGGCTTGACGATTAATGTATTAGCTACAATTCCGCAGTTTATTTTGGTAGATCCTACAACTTTAAAATCTGCCAACAGTTATTCTGCAAAAGATGGCACCATCGTTTGTTTGATTGATCAAAAAGCTGCGCATACACGTATCATCTTTGAAAAATTGCTGGAATATAAAGATATTTCCATCCAAACCCTGCTCATCCCTTATGTTTTTGAAACAACAGCGACGACAAGTTTTCAAATTCTTCAACAGATCGATTTTTTATGTAAAATGGGCATTCAGATTTATCAAAGTGGCCCAAATACCTTTACAGTAGATGCAATTCCCGATTTTTTTGGAAACAGCGACGTTCAAACATTTTTAGAAGATCTTATCAACCAATTGAGCGAATTTCAAAACAGTGATCTTATTGAAAAAGAAAAAGAAAAACGTCTTGCAATTAGTGCGGTTCGTGCTTCAATATCAGATAATAAAAGATTGAGTCTTGATGAGGCAAAAAATTTAGTCAATCAATTGATGAAATGTAAAAGCCCCTATCAATGTCCACGGGGAAAACCAATCTTTGCTTCCTTAACAAAAAATGATTTGCAAAATTTTTTTTAAAAAAGAGCTTTTATGCCATACACAAATAGACAAGACAATGTAAGAAAACTTTTAAAAGAAAAATCGATCGATGTGCTTATTGTTGATGATCCGATCAATCTCTTTTATTTGACAGGTCTTGATGTTTCAATGGGAAGACTACTTGTTACCTCAAAAATCAGCTTGCTCTTTGTTGACAATCGCTATTTTGAATCTTGCCAAAAGCAATCTTCATGCAAAGTAGTCTTGTCGGACAAAAATGCATTTAGCGAAATGCTCATAAATCCTGAATTTAATTATCTTAAAACAATGGCATTTGACAGCGAAAACACACCCTATAAGCACTTTATTGAGTTGGAAACTTTAACCCATCAATTAAAAGATCAAACAAGCGGTAGATGCAACATTAAACTTGTTCCACTTGATAATCCTGTCAAATGGATTCGCATGATCAAGGAGCCGTCCGAACTTGAAATTTTAAAAGAAGCTGCAAATTTGGGCTCAAGAGGCTTTGACAAAATCTGTACCTTATTAAAAGTTGGCGTTACAGAAATTGAAATTGCACAAGAGTTGGAAATTTTTTGGAAAAGAGAAGGCGCCAAAACAATCGCCTTTGATCCGATCGTAGCTTTTGGTGCCAATAGCTCCATGCCTCATTACAAAAGCTCAAATTGCGCTTTAAAGCATGGAGACATCATCTTGATGGACATTGGTGTAAATGTTTCTAACTACCATTCAGACATGACTAGAATGGCATTTTTTGGACCACCTCCTGAACAAATCAGTGTGATCTACCCGATTGTTCAACGTGCCCAAAAGCTTGCTTTAGAGATTTGTAAACCCGGAACCTTGATCAAAGATATCGATGCTACCGCTCGTGAATTTATTTCTGATCAGGGTTATGGTGAGTTTTTCACTCATGGAATCGGTCATGGAGTGGGGTTAGAAATTCATGAACTTCCCACCATGCGCTACCAAACAGCATTAAATGCTAATCTTGAATTGCAGCCGGGCATGGTGATCACAATAGAGCCCGGAATTTATTTGCCTAAAATTGGTGGCGTGCGTATTGAGGACACAGTTGTCATCACCCCAAATGGACATGAAAACCTAACAAATCGCACTACGGATCCTGTTATCATTTGACACTTATTATTTCAAACCTTTATCAATAGTTTTTTTAAACACTATTGTTAGAGGTAATATGGGACCATTAAGGGAAGTAGTACAAAACAATCCACAATTCTTGTCTGAAGGCAAAAAAGATACATCAATCGATTCTATTCCAACGGGATTAATTCAACGAGAATTTGAAAAATTAAAAAATATTTGTTGTCCAGATGTGATCGAGCAGGCGCAAGACCTTCAAAGAGTATCTAAACAATTTGCAGATATCGGGGACATAGATAAGGCTGTTGAAGTTGCCCATTACACAGAAAGTAGCTGGTGCAATGGAAATTTGCCAAACAGGGGAAATGCTTTTGCTTATATCATTAATAAACAGCTCGAAAGCAAACTTCCCCAAGAGGCCATCAAAATAGCCAATTTAATGCCTACAGGTTATTATGAAGATAGTGGTTTGGAAAAAGTAGCTTATCTCTTTTCAAAATATCAATTACCTGATCAAGTGGATATTCTTATCAATAAAATATCTCAAGAACATATACGAAATCGAATTTCTAAGAATATTGCAATCTAACAAAATAGCCTGGATGAGGCGGAGCGTGAAGGAGAACTTATCTTAGGACTAATAGAAGGGATGATGACAAAAATAAACCTTCTTAAGTGTATAGTTTAGATGATAATTTTCAAAAAAAAGAGAATTCCAAACCAGAATTCTCTTTTTTGTGTTTTACTCTCTTGCTGAAATTATCCTTAGAGTTAGATTAATAAAATTATAAGCTTTTGAAATAGGGTAACTTGAAGTTTCATAAGCGTAAATAAACACTTTACAAGCTGTATTAAAAATATATGACACAAAATTACAAATAGCCCTGAGCACTTTCATTAAAGGGGTATTCATTTCTTCTTTTATTTTTTTTATTTTTTGATTTTGCTTGGAAGCGTTTACTTCAGCATCAATTAAAACATTCTGGGTTGCCTCTAAAGATTCATCCAAAAGTATGGCACTTTCTATAGCTAGACTTGTTGTTTTTACGGTTTCAATTTTTAAAAGAATTAAATCATTATTAATTCTATTCATATCCGTAAATAATTGAGAGATTAAAAAATCATTTTTATTCGGGCTGTTACATATAGGTATTGTCATATTTTTATCCTAGTTTGGTTATTAAATTCTATCAGATAATTCAGCAAGCTTATCCATCATTTCATTAAATCTTTGTGTAATAATTTCTTTAGCTTCTAAAAAGGTTAGATCAGGTTGCTCTTTCATTAAAGCAATAGCAGCATTGTTTCTCCCCGCGTCTAATAATGCTTGAAACTTGTGAGCAATGTAAAGATAGGGCTGGAAAGCTATCTCTAATAAAACAGGAGTCATAAGCATTAAGAAAAATTTATTTATTGAGTAGATAAGATGCTGATCCTTTGCGATATTTATCATACGTTCATTGATAAAAACTAACCTAAGTGCTGTTCTGCCATGAAGATCCCAACCGTGAGAATCTAGATTCTTACAAAGTTGATAAGTATCTGGAACGTGTATTTTTGACCATTTTTTTAAAAATATTGGTTTTTTTAACGCTTTATTCCATTTAGAGCAAGTCTTGCTTATATGGGAAAGATCTTCTCTAGAAAAATTAATAAAAAATTTACAAATTATATCGTCAGGTATACATGAAACCCCTTCTTTTCTAAACATTCCTTCTAAATCAATTATAGCTTTTTCTTCGTATAAATACTTAACTTCACGGCTCTGCAACAGAGAATAATTTTTTGTACTTTCAATATTGTTGCTAATTTTATTTAAATCTAAAAGTACTTCCTGGAAATTACACATGTTATTCTTAAGTATAATTGCTAAATTCATTATTGCCCTAATGTCATAGTTTTTGAGGCAGCTGTAGCTGCAATTGTTGTTGCGGCAATTAATCCGGCCAATGTTTGTTTAGAAAACATTAAGACGGAACCGGCTTTTAAAATTGATATTTGTGCAACAATAACAGGTACTGCAACGGGTGCTGCGATGTAGCCTACGCTAATTATAGCTGCGACACCAATAACACTAGAAATAACTTTTAAGCGTCGATTATCATGTGTAACACAATTGAGAATTTCATTGGTATCATTGCTAGTTTTAAATAAAATATTATTAACCTTTTCGACTTCAACAATTTTATTTTCAAGACTCTTAATTTTATTTGTATAAACTTGAGATTGAATTTTGTGTTCAATTTCTATTGTTTCAGTATTTTTTTCCATAATCTTATATTTATCTACGATTTCCTTAAATTGACTGTAGGGTAAGGTAACCATAGGTTCTTTCAAATCATGTTCAGCAGACTCTAAGTATTCAGTATTTATTTCATCCGACTCTTTGTTTAAAACATGTTCCAGAGGCAAAGAGTGTGGGAAAGAAGTTGTTATATTATTGTTGTTTGATGATATCATTTCAAATCTTTGGTTTAAGTTTTTCGTCTGTATATTATAATAAGCGTTCTTTAAAATCAATTAAAATAAATCGTTTACTACGTTTTCAATATAAAATTTAAATTTTAAAATAATATATTGTGAAGTTATTTAGCATATAAATATCTTTTATGTTTAACATCTATCCCTAATACCAACAGAAATGGAAGAATTGAATCAATAATGGCTGTTGTAGCTATAATCATAAAAACTTATAGGGCAGTTTTTTTGATCAAAGTTTGATCTAAGGATATCCTGAAAGTTCTTGCGATAACGTAATTACTTTAAATTTTCTTTAAGGGTTAGTTTGCAAAATAATTACATTGACTTTAAATTAGATTAAAAAAGTTTCTTTTTCAAAAGTAGCTCTTAAGGGCAGGTATAAAAAGAAATGTAAAATCGCTTTACACCCGTAAGAGGACTAGAAAGAACATTGAAGGAATGTTTAAAAATATATTCTATGCTCTAAATGCTTAATATATTGCTCTTCTTTACGTTTTTTGATAATCGATAAATTTTTGGTTAGCTATCCCATCTACAAAAGCCAAATCATTATAGTGCTCATTACTTCCGATAGAATTTCTTTGTGCATGAATTACATTTATTTTCATGCATTCATGCATCTCTATTACGAATAACTTTGGTTCAATGAGAATAGAAAAAACACCTCCAATAAACTCAAGAGGAGTGGTAATTGTGCGTAGGATATTTTTTGGAGTGTGAACAAATATTTCATGTAATCCAAATTTAAAATTACGAAGAGGATTTAAAGCAATTGGAGCTGTAAATACCAGCGTTAACCCTTTAAAAAACACTTCAGCTATACTTAAAATTCTTGTAACTGCTGTAAGCATACTTAAAGCGCACCAAGCACCGATACCTTGGACACGTAACCACTTTATGTTAGTATTTGCAAATAAATTAAAAACTTCGGATTGAACTTTTTAATTAATAAAATATGAATCAGATTGCGAGCATAAATAAGAGTATGAAGCAAACATATTATATCCTTTCTACAGGGGTGTTTGTATATTTAACATTTTTTTTTGTGTAATCTGTTACAAGGGTGGCTGCAAAATCTGATATACTTGGCGGCATCGCTTTTCCCTTTAAATTAATTCCTATAGTCTTAAGATGATACCGTGCCCATGTAAAGCAATTGTGATCTTCTTTACCTATGTAAGAGCCTTCGCCATATCTATTATAATCATATCGATAACCTAATGGAAAAGTTTTTTCGGCTTCAATATTTTGTAACATCTGTTTTATTTTGTCGCATGTTACCATCCATATTTCAGTTCTTTTTTCATACTTAAAATCAGCTTCAGAAAAAATACCTGATTCTATTTTTGGGGAGTAATGAGCTAAGTGTAAAAATTTTTCTCCAGTACACGTACAACTTTGAAATCTTCTAATAACATATCGAGGCTTGCTAAATTTTTGAAAGATTCAGTTGTTAATTTTTCAATAATAGCTGTAGTTTCCGGATGGCATCGAGAAGAAGGCACAGTTGATATATTTAAAGAGCGGTATGAATTAATTTTTGATGAATGACAAAAAATATCCCATATTAATTCATCAGACTCTTTTTATTAAGTTTACATCATAATCATTGACATTCCAAAGTTTGTAATTTTTCAAAAAACATACTTTACCATCTTCTCCTATCCTAATTCGGCAATTTTTTAAAAGCGGAATTACAAGCTCTGAAGTTGAAGCATTAAGAGGTATTGAATTTTTATAAACCACCTTCTTGTCTAAAGTGTCAAAAGTCTCATAAAATAATTGATCATGATTTTGAATTAATCGTACCTCATAATCATTGATATTCCAAAGATGAATTGTATTTAAGGGAGTTAATAAATTCATGAATTCCTAAAATTTACTTTGTGAGATGATTTGATGAAAGTAATCATAAATTATGCTAGCAAATGATTTTGTTGAAACAACAGTTTTGTCAATGGTTTTATCAATCTCATTTATGTCCATGCCCTGGTCAATAGATTTTTGAAGAATTATTTTAAGACTGGAGTTAACTGCCGGTTCAACTGAAGCTATAATGCATAGATTTGTGGACAATGCTACCGGCATTGGTAACGTTGCTGCTGTTGCATTTTTAGAAGGTGCAGCTATATAAGGTATTGCCAACTTAGCAATTCCGTTAACTTGCCCTTTTATGATGATTTTTGTTTGATCGGAAGTCTTAGGAAGGCTTTTCAAGCTTTCTTTGTTTCTTTTTGCTTTATAAGCTTCATATTCATAATCTTCATATGTATCTGTTTTGTTTAAATAAATTGGTAACGCCATAAAAACCTGTTATATAAAAAAATTGCAACTTGGATATTTGTAATATACGACTTTATAAAAGTATACTAAAAATGAGGTTTGTTCTAAGATTATATTTAATCTGTCTTAATAATTATTTAAAAAGCGCTTTATAGCTAAAGATTTGAAGTCTGGCATTTTTTGGAATTAAAATAATTCAAAAAAATGATAAAAAAAGGCATTCTTGAAGAGAATGCCTTTAAGTGACTAAGAGAAAAGAATCTGAGTGACAGGATTCGAACCTGCGACCCCTTGCCCCCCAGGCAAGTACGCTAGCCAAGCTGCGCTACACCCAGATAGAAATTTTTAGACGGCTGCGAGGCCTTCGAATTGGAAGTCGGCTTTTTTAAAGTCGCGGACGGCAATTTTTGCGCAGGATTCGATGATTTTTTCAAGAGAGTCCCCAGCATCCACTTCGGCAGCAGAAACATCGATACAGATAGATGCGCTAAAAGTTGTGCCGGCTTTAATGCCTTTTACTCTAAAGTTTGCAAACATTCCATCTTTTTTCTTACTGATGTTAATGAAACGGATCAAGTTGTTTTCAGCTAAATTATTTATCATTTTAGAACTCCAAATTTAAAAAGGAAGAATAAATATTAGGGAGATTCTAGTCAACTCGAAAAATGGTAGAATTTGGAGTTCTGTTTTTAAGTCTTTTTTTAAAAAGGGAATAAGGCAGTGGTATCTTATAAATTTTGAATCTTTGCTTGAGAATCATTTTTTTTCAGTCTAGAATGGGTTGAAAAAATAAGGAATTAGTGATGGAAGATGATCTTTTTAAATTAGAGGTGAGTTGGCAAAATGTATTGAAAGAGGAATTGAGTAAGCCTTATATGAAGGAGCTTTTTCATTTTGTGGCAAGTGAGCGTGAGAGGGTTGAAGTATACCCTGCTGATGATTTAATTTTTAATGCATTTTCTAAAACTCCATTTGATAAGGTAAAAGTTGTGATCGTTGGTCAAGACCCTTATCATGGCCCTAATCAAGCCCATGGTTTAAGTTTTAGCGTGCCGGAAGGCGTCAGGCCTCCTCCGTCTTTAAAAAACATTTTAAAGGAGCTTTCATGCGATTTAAACGTTGAAGTGCAATGTTCGGGCTCTTTGGAAGGCTGGGCAAGTCAAGGTGTGTTATTGTTGAATGCAACTTTAACTGTAAGTCGGGGTAATCCGGCGTCTCATCAGAAAAGAGGTTGGGAGCGTTTTACCGATGCTGTGATAGAATCCTTGGTAAATCGTCAAGATCCCGTTATTTTTGTCCTCTGGGGCAATTCTGCACAGAAAAAAGCCTCAATGATAGAGAAGAATCCAATTCATTACATTTTAAAAGCACCCCACCCATCCCCCTTTTCTGCACATACCGGCTTTTTAGGATGTCGTCATTTTTCA
>Ga0335397_10007889_pt1 | contig 13469 bp, 12 predicted proteins | sample MAT04_FD_205740 | JGI IMG/M metagenome (GOLD analysis project Ga0335397, IMG submission 205740) | Freshwater microbial communities from Lake Fryxell liftoff mats and glacier meltwater in Antarctica - MAT-04 (spades assembly) (version 2) ...
CGACCACGATTGACCCCGCCGCGCCTACTGTCCCCGTCATCGAGGCGACCACCACCACGCTGGCAGCGGTCAAGACCGGTACCAAGGTGCAGGTGGCCAATGCCAGCAGCGTCGATGGTGCCGCCAAGCGCATGTCCACCGCCGTAGGTGGCGTGGGCTTCGACATGGCAGAGCCGGTCAGTGCCTCCGAGAAGCTGGACGTCAGCAAGGTGTACTACAACGCCGACGACTTGGCGGCGTTGCCGGTGGCTACTTCGCTGGCAGCGTTGTTCGGTGGCATCGCCGTCGAGGCAACGGGTCTCCCCGTGCCGGTTGCCAGTGGTAACTGGGCCGAAGGCAGTGGCGTAGTCCTCATGCTGGGCAACGACAGCGCGAGCAAGACGTTGGCGCAGATCAGCGGCGCGCCGACCACCGGCACCACCATTGCCCCAACCGCCACAGTCTGAGCTACTCGCTCAGGTGGTGTAGTCCTGAATCGTTCGGCCGTGCGTACGGTCGGTGATCTCACGCGCCCGCTGGCGGAACTCGGCAAGTAGTGCCTCGCGGTTGATGGTCAACAGCTTGCGGTCGCGCATCAGTACTCGGCCGTCGACGATGGTGGTCTGCACATCCGACGGTTGCACCGAATAGACCAGCACGGCGGCCAGGTCGTGCATCGGCTGGCAGTGGAAGCCACTGACATCGACCAAGATCAGATCGGCGCGAGCGCCCACGGTCAGTTGGCCGATCTCGCCACGCATGCCGATGACAGCGGCCGACTCCGGACCGGCCATCTCCAACGCCATCGAACTCTTGAACCATGTCGCATCGTTCGCAATCTGCTTCTGCGTGATGGCCGTGATGCGCATGCTTTCCAGAATGTCCATCGTGTTGTTCGAGGCCACACCGTCGGTGCAGTAGCCGACCGGCACACCTGCTGCGCGCAACGCACGAATCGGGGTCAGCGGTCCGAGCGCGAACTTCAGATACCCCTTCGGCCCGTGCGTGATGCCTGAGCGATCGCGGGCTGCTGCCAGCAGAGGGATGTCGCTGTCGATGATGCCGTTGCCGTGAGCGATGATTGCGCCGGCGTCCAACACACCGGTCTCCTGCAAGACCTGGATGGGCGAAAGGCCTCGCGCCGCAATGCTGGAACTCGTCTGCGCGATGTCCTCCGAGGCGTGCAGGTGCACGCGCACCCCAAGACGGCGGGCCGCGTCGGCTGCACCTCGCAGATCGTCGTCGCTCACCGTGTACGGCGCGTGCGGGGCCAGCGAGGTGGTGATGCGGCCGTCGGCCTTGCCGTGCCACCGTTCGGCGAACTCGATCGACTGACCAAGGCCGGCATCTGGCCCTTGCGAACTGAAGAACGCCGAGCCCAGGTTGGCACGCATGCCCGAGTCCATCACGGCTTGCGCTGCCTGATCCATGAAGAAGTAGTGGTCGGCGAAGGTGGTGACCCCGCACTCGATCATCTCCGCGGCGGCCACCAGCGTGCCCAGGTACACGTCGCGCTCGCCGACATTGACCTCCATCGGCCAGATGTAGTCGTTGAACCAATGCGCCACGCTCACGTCTTCGGCCGCGCCGCGCAGGAACGTCATCGCTGCGTGGCAGTGCGTGTTGATGAGGCCCGGCATCGCCACCATGCCGTGGGCATCGATGACCTCCCGGGCATGCGGCGGCTGCGACGGATTCTGATCGACGCAGGTGAAACGGCCGCCCGTGATCTCCAGCGTGGTGCCTGACGCGACCGTGGTGCGGTCACCCGTGACATCCAGCAGCGCAGTGCAGTTGACGATGGCTAGATCAGCAAGTGGGCGCGCAGGCTCGTCGGACATGCAGCGAAACTAGTAGCGCAGAACCGTCGTGACCACCAGTCACGAGAAGAGTTCGCGGAGCAAGCTCGAGGCTGCGTGCTCGATGCACCACAACGGCTCGTTCATGGCTCGTTCGAGTCCGAATTCCTGAGTAAGTGATCGGTGTTTGATGCACTTGGCGACCTCCAGCGCGGTGTCGCCGACGACTGCTGCGACCGCTTTTCCGGCGTCGGCGCACATCGCTTGCACGCCACCGATCACCTTGCCATCGAAGCTCTGTTCATCGAGGTATCCCTCGCCCGTGATCACCAGATCTGCGGCCGCGATCTTGTCGTGCAGGTCGACCTCATCGGCAACCAGGTCGAACCCGGGAAGCAGCCTTCCACCCAGTGCAACCAGACCGCCGGCCAGGCCTCCGGCCGCGCCGGTGCCGGGCAGGTTGCGTACATCGACCCCGTACTGCTCCTCGTAGAGCTGAGCAAGCCGCTCGAGTCGGCCGCGCAACATGTCCACCTGTGCTGGCGAAGCACCCTTCTGCGGGGCGAACACGGGCGCCGCATCGGCGAACAGGGTCTGCACGTCGCACGCCACCAAGAGCTGCACGCTGCGCAGTCGGTTGGGGGCGGTGATGGCTCGCACGCAGCCCAGCCCGCCATCGGTGGTGGCCGAGCCGCCGAGGCAGACGACAATCTTCTTCGCGCCCAGGTCGAGCGCCTGGTCGATCAGCTCGCCGGTGCCAGTCGTGGTGGCCGCCATTGCGTCGTTGCCCTGAGCCCCGCCGACCAAGGTGAGGCCCGACGCGCGAGCCATCTCGATCACCGCCGTGCCGCGATGCAGCCGCCATTCGGCCGTCACGGCGTCGCCCAGCGGGCCGGTGACCACGCTGGTTCGGTTGGCGCCGCCCAGGGCCTCCAGCGTGCCTTCGCCACCGTCGGCGACGGGCTGCTCGACGCACTCGTGGCCCAGTTCCCAGCAGGCGTGGCCGATGGCCGCAGCCACTTGAGCAGCGGTGGCGGTGCCCTTGAATTTGTCGACGGCGGCCAGCACTCGCATCGCCCAAAGGCTAGGGCAGCAGGGTGGCCGCTGTGGCGAGTTGAAATCCCGACCTATTCGGTAGAGTTTGCCCCATGGCTGTGACAGTACGAATCCCCACCACTTTGCGTCCGCTCTCGAACGGCTCGTCGACGGTGCAGGTGGATGGTGCCACCCTCACCGAAGTGATCGCCAACCTCGAGGTCGCGCACCCCGGTTTCAGCGACCGACTGCTGGATGAGTCGGGTGCGATGCGCAAGTTCGTCAACCTGTTCGTGGCCGACGACGACGTGCGCTATCTCGATGGGCTGAACACGCCCACACCCGCCGGTACCACCGTCAGCATCATCCCAGCGGTCGCCGGCGGCTGACGCCCACGGGCGGAGTTGCCATCTGGTCGCACGCGCCACCTGCCGGTTCGGCCACAATGCTGTCGTGGAACGCAGGATCGACGCTCAGTTATTGGCAGAGGCACTCCTGCACGCACCCGTGGCGTGGTCGCTGTTCGATCTCGACGGTCACGGTGTTGCTGGAAGTCGCGAATACGCGGCCGTCTTCGAGCTGAGCCCTGACGACCTCGTCGGGCTGCCGTTCGAGGCCATGATCGAGCCAGGCGACCGCGGCCACACCGGTGAAATGCTGGCGCAATTGCGGTCGGGTGAGCTCGCCGAGTACGTCTCGATGCAGCAGGCGTTGCGTCCCGGTGGCGGCGATCAGTTGGTGCGTCTGACGCTGCGTGCACTGGAACGCGATGGCCAGCGAGTCGCGCTGTTCAGTACGGCTACCCCGGTCACCGACGCGGCGCGATTCGATGCGCGCCGTATTCAAAAGCTGATCGAGAACATCGACGACACCATCTCGCTGATCGACGAGAACGGTGCGCTCATCGAAACGTCGGGTCGCTACAAACCAATTCTTGGCTACCCGTCGGGCTTCTGGGCGGACCGCACCATCTTCGACCTGCTGCACCCCGACGATGCGCTGCGCGTGCTGGCCATGCGTGAAAGGGTGCTCGCCAGTCCGGGATCGGTGGTCACCGGCGAGTTTCGCGTGGAGGCGGCTGACGGCACGTATCAGCCCTTGGAAGTGCACGCCGTCAACCTGCTGCACGACATCGACGTGTCGGGCATCGTGGTGACGTCGCGCAACATCTCTGATCGCAAGGCCCTGATGCGCGACCTCGCCGAGTCGCGCGACGCTGCGCTCGCCGAGGCGGACTTGCGCACTCGCCTGATTGCAACGGTCAGCCACGAGCTGAGAAATCCGCTCCACGCGATGGCTGGACTGGCCGAACTACTGACCACCTCCGCCGGGTTGCAGGACGATGCGTCATCGTTGGCCGACACCCTTCGACGCCAGATCGATGGACTCACCACAGTCATCGACGACCTGCTCGATTCGTCGCGCCTCGGTGTCGGTGCGGTGTCGCTGGCGGCGCAGCCGGTGTCGGTGCGCTCGCTCGTCGACGACGTGATCGCTCTTGCCGGGCTGGGTGCGCGCGAGAGAGCCGTTGCGGTACTGGGGCACGTGCCCGACGAAGTGCCGACGTGGGTGCTGGGCGACGCCACCCGCATCCGTCAAGTGCTCAGCAACCTGGTCGGCAACGCCGTCAAGTTCACCCTCGAGGGGGAGGTGCTGCTGGCGGTCACCAGCGTTCCCAACGGCCTGCAATTCGAGATCAGCGATACCGGGCAGGGCATCGATCCCGCCGAGAAGACCACCATCTTCGACGCCTTCACGACCGGCAGCAACGCCGGCGACGGCGGTGGCGCAGGGCTCGGGCTCACCATCGTGCGCCAGCTGGTGGAGCTGATGTCGGGCACCATCAAGGTCGTCAGCAACATCGGCGAAGGGTCGACGTTCACCGTCACACTGCCGACTATCGAATGCGACCCGCCGCCGAAGGTTGCCGAGCCTTCCATGCCGCCGTTGAACATTGCCGGGCAGCCGGTGCTGGTCGTCGATGACAACGCGGTCAACCAGATGCTGGCCGAGAGCCAGCTTGCACGGCTGGGGATGCGCGCAGTCGTGGTCGGTACCGGCGAGGCTGCCGTTGCCATATTGGCCAAAGGCGAAGGCCCCGATCTGGTCTTGATGGACTATCACCTGCCCGGCATCGACGGCCTCGAGGCCACTCGTCAGATCCGTGCGCTGGAAGCCCACACGGGTCGTCGCTCCGTCATCGTCGGGGTCACCGCCGCTGCGGCGGCCGCCGACCGGCGGGCGTGCGAAGAAGCCGGGATGGACGACTTCCTGCCCAAGCCTGTCAGCCTGGCGGTGTTGGGTGAGGCGCTGCGCCGGTGGGTGCTGCACGTCCCGCCGGTGGGCGAGCTACCCAACACGGTGGACACGACCGTGCTCGACAGCCTTGCCGCCGACCTCGGTGACGCGCAGGTGGTGACCGAACTGGTGCGAACCTTTCTCGAAGAACTGCATGGCCGCCGTATTGCGCTGTCCGACGCGTGCGCCCACGGCGACATCATCTCGGCCAAACGGGCTGCGCACACACTGAAGTCCAGTTCGTTCCTGCTGGGGGCGATGGAACTGGGCCGGGCCTGCCAGCGGATGGAAACGCTGCAGTCCGTGGACGAAGCGCAACGCACCAGCAGCGACATCCTGCGCTTCGCCACCGACGCCGCCCGCTGGTACCAGATCTGGCTCGGCCGCCAACCGGTCTAGCGCCGGTCACCCGGCGGTGCGCTTGGTGGCCGTCTCATGACTGCCCGTGCGTCTCGCTGTCGATGCGTCGAAGTGATGCGCGTCGGGTGGCACGCGAGGAGCGGGCCGCAGTCAGCGACTCTGTCGTCCACCTCACCTGACAGCCTCTGACCCAATGGCAAATTCTGCCGCCCATGGGCGCCAAAACGTGACGGATGTGGCCGGTCTACCCGCCCATGGGCGGGGGAGGGTGCCAGACCCGGCGGAGCGACAGGACGGGCACGCCGGGCCCCACGGGCGCGAAACCCAGACACAACTGCCCGGGTTTCGCGCCCGTGGGGGCCGAGGTGGACACTTTCGTCCGGGTTTCGCGCCCGACCGACCTCGACGCCGTCGGCGCACGTACCCCGAAAACGGGGAAGGCCCGGCACCTTGGTACCGGGCCTTCCTACGAATTGACTGGCTTGCGAACGACTTCAGGACTGAATCAGAAGTCTTCCATGCCCCCGCCCATGCCGCCGCCGGCACCGGCAGCTTCGGGCTTGTCGGCTACGACGGCCTCGGTGGTGAGGAACAGGGCCGCGATCGAGGCTGCGTTCTGCAGCGCCGAGCGGGTGACCTTGGCAGCGTCGATGACGCCGAGCTTGACGAGGTCTTCGTACTCGCCAGTGGCGGCGTTCAGGCCCTCGTTGCCCTTCAGGCTCTTCACCATGGCAACGGCAACGCCGCCTTCCATGCCGGCGTTCTCCGCGATCTGCTTCAGCGGGGCTTCGAGGCACTTGGCGACCAAGCGGGCGCCAGTGGCTTCGTCGCCGGTCAGCGAGTCGGCAACAGCCAACACTGCAGCCTGGGCACGGATCAAGGCCACGCCACCGCCGGGCACGACACCTTCTTCGATGGCGGCCTTGGTGGTGGAGACAGCATCCTCGATGCGGTGCTTCTTTTCCTTGAGCTCGACCTCGGTGGCGGCGCCGACCTTCAGCACGGCAACGCCGCCGCTGAGCTTGGCGAGGCGCTCTTGCAGCTTCTCGCGGTCGTAGTCGCTGTCGGTGTTGTCGATCTCGGCCTTGATCTGGTTGATGCGACCCTTGATGTCATCCTCGGCGCCGGCGCCTTCGATGACGGTGGTCTCATCCTTGGTGATGATGATGCGCTTGGCGCTGCCCAGCAGATCGAGCGTGGTGTTCTCCAGCTTGAGACCGACTTCCTCGCTGATGACCTGGCCGCCGGTGAGGATGGCGAGGTCCTGCAGCATCGCCTTGCGACGCTCGCCGAAACCGGGGGCCTTGACAGCTACCGACTTGAACGTGCCGCGGATCTTGTTGACGACGAGCGTGGCCAGGGCCTCGCCCTCGACATCCTCGGCGACGATCATCAGCGGGCGACCGCTCTGCATGATCTTCTCGAGCACGGGGAGCAGGTCGCGTACCGAGCTGATCTTCGAACTGACGAGCAGCACGTACGGATCGTCGAGCGAGGCTTCCATGCGCTCCATGTCGGTGGCGAAGTAGGGGCTGATGTAGCCCTTGTCGAAGCGCATGCCCTCGACGAAGTCGAGCTCGATACCGAAGGTCTGGCTCTCCTCGACGGTGATGACACCGTCTTTGCCGACCTTGTCGATGGCCTCCGAGATGGTGGCACCGATCTCGGTGTCGGCGGCGGAGATGGAAGCGACCTGTGCGATCTGCTCCTTCGAGTCGACTTCCTTGGCGAGCTCGCGGATGGAACCAACGGCTGCCTCGACGGCTGCCTCGATGCCCTTCTTGAGGGTCATCGGGTTGGCGCCGGCGGCGACGTTGCGCAGGCCTTCGTGCACCAGCGACCAGGCGAGAACCGTGGCGGTGGTGGTGCCGTCACCGGCAACGTCGTCGGTCTTCTTGGCGACTTCCTTGACCAGCTCGGCGCCGATGCGCTCGTACGGATCCTCGAGCTCGATCTCCTTGGCGATGGACACACCGTCATTGGTGATCGTGGGCGAGCCCCACTTCTTGTCGAGCACGACGTTGCGGCCCTTCGGCCCGAGGGTGACGCGCACGGCGTCGGCGAGCTTGTTCATGCCTGCCTCGAGCGAGCGGCGTGCTGCTTCGTCGAAAGCGATCTGCTTTGCCATTGAATTCCTCCAGGAATTGATGGTGATGATGGTCGCGCCCCGGGCTGACACTCGGGACACGAGAGTGCTAGCACTCTAAACCCTTGACTGCTAAAGCGGCAACCCGCGAGTGGTCCGATCGATGCGTCAGCGGGCGCGTTCGAGCACCACGGTGGTCAGTGTTTCGGCTGCCCCGAACTCGGTGGTGAACCGCTGCAGCAGTTCGTTGAGGCCGGCGGTGCCCGCCACATTGACGTGGACCTGGAAGTCGGTGCGGCCGGTGACATGAGCCAGCCAGGTGACTTCTGGGCAGGTGAGGGCACCGCGCCGGAAGCGCTCGATGTCGCCGGCGCGCACGTCGATCACGGCCTCCAGGTCGCGACCGAGCTGACCGTGGTCGACGTCGACGGTGAAACGGCGGATCACGCCAGTGCGAACCAGGCGCCGCACCCGGTCGGCGGCGGCGTTGGCGGACAGGTGCACTCGGTCGCCGAGCGTCTGGTACGGAATCCTTGCATCGTCGCGCAAGATGGTGAGAATTGCACTGTCGATTCGGTCAAGTGATGAGAAATCCGCAGCCATGAATGCCATTGTGCCATCGAATCAGGCCCTTTCGCAGCCGGTAACGCCCGATACTGATGTCATGACGCACACCGAGTTCCTCTCCTCCATTCTTCGCACCGTTCGGGCGAGCGGTGCGGCGGTCGCTCTCGAGCAGCTGCGCACCGACCGTCCTGCCTTCCATGTCGCTGCCGACAGCGGAGTGACCGCCTACCACGACACCCGCGCCGTCTTCTACGTATGGGCGATCGACCGTCTTGTCATGGGCGGCCTCAGCGACTTCGGCGTCTTGTGGCACCCGCTGGTGGACAGTCGCAGCCCGCTGGTGTGGTGGTCTGGCGCCACGCTCGCCACCCCGGCCGCAGCCGAGCACTTCGTGGCCGCCGAGCTGGCTCGCCCCACCGAGCCGCAGCCGGTCGAGCCGCTGAGCCTCATCGGCGTCTGATCTCGGCACTGCACCTCACCATGCAGTAGGAGCCGAACCACCGTTGTGGTGTGCCAGCATGGTCCCGTGAAGGTTGATGTCCTGGTTGTGGAGGATGCACCCGAATTCGCGCGCGTCGTCTCCACCGTGCTGGAAAACGCCGGCCACCAAGTCCGACTTGCCGGCACGATGGCCGAGGCGTTGGCCGAGATGGATGTTCGTAACCCCGACGTCGTCATCTTGGACCTAGGGTTGCCCGACGGCGATGGCCTCGACCTGTGTCGGATCATTCGCGAACGTTCCAGTGCCTATGTGCTCATGCTGACCGGCCGTGACGATGAGGTCGACAAGCTGCTCGGTTTTCGCCTCGGCGCCGATGATTACGTCACCAAGCCCTTCTCGGCTCGTGAGCTGGCAGCGCGCGTCGAAGCGCTCCTGCGGCGCCCGCGCGCCGAGCCCGGTGGTGAAGTGGCGCGAGTCTTCGGCGAACTCACCATCGATACCGCTGCGCGTGAGGTCACTGTCGCCGGCGTGATGGCCGACCTCACCCGTATCGAGTTCGATCTCCTCTACATGCTCAGCGCCAGCCCGAAAGTCGTGTTCAGTCGCCAGCAGTTGCTGGACCGGGTGTGGGGCCCCGGTTGGTTCGGCGACGACCACGTGGTGGATGTGCACATCGCCAACCTACGCAAGAAGATCGACCTAGCCGACGAAAAGAGTTGGGTGCGCACGGTGCGCGGCGTCGGCTACTCGATGGGTGGCTGACCACGACACGCAGTAACCGTTCGCAGCGCCGTATGGTCGTGCCATGCATGTGCTCGTGGTCGGTGGTGGCGTGTCCGGGTTGGGCTCGGCGTTGGTCCTGGCGCGCCAAGGCCACCAGGTGACAGTGGTCGAGCGGGACGACACCCCGATGCCGTCGTCGGCCGACGAAGCCTTCGAGTGGGATCGTCGGGGAGCGCCGCAGGTGCGCCACAGCCACGCCTTCCTGGCCAAGCTGGTCGGGCTGCTGCGTCACGACTACCCAGATGTCTACGCCGAGCTGCTGGCGCAGGGCGCCACCGAAATGCGCTTCGGCGACGACCTGCCGCCCACCATCGTCAACTTCGAGCGCCAGCCCGAGGACGACGAATTGGTCATGCTGGCCTGTCGCCGCACCACCTTCGAGTGGGTCGTGCGTCGTGCCGCCGTCGCCGAGGGCCGCGTCACGTTTCGCACCGGCGTCGGCGTCGACGGGCTGCTCACCGGTCCGACCGCCGCAGGGTCGGCGGTGCCACACATCACTGGTGTTCGGCTCGCCGACAGCACCACCATCGACGCCGACCTGACCGTGGTGGCGTCGGGTCGACGCAGTGCGCTCAGTGAGTGGTTGCAAGCCGTTGGATCGCAGCCGGTCATCGAAGAGGTGGACGACACCGGCATCGTGTACTTCAGCCGCTTCTACCGGCTCGACGACGGCCAGGTCTACCCGCCGCGGACAGGCCCCATCGGCGGCGACCTCGGCTACTTGAAGTACGGCGTCTTCGTCGGCGACAACCGCACCTTCAGCGTCACACTGGCCACCCCCACCAACGACGAGCAGCTGCGCAAGATGCTGGCTGATGCGGACGTGTTCGACGAGTGCGCACGCCAACTGGTGGCGACGGCGCCGTGGCTGGACGGCCGTGCAACCCCCATCACCGAACAGGTCCACGTGATGGCCGGCCTGCTGAATCGTTGGCGCGACCACGTGGTGGATGGTGTCCCGGTGGCCACCGGCGTGTTGCCCGTCGGTGATGCTGTGTTGTGCACCAACCCGCTGTACGGCCGCGGTTGCTCGACCGGTTTTTGGAGCGCTCACCTGATGGCTGATGCGGTGGCGACCCATCCCGACGACCCGTTCGCCATGGCATTGGCCTACGACGACACGCTGCGCGGCGAGATCTTCCCGTTCTACCGCTCGGGTGTTGACCAGGACCGTGAAGCTCGCAGGGTGGCAGCAGCGTTGCTTGCGGGCGACGACCCCGATGGCGACAGCAGCGACCCGCGCACCTTCATGCGCAGCGTCTTTCGTGAGGGCCTGCTCCCCGCCATGCGTACCGACGCCGTGGTGCTGCGCGCGTTCTTCCGAGGCCTCAATCTGCTCGCGACACCCGATGCGCTGGCGCAGGACGCCGATGTCAGCGCTCGCGTGCTGGCGGCATGGCAGGACCGCGACAACCGTCCACCAGAGGAAGCCCTCGGCCCGAAGCACCGCGTCGAACTGCTCGCGCTGCTCCCCGCGTAGCTGCTCGGTCGTTCGGTCGTTCAGTCAACGACGTCTTCGACTGCCTCAACAGCTTCGTCGGCGATCTTGTCGAGCGCGTCGCGTACGTCGTCGAGGCCCGGCACCTCGGCCAGCAGAGTGTCTTCCAGACGAGTGTCGTCGAGGATCAGGAACAGCACCACGCCCACGACTGCACCCACGAGTGGGAACACGATGAAGACCCACAACTGCTCGAGCGCACCCGTGGAGGTCTCGGCGAACAGCGCAGTTCCGATACTGCGCGCGGGGTTGACCGAGGTGCGGTCGATCGGGATGGCGATGAGGTGAATCAGCGCGAGCGTGGCGCCGGCGATCACCCCGCCGAAGCCTGGCGCGAACTTGCGTGTGGTGGTGAACAGTACGACCATCACCAGCAGTGCGGTCAGGATCACTTCGGTGACGATGGCGGCGCCGACACCGAAGTAGGGCCCCGACCAAAGGTTGGCGGCGAACGAACCCCGCTCGAAGTCGTCGCGCCCGCTGGCGATACCGAGGATGATCGCGCCACCGGCGATCGCACCGATGAGCTGGCCGATGACTGCGAACACGGCGTGCGCGCCGTTGACCTTCTTGGCCAGGAACATGCCGAGCGTGACGGCCGGGTTGATGTGGCAGCCGCTGATCGGACCGATGACGTAGGCCATGATGGCCAGCGACAGACCGAAGCCGGCAGCGACGCCCGCAACGCCCACGTAATCGTACGTGAAGATGGCAACGCCAGGGCCACCGAGCATGAGCACCAGCGTGCCCACCAGTTCCGCGACGAAGATCCGTCCGTTGTTCTGAGTCTCCATTCCGATGACCCTATTCGCCCGCCGGTTCTCAATCGCGCAATGTGCGGGTACCGTCGCACGGATGGCAGCCCGTCGCCGCAGCGAGACGCTCCTGGTCACCACCGTCATCGCAGGTGAGGGCGCGCGCCGGCCCGACGAACTGATCGTGGAGGAGCCGATGACGGTGCAACTCGACGGCACGACCGTCAGTACCACCATGCGCACCCCTGGGCACGACTACGAACTCGCCGTTGGCTTCTGCCACACCGAGGGTCTACTCGCCGGCTTCCCGGTGCTCGGTGTTCGCTACTGCGCCAACGCTTCGGCGGTGGACAGTGAGTTCAACGTGGTCACCGTGGAGACGGGTGGCCGTGCGCCGGCGCCGCGACCGCGACTGGGCAACGCGACCTCCAGCTGCGGCATTTGTGGCAACGACGCCATCGACGAACTGTGCGCCCGCCTGGTCTCGTTGCAGGCCACCACTCCGATTCCCTTCGACGTGCTGCATGCCGTTCCCGACGCAGTTCGAACTGTGCAGGGGTTGTTCGACAGCACGGGTTCGGTTCACGCAGCGGCTGCGTTCACCGCCGATGGGACGGTGCTGATGACCCGCGAGGATGTCGGCCGCCACAATGCAGTCGACAAGGTGATCGGCCGCATGCTGCTCGATGGCCAGTTGCCGGCCACCGGCCTTGGCCTCTTCGTCAGCGGGCGGGCCAGCTTCGAGTTGGTGCAAAAGGCGTGGGCGGCTGGCTTCAGCACCCTGATCGCTGTCAGCGCGCCGACGGCCTTGGCCGTGCACACCGCTCGCCGGGCAGGGCTGGTGTTGGCGGGTTTTGTGCGCGCCGACCGGCTGAACATCTACTCGCCGGAGCGCATCGCCCCGTAGCCTGGGGGTATGAGCGAACCCATCAAGCCCTCCATTGGTCGCGGCATGTTGCACCTGTTCTGCAAGGCGACGCCGATGTTCGACGGCGAGAGTCTGGTCGCCGCGGTCAAGGCCGCGGAGGCCGACGGTGTCCAGGTGGTGGCTGTGTCCACGCTGGGCCACAAGTGCGATGCTGCCTTCATGGCCATGCACGAGGACTGGCAGGCACTGCGTGCGCTGCAGTCCCGTCTCCAGCGCGCCGGGCTGGAAGTGGTCGACAGCTACGTCAGCCTGACCGAGGTCAGCGAGTACTCCAAGGGCATGCCCGAGGAGATGCTGCAGGGCCGCCTGTACCCCGACATCCCGCCCAAGGCGCACCACATGCCCGCCTGGTGCTTCTACCCGATGTCGAAGAAGCGTGAAACGGACGCCAACTGGTTCACGCTGCCGTTCGAAGAGCGCAAGGCCCTGATGCACGAACACGGCATCAGCGGCCGCAAGTTCGCCGGCCGAATCGTGCAGTACATCACCGGTTCTACCGGACTCGACGACTACGAGTGGGGGGTGACGCTGTTCGCGGTGCACCCGGACGACCTCAAGGAGGTCGTGTACACGATGCGCTTCGACGAGGCCTCCGCAAAGTATGCCGACTTCGGCCCGTTCTACACCGGCATGGTCGTGTCGGTGGAGGAACTCGTCACGTCACTGTGATCTGAACGTCACTGTGATCTGAACGTCACTGTGACCTGAACGTCACTGTGATCTGAACGGTCAGCCGACACCGATGGCGACGATGCCGTCGGCGACGTCGCGGCCGCTGCTGTCAAACCTGAACTTCTCGAAGTTGGCGGCGACCACGTTGCCGTTGACATCGATGGACAGGTTGCCGCTCGGCCCATCGTAATTGATGTTGCGACCGTCGGACAGCAGCGCGTCGCAGTCCGTGAACATCGTGCAACTGGAGCCGCTGCTGGTGACCGA